>Ga0180430_10003766_pt1 | contig 12992 bp, 5 predicted proteins | sample SS_ome_9_FD_132999 | JGI IMG/M metagenome (GOLD analysis project Ga0180430, IMG submission 132999) | Hypersaline lake sediment archaeal communities from the Salton Sea, California, USA - SS_1_S_2 metaG | ecosystem: Environmental > Aquatic > Non-marine Saline and Alkaline > Hypersaline > Sediment... | reverse complement strand
CGTCGTCGTAGCACAACCCGACAGGCACCGTGTGGTCGCAATGGATGCCAAGACCGGCAAGCTGCGGTGGGACTTCACCGCCGATGGTCGTGTGGACACACCGCCGACCCTTGCCGGAGGCCTATGCCTGTTCGGAACGCGCAGCGGCACCATTTACGCCCTGCGTGCGAAGGACGGCCAACTCGTATGGCGTCTCCGCGTAGCACCGGAGGATGACCGCATTGTCGCCTTCGGGCAACTGGAATCGCAATGGCCCGCAGCGGGAAGTGTCTTGGTGGCTGGCGACACGGCCTACGTTGCAGCCGGGCGGCACCCGCTAGCCTACGGCGGCATCCGCATCCTAGCCCTCGACATCACCACCGGGGCGGTCAAGTGGGTGACGCCCATCGATCAAGAAAGCTACGATCGTTACAAGACCGGAAAGGGCCTAGAGGTCGATATGTTTGACCTGCTTGTAGGCGAAGCCCGACGCCCATCGGATCCTGCAACTGGTGGCGCAGAGCCTGGTGGCGGTGAGCCCGACTACATCACGATGGGACGCTGGCAGATCGATCCGACCACTGGCAAACTAGGCGCCAACTGGGAGCAAGGGTTCAATTACTGCCGGACGGGCGGGGTGGGCGTTATGGCGCCGCGGGGCCTCTGGACCTACGGACCGCGAATGTCTAAGGGACACCTTGGGTACTTGACGAAGAAGCGGCCACTGGCGGCCTTTCGCGACGGCACCATCTTCACAACCACCGATGACCACCGCAGCCTCTGCCGCGTTGACTTTACGTCCGAAAGCATCGCGTCGTTCGGAGGCGACTGGCACGACTTCCGCCACAAATTACCACGGATCAAAGAAAGTCATCCCAAAAAGCACGGACGCACCGATTATTGGTTGCTCCGCCTGCACGAGGATCCCAACAACGCCACGTGGATCGCCGACGAGGTCTTCGGTCCCGTCGACACCACCGAGCCACGGCTCAGGGGCGGCGGCTACTCGTGGACACCCGACCAAGTCCACGGCGGAGGCCGCGGCTTGAACGATCAGTTCATCGGTGCCGTAGTTCAAGCAGGCGATACCGTCTTCGTCGCCAGCACACACGGGCGTCTGCTGGCGTTCGCTGCCGACGATGGCAAGAAACTGGCCGAGCGTGACCTGCCGCCGATCGTCTGGGACGGCATGGCCGCTGCGCACCGAATGCTCTACGTCTCGACCGCCGACGGTAAAGTACTGGCCCTAGGGCGCTTGTAGAACGGATCTTATTTGGCATTTTCGACTTTTTTTCTTGCGGAAGGGGTTTACAATCCACCTCGCCCTTGCTATGATTTCCGTTAGTGGTTTGCAGAAGGTACAATAAGCTACCAGTCTTTCCAGCGTGCTGGTAGCACAAAACGCGGGAGCCAGTTGCTATGTGGTAGATTGGTCTCGCGCCCCAATTTCCAAAAGTAGGTGCAGCATATTCCGTCGCTGGCACCGGCGGTGCCCTTGAATAAAGAAAATCAACCTCATAGATTAAAAAAGGAGTATCTTTAATGAAACGTAGCATCAAAACGATCCTGTTTCTTTATTTTTTCTCGTGCAGCATTACGATGGCGATGGGCGATTCCCTCGAAGCCGAAAAAGATACCAAGCATTACGTCGTTTACTATGAGAAGGGTAAGTTTGCAGGTTGGCCGGCCAATAATGGAGCGTGGATTTTTGATGGGGACGAAATCCTCGTTGGGTTTACGCGTGGCAATTACCAAAAACGTCAAGGCGACCATAACATCGATCACAATGGGCAAGAAAGTTGGCTTGCGCGTAGTGAAGACGGCGGAAAAACCTGGAACGCCTATCACCCCAAGAACTACGTTGGTACTCCCCAAGACAAAATTACGCCGCTCGAAAAACCTATTGATTTTACGCACCCGAAATTCGCGCTCCGCGTAGTCGGTGCAGCTTACCACTGTGCATACGACGGGAAGGCACACTTTTTCTATTCTTATGATGGTGGCAAAACGTGGCAAGGGCCACACCGTTTCGGAAAATTGCACGAAATAGCTGAACTGCGAAACGCGAAGCTGGAAGAATTGACGCCACGCACTGACTACATTGTACTTGGGAAGCACGAGGCACTAGTCATTATGTCGGCCCGTCAAAATGGCAAGTTTGCCACGGACAAGCTCTTCTGTGCTCGCACGCGTGATGGCGGCAAGACATTTGAATTTGTCAGTTGGGTTGTGCCCACGGATGACCCGGCTCGCGCGGTGATGTCGCAAACTATTCAGAGGAAGGACGGAACCCTTCTCACGGTGATGCGTCGTCGCAAAGGGGAAGCGAATTGGGTTGATGCCTATGGTTCGAAAGATGGTGGTAAAACGTGGCAGTTTGTCGCAAGGGTTGGAGGCACCGGCAGCAACAATGGTAATCCACCCGCCTTGGCAGAGACGGAGAATGGACGACTTTGTGTTGTTTACGGCGAACGCGCCATCGGTGCGATGCTCGTCACCTACAGCTCCGATGATGGTAAGACGTGGAGCAAGCCTACGGTTCTACGCAAAGATTTCGGTTCCGAGGACAATGAAACGCTTGATATGGGCTACCCGCGACTTGTACGTCGTTCCGATGGCAAAATGGTGGCATTATACTACTACTCAACGAAGGATTGCCTGCATCACCTTGCAGCGACCATTTGGGACCCTGATGCTACTACGCAAAAAACGAAGGACTGAAAAGCCGGCACAATACTTTTGGGGCATTTTTGACACATTCTTGCTGTGGAGGTTGATATGATTACAGACAAAAAGTTCGTCCTTTCATCAATCGTAGGCTTCCTGTTACTGTCCTCCTGCTTCGGTCTAGCGCAGGACGCAACCAATAAGCCGATCTACCATCGCTTCACGGCCTTTACCCAAGACCCCACGCTGATGACTGAGCTAGACGAAGCTTTTGCCTTTCTACCAGCCTCGCCCAACCGGTTGCAAAATGGATCCTTCGAACTGGGACTTGGTGCCGAACCCTTCCATCCCGGTTGGGCACCTATTTCAAAGGAGAAAGGTCAGCCGCTTACTACCTTCACGCCGCCTAGGCCGGTCATCGACAACTCCCAATCTGCGGAGGGGCAATCGAGCCTGAAGATGACGATCCCCGCCGGTGCCTACCGGTGTTGGCTCTATGTCACGCCGCCGGCAGGACTTGGTCCCGATGAATTGCGAAATTTCATTTTTTCCGCCAAGGTCGATCACGGAACGGTTCAAGCAAAAGTTGGGACGGATGAGTATGTTCGATACAGAAATAGAGCCACCCATACCCTCGACACCAAGTGGAACCGCTATCCGACGAAAATGGCGGTCACGAACACCAACTATAAACTGATCATCGAGTTTATACAGACCGGCGATACCAGCCAACCAACGGAGGTCTGGCTTGATGCCGTCCAATGGCTTGATATTGATACCGAAGTGACTATTGATGAAGCCCCGGAAGTTGAGATGAACTTCCTGCCGAAAAACCGTCAGGGCATCCACTGGGCCGACAAGCCCTTTTCTTTGCCCATCGCTGGACGCTGTAAAAAAACACGCACGCTGGACATCGCATTCTACGCCAAGGATGTCTCGCGTCCTGGCGTCATCCACAAACCTTGGACCACGAAGGTAACTTGCCAGCCTGGCAAAGTGTTCGAAAAAGAGATCACCTCGCCGAAACCATTGCCGCGCGGTACCTATGTCGGCGTGCTAGTGGCGCGCGATGCGTCGGACCAGTCGATCGTGGGTACCACTCAGCGTTATTTCTCGGTCATCGAGAACCTGACCGGTGTAACACCGCCCGATTTCAAGCTCGGATGCTTGCAAGGAATGCGTAACTGGGGCGACGAGTTTGAGTTTAACTGGCATGGTGGCTGGGATCCCGACGACAATTACAAGCTGATGTATCAGACCGGATTCCGCGCACACGTCGTCGAAACACACTGGGCCCATCTGGAGCCGCAGGAAGGAGTTTTTAACTGGTATCTTGATGGCGATATGAAGGCCGCCGCAGGAAATGGTTGCACGCATTTACTCGTCCATCTTGGCACGCCTGGTTCGATGGACTCCGAGAAGTACAAGAAGCCAGATCCGACAAAGGACTACTTCGGGATGCCAGGCTGGCTCGTCCCACAGAGTACCGTTGTTGCGATGAAAGATCGTCACGGTGCAGCAGCTTTTCCCAATGCCAAGGACAAAGTGTTGATGGTGGCACCGCCCAAGAAGATGGTTGAGTTGTTCACCAAAATGGTGGACCGCTGGGGTAGTGATGAGCTCGATGCCGTGGTCTCTTATGCAGAGATCAACCTGATGTTGCAGGCAGACTACTATGTAAATAATGTGCTTTCCAAAATCTACGACCCGATGAAGGCTGTTGCTCCGGAAACCGAATTGCTTGTTGGAGTTTCCTACGACTTTGACGACAAGGAGGGGTCTTACATCAATCGAATTTTCAAAGCAGGTGGCGTAAAATGCTGCGACGGGGTGAGTACCCACAATTATGGCCGCCCCATTATCAGCTCAGGCGGGATTTCAGCCATCACCGGCTTTGCCTCGCGCATTGATGGAAAAACCAACAAATTCGGTAAACCCTTGGTCGTGGGGCAAACCGCCGTAGGAGGAATTGCCTCGCATAATGGCAGCAGAAGGGTTCGGTGGCACAATGGGTGGGACCTCGCACAACGGGAACTGGCCGACGTCGGTGCTGGTGCACGATGGAGTGCAGGAGATTCCGTCTTCTACAGCTTCTGGAACATCGGGATGCGTAATGATATGCGAAACCATCGCGGACCATTGTTGGCCCCCGGACCGAGTGCCGTGGTCAACAATGCGATCTATTCAATTCTCGCAGGCGCAAAGGCTGAAGGGCTGATCGAACTGGATCCCAACCTCTTGATCGCTACCTTCAAATCTCCAACCCACTATTTCGCGGCACTGGCCTGCACCGACCAAAACAATGCTTGGGTTGAAGTCGCTACCCAGTTGAAAGACCTTAAGAACCTAGAACTTTTCGACTTGTGGGGCGAACCAATCCCCTTCGACGGTAACCTCGTGGTTGACAAAGAAGCGATTTATTTGAAGACGACCGACAGCCGGCTGTTCAGTCGTCTTGCTTCGGCCCGACTCAATTGGACAGCCAACGTAATGGCAGTTAACCTTAGGGGCAACTACAACGACCCAATGGAACTTTGGAAGATGGCTAAAACCGGCACGATGGACATCGAGTTCGGTACCTCTATCGTAGCCTTCGACGTGCTTGCAACCGACTCGCTTAATGGAACTCCGGTTGCCGAGGGAGTCATTGATCCTGAAGGCAAGAAGAAAGCTACTGCTGGAAAGTGGACAAGTGTTGAACCGACCTACCCCGCTTCTTGTATTCCTCTGACGAACCCGGATGGTCCGCTGCCCGGGGGGATCTATGCGTGGAGCAGTCTCTATTCCCCGACGGCTGAGAAGGTCAACCTGCTCTTTTCAATGGCGTTTATTTCAAAAGCCGAGCTTTGGGTCAGCGGTGTTCGGAAAAAGTCGTGGACGCTTCCCAAAAACCACCGGCTTGGCTCTGAGTGGTTGACGGAGAGTGTCGCGTTCTCGGCGGGAATGAATGACATCCTTCTAGTCCTCACGCCCCGAGGCGGCGGCAAGCCGATTTTCCAAATGCGAGCCGTGAACACTGGCGAATCGGAAAATGCACGCCTCACGCAAGTTCCGGGCGCAGAGATGGTGCAGACCAAGCTAAGCGGGCCGGGGCAGTTGTTTAAGCCTGAGAATATGTGGAGAAACCCCGTCGTTGCCAACTGGCGAACTTTCCGCAAAAGCGATTACAATTTGGACTTCACTTTCAGGGATGGACATAGCTATCCTGTAAGTGCCATTGAAATCAAAGGGCAATCTCCCTACTGGTCGTCCGGACCGAGTGACTGGTCCTTTTACGGCAGTCACGACGGCACGAACTGGGAACTGCTGGACAAGCAAGTAGGCGTTACTTGGTCGCCCCATAAAGAAATTCAACTGTTTGATGTAAACAATACCAAGAGCTACGCACACTACCGGTGGCATCTACCTAGTGAGAAAAACCCAGAGAAAGTATTCCGGCAAATCAGGTATATTCATCTGATTGGGAATGCCACTCCTGAGCCCTAGAGATAATCTTCTTTTCCAGCATTTCGCAAAGCGGCAATAAGTTATCGCATTGATTCTTCATTTTTTCTTTGGATGTGACCAAACGCCTCCGAAGGCGAATCTGGTTTAAGGGCACCTTCGGAAATCGCTTTCGTCGCGAGAACGAGACGATTTGTCAATCCGGCAAGGAGCGAAATCGCTCGAATTTGTGGTTGAAGTCGAGCGAATTGCGAAAAAATACGCCGAGCGTCTTCATTATGCCGCAGGCAGGGTTGACAATGCTGAATGCGTAGTGTAAAATCAGGGCATCTTGTTGTTTTGACGACCCTTGTGGGCGGCAGAAATCGGTAACTCTTTCCCAGCAAAACCACACTACTCTTATGAAAAATCGAACCTTCATCACACTCTTGTTCGCCACACTCCTGTTGACCGCCTGTGATAGCAAATCCGATTATGCCGGAGATGTAAAAACATCAGCACCTCGCGCGAACTCGCTGCAAAAAGTGGCCGTTTCGGGCGAAATGATTGAATTGGCGGACGATCTAGACGTACCCGCCAGCGAAATCGCTACGCCATCGGAAACCACTTCGTCAAACCGACTCGCGAAGAAAAAAATTGTCCGTGACGGACGGATGCGGATACAGGTCGAAAATCTGAGTGAGGCAAAATCTCGCTTAAATACGCTCGTCCAACAATGCGGCGGCTACTACGGTGAAGAAAGAATGGAGAAAGGGAGTCGCGAAGATCGCTACCAACTCAAAATCCGTATTCCCGTTGAGCGTTTCGAAACCTTTGTCGATGACTTAGAAAAACAGAAGGGCGGCAAAGTATTGCAAAAAGAGCTACAGGCTCGCGATGTTACGGAGCAGTTCTTAGACTTGGAGTTGCGCCTCAAGAACAAGCGTGGTTGCCTTGAACAGTATCGAAAAATCTTAGAAAGAGCGAATACCACAAGCGAGATTTTAAGTGTTCAGCGTGAAGTCCGTATGCTCGAGGAGGAAATTGAGAGTGCCACAGGACGGCTCCACCACCTCGATGATCTGATCACGTGGAGCACCCTCGATCTAACACTCTTGGAAGAGCACGAATATAAGTACGTCCCGGAGTCCAATGCGCCCTTCCCGATGCGATTCAAAGAGAGCTTTGCACGCGGCTGGAACAATCTGCTCAACACCTTCTTGGGTCTCCTCGCGTGCTGGCCCATCAATACCTTCCTCCTCCTGTTAGCAATCACCGCTTGGTGCATCTACCGCTCGAAAAGGAAGGCGTATCTCAAAAAGAGGGAAGAAAAGGACGCCGCCTAGAAAGTGACACCGAGCATTCCCGTTGCGCCGTGCAGCGAATAACCATCGTTGCCGGTCCGCATATTGTAGGTGCCTGAGAGGGTCCAGTTACGGAGGAAACGACGCTTCAAGCCGATGTCGAAGACGAAGATATTCTCGACAGGCTTGATGCCATCGATATTGTAGGAAAGCCCTTCCATCGCAGTACCGAGGCGAGCTCCTTCGGCGTTGACCACTTGCTTGTAGCCGATCGTGGAGGTCAGTGTTGTGATGGGATTCAAACGGTAGGCAATGTCGGCTAAGAAGTCGAACTCGAAATAACCGTGCTTGTATTCATCGACGACGAAGCCAAGTGATTCGGTGTATCCCTTCTGGTCGTAGTTGAAGTAATTGAAACCAAACTTCGGCCTGAGTAGGAAACGTTGACGACGGATGAAGTCGATGCCGATTGAGGTAAGGAGCGAAAACGTACCGGTACGTGTGCTGAAGTTCGAGGTCGGGTTACCCGCCAGCGGCAAGACACGCCAGCCGTCAACACAACCCCACGTGTAACCGATTTGACCCGTGAGGATGCCATGCATCCCTAGCTTAGCGGAGCCAAAACCAATCAACGAGTGTGTCCCAATCCTTGAGTGGTTGGGTGTGCCAGCAGCGTTGAAGCCTGTGGTGTCAACGGTGTTGTTGGTGTAACCGTAAGCGAGACCGAGTGCGACGGTCCGCATTTGGCGCAGCGTTCCAAGCGCAAAGCCGCCACCAGCCCCATCAAAACCAGCAAATCCCGTCTTGCCTTCTTGTTGCATCGTGTAACCAAAACCTTGGAACCAGAGATTACGCTTCGGCTGGCACCAACGGCTCTGAGGTCCACCGGTGTAATAGGAAGTTCCACTGGGAGAATCTGCGTATCCGCATCCCTCACTAATTTCACAAGGAGAGATCGCGCAGCCACCGCTGCAGCAGCCACACCCATTTGCGCCGCGGGTTGTGCCATTGTTGTTACCCAGTGCGGTGCCCGAAGGACCACCAAAGAGCGTATTCATTTGCATACCTATTTGCGTGTGGACCGTGCTACTGGCACTCGCTACCGACGCAGAAATGGCTTGCGACATACTCGGTGTGAATTGTTGCACGAGTTGGTCTATTTCCTCAGCCGTTCGGTCTTCCGCGAGCAACAGCGTTTGGAAAGCGTTGGTGTATTGACTGCCGGATGCCGGGGTACCGGTGAGTAATACCGCGCCTGCATTAGCATTTGTGGCACCGCCAGCCGCGAGTGCTTGCTCTACTTCCGTCACACTAGACGGATCACTCACGCCCGATGAACCTGCGCCGTAAGTCACCATCAGGTCGCCCGCGTCGCTGCCCGTGCCGATGGTGTATTGTGTCGCGTAGAGGAAGTTGCTGCTGCTGTACGCGTCGGTCTCGGTGGAGCCCCAACCCACACCCGCAGTTGTTTGTAAGGCACCAGCACCATTGACATCCACAACTTTGTAGTCATCGCCGAAGGTCATACCGGTTAGATTAAAGTGAATTTCTCCGGCATTCGCTTGCAGTTTTCCATCTTGAATGTCGAGCACGCCCGTCGTTGCATCAATCACGCTTGTATTGATGGTGAAGGAAGAGCCCGCCGTGACGACGGCTTTGTCGTTCGCCCCATCGGCTTCAATAACGAGCTTGCCTGTGACGGCTGTGGTTCCTGCAAAGGTAAGAGTATCGTCGCCGGTGCCGAAAATAATACTCCCCGCAGACGTGAAGTTACCTTCGACAAGCATTGTGTCACTACCGGCACCCAAGTCGATTGCATCGGTGAAGGAGGCACCACCGTTGATGTCTAGCAGGTCGCTCCCATCGCCGAGATCAATGGCACCTTCAAGTCTGTTGTTGCTCCCGGTGAGGTAAATAGCGTCTTCCAATTCGCCGGTCTTGATGGCATAGGCATCGCCGCTGGTGGAGCTTGCTACAATGGTTGTATTTTTGAGGTAGGCCGTGAGAGTACCCGTAGTACCACTTCCTGCCTCCATAAAAATTCCGTAAGCATCGCCAGTGAGAAGACCGGTTGCTGTTGCGTTGATTGCTAGGGAAACAACATTGCTGCTGCCAGTATCGCCGATAACAATGTCGGTTCCATCGGTGTAAGTATCACCGTGACCGCGGAGACCAATAGCGATGGCATTGTCTCCGACTGTTGTATTAATGGTAAGGACACCGCCTGTGGCTCCAATAGCGATACTAGCTCCGTCTCCCATTGCATCAATACCTTCGGCGTTGCTTCCGCCTGCGGCATTTTTCTCGGTGCTGATGATGTTCGCATTGGAACTCAGTACGAGGTCTTGGTAAGTGGCAATACCCACAGCCGCATCACCTGCGGCAGTAATCTCGTGACCGGCGGTACCAACATTAATCGTTGCACCATCGAGTGTCACAACGGGGGTCCCTGTACTTCCGACGAAGAGACCAATGATCTGGTCATTAGCGTGGTCGTCCGTCGAGCCGGCGTTGATCGTTCCTTCCACGGTGAGGTTTCCGTCGTAAGGAGTTGGTATGCCTGTGGAGATTGGGGTATTCTCCATTCCCGCATTCATATCGTAATCGATGGTTCCGCTAAAGGTGACATCCGTGCCAGTAGCAATGACGACCTCTTCGCCAACGGCATCTATTTCATAGGTTCCGCTGTAGGGGCTTCCTGCGTCATCCCAGACAGTTTGTGCCATTGCAGCCGTGGTTGTTAAGGAGAAAGTTGCAGCAGCGAGGATCGCGGCGATTTTGCGTCGAAGGCTCGAACTTTTCATCATTATGCCTGCTTGGAGGGTTGTTAAATTTTAACGGTTAGGTAAGGGTTGTTGGTTATTTCGTCCATTTTGGGGGGCGAGATTGAGAAAAAGTTGTTAATTTGGCTAGTTTTGTTAAAATTTAACGATTATTGGCGCATTTTTAGCCTTTCTCGGGGTGGTTTTTGGCGGAGACTCCCGAAAAAGAAAGAATAAGGAGAAGAGCCCGGTCTCCCAATTTACTCGAATTAGAGATTCGCCAGTGTGATTCTTGACGAGAGATTGACATTATTAACGAGATGAAAAATCTTTGCACACTGAGAATTGCATTTTCCCGATTACTTTGCCGACCACTTCGTGAGCAATTCGGCATCGACATTTTCCGCAAGCAGACCGAAGTTGAGTTGGTCCAGCTCTTCGCCATTCTTGCACCAGTAGCGTAGTCGGACACCCTCGGGGGAGAAATTGCAACGCTCCATCACTCGCTTCGAACCAACGTTGTTGGACATACAATCTCCACTAAGACGCACTGCTCCGAGTTTTCCGAAGGCGTAACCGATTAGAAACTCGCAGACGAGTGTTCCGTACCCGCGCCGCCAGTGAGGTTGATCCAATTGGTACCCGATTAAGAAACGGCCCGGCGCGAAATCGGCGGGTAGCAATGCACACTGCCCGACAAATTCACCTCCTTCATTCAGGACGGTGAAGAAATGCTTTTCAGGTAGTTCGTCCTTGGCGAGTGCTGCCTCAACCTCGGAGAAGGGCTGTTCAAAATAGTCGCGGGTTTCTTGCTCGGTGTTGGGTCCGAAAAACATTCCGCGACAAACTTCCTCTTTACCGAGCATCGCTATGATGTCAGGCAGGTCGTTCAATTGAGCGTAACGGATGGTCAAGTCGTTGCAGGTAAAATGTGGGTTCATTAAATGGCCCCTTTTTTTGTCCGTTGTTGCTGCTTTAACGAGCGTAGAGCGTTAGCGACTCTGCTACTTCTTAGCCTTTGCGCGACTCACTCGCTTTCGATCAACTTCGCGAAGATGAATCTTACGGAGACGGACGCTCTTCGGCGTGACTTCTACAAGCTCATCCTCTTCGATGAACTCGAGCGATTCTTCGAGCGTCATATAGCGGGCCGGGCGGAGCATAAAGTTGCGGTCGGTACCCGAGGCTCGCATATTCGTTAGCTTCTTTTCCTTCGTCGGGTTCACGTCCATATCGGAGGGTCGGGCGTTCTCACCCACGATCATACCTTCATAGACGGGGTCGCCTGGAGAAACGTGAAGTTCCGAGCGGGCTTGTAAGCCATCGAGCGAAAAGCCGACCGCTTTGCCACCTGCGATCGAGACGAGTACGCCACGCGAGCGACCGGCGATCTCTTCCTCTTTCGGCCTATAGCTTTCGAACCGGTGATTAATGATGGCTGTTCCCTGGGTCGCACTAAGGAGACGCGTTCGAAGCCCAATCAAACCACGAGCGGGAATTGAGAAGCGGATCACCGTTTGTTCGTTACGACTCGACATATCGATCATCTGTCCACGCCGTGCGCCAACCAATTCGATAACGGGACCAGTCTGATCGTCAGGAACTTCAACGACCAACGTCTCGAACGGTTCCTCGACCACACCGTTGCGTTTCCGCAGAATAACCTCGGGCTTGCCGACCGAGAGTTCGTACGATTCGCGACGCATTGTTTCGATGAGAACGGAAAGGTGGAGGATACCTCGGCCCGAGACAGCAAACTTCTCAGTCCCTTCGATCGGCTCGACTTGGAGGGCGACGTTCCGTTCCAGCTCACGCATCAGTCGGTCGCGGAGATGGCTATTCGTCAGATACTTTCCACCGTCAACGCCAGCCATCGGCGAACTATTGATGCTAAATGTCATTCGGAGCGTCGGTTGGTCTATCTTGATTCGGGGCATAGCAATCGGTGCCTCGGGCGCACAAATCGTATCACCAATTTCAACGTCGGGGAGACCGACCAGAGCGACGATATCCCCCGCCCCAGCTTCTTTGACTTCGACACGTCCGAGCTTATTGAACGTATGGACGTTTGTGATATTACCCGGTATGTTTTGATCGTCCGACTGCATCAGAACGACTTTGTCTCCTTGGCGGACGCGGCCTGAACGAACGTGTCCGATCGCAATGCGACCAACATATTCCGACCAGTCGATCGTTGTTACGAGCATTTGGAGTGGCTCGTCGATCGCTGCTTTCGGGCCCGGAATCTTTTCGAGAATCATATCCATCAGAGGGCAAATCGTATTGCTCGGCTGATCGGGGTCGGGCGTTGCGAAGCCTTCCTTGCTGCTCGCGAAGATATAGGGAAAATCGGCGATTGAATCGTCGGCTCCGAGTTGAATAAAGAGGTCGAACATCTCATCGACGACAGCGTGCGGTCGTGCGTCCTTGCGATCGATCTTATTGATAACAACGATCGGACGAAGACCAAGCTCTAACGCTTTGGAGAGAACGAACCGAGTCTGTGGCATCGGGCCTTCGGCGGCGTCAACCAAGACAAGGCAACCATCGGCCATTTGCAGAACACGTTCCACTTCGCCACCGAAGTCGGCGTGGCCGGGGGTGTCGATAATATTGATTTTCACGTCTTTGTAAGGGATCGCGATATTCTTCGCAAGAATCGTAATTCCGCGTTCACGTTCGAGGTCGTTCGAATCGAGAATGCACTCAGTCGAAAGTTGCGAGGCGCGGAACTGACCACTCTCGCGGAGCATACAATCAACGAGCGTCGTTTTGCCGTGATCGACGTGGGCAATAATTGCAATGTTTCGTAAGTCTTTGCGACGGGTCGTATTTGGAGTCGAAGAAGGGTTGGCGT
>Ga0180430_10003762_pt1 | contig 13001 bp, 14 predicted proteins | sample SS_ome_9_FD_132999 | JGI IMG/M metagenome (GOLD analysis project Ga0180430, IMG submission 132999) | Hypersaline lake sediment archaeal communities from the Salton Sea, California, USA - SS_1_S_2 metaG | ecosystem: Environmental > Aquatic > Non-marine Saline and Alkaline > Hypersaline >... | reverse complement strand
CTCCACAACAAGCATCCAAAATAAACTTGTTGTTTTCTATTTCAATGCTTTGGTTGGTTGAACCCTGCTTACGAGCCATTTTAAAAATTTCTCCTAATATCTATTAAACGAACTTTCCACGGGAAATCGACCCTCGCGAAATTGTCCTTTTTGTCGTCGATAAAGACCTTGCTTTTTCCTGTGGAGTTATTTGGTATTTTCATTTTGTTTGATTATGAACCCCGCAAACATCGGGGCAAAATAATAATTTATTCGACTTTTTTTACGGAATATCGAGTTGCAAGTCCTGACCCTGACTTTTCAACCTTAATGACTTTTAAGTCTGGTTTCAAGTCAAGCATTTCTCTTATTTTCTCTAAAACCGTATTTGGAACACGATACTCAATTCCATTCGCGACCATAACTTTATAGTCAAACTCTTTGCCATCTTTGTCAGTTCCCGTTCGAGGTTCGATAGGAAATGAAAGGTCAACGCGATCTAAATCTGCGATGTTAAGAGTTGTCTTTGGCTCGTATGCCTGTGCTTCTTCTTTTAGTGATGCCATCTTTTTTGTTGTCCTCCTTTTTCTTTTTCTTAAATTTCAATATTTTTTCTTTGATTTTAAGCTCTGTTTCTTCGGAATTTTTTTGCATATCAGCTTTAAAACTTTCCTTTTAATATGCCTTGTCCGTCGTTTGTCGGACATTTTTGTTAATTATCTCAAAATCAACATTAATGCCAATAAAACGAAGATACACTCCAATAGACAGACCAAGTCGTTCAGCTTTCTTCTGGATTATATCTTCTTCTTCTTTGCTTAAACGCAAAGTTACTTTCTTATTTCGAGGATGTTTAATCATCGCTTAACCCCCTTAATTTCGTTGTTTAAGCCATTCTGATGAGCTTTTTTCCAAAATTCGTAAATATACCTTACAAACTCGTCAAACGTCAGATTAAGGCTCTTTGCTTCACGTTTCAGATTCCAGTCCAAATCTAAACTTATCTTTTCACTTGTCTTTTTCATTTTAATTTAATGTCAGGAACTGCGGAAAAATTAAAAAGAGATGACTTACGTCATTGTTGTCTACAACTGAATTACCAAGAATCGTGTCGGCTCCGCTCCTATAAGGTTCTTGGTTTAGTTCCTGACTATTCATTTTTGGTCTTCCTCCGCCAAAAGTTTAAAACAATCATCACAAACAGGAATTCCTCGAACGGTTTTTGTTGAGGGTTTTGAACAGGATTCACAGATTTTTATTTTGGATTTCTTTTTTTCAGAATCAAACTTAAAATTAATGCCCGTCCAAACCCATTCCCCTATCCATTTGCCGGTGTTAGGTCTTTCTTCAACGACTCCGAACATTTCTTGAAGAGTTTTTTTGATTACATAATCTGTTTTAGAAGGAACTTTATGTTTTTTACAATAAGCGTGATATTTTTTCCTTAATTCTTTTTTTGTAATTCTGTTTTCGTAATCCTCTTCAAGATTATCAAAACAAAAAGCGATAAATGAGTTAGATCTTCTTATCCAAGTATTTTTAACTTCCTCCGAGCCCTTAGTAGAAGAAAAAGAGTTTTGCTTTATCAACCTTGAAAGTCCTGCAAGAGCTTGATTTAAAAATCCAGACATCTCTTCAGGAGAGGTTATCTTTGAAATGATATTCTCGTCTCGAATTTTAAGTTTTGTTTTATCTTCTGAAATATCATACTCTTTTTTTGGAACGAAGGTGTAAGGAAATTCTAAAAGAGCCCACCTATCCCAAAAACCTTTAGACAAATCATAAACCATAGGAAGTTCATTACAAGCAAAAATGAATTTGGCATAATTTGTGAATACAACATCATTTAGAAATTTTCTTTTTCCAGATATAAGACTTCTGCCTGTCAATGCCTTAAATGCACTTGTGTCCTTCAAATCTTGGTTGCCAATATCTCCTGCGATATTTACCATCTTACAATAAAGTTCTGAAACGCCAAAACTTTCGGGAGTGAGAGAAGTTAGTGGAAGCGAAGAACAATTTTCAACTCCAACAAGTCGTTTAATCAATTCAAGAGATTTGTCCTTGCCGTTTCGTCCGTTTCCAACAAACATAAATGCTTTTTCGTAGCGATATTCTTTTAGAAGAGAAAAACCTGCAATTTCGTAAAAAACTTTAATGTCTTCTTCTTCGAGAAGAACTTCTTTAAGAAACTTTTCTATTTTAGGACACTTTGCATTTGAATCAAAATTTACTGGAAGTTTATTGAAAAAAACCTTTTTAGGATTGAATGGCTTTATTTCTAAAGTGAAAATATCAAGAATTCCATTTTGCATAGAAATTTCATTTACATAATTTTTATTGAAAAATTCCTTAGAATCAATAAAGGTGTCTGGTTCGATTTTATCTATAACCTTTGTCAAAACAAAACTACTATAATACTCTTCTAAAACTTCTCTTAGGACTTTTTTGATTTCACTTTTACCCTGCGGAACATAAATGCCCTCATTGTAAACCCAAACTTCGCTTTGTCTGTCTTCTTTTGTAGTATAAAGGATTAAATGCTCTTTAACATAATCAACCAAAAGCTCGGTCGCTTCTCCCCATTTTTTATCCTTCCCTGAAATAAGCTCTAAGAATTGAAGTTTAACTTTAGATTTTTCTTCTTCCTTTAAACTTTGATTTACTTTTATCTCGTTCCCACTTTTTATTCTCTCTTGAGCTGTTTGAATTAAAATATTGAAATTTTCTTCAGAAAGATTATTTACTTTTTCAATCTCCTTGAGCAAATTTTCTCTTTCGCTTTGAGCTCCGAGCAAAGCTGTTTCGGCATTATTTGTCTGCAATCGCGTTATCCTTTGAGAATTAGAATTTAATTCCACTTCAAGAGATTTTTTAACATCTTCCCTTTCCGGTGCGTCTTGGAAGTAGGAAATATAACTTTCGATTTTTTTGAAAATAATAAGATTTTCAGAGATTAAATCATTCACCTCTGGATTCATTTAAAATTCCCCCCTCGCCTTGTAGGGTTCAAGATTGAAAATTTCAGAAATTTCAATATAAGTTTCGCCAACTACTTTATCATCAAGAATCAAATGATTTTTAGAATATTCAATAATTAGTCCGTTGTAAAACTGCCTACTTTTTTTTGTGAGATGCACTTGCAACCGTCTCTTAAAATAAAATTCAACTTTTTTTGTTATCGTATCGTTTTCCATCTTTTTTTAATTTACAAGGGTTGCAAGGACTTTCTACCCTATAGGGAGACAAACAACAATTCGTCTATGGGGCCCAAAATGGCAAAAGTCCTTGCAAATTGACCTTTTTTTGTAAATTTCCTATAAATTTCATCCAAAAATTCTCCCCAGAACGTCTTTTTTGATCTGTTTGTGTCTATCAAGAAGTGATTCTGTCGATTTGCCAGTCAAAGTTTGCCAAGATTTGCGCCCCAGCTTTTTCTGAGGTGTTACAAAAATTGTTTTCTTTTTTTCTTGTTTCATCGTAAGTTTTATATTCTCCATTTTGCTTGGAGGCTTATGCCACACCAGTGTATAAGTGAGGAACGGTGTAGCATAATATTTTATTTTTTATAAAATTTCATTACTCCTTTTTAGTTAAACCTTCCTCAATTTTTTTGCAAATATCTTTCAACTCATACCCGTCTCCATTCTTTATACTCATTGTTTTGGATTTGCGCCTTTTTAAATCATAAATTTGTATCCTAAAACGCGATCTACCTCTTACCACCTGAATCATAAATTACTTATGATAGTTAAGTATTTAAATATGCTTGACTACTTAAAAATTAAATCATTATGGCAATTAAGAAGAAGATACCTTCGTTTATGCTTGAAAGAGATTTTTCTAAATAAGATTTCAATAGATTTCAAATTTCGTGCAAAGCTCCCCTGTTTACATATATTATTAAAAAAAGCGTCGCTTTTGTCAGGAAAGAATAATCAAAAAACTTAGTTAAAAGTTGATTCAAGTAAATTTCTTGATTCTTCTGGAGCAAATTGCAAATAAAATTGCGTTACCTTAACATCTTCGTGTTCAAGCAAATTTTGTAATTTTATTAAGTCTGAAGGATGTTGCATATTTCGAGCAATCCATACTGCAAAAGTATGTCTAAATGTGTGCGGATGAGCCTTAATGCCTAATTCTTTTAGATATTTATTTAAGAATTGCCAAACATTGAATCTTGTTAGGTGTGCGTTTCTTCCTTTGTAGGGACTATAAAAGACATATTCATTAGGCTTAATTTCCTTTTCATCTATGTATTGAATCAATTTGTCATAGGTGGATTCATCAACAGCTTTCCATCGTTTGTATTCTTGTTTCTTTTTTAAGATATTCCAAAGAATCATTCTTTGTTCTTTGTCAATATCTTGTGGTTTTAATTGCAATAGTTCGCTAATTCTCCTGCCGGTTCTAAGTAAAAGAAACAAAATCAGGTAGTTACGATAGTTATGATTATGGGCTACATCAAAAATTGCCTTAACATTCTCTGGAGTTAGATAATCTCCCACATCTTTCATCGCATCAGGTCTTTTCACTTGCTTTGAAACCATTTAACAAATCTTCTCTTTTGTGCAGTTGTGCCTAACTTTCAACAAAATTACTCCCTTTTGACGCTTTATTATTATTAATATTCGTTTGTAAGGGTAAATCTTCTTTGATATAATCATAAACCGCCTTTGAACTAATGCCCAATCTTGTTCCTACCTCAGAAACTTTACACCCTTTCTCTTTTAACATTTTTATCACTTCTCCTAATCTTTCTTTATATCTTTCTGCCAATTTGTTTTCTTGCTCTTCTGCTTCCATATCCGAATAAGCATACTCTTTTTTTCCTTTCTTGTATATTTCTTTAAATTCTTCTGGCAAGTCCTTGAAAGTTCCCATGCCGACATAAATTCTCGTTCGACTCAACAACTTTGATTTATCCTCGAAAGTGAAGTCTGTTACTTTTTTTCGTTTGTAACTCTGATTTACTATTTTTTGATTCTCATCCATCCACCAAGGATCAGAAGAAAAAGGAGACCAATCTTTAAAGAACAAAACAAAATGTCCTGTTTCTAAAACATGAACCCAATATCTAATTCTATGATTTCTAAAGAACTCGTTAAAGTCTTTAAATCGTGGCATACATAAAAGAGTTGTTTTGTTCTCTTGTCTTGCCAGTCCATAAAGGGTGTTTAAATACACTTGGGAATTGGAACCCCATCTTAATTTGTAAAGTGCTTTAATTGCCTCGTCTGCATTGATTGGAGAATATCTTGGAAGGTCTTTAACCGCTCTTTCCATTTCTTCTCTTTTTGGAGAATAGACCATATAATCATTAAACGATTCCAAAATTTCTTCATCTGTTTTTTTAAGAAGTTTTAAAATTTCAATTACAATCCAACTCGCAAGAGTTGATTTTCCTTCTCCTTCATATCCTGTAATTCCGACGACACTGTCCTTATCTTGTTTGGCTCTTTTAAGAAAAATCTTTGCCAACATCTTAGGAGTTAAAAGTTCTTTTTCTTCCATTTTAAATTTTGTTTAATTTTTCAGAAAGTTTTTGTTCTTTCCGCATAGGGATTCCAAGATTCATTTGTTTTTGTTTACACTCCAATAAATCTCTATGAAATTTTTCCATCTTTTCTATTAGGTTCATCGGAACTTTGCGCCGGTTTTCTGGTTTTTGCCATTCAAAATAAAGTTTTTTTATTCCTTCTGCACAAACATCCGTTTTTTTTACCCAAACATTTTTTTCTTTTCCGTCCTCGTCTTTTTCTTTTTCCATCTCTTCTCCTTTTTCAAACCACTTCTGCGTTCGTTCCCACATCATAGAAAAAAGTCTTTTGTAATATACCCTCAAAACCCAATCGTAAAGTGCATGAATTTTAGTCAAATCGCCTTGTGTTCTTATGCTCTCCCAAATTTCCACAAATAAATTATCAATAGTCCATTCGATAACTGCAAGTTGTTCTAAGCTATCTTGACCTGTGTTAAATTCTGCTGTGTATCTTCCAAAATACTTTCTTTCTTGTCCTTCCATCAAAAAGAAAGGATTTAACCTTTTTTAACAAAATCATTTATTTTTTATCTGACTGAGATCTTGATTAAAGTTAGTCCGGTTAGTTCATTTATGCTTTCTGAACTAACCGGACTAAGCGAACAAGTTTTTGATTTTGTTAAAAAGGGAAGGCACTTAGTTTTTTTAATAAAAAATGACACCCGAATCAATTAATAAATTTGTAACAACAAAGAGGTTTTTATTTTAAATGGGAATTATAAACTCTGTTAATCGTTTTATTGTAAAAACTTTCGCGAAGAAGAATACTCCAAGCGAAGGTCTTGGTACAGTCTATAAAAAACCTTCTGAAGTTGCACAAGAGACAGGGGGATATGTTTCGACTACCAATCCGGGTGTTCCTGCAACATATCAAGGAAGTGCAAGTACACAGCAATCGCATTCTTCATCGTCAAGTTCAGGAAGTTCTTCATCGTCAAGTTCATCAAGTTCTTCAAGTAGTTCAACTTTATCTTCTGTTCAAGAAGGAAATATTCAAGAAGAAATTGCGAAAAGCGGAGGCGGAACAATAAGTGGCGAGAGTTCTTCTGGTGCAAAAACCATTTCCTCTCAAGTAGCTTCTCAATCTTCAGACGAGCCAAGTAGTTATGACGTTTACACAAAACCTCTGCCTGCTTACTACGACCCGCGTTCGGGAGAAGTGATAAAGCAATCGGTTCGTCCCGAAGTTGTTGAAAAGAAAGGTTATCAAGAAGTAAGTCTAATGGGAATAGACCAAAAAACAGGTGCAGATATTGTTTACTCTGAAACTGGTTTGTTAACTTCTAAACAAGCGGTCGCTAAAAGATTTTATGAGGGCTTGGGAGTTGAATCGTCCGAAACACCAACGACGTTTTTAATCGGCGGAACGTCAGACGGAGGTAAAAGAGATTTTAACGAGTTGGTTAACCCCTCTTCTTATGCTCTTGCGTCTAACCTTCAACCTTACGATGTGAGTTCAAAAGTCGGACAGAATTATTTGAAAGAATATGAAGCGCAAGGATACTCGAAAAAAGAAGCGACGGCTTTGGCAGAGTATAGTTTAGACACTTCCCGAACTCTCGATAGAGAAGATGCTATTAAATATCTTCGAGACGAAGCTCCGTCGGGACGAACGGGTGTAAGTGCCACTCTCTTTGGAGATAAAGGTCTTGCTCCTGAAAGTTTAGGGGATCAATTTGGTTTTTATATAGGAAGAACTTTTGAAAGGGCAGGTTCGGCACCATTTAAAGCAACTGCTTTAATTGGAGAATCCATTGGAACGGGGTTAGAAAATTTGGGTGTTCCAGAAGATTATCGAACTCTTGATGTTAGTATAAAAGGCGGAGTTCAACTTAAAGGTTTTTCTGATTCGGGAGTATCAAATCCTAACGCTTCTCTAATGTATCGTCTCACAGGCAACACAATTTTTTTAGCTAACCAAAAAAAGAATATGAAAAAAGGAATTGTAGCCAACACAGACAGCACCATAACCACTGATTCATTCATACTACAATCAAGTAATAACAAGTATTTAAACTTTGCGGGAGATGTGTTAAATGCCCGAGCAGAAGTTCCCATTGGCACAGCAGTAGCGACAGGCGGATTAATCGGAGCTTCTCTTGCAAGTGGCGGAGTGGCTTTTGGATTGGGAGCTTCATCTTTCGTGTCCGGCACAGGAAAAACAATTCTTGGAACACAAAAAGCAATCGAAATCGGCGGAGTAAAAAACGTTCCTTCTTACACAATCGAATCTTTCAGAGAAAATCCTGTGAGTTCAGCAATTACAACCGCCGAAGTCGTTGGCGGGGGCTTGTTAATCGGAAACAAAATTCTTTCGGGAGTAAAAGCAAACCGCCTTCTCGCACAGACAGAAACTGCCCCGAAGAAATTCGTTTCGGTCGTCGACGACACCGCAAGTTTCGGAGCAGATAAAAAAATAACTACTGCAATGAAATTTAATACTAAAGATGATTCTTTTTTATCTTTACAAAAAGATTTTCTAAAAAATGATTTAAGTGTTGGCTCTGGCGTTTCATTCAGATCAACAGATAATAAACTTTTCCAAACCATTTCTGTTTCCGCGGGACGAAGTTCAAAAGTCGGAACGGCTTCGACGTTAAGTTCGCAAGGAGACGACGCTTTAAATTTAATTTTAAGAGGAGAAGAAGGAACGGGAGCAGTCGGGCAATCCTACGCAAAAGAATTAGTTAATTTTGTTTCTCAAAAAGGCATACGTTTCCCAACAGGCAACGCCGTAATTAACAAAAAAAATTTAGCTACCTCAGAAGACTTAACTTCCTCAATTATTGCAGGAAGAATAACAAGCTCAACAAAATATAAAGGAGCTTACCAATTCCAAGGCGGAACGCCCGAATTGACGTCGGGGGGTCTTCCTCTATGGCGTTTTGAAGATGGAAGGTTGACTTTGAGGGTTAACAATCCAAACGTCGAGGGAATTATAATTCAAAAAAGCAGTTCAGCTTCAAGCGTCGCCGACATCGGAGGAAGTTCTTTAAGCTCCCAAACAATAAAGAAAATAACGGAAACCGTTTCTGCACAGAACACAAACTTAAAAAATTTAGCACTAACTGAATCTCAAATCAATTTAAATGTGGCAACAGCAACGACAAATATAAAGAATCTTTTTTCAGAGACCAAAGTTACTAATGTTCCCTCGAATATGATAAAGACAGATACTAAATTAAGTCTCAAAATAACATCCAACGAAGAAGTAACTTTCGCGCCCACAACATTAATTCGAGAAGCTCAATCATCAAGACAAAGCAAGAAAACAAAAAGTAGAAGCGTGAGTATGTTTCAATTAGAAAATTCTTTAGTGCAGTCCGAATTAAGTATCCCTCTTTTACAAACGGGATTCGTGGAAGCTCAATCATCAAGACAAAGCAAGAAAAAGAAATCTAAAAGTTCAGATAACTTTGTGAAAGAAAATCCTTACACACAACTTCCGAGCTTGAGTCTAAAAGAACCTTCTTTTAATCTGCCAAGAGTTCCCGTCCCGAATTTCGCACCTTCATTCGGAAAAATGGGAACTCGCAAATCAAAAACAACTTCAAGGAAAGGAAAATATGCACCGTCCTTATTTGCTATCGATTACGGTCTTACAACTTCAAGCCCAGACCTCCTTGCAGAGAGAAGCGGAATCGGTGTTCGTAGAATCGTAAGAAAAAAGAAAAGAAAAAAATGACAAGTCAAAAATTTAAAGTATTAATCGGCATCTTAATCGGAATCTTAGCAGTTTTCTTTTTACCCCTTGTTCCTGTAAAAATACCTTCGATGGTAAGTGAATTAGGACATGCTTGGATTTGGCAAAATGGATTATTACTTTTTAATCAGTATGATTGGAAGGGCTTATTTTATTTAGAATTGGTTGGTGCGTCGTTGGGAATACTGATAAGTACTCCTTTCTGGAAATGGAAATCAAAAAATGATTTTGTTAAAAAGGTTAAATTACAAAAAGAAATATGAGTTATAGCCCATACCAAGAAACACAAGAAGAGAAAGGCAATTATGCTCCACTATCTTTTGGTGGAACTTCTTCAGATATTTCTTTAGTAACACAAACTTCTCCTTTAAATGTTTTCGAGAGAATCGAACACCGATTGAAAGGAGAAAAATATAACGAAACGAAAGATACTTGGGAAGAAGTTCAAGGACTTCGGCAGATGAACGACAAAGGAATAAATTCTATTATGACAGATGTGGAAGCAGGAGTTAATTTTATTTGGTCTAATCTAAGAAATGACGAAGAGGTTATGAGAATTGTGAATCGCTTAGGAAAAACTATTACAAGAAAATTAGCTGCGAACTGGAAAGATTGGGATGTGGATAAAAGCAATATGACTTCCATCATAATTTTTGTTTGCCACCAAGCTCTCGCTTCCACGAGGAGAGGTTATCAATCTGGAGAAAGGGAATTCTTAAAGAAAAATGTAATTGAACATCATCAAACAACCCAACAAGTTGGGGGGAATGTGCCTCAATCCTCTTCGGATAAAAAACATTTTTGGGAGGTCTGGAAGAAATAAATGGGAACAACACAAGAATTAACCTCTCAAATTGGAGGATTTATGCCAAGTTTAGGAGGAGGCTCCGTTTCTTCAATAATGCCTTATGTCTTTGCGTTTATCTTGCTTGGCGTTGGAGTTTACTTTTTTGGACGCCACATGAAGTTTGGACGTTATATGGACACTCCAATAATAAATCTTAGCGAACGTGCAGGGAGAGTAAAAATACTTATGGAGAAGGGAGGATACGTGCCAGACAGAAAGAAAAGAAATGTTTGGAATTTTTGGATTAAACAAGATAGAAAACCCTCTCCTAATCCTCCTTATGAATCTTTATATCCTTCTTCAAAAGGAAACATTGCAGTATTTTATGAAAAATCTCCTACTGAAAGATTTCCCGCAATTTTAGACTTTGAGCAACCAGTAGAATATATTGATGTCCCAATGACAGATAAAGAAGGGAACGAAATCAAAGATGACAAGGGAAATGTGATTACACAAAAAGTAGCTCAAATCAAAGTTAAAGTTATTGAGCATGATATACAGCTTTGGCAACAAAACATGGACGGGATTTTAGATAATGAGTTTCAAGCACGTAATGATTTAAAGCAAGTTATTCCTATGATTTTATGGGGAGTTTTTGTCTTCGGAACCGTTATCGGTCTTTATATTCTCGCAAAACAATTCGGCGTTCTTGGCGATGTTGCGTCTAATCTTGCGGAAACGGCGAGAGTAATTAAACAATCAGGAGTAGCAATTCCTTCAAATGCACCCGGATAAAAATAAATTAATTTTAGCATTGTTTTCATTTTTCTTAGTTACAACTCTTTCTTTTTTTGTCTCGGCACAAGGAGGCGGTTCAGTCTCGCTCGACATCAATTCTTATAATTATTATCTAAACGAATCATCTCCTCTTTATTTAGGAAATCTTACTGATGTTAATTTGGTTAGCGTATCCGACGGAAAGTATTTAGTTTATGACGGGGCTTCTTCTAAGTGGAGAGAACACACTTTTTCTTTAGGAGACTACTGGGATTATGACTATGGAGACTTAATTAACGAACCTACCGCTTTAAGTGATTTTACAAATGATTTTTCATTTTACAACTCAACGACGCTCGTAGAACTTGACCCCAAGTGGACGGCAAACTTTACTCTTTATAACGACACTTGGTCTTCGACGTATAATACAACATATAATACTTGGGCTTATAATCAGACAACTCCTGCAATAAACACTATTATTGGGTATGGGTATTATAACTCCACAGATTTTGTGATTACAGATTATTTTAGTAAGGCGGAGATTTTAGGTTTTGGGTATTACAACTCATCGGATTTTTCGATTTCGGATTATGCAACCAATGTAAAAGTTGATTCCCTTGGAAACTGGTCAGCAGATAAGGGAGACTATTCGACGACAACGCAGATGAACACAGCGATTGAGAATGCAAATACTTCGGCGATAAATTGGGTGGTGGCGCAAAGCTATTTATCTTCAGAATCCGACCCTCATTGGACAGCGAACTATTCAACTTATAACAATGGAAACTGGGACAATGCATTCTTGTACGTTACAAACGACACATTTTACTTGGCTTCAAACCCAAATGCTTTCGTAGGATGGGGGGAAGTAACAAACGGCACTCTTGCATTTAACTCTACTTTTTCAAATTATTATGATAAATCGGACATTCTTGGTTTTGCGTATTACAACGCCACAACCCTCGTCGAAGTCGACCCATTATGGACATCAAATCAATCACTTTACTACACTTCTGCGGAAGTCGAAGGAAACCTGTCAAATTATTATAATAAGACAGACATAACAGGTTTTGCATATTACAATTTATCTAACTTTAATATTACAAATTATTATTTGAATTCGAATCCCTATTCTTACTATAACTCGACGAGTTTGAACACGAGTCTTTATTACCTTGTCTCCAATCCCTTCTCCTACTACAACTCAACAACTTTAAATGCTCTATCTCAACTAAATAATGATTTAGGAATTGGTAATTGGTCAGCCGACAAAGGAGATTACTACACAAAAACCGAAGTCGACACAAACATTTCAACCGCAAACACTTCTCTAAAAAACTACGCAGACGGCAAATTCGTCGTAAATTCTGGCGGAGATAGTTTATCGGGGCAGTACGACTTCAACGGCGGGTGGACAAGCAACGGAATTTCAATTATCGATGGCGATTTATACGCACAAACGGTTTATGCCTACAATTATTCTGGATTGAATGTTTATGAATTGGCAACAAATGGTTCTTTAGTTCCAACAATAGATAATCAATTTGATTTAGGCAACGTAAGCACGGGATGGTGGCGAGATTTATATTTAGGAAGGAATGCTTTAATTAACGGAACTTTGAACGTTAGTGGCACGGGCGATTCGTTTATTATGGGCAACGTCGGCATCGGGACGACTGGGCCATCAACAAAATTAAGTTTAGGGATAGATAATAGTGATGGAACATTTAATAGGAATAAAGGTAGGACAAAAATAGCAGTTTATGATTCAGGGGACGGTTCTGCAATTTATGGAATGGGGTTAGCGTATGGGACTAATTACGGATTGGGATTGTATGCAGATACTTCCACAACTGGAAATCCACAAATGTTTGTAGAAAGAAGCGGCAACGTCGGCATCGGGACGACGGATCCGGGTGGAAAATTAACTATTTATGATACAGCCAGTGGTTATCCTAATCCTCAACTTAGGCTAGGTTATGATGCTACTCATGATTATACAATTGGAAGGGATACGAGCACGGGTATGTTAAGTTTTACTGGTTCTCATGCAACGCAAACAGGATTCAAGTTTTATACACCATCTACTGAAATAATGACAATGCTAAATAACGGCAACGTCGGCATCGGGACGACTGATCCAACAGGAAAGTTAGAAGTTGAGTCTACGAGTGAGAATACGCCAGCCTTGAATTTGAAATTAACAGGAT
>Ga0180430_10003761_pt1 | contig 13001 bp, 9 predicted proteins | sample SS_ome_9_FD_132999 | JGI IMG/M metagenome (GOLD analysis project Ga0180430, IMG submission 132999) | Hypersaline lake sediment archaeal communities from the Salton Sea, California, USA - SS_1_S_2 metaG | ecosystem: Environmental > Aquatic > Non-marine Saline and Alkaline > Hypersaline > Sediment... | reverse complement strand
TGGTTGAAAGCTTCCGCGGGAAGTTGCAAGGGGGCTTTGGCACCAGCTTCGTTCAGGATGCCGCGGGTCAGCCGACCGGCAGCACCGTCCCGGGGAGACGCCAGGCGGGCTTCCAGGTCATCCAGGCATGTCCCGGCCTGAAATTGTTCGATCAGTTCAGGCGCATCCCGTCGGATGATGCGTACCAAGGCCCGTTGGTAGGCCTTGGTCTTGACCCGAACATATCCCGGATAACGATGGCTGAAGCGGGTTTCCGGAACATCCCGGAGAAGACGCTGGAGAAAGCGGTTGCGGCTCTGGCGGTGGATATAGACGGTTGGAATGCCAATGGCGGCGGCAAAAAAAATCTGCCGGCGCTCACTTTCAATCCGGGGGGTGTCCGGAATGTCGACGTGGTGAATGCCGTCGCGAAAAATATACTGAAAGGCCAGCGCGGACAGCAGCACCTGGAGGCTTGCGGCGTGTCCCAGATCGTTCGGGATGCTTTCAAATTGACTGTAGTGGCGTCCTTCAAAACCCGAAAAGCCAAGATCGTCATAGCGCCGCAGCCGATACAGCAGGTAGAGCGGCATGGTGGTGTGAAATGTTCCCAACGACGTCAGGTCGGCTTTCAATTTGGCATCATTGCCGACGGTGCCGTTCAAGGCGCCCGCGGTATGGGTGCTCATCAGGCAGGCCAGGTAGTCGATCAGGCGGAAGTCGGTCACAAAGTCGCCCTTCAATTGCAGGCAGCGGGCGAGCGAACGATCGATCCAGGCCGGCCCGAAGGGGGTGACGGCCTTCCCCATGATCTTCATGCGGGCTTTCTTTTTCCAGCGCCGCCAGATCATGCGCAAATGGATTTCATGAAGCTCATGGGGCAGAAAACTGAGCGCCCTTTCGGGATGCATATCACTGAAATCGAGCCGATAAGGTGCCCCGCTGTAGGTGCCGACGAACAGCGGGAGAAAATGCTCCAGAATTTTGATGGCGAGATCGCCGAGCCATTTTTCCTCGCGGGCACCGAATTCCGGGCGGGACGCTTTCAGTTGCCGACTGAGCATGCGGCTGCCGATGCTCATATGGGTCCCGTTGTTGGCCAGACTGGTATTGGACAGATTGGGCAGAACCACGAGGTTGCGCGTGATGATGCCGGCGTCCCGGAGCTTTTTGACGGCGTTGAGCTGACTGCGGGAAAGCACTTTATGGCAGTGGGCCATGTAGGCCTGCTTTTCCTCGCCCCGATCCCATCCGGAAAGGCACGGGCTCATAAAAAGCTCCCGGTAAAAGGCATCCGGAATCATTTCGTTCAGTTGTTTTTGACGCTGTGGCGGATGCGGTGCCATATAGATCAGGGCGCGCTGGCCTTCGGACAGCAGGTTGAACCGTCGGTTCGCATACATGACGAGAAGCTGGGAAAACAGCAGGCGTTGGGCGGTCTCATCGGCGATGGCGGCCCCCATCCGCGGCCCGGGCCTGAGAATGGGCGTATGAAACGAATGGGTTTCCGGGGAAGTGTTGTCACTGATAAAGTGCGCCATCATACGACGGGCTTCCGTGCGGATCATCGGATCCAGTTGGGGATCGCTGATGGCTTCGGCCAAAGCCAGTTTCATCAGGTAGCTGATTGGAATGCGGATATATGGCTCTCCGTTGCGGCGGCAGCGGAAACGGTCCGCATCCTGCCGCAAAGGGCTCTCGGGGTCCTGCTTGTCGGATCGCAGATCGTTTTCGAAGACCTCGCGGGCAAAGGCGGATAGCCGGTCCTCGGGGAATTGGACCCAGCTGTTCTCCCAAATGCGATCCGCATTGTGATCGAGATAGGCGTCCAGATCCTCTTTCAGTTTCGGCGACGTATCGCCCGCTCGGGCCATCTGGCGGATATGGTCGAAGACTTCGGAAGCCGCGATGGACATGGGCAGGTCCACCCGGGATGCTTCGCCCGCCACGGAGGCCTGAATTTCGTTTTCGACACCGGCGGTCGTGTCTTCCCCGGAAAAGGGGAGGCTTCGCGCCAGCGATTCCGCCGTGCGAGTGTCGATCCCCAACCGGTCCGCCATCGATGGTACCGCCTTCGACGATAGAGGGCGAAAGGCTTGGGGACGGATCACGTTTAACTGGGCGGCGGTTGATGGCATACGATTCCTCCATCAAAAAACGGATTCATGAAACGATCACGGCCATTTATCGGCCCTGATTGTTCTGCCGGTGTTAAATTCAAGTTCTAATTTTGTGAATTATCGCGGAATGTTGCGGTCGGCGGGTCGCTGCTCATGACAGCAACGGATCCCGGGTTGATGCGAAGCATAGAAATTCATAGGGGCGGGAAGGCCGCACAGCCGTTACGCCGAACCTGAATCTTCAGGGTCGGCGGCCGACGGCGAGGCCGGCAGTGATTCGAGCAAGGACAGGAGGAGAACGGTTTCCGCCGGCAGCTTCCGGCGGCGCAGCGTTGCAGCCATGGCCAAGACGACGCCCGTTATGGCGATACCCAAGACGGCAACGGTCATACGAAAACGCCTCCTGACATGGCAGTGCGCTTTGAATGCTTCACATGGGGTGGGCACGCGTCAGCGTGGCGCAAATAAGCACCCTCCAGGGCACCGGATCAATGGGGTCGTGGAATGCCGTGGCGGCTCTTTCACGATCACCCATCTAAATGTAGCCATCGCTCCATGTGGCTGATGTTAGCGGCGTGCAAGAATCACGTTAGATGACGGTTGGTTTAGCGGTGAGAATCGATGGGATCGGTCAAATGCTGCGGACGAAGGGGCGGCCGATGGGGCCTCGCGCTGCCGGCGATCTGCCGCATCCCATTTTCGTGACAGCGGATGCCGGTGCGGTACGGAGGCCGTCCATTTTTTTTTTGACAATAACCGTTGATCCGACTAATAAAATCAGATTGACAGGGTTGCATCGCTGAATCCCTGTGGCTGGCTGGCGGAACGGCATGCAAGCGAGAACTATGGAGGAGCGTGACGATGGCGGAAACCAAAAAGCAAATCAGCCCGACGGATGTTACCTTCCGATTGTTCGAACTGATCACGGATATGACATTTGAAGAGCAGCTGGCCATGCTCGAGGAACTCGAAAGAAAACAAACCCGCCGCACACGCCGCCATAAACGTCGCGAAACCAGCCTGACCGTCTATTATGCCACCCACGACCGTGCCTATCGCGATACCATCCAGAACATCAGCCCGACCGGCGTGTTTATCGAAACACGCGAACCGTTTGATGTGGGGCAGGAGATTTTGCTCAATTTCACCCCGTCCCGCAACGCCGATCCGATCAAAGTCAGGGGAAAAGTCGTGCGCCTTACGGATGACGGCATCGGGGTCAAATTCGTGCGGCAGGTGGCCAAAGATAGTCCCAAGTGAGCCTGCCAGACGATCAGGGCAGATAGATCGAAAACGTACTGCCTTCCCCCAACCGGCTTTCCACCGTCACTTCACCCTCATGCGCCTGCACGATATGCTTGACAATGGCCAGCCCCAGGCCGGTCCCGCCCAATTGGCGGCTGCGGGCCTTGTCCACCCGGTAAAACCGTTCAAACAGGCGTGACAGATTGCGCTGGGCGATCCCGCAGCCATAATCCCGGATATGGATGGCGGTCATGCCATCGCGTTTTTCGGCGCTGATCTCGACACGACTGCCGTCCTCGCTGTATTTGATGGCGTTGTCGAGAAGATTGACAATGGCCTGCTCCAGCAAGGTGGCATCCACGGTGGCCTGCAAGTCCTCCCCGCATTGGACGTCGATGGCAATGCGCTTGGCTTCGGCATTTTTTTGGCAGACTTGGATGGCGGTCTGGCAAATGTTGCCCAGTTTCACCGTGGCGAGATTGAGCGCTTCCCGGAAGTTTTCCCGTTCGATGCGCGACAGGGCCAGAAGGTCTTCCACAATGGATTCAAGCCGGTTGACATGTTTGATGACGATTCCGAGGAACCGGTGGGTGTCTTCCGCTGAATCCACTTCGCGGTTGAAGAGGGTTTCCACATAGCCTTTGATGGCGGTCAGGGGCGTCTTGATTTCATGGGAGACATTGGCCACAAAGTCGCGCCGCATGTGTTCCAGGCGCCGCAATCGCGTGACGTCCGTCATGACCAGGAGGGTGCCGATGCGTTGTCCGCTGCTGTCGACAATGGGGGAGCTTTTAATGTTGAGGATGTGTTCCGCCTGACGGAAGAACGCAATATCATCTTCCAGCGAATCTTCCGTCTTCACCGCCTTGGCCACGAAATTCTGCAGGGCAAGGTTGCGGACTATTTCCTGAATGCTGCGGTTTTTGGCGCGTTCGCGGTCACATTCAAACATTTCCGCGGCCAGCGGGTTCATGCTCATGATGGCTTCATTGCTGTCGATGGCCACCACCCCTTCGCGCATGCTCGACAGAACGGTTTCCAGCTCGTTTTTCTGTTGGATGGCGCTAACGATCCGGCGGTCCAGGCGGGCGGCCATCTGGTTCATGGCCTGCGCCAATCCGGCCAGTTCCTCGGTTTCGGGCAGGGGAAGCTTGTCCGTCAGATTGCCGGCCGCAAAGGCGTCGGCGCCCTGCTTGAGCCTTTCGATGGGGTGGCTTATGTTACGCGCCGCCAGAAGGCTGATCAATCCCACCAGAACGGCGATCAGCACACCGCCCCCCGCCATCCGCCAGCGGATGGCCCCCATCCGTTCATCCAGGGCGTTGACCGCGAAGGCCGCTCGAACGACGCCCGCCAGTTCGTTTTCCACGGTGACGGCCACGGCGACATACATCAGGCGGCGGTCGAGGGTTTTGCTGTAGCGGATCGATTGCCCGGCCCCGTGCTGCCTGGCCGCTTTGATTTCCGGACGCCCGGCATGGTTGTCCATGTGGGCCGGGTTTTCCTGGGAGTCCCCGACCACGGTGCCATTGGGCAGAATGACCGTAAAGCGTGTCGAAGAGAGCTGGCCGGCTTCTTTGCAGATGCGGTCGATGCGATCGGCCTGCAGTGGCCGAAAGTGGGGTTCGATCTGGTAGCGGACCAGGGTGATGCGGTCCGTCAGGTCCGCTGCGGTCTGGTCCAGAAAGAACCGCTCCATGGCGTGTGAGGCAAACCAGATGGCCGTGATAATCGATAGAAGGGTGATCAGCAGAAAGGAAGGGAAAATCTGCCAGACCAGGCGTTTGCGTTTCATGAGGTTTCTTTGAGGCGATAGCCGACGCCGCGAACGGTTTCGATGGTGTCGCCGAAGCGACCCAGTTTTTTGCGCAGGCCGACAATCTGAACATCCACCGAACGGTCGGTCACCGGATAATCGTCGCCGCGCACCATATCCACGATTTGCGAACGGGTAAATACCCAGCCCGGTCGGCGGGCCAGGATGCTGAGAACCTGGAACTCGGTGTAGGTCAGCGTGACCGGTTCTCCCTGAAGCGTCACGGTGCGGCGTCCGGGATGGATTTCGATGTCATGCACCCGGATCACGGCCGTCTCATCGATTGTTTCACGGCTGCCGCGGCGCATAATGGCCCGCGTGCGCGCGATCAGGATGCGGGGGCTGAACGGTTTGGTAACGTAATCATCCGCGCCGAGTTCCAACCCGGTGACCACATCCGATTCCTCGCCTTTGGCGGTCAGCATGAGAATGGGGATGTGTTTGGTCCGGGGAGCGTTTTTCAGCTGGCGGGTCACTTCCAGGCCGTCGATGCCCGGCAGCATGAGATCCAGTAGGATCAAGTCCACGGGACCGCTGCGGGCGGCCGTGAGCGCTTTTTCACCGGAGTCGGCGCACTGGACCGCATAGCCCTCGCGTTTGAGATGGTGCCGCACCAGCTCCAGAATATCCTCTTCATCGTCAACCACCAGAATGGTTTCTTTGGCCATGGTTTTCGCTCGTTGCAGGTTCATGTCAGTGAAGCGTTAGCGGGACACCTACGCGGTAGATGTTAGGGTTATGTTAAACCCGCATTAGAATACAATTCAGATCAGATGTGAAAAGGGTTCGACGCATCCATTGGATGGGGTAAAACTTGATTTGTGATTAAATCAGATTGCGTTTCGCTTAATCACAAATCAAGGTTTGATCCCTTATCAAGCAGGGTAACCTGGATGGGCGGTGCCCCTGATTTCAGAAGGCCCGCTCGCCGGCCTTGCGGGAACTGCTTTCCTGCTGTTTCAGGGCCTGGTCTTCGCTGGCCACCAATTGTTTCAGGTTGTCCACAAAATAAATGCGCAACTCCTGCGCCAAACGCCCGTTGCGGCGGGTGAAACTGGTTCCCACGAGAATATCGCCCGCCTGCTCCCATACGCGAACGGGGGCGTCACTGTTGTCTGTTTGGATGATGCGGGGCGGACCATATTTGGATGCCAGGGTGGCGATGCTGTCCGCAAAGTCTTCGGTCGGGTTGATGATGAAATACAGGGGCCGGCCATTGCGGTTGGAAAAGACCAGTTCGATATAGCGGAAGGGCATGTTGTGGCGTTCGGCCCGGTGATAGGTCAGGCGGGTGGTGTCGTGCTCCCGGCGTCCGCCCATGGCCGGATTGAGTCGCTGATTGAGGGTGTCCAGCACGGGCAGGTGGTCTCGCAGGAAGTGGGGACCGACGATGGTGAGATCGATCGGCGTGGCATGGGCGATGGCATCCGAACCCAGGGTTTCGGCCAGGTTTTTGCGGAGGCTGCGATCAAGAACCGTCGCGCGGTCTACATCGAAAAAGGTGAAACCGCCCGGGGACGAGGATGGATCGGCAGGTGTCGCAATTTGGATATCCCGTTGGGGTCGGGTCAGGGCGATAATGATCGCTATGATCACAAGCAGCAAGCCGGCCGCCAGTAGAGCGAACAGCAGATGGCGTTGTCGGGTGGGTGTCATTGAAGGCCTCTTTTATCACGGGTCGCTGGAGCGGTAATGGCAACAGATAGAAAATAACAAAGTCGAGGCCGTTTGTCAGGGGTAAATCACAAGATTTTCGTGGAATAGGGTCAATGGCTCGGCAATCGGCAACAGCCTGAACCGATCCGTCGCTAGATTAACCCGAATATTTCATGAAATGTTCGGGTTAAACAGGTGTGGAGGGCTTATGTCCGGCTGTTGCGGGTCACCAGGACCGGGCAGGGGGCTGTTTGGAGCACTCGGTGGGTCACACTCCCCAGGAGAAGGCCTTTCAGGTCGCTTAGACCGCGGGTGCCCATCACAATAAAGTTGCATTTCTCGATGGCGGCAACCTCGACGATGGTTTTTCCCGCCGGACCCTCAATGATGCGGTCCTCGAATTGAACACCGGATTGCCGAAGGCGGTCGCGATAAGGCGTCAGGCGCTCCTGCGCGTCTTCCAGGGTACGCGTGATCATGGCCTGGAGATAGGGCTCCCCGATGACTTTGGGAAAGGGGCGGTGACAGTGGAGCAGGAGAATCCGCCCTCCTGCCAGACGCGCCAGATCGACTGCGCACTCCGTGGCCTGATCGGCGTGCGCCGAACCATCCACCGGTAGAAGAATGTAGCTTCCTTTCATAATGGTTTCTCTTCCGACCGTCGGGCCAATACCCGTGCATTCCCCCCTCCCCCGCGGGCGGATGCCGGACGATGGATACGCGTTATAGCAAAGGCGGGCGACGCCGCTGGTGGTGTTACGCCGCCCGCTGTTTTAGAATGACCATGTCCGCCCTCCGGTCGTTATCATGTGGAACTTTCCGTGGAATAGCGCATTTTCCCAGCGCTGACCGGCACCCCTTCATGGGGCGTCCAGCGTTTGGCACCCATTTCACGCGTATCACGGGCCGCTTTGAGAATTTCGATGCTGCTCTTGAGCCCTTTGAAGAGGCGCGACATTTCAATGGCCATTCCGGCAATCTGGGCCACCGCCTGGACAAAACTGACATCTTCAATCTTGAATTCCCATGGTTTGGCCGTGTAGATGCGAATGGCGCCGATGGGGTTGCCGCGGGCCATGATGGGAACGGCCAGGATGGAGGCAATGCCTTCTTTTACGGCTTCGGCCGGGTACTGGATGCGTGGATCGTCCTTGACATCATAGATGGCCACCGGGCCTTCCTTGAGCGAATCGGCGATGGAGCGCAGGGCGCTGACCGGGCCCTTGTGCAGGTACTCATGGCTCAGGCCGGTGGAAGATGCCAGCTCAAGCTCCTGCGTCTTGGGATTGATCAGAAAGAGGGCGCATCCCTTGGCTTCCAGGGCATCTCGGACGCCGGTGACGCTCAATAAGGCGATATCGTCAAATTCCCGCGACATGGAAATGCGTTGTGTGATTTTCAATAGGGTCTCGTAGTTGAGCAAGTTTTTTTCCATACAATCCTCCTCCCGTTTTGGTGGTTGCCACATGCGATACTAGGGCGTTGCCTTGCCCTCTATCCGGTGTTCGCCAACGCCCCCCGCGGCCTGGTGGAGGAAGGATGCAAGCGGCGCCTATGCGGCGATCTTCCATCGGTGTGCGGTTCGTTCGCGAACGTATCGGGGTGAGGGGCGACGGCCCCAAATCAGGGGGACACCGGGACGCATGTCTCGACACAGCGGGGACGCAATGACGGGGTCGGCCGCAACAGGCGGATGCGTCGGCGCAAGGCCGGCGCCGGCGTCCCGGGTCCATCCCTGACGATTGCAAAGATTATCTGTCGGCCGTTAAACCGGCATGCCGTTTGTGAAGAGGGGTAAAAGCCATATGGAATTCAGTCAAAGCGTGACATTGTTCCGTGGTGCGTGGCGGTTGCCGGGTGATGTCTCGGAACGTCGCATGTCAAGGGGTAGAGGGGGACGTGGGGTCAGGCCTGCCATCAGCTTGATCGTGGAAGAGATCAGGGTCGAGGCGTTGTTTTTATACACATCAACGTAATCATTTGATAGGGGCACTGTCAAGCGAAAAGCCCCCAGGGAAATGCTTCGTTCCCTGTCGTTGCCGTCAGCACCTCGGAGGGGTCAGGGGGAATCCGGCGGGACGGAGGGCCAGTCATAGACCAGAGGAGAGGATGTCGTCGGCCAGATCTCTTTGACCCGGTTGGTGGTTTCCGCGAAGACCAGGTAGCTATAGCGGCCGTAATGCGGGATTTTGCGCGCAATCGTTTCGAGGTGGCGTTCACTGCCGTAAAGGACCACGGCCATGGAGTGCTTTTGGGACAGCGGATGGGGCCACACCCCGAAAAAGCTGTCCGTCGGCGCCCGATAGGTCTTTCCGTCGAGGTCGAAGCCCTGGGGGTGGAGCGTGACGCGATCTTGTATGGCGCGTTTCAGCCGCGGATGTTCGGGAATGCCCATGACCACCAGGTCGTGAGTTGCCGCCTGATTGGCATCGAGGTCTTTTTCACGTGCGATCGTCATTTCGCTGCGCCCCAGGGCGGATGCAAGGGTTCGTGCCGTTTGTTGCTGCACGGGGGTTATACGGTCGGAGGGGATGACCACCAGAAGCGGCGCGCTCCGCTTAAAGGTGTTGATGGAAGCGGGTATTTCCGTCGAAGTCAGACGGCGAAAGAGGTGGGTTTCCGGATCCGCTGCGAGGCGGGTCGGTTTGCCGGCAACGGTGATCTGGAAAGGCGCCGACCGCCCATCCATAGCGACCGTGACAATCGCCTCGGATGTCTGGCTGGAAAGGGTTATCGGTACCTGCAGTCGATAAAACGGCGGCGTCTGCCGCAGAACGCCGTGAACGCGATAGGTTTCGGAGGAAATCGGCGTGGTTTGCACGTCCTCCAACCACAGGGTGGGGGCCCCCGCGCGATCGAGCCACTGGTCGAAAAACCAGGTCAGGTTCGTACCCGAGACGTCCTCGAAGGCGGCCTGCACATCCCTCCAGCCGGTTTCCTGGTGAAGACGCGTCGCAAAAAGCTGCCGCAGCCCTGTTTGGAAGGCGATGTCGCCGATGGTTTGCCGCAGCATGTGGAAGACCATGGCGCTTTTGTCATAGCCGACCACTTTGGTCAGTGGGTCGTAACGATGGGTAAACCGGCGCAGGGGAAAATCTTCCTGGGGGGCTGCGATGGCGGCGTAGTTCCTGAGAAGCTGCTGACGATGCTGTCGGCCGGCTTCGGCCGAATCCATTTCCTGGTACTGGTGCTCGGCCACGTAACTGGTCAACCCTTCGCTCCAGTTGCCGTCGGCGGGGTCGATACGGACACCATTGCCCCACCAGCAATGAGCGATTTCATGCCCCAGGCTTGTTTGGACAATAAAGGGCAGCCGCAGCACACGGCCGCCGATGAGGGTATAAGAAGGGAAGCCGTAGCCGGTGGGGAAAAAATTTTCGACGATGGCGAATTTCGGGAATGGATAGGGGCCGAACTGGTTTTCATAGAGGGAGAGATAGCCGGCCGTGGCCTTTAAATAGGTGTCGGCCAGGCGCTGGTCGTCGGACAGAAAGTAGGTCGCGGTTTCAACGTCACCCGCCTGGGAGGTTGTTGTGAAGTAGCGACCGACGGACAGGGCCAGGCGTTCGGCCGGGGGGTCGACCTGCCAGCTCGAAACGGTTCGGCCGTTCATCGTGGCAACGCCGGTGGATCGACCGGCCGTCACGGCGGTCCACCCCTCGGGCGCTTCCACTCGCACTCGCAGGGTTTCGACGGCCCCATCGATGGCGGGATACCACCCCGCGCCGCCGAGCAGCAGTGTCCCCCGAGGGCTGATCGTTCCCGTAACGCCGTAACCGGGATTGTCGGTATTGATGGGCAGGACCGGCGCTTCGTCCTGGAAGCGCCCGTCATAATGGACGGTCAGTTCGATGGGCATGCCACGATCTTCCCCTGACAGGTCTACCGCCAGACCCGAATCGCGGGTAACAACCGCCTGGGGTCGGCCATTGACCTGCAGGGATTGGATGCGGATGCGGGGATGCAGCCCGATCGGCAGCACGTCTTGCGGGCCGTCGCTCAGAAGAATCCGGTCGGTTCCCGACAGGGCGCCTCGATCCGGATCGATAACGACCGTCAATTCGTGGGAGGCCTGAAACGCAGCTCCGTTGGCGCAGAGTACAAGCCAAAAAGCCGCGGTAAAGCCGACCCCCTTGAATCGCCGGGTCGATATTCCCCGCTGGAACAGTTTAAGAATTTTTCGAGGAGCAGCAGAAGCCATTGGATGCCGGGTCACCTTTCAATTAAAATTTTTCATCAATCTAGTGATCATGACGGCCATGTCAAAATGCGTGTCCGGTATTGACGTCCGCGGGCCCGTTTCCATCTTATGCCGTGACCAGGGTTTGACCTGGGGTATCAATTGTAATATGAATAAAAGATTCAGTAGGTTCTTTACCAGTTCAGTGCCGCTGACCGGCTTTTTCCCATTTCCTTGATGTCGATGAACGAATCGGCATCGTAACGGATGGCTTTGACGGCAGGGCATCATGCGACGGCCTTATTCAAGAAGCCGAAGGCGGTGAATGCCATGGGCGCCATTGCCAAGATAAACGTTGATCACCTGCTCGGGAAAGAAGTCGGCACCGCCACGATCCTCAAAGAGCTGGCCCGCGGGGGGATGGCCATCGTCTTTATTGCCTACCAGCGGACATTGAAGCGCCAGATTGCCTTGAAGATTCTTCCCAAGAAGCTTCTGACACCCAAGACGGCGCAGCGGTTTCAGTCGGAGGCCGAATCGGCGGCGATTCTTTCTCACCCCAATATCATACCGGTTTACGAGGTGGGTGAGACCGACGACTTTCTTTTTTTCACCATGCAACTGGTGCAGGGCAAATCGCTGGGACGCATTATCGAAATGGTGCGGAAGAATCTGCTGCCGTCTCGCCGAACGCTGCCCCTGGAAGAAGCCGTCCGGATCATCACGGAGATTCTGGATGCCCTTTACTACGCCCATGGTGAAGACATTATCCATCGGGATATCAAACCGGACAATATCCTGGTGGAAAAGCATACCCAGCGGCCATTGATTACCGATTTCGGGGTGGCCAAGGTCCTGCGCGGAGAAGACGAGCGGATGCCGATGATCCAGGGCACCCCCGTCTACATGCCGCCGGAGCAGATTCTGGGGCGGGAGGTCGATGCCCGCAGTGATATCTATGCCGTGGGCACCATGTTGTTCAAAATGCTGTCGCCCGAGCTGCCGTTTCCGCCTTACAGCTCCAAAACGGATTTGTTGAAGCAGAAAGTGCGGCGCAAGGACGGCATCTTTCTCAAGCGACCGTCGGAGATGAATCCCTATGCCGACGAAGCCATCGATCGGATCGTTTTCAAAGCGACGGCCTACCGGAAAGAGGATCGCTATGAGGACTGCCGTCAGTTCAAGCAGGATTTAGAAACTTATGCGCAGTCCAATTGAAATCGGAGCTTTTCGAACATAGGGGGGCATCTTGCGAGATGCATGCGCTTGGCGCCGCTTGGAGCGCCAGGCGCAACCCGGCATGATTTGGAGAATCAGGCGTTATGGCAAAGGATAAACTAAAGAAAACCGAATACGACCGAATCGGTCGATCCTTTTCCCTGTTATTCAACCGGTCGACCATGTACCAGTCGGAGCATCCCTATACCGCCCAGTCCATCAAGGATTTTTCCCAAACCATCGCCAATGGACTTAAGGTGCAGTCCCCGCTGGTCATTATTATGAACCGGGACCAGTTTTTTATCGAAGACGAGCCCCTCGACCCCCGGTTGAACGTTGCCCGCATGGTGTCTCATTTTAAAAAAGTGGGTATCCAGTCGGTCTCTTTTGAAAGGGGCCTTCAATCCACCGATGTCGCCGAGTTTGTGCGCATCTTTACCGATCTGACATCCTACGCCAACGCGGAAGCCATGAAAAAAGAGCTCAAGCGCAAGGGGGTGGGTGCCATCAAGATCAATCATGTCTTTTTCCGCAAGGTCACCGAAGACGATGAGGTGGTTTCCCGGGAAGCGCTGGAGAAGACGAGCGAGGGCGGGACGTGGAGCGGTGACGGCAAAGGCAGCAGCATTCTCGACGTGGTGGCGGGGGGCTTGGTGGCGGAAGAGTTGGAACAGGCCATGTCCCTGCGCATGGTGATCGACAACCCCGGGGCGGCCTCCCGAGCCTTGATCGATTCCGACCTTGCATCCGCCCGGGCCGATGGTGGTGGCGGTGGCGGCCCGTCCGG
>Ga0180430_10003760_pt1 | contig 13001 bp, 10 predicted proteins | sample SS_ome_9_FD_132999 | JGI IMG/M metagenome (GOLD analysis project Ga0180430, IMG submission 132999) | Hypersaline lake sediment archaeal communities from the Salton Sea, California, USA - SS_1_S_2 metaG | ecosystem: Environmental > Aquatic > Non-marine Saline and Alkaline > Hypersaline >... | reverse complement strand
TTCCCGTGGATTGTACTTGGGAACGGTTTTGCCAATGATGTGAGTCTGATCCAATGGTATGAATGGACAGGTGCGCTGGGAGGATCGCTCTGGGTACTGGTGCTGAATGTACTGATCTTTAAATGGGTGAAAGGATGGCTGAGCAATCGCTCCTTTGCTGCCCACCGGCAAAGTTTTGCCTGGGTGCTGATCGTTCTTCTAATCCCTGCTATCTACTCCTTCATCCGTTTCTTAAGCTATGAAGAGGCGGATGATCCTTACGAAATGGTGGTGCTCCAGCCCAATATTGATCCTTTTGAAAAGTTTGGAGCTGTTCCACAAAAGGAGCAAACCGCCATGCTGCTGGAGATAGCCGATTCGCTGGTGACCCGGGAGACTGATTATATCGTAGGGCCCGAAACCTTCATTAACAACGGGATCTGGGTGGCAACCATCGATCAGCATCCCGAGGTAGTGAAATTAAAAGACTTCCTGAAGCACTACCCCGAAGCCAAACTGGTCATCGGGGCCTCCACCTGGAAGCTATACGAGGAGCCTGGCGAATTTACCTCCACCAGCCGTCCCTTCCGCGGGGGCCCCAAGCGATACGACTATTTTAACAGCGCCTTCCAGCTGGATGCATCCGGGGAGATCCCCATCTATCACAAGTCCATGCTGGTGACCGGGGTAGAAAAGATGCCCCATAAGGAGCTTCTGAGTTTCCTGGAGAATCTGGTGGTGGAACTCGGGGGGACCATGCGCGGCAATGGCTCCCAGGAGTTCAGGGAGGCCTTTGCCTCCCCGCAGGACGGGACCCGGGTGGCGCCGGTGATCTGCTGGGAATCGGTATTCGGGGAGTATGTCACCGACTACGTGAGCGAGGCGGGGGCCAATTTCCTCTTTATTATTACCAACGACGGCTGGTGGAAGAACACCCCGGGGCACAAGCAGCATAACAGTTTTGCCCGCCTGCGGGCCATCGAAACCCGCCGCAGCGTGGCGCGTAGTGCCAACACCGGCATTTCTTCCCTGATCGATCAGCGGGGCCGGGAACTGGCCCGCATCGGATGGTGGGAGCGTTCCGGACTGCGGGGCACCCTCAATAAGAACGACAAACTCACCTTCTATGTGAAGCATGGCGACTACCTGGGGCGCATCGCCGTGTTGCTCACAGTGATCCTCCTGCTCTACTCCATCGTGTTCAGGTTTATCAAAAGGAACAATTGATCCATAAGCCTACCTGGCCATAAACAGAAAATTCATGCAAGATTTCACAGCCATCAAACCCACAGAGATCACCGATAACGTTTTCAAGCTCCTGGATAAGGACTGGATGCTGGTTACGGCCGGCACACTGGAGCATTACAATACCATGACGGCCAGCTGGGGACATATGGGCATTATGTGGAACCTGCCGGTGGCCATTGCCTGGATCCGTCCGCAGCGTTACACCTTTGAATTTACAGAACAATACAGCCACTTTACCCTGAGCTTCTTTAGCAAAGAGTACAGAAAGGCGCTGCAGTTTTGCGGATCAAAATCGGGCCGGGACTATGATAAGGCGGCGGAGACGGGACTCACCCCGGTGGCTACCGAAGGTGGTCATGTGTTCTTTGAAGAAGCCCGCCTGGTCATGGAATGCCGTAAGCTTTATGCGGACGATCTGAAAGAAGAAAAGTTCATCCTTCCCAAGATCGCCTCCAAACACTATCCCACCAAAGATTTCCACCGTTTCTACATGGGGGAAATTGAGAGATCATTTGTAAGGAGCTAGCATTCAGCTCCCGGATCTTAGTCTCCGATGCGCAGGGTATCCACCGGGTTCATCCTGGAAGCTGTGGTCGATTGCCAGGTGACGGCAGCCAGGGCAATTCCTGAAACAAGCAATCCGGAAAGTGCCAGAACCCACCAGGGAAGGGTGGCCCGGTATGCAAAGTTGATGAGCCAAAGATTCAGGGCCCAGATGGTAAGGGGACAGGCCATAATAAAAGCGATTCCCACCCATCTGAGGAAGCCAAGATTTAACATGGAGACGATCTGCCGGGACTGGGCCCCGTGGATCTTGCGGACTCCGATTTCCCTGGTGCGACGCCTGGTCATAAAAAGGGATAATCCGTAAACCCCCGAAATGGCGATGAGGATGGACAGTAGGGTGAAAATCCTGATCACCTGCGATAAGTTATGTGAAGCTTTGTACTGCTCCTTCAGCCGATCCTCCAGCAGGAATAATTCAAGTGGTCGGCCCGGGAAATGCTTTTCCATCATAGCTGAGCTCATCTTCTTCACAGTTTCCATCTGACCCTCGCTGAAACGGATCATTAACCAGCGGTTATAATGGGTTTCGGGATTTCGCATAACAAAAGCAAAATTCCCGATCCCATTGTGTAAGGAGCTAAAATGGAAGTCACTCACGACCCCGCCAACAACAAATGGAGTTCCTGAATTACCAAGATCCTGATCGTCTTCCCCTGAGTCAAAATTGCTGGTAGCAATCTCCTCCGCTGAAAAATTCTGTAATAATTGTTTGTAGAAAGTCTCATTAATGATCCAGTCCTCCAGGCGGCCCTCCGGCGAACCGAATTTTTCCAGAAGCTCAATCTCCAGGGTCTCGACCGTTCCGGCATCCACCATTCTGAATCCGAACTGGTATTCATTTCCACCCGCCTCAAAACTCATGCTTTGAAAGACATCCACGGGATGGTGGTGGGCAGTAGAAGCACTGATGACCCCGGCCTGCCTCTTCATCTCTTCAACAAGCAGACTGCCCCTGGGCTCCTGACCGGGAATTCGGGCTATTAATACATTTTCCGCTGAGTATCCAAGGTCTTTCTGATCCAGAAAACTGATCTGCCTTTTGATCATCGTTGAAAAAGCCACCAGAACGATTACGATGACAAACTGAAATATGCTTAGCATTCCAAATACACTGAAACCCCTTCTTCCGGGTCTTGAAAGGAAGGTTCCCAGACCAGTGAGGAAGATCACCAGTATTCCCGCAGCGAGACCCAAAAGAACCATCCGTGAGCTCAGGTTTTGCAAGGACCAGCCTGATCCAAAAATCGTTTGGAGCCCGCTTTCTGAGTAATTAATAATAATCCAGGTCAGAAACAGGCTCACTGCCACAAGCATAGTTATTTTTAACAGCGACAGTCGGATCAGGTCCGAATTTTTTGCACCCAATATCCGCATGATGCCGCTCGCCTTGCTTTGCTCATGACTCTGTACGATGACCATGCTGGTGAAATTCAGTGTCATAAGCACCAGAATAAGCAGCCCCACGCTTAATAACATGTACATGCTTGATTTACGAGTTACGGGCCTGGGTTCCCTGTTGATATCCGGGGTGAAATGGATGTCACGGACGGCCTGTAGTTTTGAGTCGAATGCTTCTATTTCAGGCCCCCTTGCACCCTTCAGGAAAGGAATGAGCATAGCTGTCAGTGAAGTTTCCAGGTCTGTGGGCGGCACATCCCGGAAAAGTCGCACATACACATTTGCAGCAGAAAGTTTACTGTCCTTCAGGTGCTCCATACGCTGGGAAAAATGACCCTCTTGGGAGAGAATCATTTTAGCACCAAAATGCATATTATCCGGCAAGTCCTTGAAAACACCGGCAATAGTAAAGTAACCAATGCTATCGTTTCTCAGTCCTTCAAGATTTCTGAAAAAAATCTCTTTGCCCAGAGCATTCTCCTCTGGATAAAAAACCTCAGCCACTTCCTGGCTGATATAAAGCTGATTGGGCAGTCCGAGATCCTCCTTCCGCCCCGAGATCAGCTCAAGACCAAAAAAATCAATAAATCCGGTGTCTGCAATAAGGGCTTCCGACACAGAATAATCTGATTCATTAATAATGACATCGCAAGTGGCAGCATAAATAAATGAGGTGTGGTCTTCCACTTCAGGACGGTCTTGCAGTGCATCTCCGAAACAGGCAAAGGTTCGTGCCCAGAACTGGCCCTCCTCCCCAAGACGGGTAATAATCCGGTAGGTCCGGTCAGCATCCGGAATGTGTTTATCAAAACTGATTTCGTAAAAATAGTAGCTGAGTATTACAATGGAGGCGGCCAGTGTGGTAGCCAGGCCCAGAAGACTGATTATGGAAAAGGATTTCTGTTTTAAGAGATTCCGGATGGCAAGTTTGGCTGTATGACTTTTCATTTTTGCATGCATTGTTGAAAGTCTAAATATATAACTTATTTTTACGTTTTATCAACTTATTATTAAATTATTTAACTTATTATTAAATTACTTAACTTAAATATAAGTTTAGAAGCTAAATCCGCAAGTTCAATCAAATTATACTTATTGCGATGCAACCACAGAAAGAGTACCTTGTCTTTCCCATTGAAAGCATAATACTTTGACGACAAAATACGAGGACATACACAGGGATGTGATCGAATCGTGCAAGAAAGGAGATGTTCGGGCGCAGTATCAGTTATACGCTCTTTATAACAAAGCGATGTATAACATTTGTTACCGGATGACCAATGTGCAGGAGGAGGCGGAGGATATGCTCCAGGAGTCGTTTACCTATGCTTTCAGTAAACTGGGTTCTTTCAGATTTGAGTCGTCCTTCGGGGCATGGTTGAAGCGGATTGTTGTGAATACCTGTATCAATCACCTCAAGAAAAAGAGGGTGGATCTGGTTTACACCGAACAACAAAACGATCCGCTGCCTGACGACGACAGGGTGGATTACGAGGAGATTCGCTTTAAGGTGGATAGTGTGATGAAGGCCATTGAAAAATTGCCGGAAGGTTACAGGGTCGTTTTCTCTCTCTACATGCTCGAAGGATATGATCACAAGGAGATCGCCGAAATACTCGGTGTCACCGAATCGACCTCAAAGAGCCAGTTTTTAAGAGCCAAGCAGAAAATTAAAGAAATGTTGATGAGCTATGAGTGACAGACTAGAAGATTTTGTGAAGCAGCACCGCGAGCAGTTTGATCAGCGCGAGCCCGATCCTTCCATCTGGCTGAAGATCAATCCTGCCAACCAGACTGGTGCAGAGGTGGCGAAACAGGAGCACAGGCCCTTGCGCTGGCTCAGAATAGCAGCGGCAGTGGCCATGATTTTTGCTGGTTCAACGGCAGGCATTTACTTCCTGACAGGGGAAAAGGCCGATGCGGAGCTCTACAGTGATCTCTACACCGAGATTATGGAAACCGAGCAGTACTACAGTCAGATGGTGGCGGACCGTTACAACGAGCTGCAGCCCTTCCTGGCCGGCAATCCTCTGGCAAAAGAGATGCTGGCAAGTGATATGGATGAGCTGGACGAGGTGTACGAAGAGCTGAAGGAGGATCTGAAAGACAACGCTTCCAATCCCGAGGTGATTGAGGCCATGATCCTCAACTACCGGGTGAAGCTGGAGGTCCTGGAAGACCTGCTTAATCAACTTAAAGAAAAGGAGAATCAAGATGAGAAAGATGAATCATATTCTCTTTAGACCCAAAAAGCTGCTGATCCTTTCGGCTCTGATGCTGGGCTCCCTTGCCTCGGCTCAGGACCATACGGATAAAAGCAGCGTGAGCAGGAGCTTTCCTGCCACACATGAGACAACTCTGGAGATCCTGAACAAGTACGGAAAGATCCAGGTGGCCACATGGGAAAAAGATTCCGTAAAGGTGGAAGTGGATATACTCCTGACCGAATCCAGCAGTTCTAAATTGAGGAAGCTGAAAGATGATATTCAGATTGACTTTACAGGAACCCGGAGCTATATTGTAGCTAAAACCTTGATTGAAAGTGAAAGTGGCCGACTGGCTTCCGAACTGAAATCCATCGGCAACACCATAAAGGGATCAAACAAGCGAATCGAGATCAATTATACCGTGCATCTCCCTGCCCATATGGATGTGGTGCTCAATAACAAATTCGGTGACATCTATATGGACGACCTGGACGGACAGGTGGATATTACGCTTTCCAACGGTGTTCTGAAGGCCAACAGGCTCATGGGAAATGCGACCCTTTCACTGAGTTTCGCCAATGGCATGATCAAATCGCTGGGATCGGCAAACCTGAAACTCTCCTATTCGGACCTGGTTCTCGATGAAGTAAGTCAGCTGGACCTGGTAAGTAAGTCATCCAAGCTGAATGTGGATAGTGTCAATGTGCTGAAGATTGATTCCCGGAGGGACAAGCTTTATTTTAAACACGTGGAGTTCTTCTACGGTAGCAGCAACTTTACAACGGTCTGGGTCTATGACTTCCTTCGTGAAAGCGATCTCTATATGAAATACGGAGAGCTGACCATCGAGCATGTGATGCCCGGCTTCAGCAAAATCTATGTGGAATCGGACTATACCGATGTATCCCTGTATTTTGACCCGGCCAGCGCGCTTGAGTTTGATATTTTCCATCATGAGAAAACCACCCTGCGGCTTCCGGGCACAGAGGTGTTGTCGGAAGAGACTTCTTCCGGAAAGGATCATTTTACAACGGTGGGAACCATGGGCACAGGATCATCCCGGGGAAAGCTGAACATCGATGCCCTTCAGAAATGCTATATCAACATCACCTATAAGTAATATTCTATGAGAAACTTTTACACAATCATATTTCTCCTCTGCCTCTCACCTGCTGCCTTTTCGCAGTTCTATAATAAGGAGATCGGAATACGGGGCGGATACTCCTCTGGAATAAGCTTCAGGGTGAACCTGGAAGAGTCTCTGTCCTACGAGGCACAGCTGGTCTACCGGGACAATGGGGGAATCTTTACAGTACTGAGACAGCGACATCATGAAATCGGTATGAATCGTGCGGGCAACTGGGAATTCCTGTATGGTATGGGTCTCCACGCGGGATTCTACTTCACCGACACTTACAAGATTTTTGGCAAAGAGTACTACTATGGAAGGGACATTTTCAGCCCGGTACTGGGGATGGACGGCTACCTGGGCATCGATTACACACTGGTGGAAATCCCCATGAGTTTCGGAGTCAGCTACCAACCCTTTGTGGAGATGTCTCTGATGCAGATCTTCGGAATTAACCTGTGGGATTTTGGCTTCCATGTGAGGTACATGTTCTGATAAAACAACAACTTCTGATAAAACAACAACAGATAATTACTCAAATAACTTAGATATAAACCAAAAAAAATAGCGATGAAAAAAATTACTACTCTACTTGTTTTACTGGTACTTGCGCTGCCTGCGATAGTGGCCCAGGAACCGGAGGAAGAGGCACCACAGGAAAAGCAGACACAAAATACAGGGGAGGTGCAGACGCTCTTTGGAAATAATACGGGAAGTGGCGGATATGGAGCCTTTACCATTGGATATACGAGCATTAACAGCAGGGATGCCCTCCTGATGGGAGCCCGGGGTGAATGGGTCATTGGTCATGGATTCGGACTGGGCCTGGGTGGATACGGATTTGTAAATGATCCCACCTACAATGCCGTAGAAGACCTGAATTATTCACTTGCCGGTGGCTACGGGGGTATTATTATAGAGCCCATCCTTTTCGGATGGTACCCGGTTCACCTAAGCTTCCCCATCCTCATTGGTGGCGGTGGCGTGGCCCTGGCTTCTTACTACTCCGACCCCTACGATTCATACTATTACTATGATGGGTATGTGGCCGATGCTACGGGATTTTTCGTGGCCGAATTTACTGCAGAGGTGGAATTCAACCTGGTACGATTCTTCAGGCTGGCCGTATTCGGTAGTTACCGATACACCTCCGACATCCTTCTTCAGAACACCCCGGCAGATGCCTTGAGGGGCTGGAGCGCAGGTATGACTTTTAAGTTCGGGAGTTTCTAAACTATCTAACCTGGCTCAGGTTTCCAAGCCAATCATCAGATTAACAGGTAAATTCAGTTGGTCGACTGAATCTACTGGGCCAGGATCCCGTTTATGCAGGAGGATCCTGGTCCTTTTTTTTGAAATTCTCAAAACGTAAAGCCAAAGGAAAAACTGAAACTGGGCAGGGGCGTTTTATCGGAATCATCGGAAAGATTACCAAAGTATTCTCCGGGATAATCGACATTCTCCAGTTTCATTTTATCCCTGTTGTACTCAAATCCAAACATTAAAAAACGGTATCTGAGGTTAATTCCTGTTGCCAGTCCAAATCCCGGGCCGGCAATAAACCCTTCATCGATTTCCTCTAAAAAAATGGCCAATCCGCCCACCCACGGGATCTTCGCCTTCACAAATGCATCAAAGACCAGCTTTGAGGCAGGGCTGTAGGAAAGGGTGGGTCCAATTTTCGAAGATAACTTTATCACTCCAAGCGCATAATCAACATTCTCATCGATGTCGCTTAACTGATTATAGGAAAACTCGGCGTAGTCCACATTTAGACCCAGGCGCAAACCATCGGCCATATCTAAACTGTTAAAGAAGAAAATACTACCCAGTTCAAAGGTCCCGCCCCATCGCGAAAAAAAATCCCAGAATTCCAGGTCATCCACACCTAAATAGGAATTTGCCGGCTGGGAATAGGCAAAACGGAAATAGAACTGGTTCTCCAGATCACCGCTGTTACCGGGCTGATTTTCCGGATCACTACCTGTCTGAGCAAGGCTCAGAATGGAAATACTTAATACGATAAGAGTTAAGCTTGTCTTTTTCATAAGTGCTGATTTAAGTTCAGACCAGTTACCTGATACACACAATTTATGAAATTTCTTGACTAACAGCAAATTACACTCTATTTCTCCAGCGAGAAAAGGAATTCCAGTCCGCCTTCCTTGTACTTCCGGGCCGAGATCTCCCCATTGTGAAGCTGAATGGCATTTTTCACGATGGCCAGGCCAAGACCGGTTCCACCGGTTTTACGGGAGCGACCGTCATCGATGCGGTAAAAGCGCTCAAAAATTCGGTTAAGGTGCTTATCATCAATTCCTGTTCCCGTGTTAGCAAAGGAAAAATAATAGTTCTGCTTGTCTTCCAGATAGTTGGCCAGGTGAATATCTATATCTTCACCTCCGTATTTTATCGCATTTTCGAAGAGATTATAGAAAATTGAAAAAAGGAGGGATTTATTTCCGTTTATCTTAAGTTTCCCGGGCAGATCCAGGTGAACGCTGATCCGGGCTTCATCAAGTTTAAGCTTCAGTTGTTCCTGAACCTCTATGATTACTTTTGCGATGGAAACAGAATCGAATTCATAGTGTTCACCTCCTTCTTCTATCCTGTTCAGCGTGCTCAGATCGTCAATTAGTTCTGAAAGTCGCAATGCCTGGCCGTGAGCTTTCTCAACAAAATACTGTTTCTTTTCCGGATCAATGCTATCGTGCTGAATGGTCTCCAGGTATCCCATCACAGTGGCCACTGGGGTTTTCAGTTCATGAGCGATGTTGGAGGTCATCTGCTGCTTGATCAACCTTCGTTTTTCAAGCTTGGTCGCATCTGTAATTACGATTTCGAAACTCTTGTCCTGAAAAAATACACACTTCACATTGAAATACCTGTTGCCCTTCTGAAGATCCATCTCCTTCGACGGAAGTTCATCGCTGAGGACATAGGATTCATTCAGTTGCCTGTCAATGAACTTTAAAATGGGCTTCAGTTCCCGCAAATCAAAAATGTTTTCGGGCGAAAGGGAAGACTTCTCGGAAAGCAGGTTCAGATTCTGAACAAAATGGTTGTTGGCAAGCAGTTTTTTCTTCTGGGGTGAGAAAAATGCAACCCCTTCATTTAAAGCACTCAAATGACTGTATAGCTTATTCTGCTCAATTAATAGCCTCTTCTGGGCATCATTTAGCTCCTTGTAAAGGGAGACAAATTCACTTCCGATGGAGCCCAGTTCATCCCTGGGAAATTCTATGGATTCTTCCAGTTCCTCTCCACTTCGAAGCTTGACAATAAAGTACCTCAACTTGCTGATGATCTCCGAAAACTTCCTGGTGTAAAAGTGGATGGTCAATGAAGTTAATATAAACAAGAGGGCCAGATAGAAGATAAAAATTTTCTCCACATGCAGGAGATACTTAATTCTCACATCGTAGAGTGTGGCGGTCCGAACATAGTAATCGCCGTAGAATTTTGCATAATAGTAGTAGCTGTTGCCCGTGGTGGCCGATTCCCGAATATTCGCCCCGGAACCTGTTATTACCGATTCCTGAATTTCAGGCCGTTCCAGATGGTTCTCCATGGATTGGTATCCCGATACTTCACTGTCAAAAAGCACCTCCCCGGCGGGACTGATCAGTGTAAAGCGAATGTTCTCAGCCGGAAGTATTTCCAGGAGAGAATCCAATTGTAAAAATTTACCGGACTCCACGATTGAATTCTTAACCAGGTAGTTATGGGCAATTTCGGTGATGTTATCCAGGGTATTTTCCAGCTGAGCTGTTTTGAACTTCTTTTCACGGTCATATTGGAAAATCAGGACCAGCAAAGTGAAAATGGTGAAGATGGTGGAAAAAGAAATAAATAACCTGTACCTGAAGCTCATTCCGGTCCTACTTTTCGAAGGCATAGCCGTAGCCCTGTTTGTTCTTAATGTATTTCCCGTAACTACCCAGCTTTTTTCTCAGGTGGGTAATATGCACATCAATGGTTCTTTTACTTACCACCACATCTTCGTCCCACACCCGTTCCAGGATATCTTCCCTGGACAGGATATATCCTTCAGACTTCAGTAACAAGGCAAGTATTTCAAACTCCTTTCGGGTGAGTTCAATCTCCTTTTTCCCGATTTTAAGTTTTCTCTTCTTCAGGTTCAGCACCAGATCATCCACCGTAAGTGAAGTCTGCTTCTGTTTTTCCTCCTGCCGGCCTCTTTTCAGTACGGCCTTTACCCGGACAATGACCTCTTTGATTGAAAAAGGCTTGGTAATGTAGTCGTCGGCTCCCAGGCTGAAACCCGTAAGCAATTCATCCTCTGTGGTTTTTGCCGTAATGAAAATAATGGGAATGTTCAGATTCTTTTCTTTGCGGAGCATTTTGGCCAGCTTAAAGCCCGACATCTCCCGCATCATCACATCCAGCAAAATAAGATCAAATGATTCCAGGTTCTTCTTTAATGCTTCCGCTGCGGAAAAGGCCACCTCTGCTTCAAAGCCTTCCCCTTCCAGGTTAAACTGGAGAATTTCACACAGGTCCTCCTCATCGTCGACTATCAGGATTCTATGTTCACTTTCTTTCATTGGTGGTATTCGAGTTAGTTGGTGCCACCCTTCAGCCAGGAGAGATACGAGGTGATATCCAGATCGGTGCCTTTGGGCTCGCCTACCACATTCCCTTCAGCATCCATAATCACATACAGCGGGATGGTGTTGGTGCGGAAATTGGCGATTTCAAAGTCGATGTTCTGCTGGCCAATGGTCTTTTTCACCCGCCCGTCCACTTCGGAGGTATACCATTCCGATTCGGGAAGTTTGGTACGATCGTCGGTATAGAGGGCCACAATCACAAAATCGTTTCGCAGGGTGGCCAGCACTTCGGGATCGGACCAGACCGCTGCTTCCATCTTTTTGCAGTTGGAGCAGAAATGCCCCTTGAAATCGATCAGCACCTGCTTCCCGCTTGCCTTTGCACAGGCCAGGCCCTCCTCCAGGTCATAAAAACCTTTCAGACCAAGGGGCATGTGAAACATATCGGCATACTTGACCGGAGTACACTCCTCACTCTGGTCTGCCGCAGCCGCCGGTCCGCCCATATAGACAGCCCGCTGAGTCAGATCCAGTCCATTGGGTGACTTGGGCGGCAGCAGGGGTGAAATACTCTTCAATTCGTAACCAAAAAGCCCCAGGAAGAGGTAAACCACAAAGGTAAAAGAGGCCACACTCAGGAGCAGACGGGGTACCGAAACATGAGGTAAATCGCTGTCGTGCGAAAACTTGATCTTACCCAGGAAGTACATGCCCAGCATGGAAAACAGTACAATCCATACGGCCAGGTATAGTTCACGGGTCAGTATTTTATTGGTGGGGTCCAGGGCCAGCAGGAATTTCATACTGAAGGCCAGTACAATAAATCCAAGTACCACCTTGACCGCATTGAGCCAGCCGCCCGACTTGGGCAGTCCCTTCAGCCAGGAAGGGAAGATGGCAAAGAGGGTAAAAGGTATGGCAAAGGCCAGTCCGAATCCAAACATCCCCAGGATGGGCTTCAGGGCCAGTCCGCCGGCAGCCTCCACCAGCAAGGCTCCCACGATGGGACCCGTGCAGGAAAAACTTACCAGAACGGTGGTCAGGGCCAGGAAAAAGACTCCGCCCAGTCCGCCCTTATCCACCTGACTGTCGGCCTTGTTGGACCAGCTGGAAGGCAGAACCAGTTCGAACATTCCAAAAAAGGAAAAGGCAAAAACGATAAAGAGAGCAAAGAAGATCAGGTTGGGGATCCAGTGGGTACTCAGTGCATTGGCTGCATTGGGTCCCACGTTAGAAACACTCACGATGACACCCAGCAGGGTGTAGATGGCCATGATGGAGATGCCGAATACCAGTCCCCGGAATACACCCCGGGCCCTGCTTTCGCTTCCCTGCATAAAGAAGCTGACCGTCATGGGGATCATGGGAAATACACAGGGTGTAAGCAGTGCAAGCAATCCCAGTCCGAAGGCCAGCCAGAAAAAGCCCCACAGGGATCGTTCATCTTCCATGGCCGGGACACCGGCCACATTTGCGCCCGAGACACCCGGCTCTGCTTCAACAATGCCCTCTTCTGTGGTGGGAACGGCTTCCACGACCACGATCTCATCGGCGAGAGTTGTGGCTGTTGCGGTTTCACCAGCACCGGCATCACCAGCACCGGCATCACTTGTGGATGCGGCTTCACCCTCCAGCTTCACCTCAATGGAGAAGGGAACGGTGATGGGTGGCAGGCAGACATTATCGTCACAGGCCTGGAACTCCATTTCACCGGTGATGGTCTGGGTCCCGCCCTCCTTGAAAACCACCTTCTGTCTGAATTCTGCCTTTCCTGAGAGGGTCCCCACATCCATCTGGAAGCCATTGTCATACTTGATTTTGGCCTTGGTCACTTCCACAATCCCGTCCACCAGGCTGAAGTGATCCGACTCATCATAATAAGCCTGGGTTGCAATGGGT
>Ga0180430_10003758_pt1 | contig 13004 bp, 8 predicted proteins | sample SS_ome_9_FD_132999 | JGI IMG/M metagenome (GOLD analysis project Ga0180430, IMG submission 132999) | Hypersaline lake sediment archaeal communities from the Salton Sea, California, USA - SS_1_S_2 metaG | ecosystem: Environmental > Aquatic > Non-marine Saline and Alkaline > Hypersaline > Sediment... | reverse complement strand
GCCGTCGCGGTCGTAGATGGGCAGGCTGCGCCCCTCGAGCCAGAGGGTGTGGCCGTCGCGGTGGCGACAGCGGCAGGAGAGGGGGCGGCCGTAGTCGGCGGCCTGCAGGTAGTCGTCGACGAGCTGGCGGTCTTCCGGGTGGACCAGGCGCAGGCCCAGACCGGAGTCGCGGTAGAACTGACCGGGTGTGTGGCCGGTGATCTGGGCCACGACCGGGCTGATATACTCGAAGCCGGCGTCGGGCCCCAGGCGGAACCGGTACACGATGTCCCGGGCGTTCTCTGCCAGCATCCGGAAGCGCTCCTCGCTCTGGCGCACCTTCTCCTCGGCTCGGCGGCGTTCCAGAATCTCGCTTTCGAGTTCGGACACGAGACGGCGCAATCCTGTGGTGTCGACGGCCAGGCGCGGCTGCTGCGGCATGGATTTCACCGATCGGAACGGGGGGTGGCGGCGTCGAGGAGGGCGCGCACGGTGCGAGCCAGGTGCAGGGACGTGAAGGGCTTCTGGATCACGGTGTCGATCTCGTCCAGATCGCCCCCCTGCTCCGCGGCGTACCCGGTGAAGAGGGCAATGGGGATCTGCGCCGAGACGGCGCGCAAGCGCGGCAGAGCCTCGCGGCCCGACATGCCCGGCATGGACAGGTCGAGGAGGATCAGATCCACGTCGTCGGCGCGGGAGCTGAACAACTCGACTCCCGAAGCCCCATCTTCGGCCGTCACCACGGTGTACCCGTAGTGCCCGAGCAGGCGCGACACGGTGCGGCGCACGATGTCCTCGTCGTCGATGACGAGGATGGTTTCGGCACCGCGTGGCTCGCTTTCGAAGTCCGGGCCCACGCCCTCGTCGGCCGGGGTCGAGGTCTCGGGCAGGAAGACGGCAAAGGTGGTCCCCTCGCAGGCGGCGCTCTGGCAGGATATCCAGCCCCCATGCTGCTGGACGATGCCGTACACGGTGGACAGGCCCAGGCCGGTACCCTTGTCCACGTCCTTGGTGGTGAAGAACGGCTCGAAGACCCGCTCGAGGGTCTCGTCGTCCATGCCCACACCGTTGTCGATGACGCGCGCGACCACGTAGGGGCCGGGCCGGGCGTCGGGCGGCGTGGCGTCGGCCCCCGGCACGGTGACGGTCTCCAGCTCGACGCGGATGGCGGGGTCGGCGGTGGTCTCGTCCAGGGCGTCGCGCGCGTTGATGAGGAGGTTGAGGACTACCTGCTGCAGCTGGCCGGCATCGCCCAGAATCTCGCCGGCGGAGCCGGTGGCGATGTCGGCGGTGATGGCGATGCGGCGGTCAAAGGTGCGCCGCGCCATCTCCACGGCCTCGGTGGTCAGCGCGGCCATGTCGATGGGGCGCAGCTCCGGCTGCAGCCCCTGACGGGAGAACGTCATGAGGTGATGGATCATCTCGGCGGCCCGCTCGGCCGACTGGTTGGCGTCGGTCAGGATGTCGTGGAGGTCGCCGTCGGTCTGCATCAGGGCGAGGCTGACATTGCCGACTATGCCCTGCAGCATGTTGTTGAAGTTGTGGGCCAGGCCGGCGGTGAGCTGACCGACCGCCTCCATCTTCTGGGCCTGCCGGAGCTGGCCCTCCAGATGCCGGCGCTCGGAGATCTCTCTCTCCAGGTCGCCGAGGCGGCGCTCCAGGGCCCGCAGGTCTTCCAGGCGGCGGAAGCCCTCGGAGAGCACGTCCGCCAGGGCGGCGATGGCGTCCAGGTCGCGCTCGCCAAAGGCATTGGGCTCGCGGTTGTTCACCCCGAGAGTGCCCTGGCTGAAGGGCACGTCGACCACGGAGCGCACGTGGATGCCATAGGTCGCATCGATGCTGGCCGCCTCGTCGAGCCGGTCCTCGCGGTCGAGGTCGGGCCGGTACGCCACCTCCCCGCCGCGCCAGTTCTGCAGCACGCCGTCGGCGGCCACGCGGTTGATGCCGGCCTGCCACGCGGTGTCCCCGGTGCGGCTGCGGTAGGAGTTGACCGTGGGGGGATCGGTCGCGGTGTCGACTACGTGAATGGAGCAGCCGTCGACCGGCACCCCCATCAGCTCCAGCCCGGAGCGCACCGTGGCGATGACGCGCTCGATGTCGGCCTCGCGCTCCATGCGCCACACCTCGTCGCGCAGCTGCTGCACCGCCTGTTGCCGCACCTGTCGGCGCCGTGACTCCGTGATGTCCTCAGAGAGGCCCAGGAAGTACAGGACGTCGCCCCGCTGATCTCGGACCACGGTAGAGGTGTTGCGGGTCCACACAGCATGACCGTCGCGGTGGCGCAACCGGGCTTCGAAGGTGTGGTTGCCCTTGATATCCAGGTTGCGGACCAGGTCGTCGCGATCGGCCGGATCGCAGTACAGGTCCGCGGCCGTCATGCCGGCCAGTTCGTCCCAGCTGTGTCCGTGGATGGCCAGAGCCGCCGGGTTCTGATACACCACGTGGCCGTCGGGCAGGGTGTGAGAGACCCCCACGGGCAGGTTCTCGACCAGGCTGCGGTAGCGCTGCTCGCCGTCGCGCAGGGCGGCTTCCGCCTCGTGGCGCTGGCGCACCTGCTCGACCAGCTCGCGGTTGCGCTCCTCCAGGCGGCGGAAGTCCTCCAGCCGGGTGAAGCCCTCGGAGAGCACTCCGGCCATGGCCTTGAAGGTGTCGATGTCGGTCGTGCTGAAGGCCCAGGGCTGGGGGCTGTTGACGGCCAGCGTGCCGTGGGAGAAGGGCACGTCGACGACGGAGAGGACGGGCTCCTCGAAGGCGTTCGACAGCACTGAGCCCTCCCCGTTGGGGTCGTCGCTCGCCAGGTCGGGGCGGTAGGCCACCTCGCCGCTGTTCCAGGCGTCGACGACGACCTGGCGGCCCGAGTCGATCTGGCTCTGGGCCAGCGAGTACCCGTCTCGCCCCATGGTGTGGTAGCGAACGGTGGGGGGATCAGCCGCGCCATCGACCACGTTGACGCCGCAGTTGGCGAAGAGGATGCCCAGGTCGGTCAGGCCGTCGCGGACGGCGGCCAGGAGATCCTCAACGTCACCGGAGCTCCCCATGGCCTCCACTCGACGCCGCAGGCGGGCAACCACCTCGGCCAGGTGCGTATGGCGCACCGCCTCGGTGATGTTGTCGCACAGGATGAGGGCGCCGGCCAGGCCATCGGCGGCGTCGCGCCACGGCCGGGCGCGCAGGTCCACGTGGACGGGGCGGCTCTCGGCGTCGGTCAGCTGGGCGCGCCGGCGCAGGGGGTGGCCGGCCTCCAAAGCCTCGGCGGCGACCAAGACGATGGGGTCGTCCGGCCCCGCTGCCATGGCGAGGGCGGACAGGGGCTGGCCGACGAGACCCTCCCGGCGCGCAGGGAAGCCCAGCAGGCGTCTGTACTCGAGGAAGGCCTGGTTCACCCCGGCGATGGTGCCGGCCGCGTCTACCAGGCAGGCCGGGGCGGGTATGGCCTCGAACACGCCGGAGATGTCAGAGCCGATGGGGGACATGATTCACTAGATAGGGCGTGCGCCGGGGGGGGTCAATCCACCGGCGGCACGCCGATGCCGTCGCCGACGCCCGCCGGCAAGGCGATGGACGCCGGGCCCCCGCGGACCCGCGTCGAGGGGAGGTGGACTCAGCCCGGAATGGCCTTCAGCGAGCCGTAGCAGTAGGCCAGGTCCTGCACCAGCACCAGCACGCCCCGCTCCGACTCGAGATTGTCGATGATACGGCGCAGCTCGTCCATCAGAGAGGGGACGACGCCGCGCTCCACAGAGGCGATGATGACCCGGTGGAAGGGCATGGGCTCGTCGTCCCAGAGCACGGCGTACAGGGGCAGGGCGTGGAGGAACTCGGCAGCGTCACTGCCATTGAGCACGGAGATATCACTGGTCTCCGAGGAGACGGACTGGAGAACGTCGAGGAAGGCCTTCTCGATCTGCACCACCACGGTGACCAGGGAGCCGACGCGCTCCGGCTTGCCCTCGCCAGCGGGTGAGTGACGACCCAGCAACTCGATGGCGGCATCCGCGTCAGGGGCGGCCAGGAGGCCCTCGCGGACCTCGGAGCGCGACAGGGCCCGGGAGATGGCGCTGAGCAGCTTGACGTGGTCGTTGGGTCGCTCAGGCGGGCCGAGGATGTAAACCACCAGGTGCGTGGGCTTCCGGTCGGCGGCCTTGAAGTTGACGCCTTCGGGCAGGACCACCACGCCGACCACGAAGTCGGTGAGGCCCTCAAGGCGCGTGTGCGGTATGGCGATGCCCTTCTCGAAGCCCGTGGAGCCCATGCGCTCCCGTTGTTGCAGGGCTCGGTAGACCTCGTCCTCGGCGACGGAGCAGGCGGGGCTCTGGGTCGCCAGACGGGCGATGTGCTGGAGGACTTCGTCCTTGTTCCGGGCGCTGAAGTCGAGACTCACCAGATCGGCGTGGACGGTGTCCCTGAGATTCATGAGAGGTCTCCGGCCGGGAGGCCAAGGGGGGCTCTGGTTAGGGGGCACGAGCAGTTGGCACCTGATGTACGCAGGGGCGCTTCTCAAGACAAGGGCGCCGACAGTCCGGAGAGCCAGGCCGACGGCAACAAACCAGTGGCGGCAATCCCTTCCGTCAGGTACAATGGGGGCTGAGACCACACACCGCCCATAGCACGGAGAGACCGAATTGAGCACATCACAGAACCGCATTGGAGCAGCCGGCCGGCTGCTCGCCGTTGCCGCCGGCGTCCTGGTGGCCACGGCCGCCCTGGCCCAGGGGCCGGGAACCATCATGTGGCAGCCCGCCGCTTCGACCCACGACGGCATCGCCTTTGTCGAGTTGCAGCCAGGTGTCGGCGTGACGCAGCTGGGGCTCCCGGGGCCGACCAATCCCGCCGGCGCCGGATTCAACGTGGGCCCGGCCTTCGCCTTTGGCTTTGCCACCGCCGTCCCGGGGGCCGAGGGCCCCACCATGGCGCAGACCGATCTGGGGGCTTCGGCCCTCGGGGCCGGCACCGAGCTGGTGCTGCGCTTCAGCAAGGCCGCCGAGGACCACATCAGCTTCGTGGCCATGCTGGCCGACGCCTCGGAGTTGGGCAACATCGGCGTCAAAGTCCTGTCGCCGACCGAGTTTGAGGTGATGGCCACCATCGTCGACCCCATCGTGTCGGAGAGCAACAACCCCGACGTGGTCAGCGCTGCCTTCGGGTTGATCCTCCAGACCACGACCGACGCGTTGTCGACCTTCAACTTCCAGGGCACCACCTTTGTCACGGACATGCACTGGCTCGATCTGGAGCCCCTGGACCTGACCGAGATGCCGCAGCTGTCGCCCGATACCGACGTGGCCGGCATGGCGGCCGGAATCGCCGCCAAGGGGATCTCGGCCGTCGTGGGCAACACGGCCAGCTTCACAGCCTACATGCCGGAGGCCTTCTTCGAGTTCGGCCGCGCCAACGGCGTGGACGTCACGGGCGATAACTGTCTGGGGTACCGGGCCTACCAGGAGCTCACCGGCGGTGACGATGGCTTCCAGCGCCTCAACGACCCGCCCTCCATGCCCCAGGAGGCGGCGACCTTTGACGTGGACGCCGACGGCGCCCCCGATGCCATGTGGCATTTCCGCATCACCAACTCGCAGTGGTCGCGTCAGCCCATCCTTTTCGGCAAGGTGGAAGAGACCGAGCCGGTCCCCACCGCGGTGGGCCAGGGCAGTTGGGGTTCGCTGAAGGACGGGAACCAGTAGGAGACTGCCCCTGAGCGGACCCCGGTCGACCCGGCTGAGCCGCTGCACGGCAGATAGGCAGAACACGAGGCCCCCCGCCGCGGTTGACGGCGGGGGGCCTCTGTCGTTGCCTCGCTCAGTAGAGATGGGGCGAGAACGGTGCCGGCATGCCCCCCCAACTGGAGAGCAGGCCCGCGGCGCGAATCCCCCCCGGGGGGGATTCGCTTTCTAGCCGTCGCGCGGCACTGCCATCATGCGCTCCAGCGAGCGGCGGGCCCCCTCGATGACGTCGTCGTCGAGCTGGATTTCGTAGCGCTCCTCGCGCAGCGAGCGGTACACGTCCTGGAGACCGGTGACCTTCATGTACGGGCAGTGCAGGCGGCAGCCGATGCAGCCGTCGGCGGGGATGAATTCGCGGTCGGGGAAGCGCTTGGCCAACTGATGCAGCATGCCGCTCTCGGTGGCGATGATGAAGGTCCGGGCCTCGGGGTAGCGCTCCACCGCCGTGAGCATGCCCGTGGTGGAGCAGACCTCGTCGGCCAGGTCGACCACGTCCTCCCGGCACTCGGGGTGGGCGATAATCACGGCGTCGGGGTAGGCGGCGCGAGTGCGGTCCACCGTGGCGTGGCGCAGGACGTCGTGGGTCGGGCACATACCGTCGTAGATGGCGAACTGCTTGTCCGGCAGCTGCCGCTCCACCCAGCGCCCAAGATTCCTGTCGGGCGTGAAGAGTACCTTGTCCGTCTCCAGACTGCGGCACACGGACACGGCGTTGGCCGAGGTGCAGCAGATATCGGACTCCGCCTTCACGTCGGCAGTCGAATTGACATAGGTGACGACGGTGTGATCCGGGTACCGCTCCTTCCACTCCTCCAGACTCTCGACCGTGATGGCGTCGGCGAGGGCGCAGCCGGCTCCCAGGTGGGGCAGGAGGACGCGCTTGGAGGGGCTCAGGATCTTGGCCGATTCGGCCATGAAGTGAACGCCGCAGAAGACGATGAGGTCGGCGTCGCAGCGGCTGGCCTCGACGGAGAGGCCCAGGGAGTCACCAGTGAAATCGGCCAGGTCCTGGATCTCCGGCAACTGGTAGTTGTGGGCCAGGATGACGGCGTTCTTCTCGTGCCGCAGCCTGCCGATCTGCTCAATGAGCTCTTCGGCCGGCACGTCTGTCAGGTGGAACTGCCCGGTCTGGGCGGCCTCACCGGGGGAGGGGGGACGGGATTCAGTCATGGTCACCTTTGCGCCCTGATCGAATAGAAGATCGAGTCTACCCGTGGCCCGCCGGGCTGTCAAGGCTGCGGCCGCCCAGCCCGGCGGGCGATCGGGATCCAGCGGTCACCGGGAGTCGGAGTCGCCGGCCCGGTGCAGCTTGAGCAGGTTGGTGGTGCCGGCCTGGGCCACCGGTGTGCCGGCCAGCACAGCGAGGGGATCGCCCCGTTCCACCAGGCCCTCCTCCAGCAGGGCGCGATCCACGGCGGCGAGCATCTCGTCCGTGGTCAGGGCTCGACCGGAGCGGCGCGGCTCCACGCCCCAGTACAGGGCCAGGCGGCGGGCGATGGCGCGGTGCGGGGTGATGGCGAGAATGGCCGTGGCCGGCCGGAACTTGGAGACCAGGCGGGCGGTGAAGCCCGACTCGGTGAAGGCGATCAGGGCGCGGGCGCCGACGTCGGCCGCCATCTCGCAGGCGGCCCGTGCCAGGGCATCGGGCACCGGGGCGTGGCCGGCGCCGCCCCGCGACCCGGCGTGCGGCGGGCCGGCGCCGGCGTGGCGCTCGGCCTCGCGCACGATGCGGTCCATCATGGCCACCGCCTCCACCGGATGCTGCCCCGCCGCGGTCTCGCCGGAGAGCATGACCGCGTCGGTCCCGTCCAGGATGGCGTTGGCCACGTCCGAGGCCTCGGCCCGCGTCGGCCGGGGGTGGTCGGTCATGGATTCGAGCATCTGGGTGGCGGTGATGACGGGGACCTTGCCGAGGGAGGCCCGGCGGATGATGTCCTTCTGCACGAAGGGCACCGCCTCGGGGGACAGCTCCACTCCCAGGTCGCCGCGGGCCACCATGACCACGTCGGCCGCGTCGAGTATGTCGTCGAGGTGGTCCAGGGCCTGCGGCTTCTCGAGCTTGGCCACGATTTCGACGTCGGCCTCGGCCTCGTCGATGAGCCGGCGCAGGACGTCGATGTCGGCGGCCGAGCGCACGAAGGAGAGGGCGACGAAGTCGACGCCCTGCTCCAGGCCGAAGGCCAGGTCGGCCCTATCCTTGCCGGTGAGGGCCTCGGCCCCCACAGCGGCGCCGGGCAGGTTGATGCCGGCCCGCTGCCGGAGGGAACCGCCGTCCAGGACTTTGCAGCGGACCTCGCCGTCGGCCACCTCCTCGACCCGCAGGCGCAGAAGGCCGTCGCTGAGCAGAATCTGGTCGCCCGGCTCGACGGCGCGGGGCAGTGCGGCGTACGTGGTGGACACGCACTGGCGATCGCCGGCCACCGGACTGGTGGTGATGGTGAAGGCGGCGCCCGGCTCCAGACGGATCGACTCCCCCTCGATGGGGCCGATGCGGATCTTGGGGCCCTGCAGATCCTGCAGGATGGCGATGGGCCGGCCGAGATCGTCCTCGAGGCGGCGCAGGTCGGCGATGACGCCGGCGTGCTCGGCGTGCGTGCCGTGCGAGAAGTTCAGGCGCGCCACGTCCATGCCGGCCTCGGCCAGGGCGCGCAGTTGCTGCGGGCGGCGGCTGGCCGGGCCGATGGTGCAGACGATCTTGGCGCGTCGGGCGGTCACGGCGTCGTCTCAGAGCTTCCCGATGCGGTCCATGGCCTCCTCGACCAGGTGGCGCTGCTGGAAGGCCGACAGGCGGAAGTACCCCTCGCCGGCGGCGCCGAACCCCGCGCCCGGCGTGCCCACTACGTGGGCCTCGTTGAGCAGCAGGTCGAAGAGCCCCCAGCTGTCCTGGCCCGCCGGCGTGGCGAGCCACACGTAGGGGGCATTGGCGCCGCCATACACCGTGTAGCCCAGCTCCTGGAGCCGGCTCCCCATGATGGCGGCGTTGTCCATGTAGAAGCCCACGGTGTCGCGCACGGCAGCGGCGCCCGCCTCGGTGTAGCAGGCGGCAGCGCCCCGCTGCACCGGGTAGGAGACGCCATTGTACTTGGTGTTCTGGCGGCGGCTCCACAGGGGGTGCAGCTCTACGGCCTCGCCGCCAGCCGTGTATCCCCTCAGTTCCTGCGGGACCACGGTGAAGGCGCAGCGCACGCCGGTGAAGCCGGCGGTCTTGGAGTAGCTGCGCATCTCGATGGCCACTTCGCGGGCGCCGTCGATCTCGTAGATGGAGTGGGGCAAGTCGGGGTCGCGGATATAGGCCTCGTACGCCGCGTCGAAGATGATGACGGCCCGCTCGTGGCGGGCGTAGTCGACCCATGCCGCGAGGGCCTCGCGGGACATGACGGCGCCCGTGGGGTTGTTGGGCGAGCACAGGTAGATCAGGTCGACGTGCCCCTCGGGCAGCGGCGGGGCAAAGGCATTGTCGGCCGTGCAGGGCAGGTAGACCAGGTTGCCGTACCGCCCCGCTTCGTCGGCCGGCCCCGTGCGGCCGGCCATGACATTGCTGTCGCAGTACACCGGGTACACCGGATCGGTGAGGGCCACGGTGGTGTCGAGCCCGAAGATCTCCTGGATATTGGCCGAGTCGCACTTGGCGCCGTCGGAGACGAACACCTCGTCGGCGGCCACGGTGACGCCGCGGGCGCCGAACTCGTGGGCGGCGATGGCCTCGCGCAGGAACTCGTACCCCTGGCTGTCCGGCGCGTAGCCCCGGAAGGTGTCGTCGCAGGCCAACTCCTCGGCGGCGTCCTTCATGGCGTCGACGATGGACCGCGGGATCGCCCTGACCACGTCTCCTATGCCCATCTTGATGATGGCGGCATCGGGATGGGCATCGGCGAAGGCCGTCACGCGGCGACCGATCTCCGGGAAGAGATAGCCGGCCTGGAGTTTGAGGTAGTTCTCGTTGATGCGAGCCATGTGAAGGTCTTTCTTGGTTGCAGCCGATTAGTGGGGTACGCCGAGGAACAGAAGAATCTAGGCGCCCGGGCGTACCCTCTCAAGGACGGCTCTCTCAAGCACAGGCCCTCTCAAGGGCCGCCCCGCTCAACGACAGGAGGGCAGACGTGGACATCAGCTTCATGACCAGTGCCGGCGACGGGGCGTGGAGTCTGGAGGAATGCGCCACCTGGGCCGCGGCCCACGACTTCGACTGCGTGCGTCTGGCCGACCGCGGCGAACTCGACCCGGACCGCATTCTGACCGACCCCGAAGCCGCGGCCGCTGTGCGGGAGACGCTGCACGGCCACGGTCTGTACCTGTCCTGCCTGACGGCGCACCACAATCTGCTCGACGACGATCGCGAGGCGGCCGAGGCGGAGTCGCTGCGGCTGCGGCGCGCCATTGAGACGGCGCGGGCCCTGGATTGCCCGGTGGTGATCACCAGCAGCGGCTGCCCGGTGCGGAACGGCCAGTTCTACGGCATGTTCTCGTCGCCCCCGGGCAACCCCTCCGACCGCTCGGGTGAGCTGGTGGAGCGCTACCGCGAGATGTTCGTCCCCATCGCCGAAGTGGCCCGGGAGTTCGACGTGCGGGTGTCCCTGGACGTGGCCGTGCGCATGGGGCAGATCGGCTGCAACCCGGAGATGTGGGACCGCCTCCTCGATGCGGTGCCCTCCGACTACATCGGCCTGTCCTGCGACCCCTCGCACTGGGTGTGGATGATGATCGGCCCGGCCGAGGACGTGATCCGCGAGTACGCCGGCAAGTGGTACTTCGCCGACGTCAAAGACTGCGAGGTGAGCCGGCGCATGCTCTACCGCCAGGGCATCATCGGCAACTGGTGGTGGCAGTATCGCCTACCCGGCCGCGGCGACCTCAACTGGGCCAAGGTGAGCGGCGCGCTGATCGAGTCGGGATACGACTATGTCATGTGCGTGGAGAACGAAGACCGCGGCCTGCCCGGGCTGGAGGGCTTCGCGTACGGGTGCCGCCACCTGCGTCAGGTGCTGCCCCGGAAGGGGGAGTACGAGGCGCCGGCCCTGCCCTGGGCCATCCGCTGATCTGCCCGAGTCGGCCGACAGTCAGCGGGCATCGCGGGCGCAGCGGAAGCCGACCATGGGGCAGAAGGCTCCCTTCTGCCCGTTGCGGTAGGTGGCGGCGAGGTTGGCTGCCGGCGTGATCCACGAGCCGCCGCGGATGATGCACCCGGCTGAGCGGGGCTCCGGGGCCTCGCCGTCCCAGCCGTAGGCGCGCCACGTGTCGTCGCACAGCTCCCAGACATTGCCGGCCATATCGTACAGCCCCTCCGGGGTGCGGCCCACCTCGTACGATCCCACCGGCGTGGGGTGGCCGACGCCGTAGTCGAAGTTGGCGCGCCCGGCTTCCGGCGGCTCTGAGCCCCAGGGGTAGGGGCGGGCCTCGGTCCCGCGGGCGGCGGCCTCCCACTCGAACTCGGTGGGCAGGCGCTTGCCGGCCCAGGCCGCGTACGCCCGCGCGCCCTCGAGGGTGACCAGCGTCACCGGGTAGAGGTCGCGCCCGGGCAGCGGCTCGTACCGGCCGTCGGGGTCGCGGACGATGCCACACAAATCCGGGTTGGCCATGTCGACGCCGTAGTACCCGCCATGGCCGGCGGCATTGAGAAAGGCCGCGTACTCGCCCACCGTGACCTCGTACCGGTCCATGTAGAAGTCGTCGAGGGTGGCGGCGCCCCGCGGCGAGTCATCCGGGTCGGTGGCGTCGGGGCCGATGGTGTACGTGCCGCCGGGAATGAGGATCATGCCGCCGGGCTCAGGGGTGTGGTCGCCCCGGCGGGGCGCCACCGGGGCGAAGGCCTCGCGGAACTGCGGATCGGGCATCTGCAGAACGGTGCGCTCAGAGAGGATGACGCGCCCCCAGGACTCGCAGGAGTGCATGTTGTAGACGAGGTTGGGCGACCACGTCCAGTCGTAGGATGCGGGGCCGCGGTCCTTCCAGTCGACGATGGGCCAGGTGCGGGGCCACGAGTGCTCGACGCGGCTGAAGTTGAGTCGCAGGACCGTGCCATCGCGGTCGAGAGGCCGGCCGAGGCGGCTCGTCTCCTGCAGGCTCTCCCAGGGCAGGGCCATCTCGATGGTCCACCCCCGGTCCGTGTCCAGGGGGTAGTTGAGACTGCCGTCCAGCCGCACGGCCACCAGCATGCCCTTCAGGTCCCAGGGCGGGCTCCCCTCGATGCGGGGATGGCTGTACGGGACGCCGCCGCGGTTGTACTCCTTGTGGAGCAGCATGTCCCAGATGGTCCCCAGGCAGTTGAACTCGAGTTCGATGTAGTCCTGAGAGTCGCCGTCCACGTCGATGAACAGCTCGATGTCGTTGTCGCGGTAGATCTCCTCGTCCTTGACGGTCACGTGACCCACGAGGTTGGGCTCCTCCAGCTCCACGGCGGCATAGAGATAGCGGTCGTCCCACACCATCTTGGCCCGCGTGGCCAGGAAAGGGCGGCGGTACCCGACCATGAAGATGTGATCGAAGAGGTCGGTCCAGGCGGCGTTGGCCCAGCTCGTCTCGCTGAGATCCCCGTCGATGGCGATGTCGTCCACCGTGCGGCAGGCGACGTACTGGCGGGGCGAGAAGGGACGGGGGATGCAGGGCTCGGCAACCGGTGGGTAGCTGAAGCCGGGCTCGCGCTCCATGGCAACCTCCAGAGGGCACAGCAGCAGGGACAAGGTGGCGGCGAGGGTCACCGCCACCGCGGTGAGCATGGCGGCGTACGAAAGGGATCGGGGCAGGCGGGTCAAGACCTGGACGCGCCAGCGGGTCGATGCAGCCGGTCAGGGCAGCGCCGGCCGCGTTGGCTCCGCCCTTGCCTCTGAGACGCGACTCCAACAAGGTATATGGAGCCCTGAGCCGCACCATCCGGCGCGGCAACCCCGAACACGCGGAGTATTCCATGACCCCAACCAGTCGCGAGATCGTGCAGCAGAGCCTGGCCTTTGCCGGCCCCCCGCGCATTCCCTACGCCATGGGCGGAGGGTTCCCGTCGGACTTCCGCGGCGTGGGGCGCAAGGGAGCGCCCAACCGCCGGACCCAGCCGTGGACCGAGCGCGACGGGTACTGGAACATGATCGACGAGTGGGGCAACGAGTGGCGCCGCCTGGAGAGCATCACCAAGGGCGAGGTGCACAAGGGCGCCATCGAGGACGGCTGGGAGCTGATGGACACGTACGACTGGCCCGACGTGGACCGGGCCGACCTGTACGAGGAGGCGGCCGCCAAGGTGAAGGAGCACCCCGCCGGGGGGTACTACGTGAACGGCGGCATGGGCATGGCCTTCGACATCGCCCGGTACATGCG
>Ga0180430_10003757_pt1 | contig 13008 bp, 10 predicted proteins | sample SS_ome_9_FD_132999 | JGI IMG/M metagenome (GOLD analysis project Ga0180430, IMG submission 132999) | Hypersaline lake sediment archaeal communities from the Salton Sea, California, USA - SS_1_S_2 metaG | ecosystem: Environmental > Aquatic > Non-marine Saline and Alkaline > Hypersaline >... | reverse complement strand
GGTGGTTTAAGGAATTCTGACGATTTTTTCGCCCTTCCGGGCGCTTCCGCAGGGGAGCCGGAAGGGATTGCGGAACTTCCAACTTGAAAGGGAGCGAGCCATGGTGGGAAACGAATCGCCTAGTCAAGCAAGAATAAAGGTCCTCGGCATTGGCGGCGGCGGAGGCAATGCCATCAATAACATGATCAACGGAAACTTGGACGGCGTGGATTTCATCGCCGCCAACACGGACTTCCAGGTGCTCGACAACAACCTGGCCCCCGTGAAGATCCAGTTGGGGGTCAACTTGACCAAGGGGCTGGGCGCCGGTGGAAACCCCGAAGTGGGCGCCAAGGCGACTCAGGAAGACATCGACAAGATGAAGGAAGTCATCCAGGGCTGCGACATGGTGTTCATCACCGCGGGGCTGGGAGGGGGCACCGGGACGGGGGGAGCGCCCATCGTCGCCCAGGTTTGCCGGGAGATGGGGGCTTTGACGGTGGCCGTGGTCACCAAGCCTTTTTCCTTCGAAGGCAAGGTGCGCTTGAGTCGGGCGCAAACCGGCTTGAAGGCTCTTGAAGAAATGGTGGACACTCTCATCACCATTCCCAACGACCGTTTGGTGTGCCTGGCGGATCGAAGGGCCACCTTCCTGGACATGCTCAAACGGGCCGACGACGTTCTGTTCCATGCCGTCAAGGGCATTTCGGATCTCATCGTCAATCCCGGCCTCATCAACGTGGACTTCGCCGACGTCAAAACCATCATGAGCGGCATGGGAATGGCTCTCATGGGCACCGGCGTCGCCAAAGGGGAGAACCGCGCCGCCGAAGCCGCTCAACAGGCCATCTCCAGTCCCTTGCTGGAGGACATTTCCATTCACGGGGCCCGCGCCGTTCTCATCAACCTCTGCGCCGGTCCGGATTTGGGCATGCACGAGTTCGAAGAGGCTTCCTCGGTCATCACCAAAGAGGTGGACGAGGATGCTCAGATCATCCTGGGCACGACCATCGATCCCAACATGGAGGAGGAGCTGAGGGTCACGGTCATCGCCACGGGCATCGGCAGGGCCGAGCAGCCCATGGCCCAGCCTCAGCGTCTGGACGGCCGGCTGAGGGGAGCCAGGCGACCGGCGGCCAGAAGCCAGGGAGCCGCCCCCGAGCTCAATTACGACTACTTGGAGGTGCCTCCGGCGGTGCGCCAGGCGGCCCCCGGCCGGCGGGACATGGACGAGGAGGGGGAAGAGCAGCCCCGGCGCAAGAATTTTCTGCGCAAGCTGACGCGGGTTGCCCACGACGACGAAGATCTCAACATTCCGACCTTCATTCGCCGGCAGGCGGATTGAGGAGAAAGGCCGCTTGAAAATGGAATCCGGGGTCTGTCCCGGTCCGTTTTCCATCGCTCATGAATCGACGACCTGAACAGCGTCACCATCGATGGTTGTCGGAGGAGGAGGGGGCTTTTCGCAAGAGTTGGGGGGGCAGGGTTCGCGTGGCCCTGGCCTTTCCCAACGGATATGCCGTGGGGATGTCCAATCTCGGTTTCCAGTCGGTTTATCGAAGGATGAACCTTCTGGAAACCGTCGTTTGCGAGCGCGTGCTCTATCCGGAGCCCGGGGAGCTTCCTCTTTTTCGCTCGAAAAACAAGACACTGACCTCCCTGGAGTCTTCCAGGCCGGTGCTTGATTTCCACCTTCTGGCCTTCTCCGCTCCCTTCGAGAACGACTACCCCAACATTTTGGAAATGCTGGATTTCGCCGGCATTCCTCTGGAAACGGAGGATCGCGGCGGGGCGTGTCCTCTGGTGGCGGGAGGCGGCATCGCCCTTTTTCTCAATCCCGAGCCTCTGGCGGCTTTCATGGACTTCATGTTCATGGGGGAGGCGGAAGGGTTTTTGGAGGATTTCTTCGCCTTTTGGCTTGAAGACCCTCCCCCCCCGCGAAGGGGGAGCGAGCGTCGCTCGTGGCTGAGCCGGTTGGCGAGAGCGGTGGAGGGGATCTACGCTCCTTCGCTTTACAGGCCCTTCTACGGGGAGGACGGGAGCTACCGGGGGATCGAGCCGCAAACGCCGGGGGAGGCTCCCGGGCGCGTGTCCTTTCGCAGGAGCTCCCTGAAGGGCGAGACCGTTTGCAGAACGTGCGTGGTCACGCCCCAAGCGGAATTCAGCAATGTGCGTCTGTTGGAGATCGGCCGAGGGTGCGGCCGGGGATGTCGCTTTTGCGCGGCGGGCTATGTTTACAGACCTCCCCGCCATCGCGAGCTTCGGGACTTGGTGGAGTCGGCCGAGGCCATGGGGATCGAGCCCGGCTCCCGCGTGGGACTGGTGAGCGCCGCCGTGTCGGATCACCCCCGAATCGACGAGCTGTGCGCCGCCTTGAGGGAGCGGGGGGCTTCCCTGTCCTTTTCCTCCCTGAGGGCCGACTCGCTCACGCCGGGTATTCTGGAGGCCTTGAAGGCGGGGGGGCATCGCGCCGTGGCCATCGCTCCCGAAGCGGGCTCGGAAAGACTGAGAAGGGTCGTCAACAAGCACCTCGAGGCGGAGCAGATTTTCCGGGCCGCCGAGCGATTGACCGAGGCGGGCGTTCTGAGCCTCAAGCTTTACTTCATGATCGGCTTGCCTACGGAAGACCGGGAGGACCTCGAAGCCATCGTGGACCTCGTCAAGACCCTCAAGCATCGGGTCCTCAGGATCGGTCGCGGGCTCAAGCGCATGGGCAACATCACCGTGAGCGTCCATTCCTTCGTGCCCAAGGCTTTCACCCCCTTTCAGTGGGCCCCGTTCGCGGGGGTGAGGGAGCTGAAGCAACGCGCGCGCCGGATTCGAAACGCTCTCGGGAAAGTGCCCAACGTCCGGGTTCACTTCGATCTGCCCAAATGGGCTTACGTGCAGGCGTTGCTGGCTCGGGGGGATCGGCGCTCGGCCCTTTTGCTGAAGAAAGTGGTCGCTTCGGGAATGTCGTGGACGCAGGCCATGCGGGAGGCTCCTTTGAACGCGGACTTCTGGGTCGCTAGGGAGCGCGCGCGGGAGGAGCCGTTTCCGTGGGAGATCGTGGATCATGGCTTGCGGCGGGATTTTTTGTGGAGCGAGTATCGGCGGGCCCTCGAGGGCAAGGCGTCGCCGGGGTGCGAGCCGGATTCGGGCTGCCGCCGTTGCGGGATATGCGAAAAGGAGATTCATGGACGGCATGCATTACGAAGGGAACGTCATTCGTCCTCCCAGTGAGGCCAACAGTGTTATTCTGCAAGTGACGGTGGGGTGCTCCCATAACAAGTGCACCTTCTGCGGCACCTACAAGGGGGAGCGGTTTCGCATCAAGGAGGATTCGGTCGTCGAGGCGGACATCCGGTACGCGGCCAGGCACATGTCCTTTTTGCGGCGGGTCTTTCTCGCCGACGGCGACGCCCTCGTCGTTCCTCAGCCCCGGTTGTCGTGGATTCTCACCCGCGTTCGGGAGGAGATGCCCTGGATTCAGCGGGTAGGGGCTTACGGCAACGCCAAGAGCATCATGCGAAAAAGCCCCGGTGATTTGGAGGCCTTGCGGGACTTGGGCCTGGGCATTGTTTACATGGGATTGGAAAGCGGCCATCCCGACGTGCTCAAGGACATCCGCAAGGGGGCGTCGGCCGAGACGATGATTCAAGCGGGGCGCCGGGTGAGGGACGCGGGGATGAAGCTTTCGGTTACGGTGCTCCTCGGCATCGCCGGGCGGGAGCGATCCATGGAGCACGCTCGGGCCACGGGACAAGTCCTCACGGCTATGGATCCCAACTATGTGGGGGCTTTGACGGTGATGGTGCTGCCCGACACTCCCTTGGGGCGGGACTTGGAGGAGGGGCGGTTTCGACTGCCCGGCACGGGGGAGGTCCTGGAGGAATTGCGGGAAATGTTGGCCAACACGCGCTTGAGCCGAGGGCTTTTCATGTCCAATCACGCTTCCAACTACCTTCCTCTCAAGGTTCGCATGCCTCATGATCGGGAAAAGGCCCTGGAGGCCATCGACAAGGCCCTGGAAGGGGGCGTCCGGTTGAAGCCGGAATGGATGCGAGCCCTGTGAAGGACGGGCGATGCTCGCGCGGGCTTGGGCGAGACCGGACGCCCTTTCGTTAAAGATATTGTCAAAGATCGAGACGTGAATTATATTGCTTCGAATGGGGTGGCGTCGGTTGGGTGCTTCGACATGCTTTTTTAGAGAGCTCGGTTTTCATGATGTTGGAAAAGCTTCCCGTGCGTCTTTCTTCCGAGAGCGTCCTGGTGGTGGACGACGAGGAAGACGTGCGCGAGATGCTGTTCGAAGCCCTCTCGACCATGGGTTACGACGTTCAAACCGCCGCGGATGGATTGGAGGCTTTGGATCGTCTTCGGGAAAGCTCTTTCAGCGTTGTCGTCACCGATATGAACATGCCTCGCATGGACGGCATGGAGCTTATCGCCTATCTGAGCAAGCACCGTTCGGAAGTGGCTATCGTGGCCATCACCGGTTATTCCATGGACTATACCAAGACGGAGGTCGTCGAGGCGGGGGCGTGCGGCTACATTACCAAGCCCTTTTCCTTGGACGATGTGGAAGCCACCTTGTTGCGCGTGATCCGGGATCGGAGATTGGTGAGAAAGGACCCTCTTACGGGGCTTTACAATCGGCGATACTTCTGGGAGATCGTGCGCCAGGAGGTGGTGCGAGCCGGGCGGTACCGATATCCTCTGTGTCTCTTCTTCGTGGATATCGACCGTTTCCGGGAATACAACAATCAAAACGGTCATCCCCAAGGGGACCTGTTGTTGAAAAGGTTTGCTCGGGTGTTGCAGTCTTCCATCAGGGAGTACGTGGACGGGGCTTTTCGGTGGGGAGGCGATGAGTTCGTCGTGCTTCTACCTCACTTGTCCCGGGATCACGCCATGAACGTCGCCCGGCGCCTCCAGGAAAAATACAACCGCCTCGATCTGAAGCCCACTTCCTTGTCCGTTGGCGTGGCTCAATTCAGTCGAAGTGGAAAGGACGTTGACGAAGATGTTCGGGATTTGATTCTGCGGGCCGACAACGCCCTTTTGCAGAAGCACCATCGGAGCCGCAACCGGGTATATTTCGCCGAAGGCCCCTCGTGAAAGGTTGAAAAGATCGTGGGGGGGGCTGCGTATATTTCCCTGGACAACGTTTCTCCGGGTTGTTAGTTTGATGGAGATTTTTCGACGAAGGGGATTCGAAAGGCGTTTTCCCCTTTGGCTCTCCTTCTGGAAAGCTCGAGGCTTGGCGGAGGGATGTTGCGGTGGGGAAGGGGGAGATGCGGAGCTTCCAACGGTTGGGGGGCTTGATCCCGGGTTGAGATCGAGGAAGAGATTTGACATTGGAAGACGACTCGTCGGCCAAAGGATTCAGGCAGTGGCTGGAGATGGTTTTCCGCCGGCTTGCGAGGTTGGAGAAGCCCACCGATTTCGAGAAGGAAATCGAGCAGCTCATTGACGAAGGGGAACAGCGTGGGCTGATCTCCGAAGACGAGGGGGAGATGATCCAGGGGATCTTCTCCTTTCGGGACACCGTCGCTCGCGAAGTCATGGTGCCGAGGACGGATACGGTTTGCGCGTGGGTCGGTATGCCCATCGACGAGATCATCCGGCTCATCGTGCATTCGGGGCACTCCCGCATTCCCGTTTACCAGGAAGAGATCGACAACATTATCGGAATCCTTCACGCCAAGGACCTTCTCCATTACTGGGGAAGGGACGACATCGATATTCGCCGGATCGTTCGCCCTCCGTACTTCATTCCCGAAACCAAGAAGATCGGCGACCTGCTCAAGGACCTTCAGGACAAGAAGTCCCACATGGCCATCGTGATCGACGAGTACGGCGGCACGTCGGGGATTTTGACGCTGGAGGACATCATCGAGGAGATCATGGGGGACATCATGGACGAGTACGATGCGGAGCCCCACTGGATCCTCGAGGACGAGGACGGCAGTCTGGTGGTGGACGCCCGCCTGGATGTGGAAGAGCTGGAGGACTATCTGGGAGTGGATCTGCCCGAGGGGAAGTTCGAGTCGGTGGGGGGGCTGTTGATCAACTTTCTGGAAAAGGTCCCGGCGGTCAACGAGGAAGTGGTGGTGGAAAACATCCGGTTGACGGTAGAGGCGGCCGACAACCGCAAGATCAAAAAGGTTCGGGTCCGTCGGATTGCTCCCGAGCCGGAGCAGCCCCGGGCTCTTTTAGAGCAGAGAACGGGTTCGTGAGCCCGTGAAGCTTCCAGCGATCCATCCCGCGAGCAAGCGCGTGGCGATCTCCTCCCGACGTGCGGGAAGCGTCGGACGGAGCGTCGCCTTGAGTGTTTTGAGCGGGCTTCTGCTGACTCTGTCTTTTCCCAAGCCGGAGGTGTTCTTTCTGGCTTGGGGAGCTTTGGTGCCTCTTCTCGTGGCGGTGAGGGGCTCGACCCCTCCCCGGGCTTTCGCGCTGGGGTGGCTGTGCGGTTTGGTACACTACCTTACCGCTCTCTATTGGATTCATCACGTGGTGGCCCACTACGGGGGCCTTCCTTCGCCCTTGTCCCTTGCGATTCTGGTCCTTCTCTGCGGCTATCTCGCCGTCTATCCGGCCTTGTTCGCCGTTGCGGCCCTTCGCTTGCAAAGTCGTCCCCTATGGAGGCTGGTGGCGTTGCCTGCCGCCTGGGTGACTTTGGAATGGATACGGGCCCATGCGCTCACGGGATTCCCTTGGGCAAGCTTGGGCTACAGCCAGACGCCCTGGAGCACTCTCATTCAAGCCGCCGATGTGACGGGAGTTTACGGCGTCAGTGCCCTGGTGGCTCTGGCCAATGTCTGCTGGGTGAATGTGATGGAAAAGCGCGGCGTCGTTCCGGCGCTTGTCGTTCCGGCGGCTTGCTTGGGGCTGGTTTTGTTTTACGGCGACCGCAGGCTCGAGCAGATCCGAGGGCTCCTCCAAAAGACGGAGGTTTGGACGGTCGGGGTGATCCAAGGGAACATCGATCAAGGGGTGAAATGGGATCCTTCGTACCAAAAGACGACCCTTGAGCGCTACGAGCGGTTGACCTTGCAGGCCTTTATGGAGGAGCCGCCCCCCGAGCTTGTGGTATGGCCCGAGACCGCCGTCCCTTTTTTCTACGGGTTGGACGCCGAGCGGAGCCAACGGTTGAAGCGGATCGTGCGGGAAGCCGGGAGCCCCTTGCTTTTCGGGAGCCCGGGGGTGATCGAGAAAGGGCGGGAGGTCCCCCGGCTCCAAAATCGCGCCTATCTGCTGGACCCTGAAAGGGGGGATTCGGGAAGTTACGCCAAGCGCCATCTGGTTCCTTTCGGGGAATACGTTCCCTTGAGCAAGGTGCTTTTTTTCATCAACAAGCTGGTGGAAGCCGTGGGGACCTTCTCCCCCGGGGACGATCCTTCTCCCCTGGAGCTCGAGGGCAAGGAACTGGGGGTCCTCATCTGTTACGAGGCCATCTTCCCTCGTTTGGCCCGGGAGACCGTCAATGGCGGGGCCTCCGTTCTGGTGAACATAACCAACGACGCATGGTTCGGAGACAGCGGGGCGCCTTATCAGCACTTGGAGATGGCCCGGTGGAGGGCCGTGGAATTCCGCCGCCCCTTCGTGCGGGCGGCCAACACGGGGGTGAGCTCCATCTTCGACGCCACGGGAAAAGGCTGCGGGCGGATTGCTCTCGATACGGCGGGATTTCTGGTTTGCCCGGTTCGTCCTTTGGAATTGAAGACGTTTTACGCACGCCGGGGCGACTGGTTCGCGTGGGTGTGCATGGCGGCGACTCTGGCGGCGCTTTTGCCGACTCCCCCTTCCAGGAAGACTTTCTTCCTCCGAAATCTTTAGGAAGCTCTCCATCCCCTTGTTTTTCTTCGGCGACTTCTCCGTCTTCGCACGACGACGCTTGCCGGGAGAGCCGGGGATGTGCTATTTAGGGCCTGAACGAAAAGAACGTTCAGGCAAAATCCGAATATCGAAATCCGTCTCATGGGGAGGCGTTTTCGCTCAGGCAGATTCAAAGCCGCCGACCAGAGAAGTTGTCATGTCCGCCGGGAGAGCCCCCGTCGTCGGGAAAAATCCCCGGTCCAGCATGGCTGTTTCCAGGGGCGGGGGCTTTTGGGGCAAAGGAGAGAACACAGGAGGTCTCAACATGAACGTCGAAATTGTGGAAGTCCGGGCTCGGCTCAAGGATATTTTTGAACGATTCAATCTCCTTGGAGGCTATCTTTGACATACCGGGCAAGCGCAAGCGATTCTCCGAGGTCGAGCAGATCATGCTCAAGCCCGATTTCTGGGAGGATCCCCAGGCCAGTCGCCCCGTTGTGAAGGAGAGGGCCACCCTCCACGATATGCTGGAGATGTGGAAGAAATTGTCGGGGGATCTCGAGGAATGCGAGATATTGCTTCAACTGGCCGAGGAAGAGGAGGACGAGGAAACGGCCCGGGAGGCGTTCCAGAAAGTGGGAGCGATGGAAAGATCTCTTCGGGACCTCGAGCTCAGGCAAATGCTCGGCGAGGAGAGCGATCGGGAGAACGCCATCCTGAGCATCAATGCCGGCGCGGGGGGGACGGAGGCTCAGGACTGGGCGGAAATGCTGTTGCGCATGTATCTGCGATGGTGCGAGCGCAGGGGATACGAGACTCAGGTGCTGGATCTTCTGGAGGGGGAAGAGGCCGGACTGAAAAACGTCACGTTCACCGTTGGCGGCCCCTTCGCCTACGGATATCTCAAGGCCGAATCGGGCATCCACCGGCTGGTGAGAATTTCCCCCTTCGACGCCAGCGGCAGGCGCCACACGTCTTTCGCCGCCGTCTTCGTTTATCCGGACATGGAGGACGATATCGTCATCGACGTCAACCCTTCGGACCTGCGCGTGGACACCTACCGGGCCAGCGGGGCGGGGGGACAGCACGTGAACAAGACCAGCTCGGCGGTGCGGATCACCCACATTCCTTCGGGCATCGTGGTGCAGTGCCAGAACGAGAAGTCGCAGCATCGGAACCGCGAGATCGCCATGAAGGTCCTTCGGGCCCGTTTGTACGAGCGGGAAAAAGCCATTCAGAACGAAAAGCTTCAGGAGCTCCACGACAATTTGGAGGACATCGCCTGGGGCAATCAGATCCGCTCCTACGTTCTTCAGCCCTACCGCATGGTGAAGGACCACCGCACTTCCGTGGAAAAAGGCGATGTCAACAGAGTTTTGGACGGCGACATCGACGAATTCATCGAAGCTTATTTGCTTAAAAAACTGGACGGTCGGAAGAAGTAGAGAGGCTTCGTCGGAAACGGAAGGGAAAAGGCGGCTTCCCGGGGAGCCTTCCGGCGGTCGAAGGATGGAAGACGAAACGCTCCGCGAAGTCCGTCATTCCGGCGGTCTTCAAGCCGGAATCCGGAAACAGCGCCCTGGATTCCGGCCGGGAACATGCCGGAACGACGACGGCGACGAAACGCTCCGCGAAGTCCTTGGGGATACGAAAAATCCCGATATGCCCGTTTGTGAAAGTGGAATTTCCGATTTCGCACGCATGGCGGAAAATCGACACGGTCTATCGGGATGCTTCGCGTCCCTTTGCCCTTGGGCGGACACTTACGGGGGCGGGGCCGCGAAGACGGGAGCGACCGGGTCCTCGCTCAAACCCAGTGACCCTCCACGTCCGGGGAGTTGGAATAGGAGTATTCTCCTTTGTTGAACTTTTCCACGGCTTCCTTCACCGTTCCTTGGGCCCCCGTGGCCACGGGAATGTTGGCGGCCTGGAGGGTTTGGAACGCCTTGGGACCGCAGTGGCCCGTGAGGACGGCGCCGGGTTTATAACGGGCCACCAGGGAGGCGGCCTGGATACCGGCTCCCTGGGGCGCCTGAAGGTTCTGTTTGTTTTCCACCAGTTCCGTTTCCCAGGTTTCCGTGTCCACCAGCAGGAAGTAGGGCGCTCGGCCGAAGCGGGGATCCACGGAGGAATCCAGGTCTTTTCCGCTGGTGCTTACAATCACTTTCATCATTGTTTCTCCTTTTCCGCTTCCTTGAGCAGGGGTTTCGGCCCGAAGCCCCGGAGATCGGCTCCCCGATGAAAGGGGCAGGAGGGCTTGTGGGGCTCCGTCTCCGGGGGGATCGGGCCGAAGCTTGAATATCGAGTCGTCAGTGGTCGCAGACGTTGGCGCCCGTGCTCAGAGTTCCGCTCAGGTATTGCTGCAGCAGTTCCTCGGGCGCCAGGCAGGGGGCCCCCGTGATCACTTTCACCCCCCGTTCGTTGAAGAGGTTGATGGCGCGCTGGCCCATGCCTCCGGCGATGATCAAATCCACCCCCATGTCGCCCAGCCAGCGGGGCAGGACCCCGGGCTCGTGGGGAGGAGGCGTCAGGGTATCATTGATCTTGAGGGCCCCGTCCGCCACTTCCATGACGGCGAATTGCTCGCAGTGACCGAAATGGTTGGTCAGCATGCCTCCCGCCAGGGGGACGGCCATTTTAAAGTGGTTGTTCGCGGGCATGTGCGTCTCCTTGTCGCCTTCTTCTCTTTGATCCGGGGCTTCTTGGGCGGGCGTCGCTTTTCGGGATTCGCAGCTTTGGGCCACCGTGCTCACCAATTGCTCCAGGGCCTGGATGAAAGGGCCGCCCGAGGAATCTTCCAGGACGGGTCGTCCGGCGTCTCCGGCTTCCACCACGCGAGGATCGAAAGGCAATCCCCCCAGAAAAGGAACGTTCATCAGCTCCGAGGTCTTCTTGCCTCCCCCCTTGCTGAAAAGAGGGATCTCCTTGTCGCAGTGGGGACAGATCATGGAGCTCATGTTCTCCACCAAGCCCAGGATGGGCATCTGGACCTTGCGGCAGAAGTTGATGGATTTTCGAACGTCCGCCAGGGCCACTTCCTGAGGGGTCGTGACGATGACGGCGCGAGCGTCGGCGATGGTTTGGGCCACGCTCAAAGGCTCGTCTCCCGTTCCCGGAGGCGAGTCGATGACGAGATAGTCGAGATCTCCCCAGGCCACCTCGGAAACGAACTGCCGGATGACCCCGTGCTTGACGGGCCCTCTCCAGATGACGGCTTCGTCCCGATCCTGCATCAGGCATTCGATGGAAATGACTTCCACGTTGTGCTTGTAGAGGTTGGGAAGCAGTTGACGGGAGCTTTCGTCGGCGGGGCACATGCCGCTGATGCCCAGCATGCGGGGGATGCTCGGCCCGTGGAGGTCCACGTCCATCAGGCCCACCTTGTGTCCCATGCGGGCCAGTCCCAGGGCCAGATAGGCGGCGACGCTGCTTTTTCCCACTCCCCCCTTGCCGCTCATCACCAGCAGCTTGTTTCGAATCCGCCCCAGGTTTTCCTTGAGCTTCAGGTCTTCGGGGGAAGGCTTTTCGTGATGGCCGCACTGGCCTCCACCGTGAGCGTGACTGCAAGAGCTCATTGTCGATTTTCTCCTTGAATTGACGGTTTGGCTTCTATCCCCAGTCGCTGGATTTTGCGACGCAGGGTGTTCTTGTCGATGTCCAGTTCCCTGGCCGTGGCCATGCGGCGCCACTCGTTGCGCTCCAGGGCCTCCCAGATGGCCCGCTTCTAGATCTCCTTGAGCGTCATTCCCTCGTGGACGGGAGGGCCCCCCGCAGGGGCCAGCTCCCTCAAATGCTCCGGCAGATGCTCGGGCTCGACGAGCCTCCCCCGGCACAGGATGAACGCATGCTCGATGGCGTTCTCCAGCTCCCGAATGTTCCCCGGCCAGTCGTGATTCATGAAAATCTCGATGGTTTCCTGGCTGGGACCCGCGATGCTCTTGCCGCGCAGCTTGTTGAACCGCTCCACGAAGTGATCCACCAGCAGAGGGATGTCCTCCTTGCGCTGCGCCAGGGAAGGCAGGACCAGCTTCACCACGTTGACGCGATAGAAGAGGTCCTTGCGAAAGTGGCCCGTCTCCACCAGTTGCGCCAGGTCCTTGTTGCTGGCCGCCACGATGCGAACGTCGGAGGGAACGCTCTTGGACGATCCCAGGGGCTCGTAGCAGTGCTCTTCCAGCACTCGGAGCAACCGGGTTTGAAAGGCGGGCGAGATGTCTCCGATCTCGTCCAGAAAAAGGGTCCCTCCTTCGGCCATGGCGAAGCGCCCGGGACGGCTCCGCCGCGCATCGGTGAAAGCTCCCGCCACATGGCCGAACAGCTCCGTTTCCAGAAGAGTGTCCGGCAGGGTCCCGCAGTTGACGGCTACGAAGGGGCCCCTGTCGCGGGGGCTCAAATTGTGGATGGCCCTCGCCAGAAGCTCCTTTCCCGTACCGCTTTCCCCTTGAATCAGCACGGTGCTTTCGCTCTGGGCCACTTCGGGAAGGATGGAGAACAGCTTCCGCATGAGAGGGGACTTGGAAATGATGTCCCCGAAGCAATAGCGCCGCTGAATCTCCCGCCTCAGCTCCTCCACCAGGCTCAGGTCCCGGAACGTCTCCGCACCGCCGATGACGTTGCCCTTCTCGTCTTTGAGCAGGGCCGTGCTCACGCTGATGGGGAGCTCCTTTCCGTCGGCTCGCAGGATCACGATGGGGCGGTCGATGACGGGCTCCCCCGTTTCCATGGTGTGGTGCAGCACGCAGGAAGTCTCGCACACGTTGGCTCGGAAGACTTCGCAGCAAAGCTTCCCCATGGCCTCGGAAGCGGGAATTCCCGTGATGGCTTCCGCCGCCCGGTTGAAGGACGTGACGCGCCACTTGGCATCCACGGTGAATACCCCGTCGGCGATGCTGTCCAGAATAATCCGGGTTTGTCGGCAGAGATCGTGACGAGAAGCGTCCCGCGGATCTCCGGTCTCCCCGGTGGGCGGCTCCCCCGGAACGTCGCCATCGACGACGGTCAAGGAAGCCGCGTCGTCGGTGGACGCCGCCTCCTTGCTCCACAGGGCGCTCCCGCGCCATCGCTCGAGGGGAAGATTCATGATCATCGCGTTCCCGAAGCTCCATCCATGCGGTCGAGGGCTTTGCGCCATATGGCTTCGACCTGCTCCCGAATTTCCCCGTTTCCGTATTCCACGATGGATTTCCCTTCCACCTGGGCCCGCGTGAAATCGGGGTCGAAGGGAAGGTG
>Ga0180430_10003756_pt1 | contig 13010 bp, 8 predicted proteins | sample SS_ome_9_FD_132999 | JGI IMG/M metagenome (GOLD analysis project Ga0180430, IMG submission 132999) | Hypersaline lake sediment archaeal communities from the Salton Sea, California, USA - SS_1_S_2 metaG | ecosystem: Environmental > Aquatic > Non-marine Saline and Alkaline > Hypersaline > Sediment... | reverse complement strand
TCGCCGCCATCAATTTGCACCGGGCGCGTTTCGCCGGGAGGCAGGATAAACTCGATTTCAGGGTACGGCAACGTAAAATTGCCCTGCGATTTTGCGCTCAAGGCGATGTGATCCGATTCGGCTGCAACTTCAAGTGTCACCTCCGCGACCTCCCCGCGCTGATAGCCCAGGCTCAGGCCGTCATCCTCGATAAGGGTGAAACGGCCCTGACCCTGTTCCGGGTGGGGAAAAACATAAGCCTGGCGCAGGTCATCGGGCTGCTCACCAACGTACCGCATCGCTTTGCCCATCGGGATGATGCCACCGGCAGGCACAAAAAGCGGAATCCGATCCAGTGGCGCTTCAACTTTGACCGTCTGACCGCCGGCGTACCATTGACCGGTGTAAAAATCGCACCACCAGCCTGCGCCGGGCAGGTAGACCGAGCGGGTGCGCTCCCCTTTTTTTAGCACGGAGGCTACCAGTAAATTTGGCCCCAACATAAAATTGAAGGATTCGGTGAGGCAGTGCGGATCGGCGGGGAAGTGGTAGACCATTGGGCGGATGATGGGGCGGCCCGTTTGCGCCGCCTCAAAAAAAAGTGTGTACAGATACGGGATGAGCCGGTAGCGAAATTCGATGCTCTGGCGAACGATGGGCAGCACGTCCGGGTACATCCACGGTTCGTTGACGGTGTCGTCCTCGTTCCAGGAGTGGATGGTGAAGCGGGGGTGAAAAATACCGTTTTGCACCCAGCGTACAAAGAGTTCCGGCTCCGGTTTGTGTCCGGCAAAGCCGCCGACATCGTGTCCGGTGTTGGGCGCCCCCGACAGACTGAGGCCCAGCCCCATCGGGATGTTGTAGGCCAGGGTGTTCCAGGAGGTGCTATTATCGCCGGACCAAGTTTGGGCGTAACGCTGAATGCCGGGGCAGCCGGAACGGGAGATGAGATAGGGCCGCTCGTTGGGCCGGTAATCCTGTTGCGCTTCGCAGGAGGCGCGCGCCATCAGCAGGCTATGCAGCGGGCGTATCAGGCTAATTGGCAGCGGCTCCCCAAACCCGGCGCAACGGGCATCGTCGTCCCATATAGGATACTCGTTGTTGTCGTTCCAGGTGGCGTCGATGCCAAAGTTCAGCAGCCGGTCCAGGACCCGCTGTTTCCACCAATCATAACCGGCGGGGTTGGTAAAATCGATGTGTGAACCCTGCCCGCCCCAAAATGCGTTAAGTTCAGCCTCATCAGCATGAGGGGCCTGGATAAAACCGCCCAATTTATCTACTTCCTGGTAACGCGGATGACTGGTTAGCAGGCAGGGCTTGATATTGGCCGCCAGCTTGATGCCGGCCTGATGAAAATAATCGACCAATTCTTTGGGGTCGGGAATTTTTTTGAGATTCCAGTTGAACACGTACCGCTTGCCTTCGTCACTGCTGCCAAAGCCGGACGAGAGATGAAATAGATCGCACGGGATCTGATGCTGCCGACACAAATCGACAAACTGCTTGAGCTGTTCCTGAGCATTGGGCGCTTCCGTGTACGTCATGGTTGATCCCAGATAACCCAACGACCAGCGCGGCGGCAAAATCATGCGGCCTACTAGCGCCGAGAATTTTTCAACAACCTGGGCGATGGTCGGCCCGTAGATCAGGTAATAATCAATGTCGCCGTTTTCGGCCTGATAGTAGCGATAGGGGCCGTAGTAGTTGTCGATTTCACGGCCCATATCAAAGGTGGTCGTTGCCAGGTTGTCGTAAAAAAGGCCGTAGGCAATTTGCAGGGTGGGGTTAAAGGTAATGTAAAATGGAAAATGCTTGTAAAGGGGGTCGCCGGTTTGGGCATGGTAGCCTAACGCATCCAGGTTGAGCATACGCATTCGTCGCCCAGTTTTGTCCAGCGGGCCGGAACGCTCGCCAAAGCCGTAATAATGCTCATCCCGCCGACGCTCCATATAATGGTAGATGGCGTGACCGGCCTGGTCGTAAGGGTAGGCCCGTCCCGCCAGGTCGGCGGCAAAGTGACGACCGGCGGCATCGGCCCAGCGTAGTTGGAGAGGGTCAAGCGCAACGTGCAGGTTGAGGTGTTGGGTAGACAACGTTAGCCCGGTTTCAGCCTCGGTCAACTGAAAATCCGGCAGGGCAAAGGGCGATAGGTCGTCGCGGCGACGCCCTTCGCGCGGCATACCGCCGTTGGAATCAACCACCAGCCAGGTGCGATTTAGGCACGGTTGACCCTCGGGGAAAAATTGCACCCGGATGAGGTCGTCGTCCAACACGCTGATTTGAAATTGCTCACCGCGTTGGCCGGTAAAGATAAGCGGGTGGCCGACCGGCTCAACCAAAGGGTTACAAGAGGGTGTGACAATACGCATGGGTTTTTACACCTCGACAGGGTTAATCTACTTGAGCCAGCAAGCGTTGCAACCCGGCAAACGATTCCCGCACACCGTCTTCGGGCGTACCGCCGGCGGGCGTATAGTGGTTTTCCATCGAAACGACACCGTGATAGCCATCGGCCTTGAGAGCGTGGAGTTGGCCCAGTAAATCCACCTTACCACTGCCCAGGGCTACCGAGCGATACTCGCCGGTGTGCGGGTCGCGCACGCCATCTTTTACGTGGACGTGCCCCAGCAGATGTTTGCCAGCTTCATAGCCGGTGGGGTAGGGCGTTTCGTCCACAAAATAGGCGTTGCCGGTATCCCACAACAACTTGAGGTTGGGGGAGCCAACCGCTTCGATGAACGGCGCAGAATCGCCGCCGCCGCCCAGGTTGCAGCCAAAGTCGTTTTCCATCACCAGAATAATGCCTTCTTCTTCGGCGATAGGAATCGCCCGTTGAAATGCTTCCAGCATATCGGCCCAAACCCGTTCGCGATCGCCGTCAATTTTCCAGAAGGAGAAGCAGCGCACCAGATTGGTATCGAACAAGCGGGCCAGTTCCGCTGAACGGCGCAAAATAGCAAGCTGCTGGTCGATGTCATCCTGTTCTTCGGCGTGGAATAGTTCGGCATCGGCTTGTCCCTGCCCTTTGAGCCGAGACTTGAAGAGCGGCGCGGCAATGCAGGGCACACGCATCTCCCGGCTGTGAATGGCCCGGCGCACCTCCTCCACCTTTTCATCCGTTTGGTGGATCAGATTTTTGCTCCAGGCGCTTCTGATTTCAACCCATTTTACGCCTAATTCTTCGATGACATCCAGAGCGCGGTCTAAATCCTGAGAAATATCGTCGGCAAAAATAGCTAGTTCAAACATTGGGTATATCTCCAATCTGTCCGCGCACGCGGCGGCTGATTTTTAGATAAGCATTAAATTTTTCTTTGGTGAGGGTATCGGGCAAGCCGCCGGTATCCATTAGAATGTAGCGCCCGCCTTTGGCGCCGATTTTCACCGCCCGCTGCAGCAGGCTCTCAATTTTAGGTAAATTCTGCTCAAAGATGAATTTTTCCAGTCCGCCCACCAGGGTGAGACGATGGCCGTATCGTTCTTTGATGGCAACCAAATCCATTCCCTCGGTCTGATCGAGCGGGTTGAGCATATCAATGCCGGTTTCTACCAGCCGATCCATCAATCTCATTATGTTGCCGTGGCTGTGCAGATGAACGTGAACCCCGTAAGAATGGGCCAAATCACACAGATTTCGGTGCCAGGGGAAGAAGAGGCGGTCATATAATTCGGGGCTAAACAACAGCGACTTGTCCGAGCCGAGGTCATCAGCCAGAGAAATGCAGTCCACCCCGGCTTTGCACATCATCCGGGCCGCTTTCAGGTTCCAGTTGCCCAGCTTCTCGACCATCTGTTTAACCAGCTCCTCATCGAGGGCCAGATTCAGCATCAAATCCTGGTAATCTATAAAAAAATAGTGGCAGCCGGAGAAAAAGCCGTTGAGGTAGCCCACGGTGTATTCCCCTTTGCTTTTAAGGTAGGCCACGTTATGCCGAAAGCCCGCCCAGCGAGCGGGGTCTTCAGGATTGGGCAAAGAAATAGCTTCCAGGTCGTTACGGGTTTTGACCGGCAGATCGAACAGGTGGTAAAAGTGAGGCGCATCGCTGAATTTGGCTTTGGCGCCGGTTTCGTATTGAATGATCTGGTGCGTTTGGCCTCGCTCAATTATCCAACCGTTGAATTCGCCCGGCCCGCCGTGACCAAAGCAGTTCGCCTCCCAGCCAACGCCCATAGCCGCGCGGTCAATGTGATGGTTGAAGGCAATAAGTTTATCTAATTTATTTTGGTTGAGCGGCTTGAAGTTTGAGGGAGTTTTGTTAAAACGGGCGAAATCTTCGGGAACGAGTTTGGGAGGCATCAAGGCGCGCACGGCGGCGGCGTTGAAAAAGGACTGCGTCCAAAAAGGGACGTAGTCCAGAATTTCGCCGGACAAGACGGCGTGCATTCGTTCGCGATTGGTGATTATCGACATTGCAGGTTGCTCATAATATGGCAAGAAAAGCGGTGATGGCGCTGGAAAATTCTGTCGGTTTTTGTGAATGGATATTGTGTCCAACCCCCGGCGCCGAGACGACCACACTCTTGGGCAAGCGCGATTTGAACCATTTTATATCTTCATCGTCGATGACCCCGCCTAAAGCGGGGGCGCCGCGCACAAGGAGTACGGGGCAAGAGACCTGTTGCGGGCACCAACCGGAGATGCCGTGCAGCAACAACAACGGCGGGCCGGCCTCCGGCCCTTCGGCATAATTGATTGAGGTGATACCTGTATCAAAAGATTGTTCTGTGAGCGCTTCTATCTCATCCCCCTGCCAAATGCGGTTATTCGCCCGGCTCCCAATTAATCAACACGCCCAAGTAATTTTGCGGATTTTCGGCCAGTTTATCATAAATGGTCAGGGCCTGGTCAGGCTTGATGGTATGCGTAATCAGGCCGTTGCTGTTGAGACTTTCGGCGGCGAAAAGCTGGGCCAACAAATGCAGGTTTCGGGCCTGGTTCCAGCGCTGTGGGGCGTGGTCAAGCGTCTGGGCGCTTTCGTGGGCGCCGATGACCCGCACCCCTTTGCGGTGAATGTGGCTGTAGGGGTCAAGTTCTACCCGGCCCCGGGGGCTGCCCAACAGCGCCACCCGGCCGCCTTTGGCTGCCAATTCCAAACTGAGCGAAACCACAGCCGGGCTGCCGGTGGCTTCAACCACCACCTCTGGCCCGCGCCCGTGGGTCAGGCGATTTACTTCGGCGGGGACATCAACCTCGTTGACGTTCAGGGCGGTGATGCCGTTGTTCTGTGCCACCGCCAACCGGGAAGGCAGGCGGTCAAGGCCGATGACCGGGTGCGCGCCGTTCAACCGGAAAAGCTGTGCCGCTAATTGCCCCACCAATCCCAGACCATAGATGACCACGGCATCGCCCAATTGCACCGGGGCCAACCGCACCGCCGCCAGCGCGACTTCGGCCATCCGCACCAATGCGCCCTCGGCATCGCTCAGCCCTGCCGGTAAAACCACCACGCCGTTGCGACGAATATCTGCCACGCCGATTGTGCCGTGAGGTACTTTCATCATCACCCGTTGGCCGGGTTGAACCGTTTGCACGGCGTCGCCAACGGCGGTAACTTGGCCCACCAGAGCGTAGCCGGGATTGTTGGGCATCATCGGGAAAGGAGGATTGGGCAGGGTGAACCCCATGTGGCTGCCGGTGTAAATAGCCAACTCGGTGCCGACGCTGATCAGACTGGTTGTAGCACGGGCTATAACGGCGTGAGGCTCAGGCGCGGTGGGTGGGTCAAAAGTTTCCCATGTTACCTGACCGATTTTTGGGAAAAGCAGGCGTTTGGCGGTCATTTCTACTCCACTGTATTTTTGACTGTAATGCGTAGTGCATACGTTGCCCGTTGAGGTCAAGTGCAACGCACTTTCTAAGGGGTGTATTGTACCACGCGCTTAACCTTTCATCCCCGTCGAGGCAATGCCGGTGGTGATGAATCGCTGTAAAAAGGCGAAGACGATGGTGATGGGCAGCAGCGTGAGAACAGTCATGGCCAGCACAAAATGCCACTGAATTTGCAAATCACCCTGAAAGGAGTTCAATCCAACCTGTAGGGTGAAGACTTCGGTGCGGCTGAGGACGATAAGAGGCCATAAAAAGTCGTTCCAGCGCCACATCACAGAAAATATCGCCAATACCGCTATGGCCGGTGCCGCCAGAGGCAAGATAATTTGCCAGTAGATACGCCACTCCGATGCGCCATCAATGCGGGCGGCGTCAATCAGCTCGTCGGGGATGGTAAGCATATATTGACGAAGAAGGAAGACACCGGTGGGGGTTGCCGCCCCGGGAATTATCACGCCCCACAGGTTATTTACCCAACCAATCTGGGCAATGACCAGAAAGACCGGCACCATAACTACAGAAATGGGGATAAGCAGGGTAGCAATAATCAAGACAAAAATGGCATCACGTCCCCTGAATTCATATTTACTCAGGGCGAAGGCGGCCATACTGTTGATCGCCAGGGTGATGAGTGTAGCAACCGTGGTGACGATAACGCTGTTTTTTAAGTAAGTCAGGAAGTTAAAACGCTCCAATGGTTCAAGGTAGTTATTCCAGGCCAACGCCACCTTCCGAATTGCCTCACGCTGGTCAATAGGGACTTTGATGATTTCCGTTGGATTTGTCGGATCAACCATTTGGGCTTCAATACCAACCCGTCTTACCTGGGCCAATGTTCTCTCTGTGCCGTCATCCAGCGCCACTCTGAAGATGGGTAATGGGTCGTCATGGCCCTCTACTTTAACCGTTTGCTGAACGTAGGGCAGGAATTTGGGCGGAAATTCAATGAGTGCCGCTTGCGTTTTAAATGAGGACATCATCACCCAGAGCACAGGCCCAAACATCAAAATGGCCCCCGCAAACAGGTACAGGTAGGTCAATATGTCGACAGTGTCCAGTCGCCCGCGCCCGCGGGTACGTGTCAAAAATTTGTCAATATTTCCCAGATTCATAATGTGATGCCTCCGATTTACGTTGCTTCTGTTTCTCGCCCTATACGGAGTTGGATCAAAGTCAAGACTAGCAGAATACCCCCCATTATCAGTGAAGCAGCTGCCGCCAGACCGCGCTGTGGGGGCTGGTTTGCAAAACCTACATTGTAGATATACTGAACCATGTACAGGGTCGCTGTGCCCGGTCCGCCGGCCGTCAAAACAAACACCTGGTCAAATACCTGCACCGCCCGGATCAAAGCCAATACCAGTACAACAAACAGGTTCGGCATCCACAGGGGCAGGGTAATGTGGCGAAAGGCTTGCCACCGGTTGGTACCATCAATGGCCCCGGCTTCGTACAGTTCGGTGGGGATGGATTGTAATCCGGCCAACAGGATCAACGTGTGAAACCCCATCTGCGCCCAGATACTTACAAAGATGACCCAGAAGGTTGCCCAGGATGGGTTCAACAGAAAAGGAAGTTTTTCACCTCCAAAGTAGGTTATGATAGCGTTCAAAATACCTTCCCGCTGCAACATCCATTTCCAGGTAAGGGCTACCACCACCGGCGAAAGCAAAACCGGATAAAAGAAGACACTTCGGAAGAAAGCGCGTCCTTTGATGCGCTGATTCAGCACCAGGGCCGTAATCATCGCAAATAAAATTATTCCGCCAACCTGAAAGAGGACAAAAAAGGCAGTATTGTACATAGCACGCCAAAACAAGTCCTCGTTGCAACTGTTGGGATCCAGGTAATTTTCGCAATCAAAGATGGTTTCAAAATTTTCCAATCCCACAAACTGGCGGTCTTGCAGATATAACTCTGTGCCACCGGTCATTGAATAGTAGAAGTTCATGCCCATTGGAAGCAGCACAAAAATGCCAAAGATGAGCAAGTTTGGCAATAGAAAAATGTAGGCCATGCGCTTGACACCGATCACCCGCTGGAGAGGGTCAAACAGATAGTCTAAAATTGAGGCAATTAAGGTCAAAATCCTCCCCAATATCCGAACAGGAAGTTTTTGTACCTTGATCGGAGAGTTGCCGGCTGGCTGCTCAGGGGTAGTCTTGCCAGGTTTCATCAATCCCTCCTGTCAAAATGAGCGAATCAGTGAGTCAGCGAATCAGTGAAAATTTTCATTCTCGTTGTCGTCCCATTGGGACGCCATGGATTGTCCGGCTCCTGAAATTTGAAATAGGACAGGGGGATGGGGAAGCCCCACCCCCCTTGCTGCGTCCAGGATTCCGGACACTTAGTTACTTGGTTATTACTTGGTCACGCCTTCTTCAGCAAGCGCTTGGTCAATGTCTTCCTGGGTTCGTGCTATGGCATCGTCCAGGCTCAACTCGCCTACGATAACCTGGGTCAGGCGATCACGGCTGGTGTTGAACATAACACGGTTGTAAGGATAGGCTTGCAGGTCGATTGCGATGGGAGAAAGAAGACCCACCTGGCCTACATATACATCCAGCGACTTTTTGGCTTGGGGTAGATCGGTGTCAAACGGAACACCCGCTTCAGAGAGACCCAAGTGAGCCGGAATGAAGAGGGTCCGGGCCGAGAATTCGGACAGAATTTCTTCGCTGGCCAGGTATTCCATCACCATAGTCACTTCTTCAGGATGCTCGGTATCGCCAATGGCTACCAGGGCCGCGCCGCCAGGCATTGCGGTACAGGCAGCAGGGCCACAGGGGTTGGGTACCGCTTCCCAGTCAAAAGCGTCACCAATGGTTTCGCTGAATTGACCAATCTGCCAGCTCCCAGACATATAAAAGACCACCTGGCTGTTGGCAAATTCTTCATTGGCCCCAACATAACCGCTGGCCCCCCAAATTTCCAGAGGCATCACACCATCGTTGTGCCAGCCGACAAACATTTCAGACATGTCACGGTAGCCTTGGTCCGTTACTTCAGGATATCCGTTTTCGTCAAAATACTGGGCGCCCATGCTGATGGCCGGACCGGCAAAGCGGTGACCACTGCGGTCCATTGCCATTGTAAAATCAATGCCAAGTGCGTCAGCTACTTGCTGCGATGCAGTGGCCCATTCCTGCCAGGTTACAGAATCACTGCTGTCGCTGGGGACCGGAACGCCGGCTTGCTCAAACAGGGTGCGGTTGATGTAGGGGCCGGTAATGGTTAACTGGGTCTGGAAGCCATAGATACCATCGGTGTTTCCGGGCGGGCGCAGCCAGCCCAGGGTGCTGCCGAAGTTGGTTTCCCAGTAGCCGGGATCGTTCAGGTAGGGGCGCATATCCAGGTAGAATTTAGACAGACCTCCCAGGTCGGTGACACGGGCCATATCGGGGCCTTCACCGGCAGCCAGTTGGATCGGCAGATTATCAAGAATGGCGCTGTAGGCTACGGTATCCATGACCACCCTGATGTTGGGGTTTTCGGCTTCAAAGCGGTCCAGCAGGTCGCGCATGACCACATCTTCGTTGCCGTCGGTGTACCAAGTCATCCGCAGCTCAACCACATCCCCCGAGTCTGCTGCTGGCGCGGCTTCCCCGCCGCCCATCATTGCAACTGCATCGCTCGCGCTGGGGATACACAGTTTCCAACCCGGTTCGATGACATTGACGTCTTCAATCGTAGCATAGCTTTCAATGCCTTCTTCAAATTTGGCGTTGGTAGCATCAGCAATCACCTGATAGGCCGTCACGTCGCCCAAGTACTTGTCGGCTAACTTCGACAACCAATCATCGGCCTGCACTATGACAACTGAGTCACAAACTATACCTTCCTGAGCCATCGTTGGGGCAGGAAGCAAGGTCAACACAAACGCCAACATCATTACCATACTTATAACTTTGCTTAGTTTTTTCATTTAAAATGTCCTCCTTGTGGAATAGCCAGAAAAATTCACATCATTTTCTAATAGTCATAGAGCCAGACTGTTTTTTGCGGGGTTTCTTCACCTCCTTTCACGGCACAAAAGCACTATTCGTGTTACCGGTACTTTTGGGTGGCACACAGGAGTCCCGCTTGACCAGCGAGGCTTTAAACACAATCCGGCAACTTTTCATTAGCGGTTGACGGATATGCTCCACCAAAGTTTTAACCGACCACAACCCTTCTTGGTAGCGGGGATAGGAAATGGAGGTGAGGGGAGGATCAAAAGTGCGTGCATCCTGGGTATCGTCAAATGAAATTACCGATAAATCATCGGGGATGACTCGCCCGGCGGCCTGAAAGACGGGCAATCCCTCCATAGCGTAGGCATCGTTGATGAAAATTACGGCCGTAACCTCGGGGGCGTTTATCAAAATTGTTTCAGCGGCCTCCCCACCTTTGCCCAGGGCCACCCACCGTTCTGAAACATTGATACCATGCGCTTGCAACGCGCGCTTGTAGCCGCGCAGACGGCTGTGGGTGTAGCTGTAGGCTTCATCACCCCCCACAAAGGCAATAATTCGATGCCCCAGTTCAACTAGATAGTTGACCGCTTCACCGGCTGCGGGCTCTTCATCTCGGCCAACAGCAGCCGTGGCCGAATCTGTGGATTGGCGCCCAACCAGCACGCACGGTATGCCAAGTTGGCGCGCTTCATCAACCAACGGCTCGTGTTGTTGCGCGCCAATGATTAACACCCCGTTGGGGCGCAGGGTGGGATCAGAAAAATAGAGATGGGTAATATGGTCATCGGATGGGGCAGGGTCTTTAACTGCCAGCCGAATCTGCAAGTGATAAGCATCGGCTCCGGCTTGGATACCCTGCAATAGTTCGCCAAAAACCTGGCTGGAGCGCAGGATTGAGGGGTGTAACACTACCACCGATAGTGGCTCTTTGACGCCAACATTTAAAATGTTATCAGTGATGATATTGGTTGAGGCTTGTTGTAGAGCCTGCGCTTCTTCTACAACTCGCAATTCGGCGGCGGCTTGCAAGACCAACTGACGCATGGCCTCGGAAACCCCTGGCTTATTGTTGAGGGCTAACGAGACCGTACTTTTAGACACGCCGGCGTGTTTTGCGATTTCGCTGACTGAAGGCATTATATAATCGCTTTAAAAAAACGAACGAACGAACGAAATTGATGTTTACTTTACTACACTTCCAGGGGGATGTCAAAAAGAATTGTGCCGTTTTCGGTCGGTGGTTAGTGTTGCACCCGCCAAAACCATGGACGGCTGTTGACGTTATGTCAATTTTGACAGTTTGGCTATCGATACTACCGACCAGTTCGTTGGGGAACCGGATTATATTGAATTGCATGACTTGGGGCAGGACTCTACCGAAAAATTAACCTTGCCGGCAAGCCGGAAGTAGTCGATCCTGAACGCCAATTTTAACCCGCCGCCCGAATGCAACGTGGGCTAAAGATGTGGTTGGAGTACAAACACATCTCCGCCAGCGAACACAATCTGAATTACACGCAACTTCACAGGCCTTGCTAATCCCCAAAGTTTAAATCGTTTCGCCAACGTTCTCAGCAATCCAACGCGTTTTACAGATCCAAGTGGGTATCAATGTGCTGAAGGTGATCAAGCCTGTTGGGAAGCTCGCTGGTATAAAGCCCACGGAACACGAAGCTCCCGAAGGGCACGAGAGGTTTTCGCGCCTTTCGGGTATTTTCGGCCTGTCGTAGTTTCGGGGGCGGGAGGGAAGGATGAGGGCAGAAGGCGGAGGGATGAATTTTTGTTCATTCTTCCGCCTTTATTTGGGCAGCACCTCTTTAACAACCGATCAAGCCGGCGACGTCGTCGCCCAAACCGAACCCGCTACCTGCCCTACGGCGAGGAGCGCTGGCCGGTGAAGGTGAAGTCGGTTACGAAATTGCCGGCCGGCCAGCGCGAGGAGGCCGGGTTTGGGCTGTATGATTATAACGCGCGCTACTATTCGCCTTATCTTTTCCCACTATTTTACAGGTTATTCTGCTTTGGAATAACTGAATATCCAACGGCCTGACGGCCCCTATCGGAATTAACCGGCAATTTCGTAATGAGTAGGTTATCGGTTCAATTCCGATGGGTGGCTTTATGATGAAGCCCTGTCGCATCCGCGACAGGGCTTTTTAGTTTGGCATGAAAGATTAGAATATTGACTGGGACGAAGAGGAACAGTTTGTACAAGGCAAGGGAGCTTAGGCGTGTTTGGAAATTTGAAAGTGAATAACTTCCGGCGTAAGCGTTGTGGGGAAATTTGTTTGTTGATAACCGACGATGATTCCGGAAAATCTATCGATGGAAAAAGGCCAGGGCGCGACCTCGATTTTTCCGCCAGATTTGATTTCGTAGCCGATTGTGATTTCCTGAATAGAATTTACCTGGGTATAAACTGTCCATGTATCTCTGCTTGGTTTTTCGAAAGAGAAGTCAAACGCCAACTGGTCACAAAATTGGGTGATTTTGTCGGCCCATTCAAACTGTTGGCGGGAAAAATCTGTTTGCGATAAACGTTCTTCTATTCTTGACTCCAGGCGATTGATTAACTCCTCTGTATTGAGTATTTTTTGTTTGCTCAACAATCTTTTTATGTGCAGTTTGGTCACGATGTCCGTAATCGGATCATCAAACCAGTATTCGCCCCCTTTTTGCACCATTGCCAGCCAGTCAGCTTCATTGGTTGCGCCAATGGGTAAATTGTCAACAACCCCGTAGTGCCAATCATGCAACGCTACTCCCCGAACAAAAGAGGTAAAATCAATGACAGGTTTTTCAAAATCATCGTTGCCCCACATTGCGGCGAAGGTGCCGGCCAGCCGACTGTGTTCATATTGAGGGATGATGATGGGACGTACTTTTGATTTAAACATAGCAATCAACCCCCTTCAGTTGGTAAGATATTATGCGGATTGAATGCCATCCAACGTGATGACGACATTGCCTTTTTTGTGGCCGGTTTCCACATGGCGATACGCCTCGGCGATTTGTTCCAGCGTGTAGCGTTTGTCTATGACTGGTTTCATTTTCCCGGTCTCAACCAGCCCCTTGAGAAAGGCCAGGTCTTCAGCCTTTTCGCGTGGCGACCGCATCCCGGCGAAGGTGATTTTGGCTTTTTTGCTGCCTGCCAGCGACGTCCACAACATTTGCAGCAGAATTCCCGGACCAAGAACAGTGGACAGATAGACCCCATTTTGCGTTAATGAATTTTTGCAGCGTGA
>Ga0180430_10003754_pt1 | contig 13018 bp, 10 predicted proteins | sample SS_ome_9_FD_132999 | JGI IMG/M metagenome (GOLD analysis project Ga0180430, IMG submission 132999) | Hypersaline lake sediment archaeal communities from the Salton Sea, California, USA - SS_1_S_2 metaG | ecosystem: Environmental > Aquatic > Non-marine Saline and Alkaline > Hypersaline >... | reverse complement strand
CAGGATTTTGCTGATGGCGGCATATGCCTGATCGGCGTTCTGCGGTTTATAGGGCCCTTTTTTGCGGCGTTCATTGCCCGGGGTTCGATCGTGGGGTCTGAATGTATTGCCGTCATAGGTTCTTCGTGTTCTGTCGAATCGTTTGTCTTTTCCGCTTCGTAGACTCTGAAGAAAATCGTTCATGCATTCCTCCAATGATTAATCATCGTTTGGTCATTCATAAAGGTTTATATTAAAAATCGCGGCGCGATAGCGATGCCCATGCGGTCGGCCTCTGGCCGGCTGCTGTCGGATAAAAACCGACATCCTTGCTTCCAATAACATTCTCGATTATTCAGTGTTTTGACGCGCGGCGTTGTGTTATCACCCTTTTCGGCGCGAAGCATTGCCGCCTGCGGGATCTATCAGAATGAAATCAACTGGCGGCAGAATGAATTCAAATGATGGAGCCTGCACCCTTGCGAAGGGGATTTATGTCACACCTGAAAAGCGGGACGCGAACTGAATCGATAGCACCTCACGGTTAACGCTCGAACATGCCTGGAAGGTTGCGCTTGTAAAAATATATTATTATACAACGAGGCGGGGTTGTCAAGGCAATTCGTTCAATTCATGTGTAAAGGTTCAAGGGGCGGCCCCCGCTTGTCTGAAACTACGAATTATGAATGTTGAATCGCCCATGCCGTGACCGGCCTTGGTGAACGTACACGTACACGTGCTCGTGCACGTGCTCGGTACTAAATGTGTATTGCCATCGCAACCATCGATCAAGATCCTAATCCTAGGGCCATCACTTTTCCTGGATTCCGGCGTGCGCCGGAATGACGAAACAAGACCAAACGGACGTGCACGAGCACGCGCAGGTGTACGAGCACGTTTACGAGGGATAGCTAATCGCTATACACCACCTTCCCATTGAAAACGGTCATGCCAACCCGGCTGTCAAGGATATCGGCGGGATTGATTTCGAAGATATTTTTGTCCAGCACGATGATGTCCGCCCGTTTTCCGACGCTGATCGTTCCCAGATTTTGAAGAGCGCCGCCGGCGATGGCCGGCATACGGGTGTAACGCATGACGGCCTGGGGCACACTGAGACGCTGGTCTGCGTACCATCCGCCGGCCGGGGTTCCATCGGCGCGCCGGCGCGTGACGGCGGCATGAATACCCACCAGAGGATCCGGGTCGCACACCGGTGCATCCGAACTCAAACAGACGTCGATGCCGGCGTCTATCAGATGTCGAAAGGCATACGTGTGCACGCCGTTGGGCCCCAGACATTCATCGATCATGTTGATGTCAAGCACCAGGTTGGCCGGCTGAACCGAGGCCATGATGCCGACGCCGGCCAGACGGGGGACGTCTTCCGGCCGGATCATCTGCACATGCTCGATGCGGTGCGGCATGACCGGCGGTGGCTGCGGCGGGTTTTTTTCCCTGGTTTGCCGGTTCAGGCTTGCGAACACCTTGATCAGTTCCCGCACCGTGCGGTCGCCCACCGCATGAATCATGACGGCGAGCCCGTGCCGGTGGGCTTTCAGCACGGCGTTTTCCAGGACAGGCATCGGCGTCAGCGGCATGCCGTACTGCGCGTCGCGATAGGGTTCGATGACCCAGGCGGTTCTGGCGCCCATGCCGCCGTCCGCAAAAAACTTGACATGGCCGATGCGCAGGCGATGGTCCCCGCAGCCGCTGCGCAGTCCGAGCGCAACCGCCGCGTCCAGCGATTCGCCGGGGATGGTCACCCAGGTGCGCAGGGGCAGTCGCCCGCGCTCCCGGCACAATTGCCAGGCACCCATGGCAGCGGCTCCTTCGGCGCCGCCCATCAGACGAACGTCATGGATCCCGGTCAAACCCAGCGCATGGGCCGCTGGAACGGCTTCGGCAATGGCGTCGGCGGCCGCCGCGGACGTGACGGGGGGCATGGCCTTTTTAACAAGGTTGATGGCCAGTTCCCGCAGCACGCCGGTAGGACGGCCGTCTATGTCTTTTTCGATGCGGCCTTCGGGCGGATCAGGCGTCGTGCGGTCAATGCCGGCGTGTTTCAGGGCCGCTGAGTTGGCCACCGCGAGATGAAGATCGCAGCGCCAGATCACAACCGGATGCGCCGGGGCGATGCGGTCCAGGTCCCAGCGCAGCGGCATTCTGTTTTCCGGCCAGTCCGACTCATTGAACCCCTGCCCCAAAACCCACCGGCCTTTGGGGCGGCGCTGTGCCAGACGGGAGACAGCGGCCAAACAGTCGTCAAAATTCTTGACACCGGCCAGCTCGGCATTTCTGCGGCCCAGGGCCCACTCATAAAAATGAAAGTGCGTGTCGATGAAGCCGGGCAGACCCAGGCGGTTCTGGAGATCGATGCGGGTGGTGCGTCGGGTCGCCAGCGCACGGACGGCATCGTTGTCTCCCACGGCGACGATGCGGCCGTCGGCTGCAGCCAGGGCCCGGGCCCGGGGTCGAGCGGGATCCTGGGTGTGAAATTCGGCGTTGTAGAGAATGAGATCAACGGCAGGGGCGGCGGTCATACCATAAAACCTTCGGGAAAAGGATCGGTCGTATCCACAACAAATTCGTGAATACCGGTGATATAGGCGCTGCCGCGGATTTCGGCGATGACGGCCGGCAGATCGCCGACGGTTGTTTCCGCGACCAGCCGCCCTTCAAAGGCAGTGCCCAACGGGCTGAAATTCTGATGAATCTGATTGAGGTCCAACAGGCTTTTGTGGTGCAGCAGCGTCATTTTCGCCGTGGTGCCGGTGCCGCAGGGAGAGCGGTCCATGTGCGCTTCGCCGTAAATCACCATGTTGCGGCCCTTTTCGTGGTGGAGATCGTCCGTTCCGTAAAATTCGACCACGTCCACCGTTTTGACCTCCGGTCGGGTGGGATGGGAAACCTTGAGCTGCTGATTGGCGGCCGCGATGATGTCCATGCCCAGGCTTGCCAGCGGTTTGCGGTTGTCCAGCGTGAGCGCCAGGGGAAGCTGCTGTTCATCCACCATGACGAAGAAGCCGCCCACGCAGACCAGATCCACGATCAGACCACCGAGGCCCTCCACCTTGAGCCGCTGGTTGGTCTGATAGACAAAAGACGGCACCATGCGCAGCGCCACCCGGACGACCTTGTTCTCCTTTATGAAGGCCGTGGTTTCGAGCGGTCCGGACGGGGTGTCGACCAGGATGCGCTGCTGTTCCCCTTCGGTTTTCAACATCCCGGCTTCAATAAGGGTGGTCACCGCACCGATGGCGCCGTGTCCGCACAGATATGGATAGCGGCGGGCATCCATGTAGATGAGGCCGAAATCAGCACCGGGAGTGACCGGATTGGTCAACACCGCCGCCAGCATGTCCCGACCGCGGGGCTCCCGTGTCAAGAGCCGCCGCACTTGGTCGGCATGCTGCATCAGGAAGGCGCGTTTGGCAGCCATGGTGCGGCCCTGCACCCCTTCAAAGCCGAGCACCAGACGGGTCACTTCACCTTCGGTGTGCGAATCGATGGTAAAGATGCCCGGCGCTGGTTTGCGGCGCCATTTTTCTTCCAGTGGTTTGTTCAGCATACTCAGGTTTCCATCGGAATCAGGTGGCAGTGGCGCGGGGCCACGGTTACGGACACACGGTTGCCGACGTCGTGGACCTTGGTGCGCATCATGCTGATCACATGGATTTCGTTGCCGCCTTCGAGCTCGACAAAATAGCTGACTTCGCCACCCATGTAACTGCGGTCTCTGATGATACCCTCAAACAGGTTGTCCGGCTTCGAACCGGCGGTTTTACCGGCGTCAAACGGTTCAAACCGCTGCGCACGGACAACGGCCTCCACGCTGTCTCCGGTTTGCCATTGGTTGTCGGATTCGGCGATCAACTGACGGCCGTTGTTCAGTTTGACATGAATACGTTTTTCCTGAACACGCTCGACCGTACCGGGCAGAAAGTTGGAGTGGCCTAAAAAATCGGCCACAAAATGGTTGACCGGTCGGTTGTACACCGCTTCCGGAGACCCCTCCTGCTGCATCTTGCCGTCTTTCATGACCACGATTTTATCCGACATGCTGAGCGCTTCGCGCTGGTCGTGGGTGACGAAAATGGTGGTGACGCCCAGTTTGTCCTGCAGATTGTTCACTTCGCGGCGCATTTCCTCCCGCAGGTTCTCGTCCAGCGCCGACAGCGGTTCATCCATCAAAAGTACGTCGGGCTCGATGACGATCGCCCGCGCCAGGGCAATGCGCTGCTGCTGGCCGCCGGAGAGCTGGGAGGGATAGCGGCTTTCGACGCCCGGCAGCTGTACCATGTTAAGGGCCCATTCGGTTTTTTTGCGGATTTCGTCTTTGGGAACGCTGCGGTATTTCAAGCCGAAGGCCACGTTGTCAAAAATACTTTTGTGGGGAAACAGGGCGTAATTCTGAAAAATCATTCCCAGGTTGCGTTTGTGCACCGGGGTGTCGTTGATGCGCCGTTCTTTGACAAAAATGTCTCCTTGCGTCGGTGTTTCCAGTCCGGCCAGCATGCGCAGCAGCGTGGTCTTGCCGCAGCCGGACGGCCCCAGCAGCGTCACCAGTGAACCTTCCTGGATGTCCAGATCCATTTTGGAAACCGCCTCGACATTGTCGAAGCGTTTTACAATGCCTTTAAAACGCACCATGGAGGAAGATGTGTTTGCTTTCACGTCGTTTCCTTTTTTGCACGCGGTGTCCGCAGGGCCGCGGCGGCGGCGGGAAGCAATCCCCGCCGTCCACCCGGCCGACCCTGTGATTTCCTGTGAAAGGGGCGGATGGTTTCCGCCGTCGTCCCGTTATCAGGCGCCTGCCCGGACACGGTCCCACTTTTCGGCCCATTCCACCTGGTGGCCGTTCCAGTATTCCGGATCGGCGAACAGGTAGCCTTCCAGTTTGCCGGTGGGATCAAACGCCGGCAGCTCCTTGACCTCTTGGGGCATGTCGACTTTGGTCGGATCCAGGCTCGAGGGATATTTTTGTCCGATCGCCACGGCGATGGCGGCTTCCGGCGCCAGCATGTAATTGAGGAGTTTGCAGGCGACATCCAGGTCCGTGCCCTTGAGTACGAAAATGCACTCCTGCCAGGACATGCAGTTGTAGGGTGATAGAAAACCGATGGAATGTCCCTGGGCCTGCAGGGCGGCCACGCGGCCCGACCAGGCCACGGTGGCGTAAATTTCCTCGTTGGCCAGCAGGTTCATGAGTTCGGCCCCCGATGCCCAGTATTTTTTCATCAGATCGCGCTGTTCGCGGAGTTCGGACCAGATCACATCCATATATTTGATATTATTGGGATTCTGGCCTGTCTTCAAGGCGGCGTACCAGATGTTGGTGCGCCAGTCCGTCCAGGAGCCCAGTTTGCCCTTCAGGTCCTTGTCCCACAGCAGCGAGGCCCCCATTTTTTCCGCTTTGCTCTTGGAAATGTACTTGGTGTTGTAGGCGATGCCGGTCTGGCCGAAGTCGTAGGGAACCGCGGACAGTTTGCCCTTGGTGATGGCGCGATAGGGCGTCATCATGGCCGGCATGACATAACCTAAATTTGGGATTTTGCTTTCATCCAGCACGACGTCAAATTCCAGCCCGACATAGCGCGCATAGTCAAACACACCGCTCAAGTGGGCCAGGTTGAATTCACCGCCGGGCGGAAATGAAGCTTTGACGCGCGTCAAATACGTGTCGGCATCACCGAATTCACCGTCAATGACCTTGATGCCGGTGGCTTCGGTGAAGGGATCAAAGGCGTATTTGCGAAAGGCCTCCGAAACGACACCGCCCCATCCGTCAAAGCGGATGCTCTTGGCGGCGTAAGCCCTGGACACCAGCCCGCCGAAGGGCCCGCCCACAAGTCCGGCCGCTGCGCCGGCGATGCCGAGGTATTTGATAAAATCCCGCCGCGACAGCGCGCCGTTGCGCAGTCGCTCATACGCGTTGTCCAACTGCTTTTCCATTTCTCTTGTCATGGTTTTCCTCCTCTCCTTTGCGGGGTTAACGATCATCGCGATCGGTAATGAAGCGATTGAAACCAAACCGGATACGAAGCTTATTTGCCTTTTTCACCCCCTTTCGCGAATTTGCGGGAAAGATATCCGGCCGCCAGGGGAATCGATATGGTCAGAACGATCATGACCGTGCCCAGGGCGTTGATTTCAGGGCTGATGCTGTTGCGCAGCATGCCGAATATCTTGACCGGCACTGTCTGGTTGTTTGCCGTGGCCCAAAACAGGGTCGCCGTGACATCGTCAAACGAGATGGTGAACGAAAAGAGCATGCCGGCGAAAATGGCCGGCATCAATAACGGCAGCGTGATCTCTTTGAACGTCTGCAAGGGGTTGGCGCCGAGCGTCTGGGCCGCCTCCTCGTATTCGCGCTTGATGCCGACCAGCCGGGCCTGCACGACCAGAAGGACATAGGGCAGGGTCAGCACCACGTGCCCGATCAGCAGCAGCAGGAAGCTTTTGGGCTGCTGCAGCCAGCGGATGAACAGCAGCAGCGCCACCCCCAGCACGACTTCCGGAATCATGATCGGGGTCAACAGCAGGGTGTTGAGCGTGTTTTTGCCGGGAAAATCAAAGCGCACAAACGCCATGGCGGCCGGGATGCCGATGGCGGTGACCACAATAGCGGTCAGTGATCCCAGGATCAGGGAATTCTTAAACGCTCCCAGAATGGTTTGATTCTGGGCCAGCTTTACGTACCAGCGGAAGCTGAATCCTTCCATGGGGAAGGATCCGAACTGCTGGGGATTAAAGGACAAAATGATCACCGCCACAATGGGGGTGAACATGAACACATACACCAGAATTGTGTACAGGCGGATCAACGACCATCCGGAAATGATGTTTTTCATGGCCCGGTCCTTATTTGAAGCTTTTGAAAATCTGGTTGATGCCCAGATAACGGTTATAGGTAAAAATGATGATCACCAGCAGGGTCAGCAGCACCACGCTGATGGCCGATCCAAACGGCCAGTCCAGCGTGCCGATGACCCGCTTGAAGATCAGGTTGGCGATCATGTCGTTGCCGGGCCCCCCCAGGATCATGGGCGGCAGATAGGTGCCGGCGGTGAGGACGAATACCAGCAGGCACCCGGCGCTGACGCCGGGAAGACTCAAGGGCAGCGTCACTTCTTTGAAGGCCTGCCATTCGGTGCACCCCAGGCTTCTGGCCGCTTCCAACAGACTCTTGTCAATGCCCTCCAGGCTGACGTAAACGTTGAGAATCATGAACGGCAGCAGAAACTGAATCAACCCCAGCAGAACCGCGCCTTCATTGTAGAGCATGCCGAGCGGTTCCGACAGAAGGCCGATTCGGATCAACACGTGGTTGATCAGACCGGTGTCTCCCAGGATGTTGATCCAGCTGAGGGTGCGGATAATGAAGCTGATCCAGAACGGCAGCATAATCAGCAGCAGCATAATCGACTTGTTGCGCGATTCGGTGCGGTAGAAAAAGTAGGCGGGGATGTATCCCATGACCAGACACAGGGCAACGGTCTCCAAAGACACCCGGATGGTTCGGAACAAAATGCTGGGATAAAACAAATCTTCAAAAAACTTGGCGTAGTTGCCGAACTGGAAGGCCGGGATGTCGGCGCCGGTCGGCGACCGCAGCCAGAAGCTGTAAACAACGATAAAACACACCGGCACCACCAGCAGCAGAAAAACCGCTGTCAGGGACGGGCTTAAGAGCGCCCATGGTTTCCACGATTGTTTTTGCATGTGTCTCCTCCCCGGATGTATGCCCGGTACACCGTCGAACGGCGCCGGAAAATCAAAAAGCCCGCCGCCCCGCGGCGGCTGCGCCGCCGCCCGCTTTTCCGGCTATTCCACCAGACGACACCAGCGCGCCAGAAACAGCGCATAGGTTTTGGCGGTGTGAACAATGCTTTCCATGTCCACCCACTCGTTGGCCCCGTGGAAATTGCCCCCCTCCGGACCATAACAGGTGGACTGCCCGCCGCCGTAGGCCTGAAAACGGCTGAGATCCGTGGTGCAGGTGGCGATGTGCGCCGCGGCATCCTGCTGCGTGAGGCTCTGGTGGCACTGGTTCAGCGCCGCAAAGGCCGGCGTCGCATACGGAACCGAATGGCCTTCCGATCGAAAGCCGTAAAAGGACAGTTCAGGGGGGTTCCGGCGCAGCCAGTCATCCTGCTGCACCAGCGCTGCAACTGCATCCTCGATCCGGCCGCAGGTTTCTGCATACCCGACCCCCGGAAAAAAGGACAACCGGCCGTGAAGCTCCGCTTGCGCCGCCACGGTCGACGGCCAGTTGCCGCCTTTGAATACGCCGATGTTCAGATTCAACGGATGCGGAATATCAGCGTATTCTTCCGGCACCCGCTCCTGGTTGAGTCTTTTTTCCAGGACCCGCAGCGATTGAACGATCGGGAAACACTTTTCGATGGCATTGGTGCCGGAGGGCGCTTCGAGTACATGGACCGGTTTGCCCTTCACGCGGATGCGGAACCACAGCACGCCGACCTGGGCGGTCAGAATGGTGGGGCCGAAGGGCTCCGGGATCAGCACGGCGTCGGCGTCATAGCCGGCGTTCAGACAGGCCAGGGCCCCGTTGCCGCTGCACTCCTCGTCGATCACGCCTTCGATGGTAACCGGCGCGGCCAACCCCAGGCCGGCCTTTTGCACCGCGTAAAGCGCGTAGACCATGGCCGCCACCCCCGATTTCATGTCCCCGGCGCCGCGGCCGTAGATGCGGCCGCCGCGGATTTCAGGAACAAAGGGATCGGTGTCCCAGAAATGGATCGGCTCCGGGTCGACCACGTCCAGATGCCCGTTGAACAGCGCACTGCGGCCGTTCGACGCATCCGCCGCACGTACGGCCGTCACACAGTATTTGCCGTCGTAGTCCCACGGCACCGGTGCATACCCGGGGTGGCGCTTGAGGGCCGGGTCGTCCAGCGGTACACGCACCGGGGACAGGGGCAGCCGTTGCAACTCCTGCTCAAACAGTTCGAGAGCCGATATTTCCTTTCCCAGCGTACTCGGTTGGGCCACCAGGCGGCAGGTGAAGTCCAGCATGCCGTCCCGCAGGCTTTCTACTGTTTTGACGATTTTTTCTTCTGCGGCGTTCAGTGTCATCGTTTCACTCTGTCAGTGATCAGCGCTTAGCTGTTTGTAAAGAACAATGCGGCCGGGCGCTCTCAAAAACGCGGGATCGCTTCGTTTTCGATCACCAAAGGAGCGTCGGTCTTTCGGCGCACTTCTTCCAAACCCACGCCCGTCGCCAGTTCTTTGATAACCAGCCGCCGATCCATCACGTCGATGACGGCGAGCTCGGTGATGATGCGTGTCACGCAATTTTTCGCTGTCAACGGCAGGGTGCACGCTTGCAGAATTTTCGGCGCCCCGTTGCGGCTGGTGTGGGTCGTCGTGACAACCACCCGGCGGGCTTTCTGCGCCAATTCCATGCCGCCGCCGATCCCGGGGGTGTGCTTGCCCGGAATTTTCCAGTTGGCCAGATCGCCGCACTGAGAAATCTGCAAAGCGCCCAGGAAAGCGATGTCGAGCCGGCCGCTGCGAATCAATGCAAAGGAGAGAACGCTGTCGAAAAAAGAAGCGCCCTTGACGGTGTGCACATAGCCGCCGCCGGCATCGATCAGATTGCGGTCGGCATGGGCCCGGTCGCAGTGCGGCCCCATTCCCAGGATGCCGTTTTCCGAATGGACCAGCACGGTCTTGGCCGGATCCATGTGTCTCAGGATAAGCGTGGGGATGCCGATGCCCAGATTGATCACCTGACCCGACTGGATTTCCTTTTCAGCGCGTATGGCGATTTTGGTTTTGCTATCCAAAGACATAGGCCTCCAGGATGCCGTATTCATCGGTCAGCTCCGCCAGCGGTACCACATGATCCACAAAAGCACCGGGTGTGTGCACTTGGTCGGGAGGGATGCCGCCCGCATCGACAAAGCGCTCCACCTCGGCGATGACGACATCCGCGGCCGTGGCCATGGCCGGGTTGAAATTGCGCGCGCCTTTTGCGTACACCAGATTGCCGAAGATATCACCGCAACTTGCGTGAATCAGGGCCACATCCGCGCGCAGGGCGGTCTCCACCAGGTAGTCGGCGCCGTTGAGCCGAAAACGCCGTTTGCCTTGATTCAATTCAGTGTCAATGCCGATGTCGGTCAAAAATCCCGCCAGGCCGGCGCCGCCGGCCCGGATTCTTTCGGCCAGAATGCCCTGGGGGTTGAATTCAACGGTGATGCGCCCGCTGTTCATCAGGTCCAACGCAGCCGGATTGAGGCCCAGATGCGATGTGATCAAATGGTCCACCCGGCCGGCCTCGATCAGTTTTGAAACCCCCATGCCGGCGATGTTGGCTTCATTTTTAATCAGGACCAGATGCTGCGTTCCCTGGGCCAGCAGGCGGTCGATGAGTGCAAACGGCGTTCCCGGCACCCCGAATCCGCCGACCATCACGGTTGTCCCTTCGGTTATCAACGACACGGCCGCCGCCGCGCTAGCGGTTTTATTCATTCCCTGCTTGTCCTGTGTCAGGTGTTGGTTCTGCGCTGTCTGGCGTTGAACGCTTTTAAATTTTCAAATCCGTTTTCAGACAACCGCAGCACAACTTCGTGAAAAATATCGGGGGCGATGTGAAACTGGAAAACCGACGGTTTGCGTTGTCTGAGTGTTTGAAATTCGACGGCGTCAACTCCGATGCGCCTTAATATGGAAAGCGCGTTTTCCCGGGTGGCGATACCCGGAATTTCTTCGAATATGATGGTCGCCTGATGGTCCTCGGGAACAACGGATGCGGATATCGATTCAAAAGACGGCAACAGGCGATCCTTTTGGACGGTTTCAGGGAAACAGATGATAACACATCCTAAAAGCAACATTCATGCCGGACGAAGCGGCGTCAACAAAAACAATACGATAATTTATGAACAAGATTTAACAAATGAACCATTTGACATGTTCAAAGCCTCTATTCATGCCGGTTTGACGCTTCTCACCCGCCCGTGAAGGCCGCCGCCGCCGCGCCACTTGTCTTGAGCTGCAACCGTAAATGTTTTCCAGTATCAGACCCAAGCGCAAGAAAAATGGTGCATTTTTGCATCATTTTTTACTAAAACACTATATAAAAATTGCTAACTACCTATATTTAAATTATTATCAAGCTAATTGCAATAACGCACCGCGGTGCATTATTAAACCACTGCCGCTGTTCAATTGAGCATACCCTTACAAAATTCAGACCGGATCGCGCGATTGAAAAACGCGCGATCCGGTCTGAATTTTATAGCGGCGGATTTTCCGGGAAAGGGTGGTGTGGTCGATCCCCAGACGCACGGCGGCCTGGCGCTGCGACACAGCCGAATCGAGGGCGCGTGTGATGAGGCGTTTTTCGATGCCCTGCACAGCGGATTTCAAATCGTATTTTTCGTCGGCGGCAAAGGCGGCATCCCCCTCTTCCGCGATGCGCACTTTTTCCGGCAGGTGCAATCGGGCGATCTGGTCTTCCGGGGTGAGCACCACCAGCCGTTCCACCAGGTTTTGCAGCTCCCGGACATTGCCTGGATAGGAATAGCGGCACAGACAGTCAACCGCCTCGGGCAGCACGATTTTTTTGCGTTGGTATTTACGGTTGAAGTGGTCGAGAAAAAACAGAATCAAAGCGGGAATATCGTCTACGCGGCGGTGCAGGGGCGGAATGGCGATCGGGACGACATTCAATCGAAAAAAAAGATCCTTGCGGAACCGGCCGCTGTCGACCATTTGCTCAAGATTGCGGTTGGTGGCGGCGATAATGCGCACGTCGATCTTCTGCGGCCGGGTGGCGCCGACCCGTGTGACCTCGTTGCTTTCCAGAAAGCGCAGCAGTTTGACCTGCACGGACAGGGGCAGTTCGCCGATTTCGTCCCAGAAGAGAGTCCCCCCTTCCGCCATTTCAAAATATCCGGCCTTGCCTTCGACAAGGGCCCCGGTAAAGGCGCCTTTTTCGTAGCCGAACAACTCCGACTCGATCAGGGATTCGGGAATGGCGCCGCAGTTGATGCGGATCAGGGGCCCCTTGCGGCGGCGGGAGGCTTCGTGAATCAATTCCGATATCAGCCCCTTGCCCACGCCGGACTCCCCGGTCAATAGAACGCTCGAATCCACCGGAGCAACCCGCATGGCGGTTTCAAACGCCCGCTGCATCACCGGGCTTCGCATGATAAATCGAGATCCGAGATTCTGGATGCGATGAAAATGGGACAGCTCCGAACGAAACTGGTGGGTCAAGGCCCGGCTCTTCTGCAGTTCGGCGTGGAGGCGGTTCAACTCGGATATGTCGCGGGCATTGACCACCACCAGCCGGATACCGCCGTTTTCATCATAGATCGGGTTGCCGGTCACCAGGATGCGGCGGCCGTCTTTCAAGCGCTGGTTGAGGGTGACCGCGGTTTCTTTTTCCAGAACGGCCAGCGTCGCGGACTGGTCAAAAAGACCTTCGTCGATCAGCTCCTGCATGGGCCGGCCGATGACATCCGCCTCGGTGACGCCGCTCATTTTCTGGGACGCGGGGTTGACCCGCAAAACGCGCGCCTGATTGTCACAGATCCACAGCCCGTCAAAGGAGGAATTGATGATCACATCCAGTTCATCATTGACTTCTTTGTAGTGTTTGAGCCGGCTGATGGTATGCTCATAGGCGGACGTATCCTGAAAAAGGCACAGGATGCCGGCACGACTGCTCCCCTGAAAAAAAACAGACGCATTCAGCAGCATGGGACGGCCGTTGATCACCACCCTGCGGGAAATATGCGGGCAGGACGCGGAAAGCAGGACATGCATGCCCGCCCAGCTGTCCGGCAGGAGCACATCGATGTGCACACCGGCCGCATTCATCGCCGGATCGGCGAATAGATCCTGCGCCGCCGGGTTGCCGTGAACCACCCGTCCCCCGGTGTCCAGCACCACAATGGCATTCACCGCCGTCTCGATGACCGCCTCGAAAGTCCCGGGTTCAAACAGCGAAGGTTTCATGGAGTTGGGTTCATTGTGTTTGTTGGGTTTGTTGAGTTTG
>Ga0180430_10003749_pt1 | contig 13026 bp, 7 predicted proteins | sample SS_ome_9_FD_132999 | JGI IMG/M metagenome (GOLD analysis project Ga0180430, IMG submission 132999) | Hypersaline lake sediment archaeal communities from the Salton Sea, California, USA - SS_1_S_2 metaG | ecosystem: Environmental > Aquatic > Non-marine Saline and Alkaline > Hypersaline > Sediment... | reverse complement strand
CTGCGCGCGCACCCGCGCCAATGCCTCTTCCCGCGCCGCCATCCAGTTGTTCAGAAGCACCGGATGCCGGATCAGGAACGGCGCCATGCCCAGCCCGGTGGAATTGCCGACGCCGAGGGTGCGCGCCAGCGCCGGGTCGAGCCGCGCGGCCCGGTCCCCGCCCCGCGCGCGGGCGAGGTGCTCGACGATGTCGATGGTGAAGGCGCGCGCCAGCCAGACCGACAGCATCTCCGCCTGGAACGGCGCGGCGAGTTCCGGCCGGTCGGCTATCGCCGCGCGATCGGCCGCGCCGAACTTGCCCGAACCGTAGACCGCCGTGGTGCGCATCAGATAGCCGACCTCGGCCAGCGCCGCCGGGTCGGGCTGCCGGCCCCCGGCCAGCCGGGCGACCACGTGGTCGAACAGCCGCACCGAGCGGTTGGCGCGCAGCAGGCAGAGTTCCCCCGGCCCGATCCGCCCGGCCTCCTGCAACGGCACGTTCGCGGCGAGCCGGTCGAAATCGGCGGGTGTCGGTTCGCCATCGACCAGTGCGAAGGTCGCGTCCCAGGCGGTGGCGATCACCCGGTCGGAGCGCAGGTGATCGGGCAGGTCATGCGCGAAGGCCACCAGCGTGTAGGTCCGGTCCGGTCCGCGCGCGCGGTAGGCGGCGCGGCCCACGCCCCGGCCGTCGACCTGCCAGACCGGCCGGTCGATGCGCCAGCCCTCGGCCTCCGCCCGGCGCAGAAGCTGGCGCAGGAAGGACAGGCGGGTGGGATGCGCGCTGCCCATCCGCGCCAGCCGCATCACCTCGGCGGCCGGGCGGCGGAAGCCGGCAACATCGCCGGCGCGGGCGTCGGCCCGGCTCATCGGCCCGGCCCGAAGCTGTCGGCGAAGAACCGTCGCCAGTTGCCGCCCAGGATCATGCCGACCTCCTCCGCGTCGAAACCTGCCGCCGAAAGCCCCGCCGCAAGCCCGTCGAAATCGCGGTTGTCGCGAAACCACTCGGGTTGATCGGGGAAGGCGGCGGGCGCGCCGCGTTTCGTCCAGCGGCCGTTGCGCATCCATTCCACCACGCTGTCGGGCTGATCCTGGCACAGGTCCGACCCGATGCCGAGCCGCGCGACGCCGATCCGCTCGGCGGTGCGCGCCACCATGTCGCAGAACGCCTCCAGCGAACAGGCGCCGCCGCCCTTCAGGTGCAGCGGATAAAGCGAGAAGCCCAGCATCCCGCCACTGTCGCGCAGCGCGTCCAGCACCCGGTCGGAGACGTTGCGCGACACCTCATGCCAGGAGGCCGGGTTGGCATGGCTGACCGTGACCGGCCGGGCAGAGGCCGCGATCGCCTCCAGCGTCGTGCGCTCACCCGCGTGGCTCATGTCGATCACCACGCCGAGGCGGTTCATCTCGGCCACCGCCTCGCGGCCCATCCGGGTCAGGCCCGCATCCTCCGCCTCGGCATGGCCGGTGCCCAGCAGCGACTGGTTGTTGTAGGTCGGTTGCAAAAACCGCAGGCCAAGCCGATGCAGCACCTCGATCAGGCCGATGTCGCCGTCGAGACAAGAGGGGTTCTGCGCGCCGAAGAAGATCGCGGTGCGGCCCTCGGCCCGCGCGCGGTCCACATCCTTTGCCGCGAACCCCTGGACGACGAGATCGGCATGGGCCTCGAACAGACGGTTCCAGGCGACGATGGTCTCGACCGTCTCGCGAAAGCTTTCGTGGTAGCAGATCGTCGCATGCACGGCATCGACGCGGCCCGCGCGCATCTGCCGGAACACCTTTTCCGACCAGCGGGCATATTGCAGCCCGTCGATCCGCGGCGGTCCTGCCCTGTCTTCCGTTCGCGTCATCCGCCCCTCCGTCCCCGGCAGGCTAGACGCAAGCCGCGGGACGGTGCAATGGCGCGCGGCCCGGTCAGCCCGGCGCCGGCTCGCCGACGGCGCGGGCGATCGCCTGGCCCAGCCGGTCCAGCCGCACCGGCTTGCCGATATGGCCGTCGAAACCGGCGGCGAGGTATTCCCGCACCTGGTGGGTCATTGCGTTGGCGGTGATCGCGAGGATCGGCACATGGCCCTCGCCCGCATCTGCCATCCGCGCGCGCAGATGGGCCAGCGCGGTCAGCCCGTCCATCCCCGGCATCGAGATGTCGAGCAGCACGATGTCGAAGGCGCCGGGCTGCCAGCCCTCCACCGCCTCCCGGCCGTCCTCGACGATCACCGTGTCGATCCCGTAGCCTGACAGCATCGCCTCGAGGATCATCCGGTTGGTGGCGTTGTCGTCGGCCACGAGGGCGCGCAGGCCGCGCAGCCCCGCGATGTCCGGCGCCGCGGGCGAGACCGGCGGATCGGCCGGCGGCGCTGGCGGCGTGTCCGTCGGCGCCGCCGGCTCGGCCATCTCCAGCGGCAGGAAGACATCGACGCTGGTGCCCCTGCCCGGCGCGCTTTCGAGCGAGATATGGCCGCCCATCAGTTCCGCCAGCCGGCGCACGATCGACAGCCCCAGCCCGGTGCCGCCGAACCGGCGGGTCACAGTGCCGTCGGCCTGTTCGAAATCCTCGAAGACCCGCGCGGCCTGTTCCGGCGTCATGCCGATCCCGTCGTCGCGCACCCGGATCCGCACCGGTTCGCCCGGCCGGCAGCGGAAGCTGACCGAGATCTCGCCCTGCTGGGTGAACTTCAGCGCGTTGCCGATCAGGTTGTTCAGGATCTGCAGGATCCGGTTCTGGTCGCCGATCCGCGCGTCACGGCTGCCGCAGTCGGTCGGGACACTGAAATCGAGGCCCTTGGCCTCGGCCTTGAGCCGATAGAGCGCCTCGACCCGGTCGGCCAGTTCGGTCGGGTTGAACGGCGCGGCCTCGAGCCCCAGCTTGCCCGCCTCGATCTTCGACATGTCGAGAATGTCGTTGAGCACGTTGAGCAGCACCTCGCCGGAATCGCGGATGACCTTGATCATCTCGCGGTTCGCCGGATCGTTCAGCGACTGGTCGAGCACCTCGGCCATGCCCAGCACGCCGTTCAGCGGTGTGCGGATCTCGTGGCTCATGTTGGCAAGGAAGCGCGACTTGGCCTGGTTCGCCGCCTCGGCGCGCGCCACCGCGGCGCGCAGCGCCTCTTCGGCCTGAAGCTGCGCGGTGATGTCGCTGACCGAACAGACCACCCGCGCCGCCGAGTCCGGCGCCTCGATCAGCGCCGCGTTGATCGACAGCAGCTGGCGGCGGCCGTCGGGCCATTCGATCGCGTGGCGCAGGTCATGCACCGGCTTGCCGGTGGCCATGACGCGGTTGAACGGCAGATCGGCGATCGGGAACGGGCCGCCGTCGAGCGCCGTGATCCGCCAGTCGGGATCGTCGAACCGGCGACCGGCGATCTCGGAGGGCCGCAGGCCCAGAACCCGCTCCGCCTCGCTGTTGGAAAAGATGATCTCGCCATCGTCGTCCAGCGCCACGATCGCGGAGACCGAGGTTTCCATCAGCTGGCCGAGGAAGTCGCGCTCCGCCTGCAGCGCGGCCTCGAGCTCCTTGCCGCGGGTGATGTCGATATGCACGCCCGCCGTGACCAGCGGCGCGCCGTCCGCGTCGCGCCGCGTGACCCGGCCGCGCGACAGCACCCAGACCCAGTGACCGGCCTTGTGCCGCATGCGGATCTCGTTCTCGAAATCGTCGATCCCGTCACGGGTCAGCCGTTCCTTGTGCTGCCGCATCATCGCCCGGAAGTCGTCGGGATGCACCAGGTCGCGGAACGTCTGCAGGTTGACGGCCCCCAGTTCCTCGGGCGCGTAGCCGATCATCTGCGCCCAGCGCGAGTTGATCGCGTTGCGGCCGGTGCGGATATCGACTTCCCAGGTGCCGACCTGCGCGCCCTCGACGATTTCCTCGACGCGCTGCTCGGCGGCCTTCATCCGGCTGATGTCGAGATGCACGCCGACCATCAGCAGCGGCGAGCCATCGTCCGACCAGCGCGCGACCCGGCCGCGTGACAGAACCCAGACCCAGTGGCCATCCTTGTGGCGCATCCGGAATTCGTATTCGAATTCCTGCGCCTCGCGGCGGAACACGCGGTCAAGCTCCGCGTCGATCCTCGGCAGATCGTCGGGATGCAGGAGAGATCGCCAGAGGTCGATGCCGACACTGCCCAGCTCGGCGTTGCTGTAGCCGATGATCTCCGCCCAGCGTTCGTTGTGCCGGTTCTCGCCGGTCGGAACATCCCATTCCCAGGTGCCCGCGCGGGCGCCGTCGATGATGTCGTCGAGCCGCTCTTCGGCCGCCTTGATGCGGCTGACGTCCAGCATCACGCCGGCGAGGACGAGCGGTTCGCCCTCGGCCGTCCGGCGCACGATCTGGCCGCGCGAGGCGACCCAGACCCAGTGGCCCTCCTTGTGGCGCAGCCGGAACTCGGACTGGAACATCCCGGCCTCGCCCGTCAGCGTCGCCGCCACCCCGGCCATCGCCGCCGCGTAATCCTCAGGGTGGATGAAGGCCTGCAGCCTCGCCGTGTCGATCGGGTCGATCTCGTCCGGGTCGTAGCCGACCATCCGGGCCCAGATCTCGTTGACGCGGATCAGACCGCCCGGCACGTCCAGTTCCCAGGTTCCGACCTCGGCGCCGGTGATGATCTGGTCAAGGCGCTCTTCGGCCTCCTTGATCCGGCTGATGTCGATATTGACGCCGGCCAGTTCCACCGGCCGGCCCTCGGCATCGCGGCGCGATACCCGGCCACGCGACAGCAGCCAGACCCAGTGGCCCCGCTTGTGGCGGAAGCGCAGCTCATGCTCGAAATCGGCGCTTTCGCCCGACAGCACCCGGTCCATCCGGCGGTCGAGTTCCTCGAGGTCGTCAGGATGGCCGAAGGTTTCGACGACATCGACCGTTCGATCGTCGATCTCGCCGGGGGCATAGCCGATCAGGTCGAACCAGCGTTCGTTGTGGGTTTCGATCCCGGTGCCGACGTCATAGGTCCAGGTTCCGGCATTGGCGCCCTCGATGATATCGGCCAGCCGCCGCTCCGCCTCCCGCGCGTCGGTGATGTCGATACGCATGCCGACGCGGCCGCCGTCGGGCGTTTCCTGCTCGATCACGCGCAGCCAGCGGCCGTCGCCCAGCCGGCTTTCGTGGACGCTGCGCGGCTGGCGGTGTTCGGCCAGCCGTTCGCGCAGCCAGTCCGCCTCGCGCCCGGCCGCATCGGGGTATTCGCCGTTGGCAAGGCCGGCGCGCAGCACGTCCTCGAAGGTCGCGCCTGGGCGGATCGCCCCGGCCGAGCGGGCGTAGAACTGCCGATAGCCCTCGTTGCAGACGACCAGCCGGTCGTCGCGATCGAAATAGGCGAAGGCGTCGGGCAGCGCATCCACCGCGGCGTGCAGACGATCGCGCGCCTCCTCGGCCGTGCGCGCCAACTCGGCCAGTTCCGCCTCCTGGCGCTTGCGTTCGGTGATGTCGGTCTGGATCGAGTAATAGGCCACGACCTCGCCCGACTCGTCGAAAAGCTGCTGGATGTCGAGTTCGACCCAGTAGCGCTCGCCGCTCTTGGCCCGGTAGAGAAGCTCGGCCTGCGCCGCTTCGCCGCGGTCAAGCGCCGTGTGCACCGCGGCCACCGCGGCCTGGTCGGTTTCGGGGCAGTGCAACAGTTCCGGCACCGTCTTGCCGCGCGCCTCGGCCAGCCTGTAGCCCGAGCGCCGCTCGAACGCCGGGTTGACCCAGTCGATCCGTTGGTCGCGGTCGGTGATCGCGACGAGGTTGGTGGTCTGCTGGGCCAGGTAGCTCAACTGGCGGATCTGGGCGTCGCGCTCGCGCTCGCGGGTGACGTCGCGGACCACGACGACATAGCCGTCGCGGCGGCCGCCCTCGCCGTTGCCCTTGCGCACCATCGTGGCGTCGAACCACTTGCGCCCGCCCGCGACGTCGAGCGGATAGACCCGGTGCGCGGGCTTGCCGGTGGCCTCGACCTCGGCCATGCAGCCGCGCACCATGCGCGCAAGCTCCGGCGGATCGGCCTCCTCGGTCAGCCGGCCTAGGAAATGGTCGGCCGGGTTGACCAGAAGATCGGGTTCGTTGGTATGGACATCGACGTAGCGCCCCGCCGCGTCCAGCTCCAGGATCAGGCCCGGCAGGGCGCCCAGCGTCGCCTCCAGCCGGCTGCGGGCCTCGCGTTCCTGCATCTGCGCCAGCACGGCGGCGCGGCGGGCCTCGCGCCGGGTGATCCGCACCGACAGCGCCCGCGCCACCGATCCCAGCAGCCGGGTTTCCGTTTCGGAAAAGACCCGCGGCTGGCGCACGGCGTCAAGGCCGACGAGCCCGGTGACGCGGCTGCCCTGCAGCATCGGCACGACCACCAGCGAACGGATCCGCTGGGCCAGAAGCGACGGCCTGAGCGGATGCGTCTCGGGCATCGCGGCGACATCGGAGATCTGGATCTCGCAACCGCGCCTGAGATCGTCGAGCCAGGGCCGGATCAGGTCGACCGGCTGCGCCTGCAGCTCTTCCAGCATCGGCGCTATGCCGGGCGCCGCCCATTCGTGGGTATTGTCGAACAGCGTGCCGCAATCGCGCATCTGGAAGACATAGGCGCGATCGACGCCCGCGAACGCGCCGATCCGGGCCAGCGCGCCGTCGATCGCCTGATCGAGCGCGGCGCCCTCGGACACGAGAAGCGAATCGAGGACATCGATGACGAGCGCATGCGCCCGTATCAGATGTTCATCATGTTCCGGCCCACGCGTGTCGTGCGGCATACCCTGACCAAAAATCCTGACCCGACACCGGCGGACGGGACGCCGACGCGCGAATCCCGGTCCAACCCTTCACCTCGAGCAACGATGCAACCAGCTATATACATCCGTATGGCAGGGCCACGTTAACGCGTCATGCATGCCACCCCAGCGGCTTAGCACGTGCGGACGGATCGGGCAAACCGCCCTTCGGACAGGTCCGGCACCGGCCGGGTTCAGGTGCGCCGGCCGAAGAAATCCCATGCCGCGAAGGCCAGGGTGACCGCGATCACCGCACCGAGATCGAACCGCGGCACGTGCCGCACAAGAACCGCCAGAAAGGCCGCCAGAACGGCGAAGCCGACCAGGGCAAGAAACCGATCGCTCATTCCGCATCCTCCGATTGCAGGGCCTCGATTTCCCGGGCCAGCCAGGCCGCGGTGCGCAGCAGCCGCCCGTCCTCGCCACGCCGGCCGACAAGCTGCAGGCCCATCGGCAGGCCGCCCGAACTCCGGAACGCCGGCAGCGTCACCGCCGGCGTGCCGCACAGGGTAAAGAGCCCGTTGAAGATCGACGACCCGGTCGAGCCATAGCCTTCCGGTGCCGGGCCGGGCGCCGCCGCGGTCAGGATCGCGTCGCAGCGCTCGAAGATTTCCCCGAGCCCGGAATACAGGATGTCGGGCCAGTCCAGCGCGGCGATGTAGTCGCGCGCCGGCACCGCCTGTCCGGCCTCGATCGCCGCGCGGGTTTCCGGCGCGAGTTCGTGCCAGCCACGCCTTTCGTAGCCGTAGTAGAACTTCGCCATCTCGGCGAAATTGATCCGTTCGCGGATCGCGCCGGCCTCGTCGAAGGCGCCGGGCAGCGCCGTTTCGAAACACCGCTCGCCCAGCGCGGCGACCAGTTCGGCCATCGCGCCCTGCATCTCCGGGTCTGCCGCGTCGTGGCCGGGCAGGCGCAGGAAGGCCAGCGTCGGCGCCACCGGCGGCGGGCTTTGCGCGAGGTCGAGAAGCCGCGGCGCCGGCGCCGGCGCCGTTGCGGCATCGCCCGGATCGTGGCCGCACATCGCCTCCGCCAGCATCGCGGCCTCGGCCACCGTCGCGGCGAACACCCCGATGGTGTCGAGCGTGGGCGACTGGGTCAGAACCCCGGTGCGCGGGATCGCCCCGAAGCTGGGCTTGAAGCCGACCGTGCCGCAATAGGCCGCCGGGCGGATCACCGATCCGCCGGTCTGGGTGCCCACCGCCAGCGGCACCATGCCCGCCGCCACCGCCGCCGCGGAACCCGAGGACGAGCCGCCGGGGGTATGGCCGGGCGCGCGCGGATTGCGGGTCTTCGAGGGGGCGAGATAGGCCAGTTCCGTGGTCACCGTCTTGCCGATGATCACCGCGCCCGCCGCGCGCAGTTTCGCGACCAGCGCGGCGTCCTGCAAGGGCACCCGCCCGCGGTCCAGCACGGTGCCGTTCTCCGTCGGCATCCGCGCGGTGTCGATGACGTCCTTCAGCGCCACCGGCAGGCCGTGCAGCGGACCGACCGGCGCGCCCGACCGGCGATGCGTGTCCAGACGGTCGGCCTGCGCCATCGCGTCCTCGCCGTCGACATAGGCGAAGGCCTGCACCTCGGGTTCCAGCCGCGCGATCCGGTCGAGGCAGGCGCCGGCCAGCTCCCGCGCCGTCAGCGCGCCGGAGGCGAGCCGGTCGCGCAACTCGATCGCGCCCAGCGCCAGCAGCGCGTCGGCCCTTTGTGCCGCCTTACCCGCCATAGAGCGCGTTCGGCAGGTTGAAGACGATGCCGGGGTAGATGTAGACGACCGCCATCGCGATGAAGACCATGAACAGGAACGGCATGACGCCCGCGAAGATCTGCGTCAGCTTCACCTCTGGCGGCGCGATCCCCTTGAGGTAATAGGCCGACATCGCCATCGGCGGCGTCAGGAACGAGGTCTGCAGGTTCAGCGCCACGAGGATGCCGAAGAACAGCGGATCGACCCCGAAATGCGGCAGCAGCGGCAGGAAGATCGGCACGAAGATGATGATGATCTCCGACCATTCCAGCGGCCAGCCCAGAAGGAAGATGATCACCTGCGCCATCAGCAGGAACTGCAGGGGCGTGATGTCGAGCCCGGTCACGAATTCCGAGATCAGGTGTTCGCCGCCGAGATAGGAGAACACCGCCGAGAACGTGTAGGACCCGACGAACAGCCAGCACACCATCGCGGTGGTGCGCACCGTCAGGTAGACGCTTTCGCGCAGTCTCTGGAAGGTCATCGCACGGTAGGCGATCGCCAGCAGCATCCCGCCCAGCGCCCCGATCGAGGCCGCCTCGGTCGGCGTGGCCAGACCGAACAGGATCGAGCCCAGCACCGACAGGATCAGCACCGCCAGCGGGAAGAACGAGGTCATCAGCATGAGCACGAGCTTGCCCATGCCGACATCGGGCACCTCGTCCTTCGTGGGCTTCGGCGCGACAGAGGGCTGCACCAGCGTCCGGCCGACGACGTAGATCATGTAAAGGCCGACCAGCAGGAAACCGGGCAGCAGCGCCCCGGCATAAAGCCGCACGATCGACACGTTCGAGGCCGCGGCATAGACGATCAGCATGATCGAGGGCGGGATCAGGATGCCCAGCGTGCCGCCCGCGCAGATGATGCCGGAGGCGAAGGACGGGTTGTAGCGCGCCTTGAGCATCGCCGGCAGCGCCAGAAGCCCCATCAGCGTGACCACCGCGCCGACGATGCCGGTCGCCGTGGCGAACAGCGCGCAGGTGATCAGCGCCGCGACCCCCATCGAGCCGGGGATGTTCTTCGAGGCGATGTTGAGCGTGGTGAACAGCTTGTCGACGATGTTGGCGCGTTCGACGACGTAGCCCATGAACAGGAACAGCGGCACCGCGGTCAGAACCTCGTTCGACATCACCGTGAAGGTCTGGTTCACGAACAGGTCGAATATCCGGTTGTTCAGGAAGCCGTCGAACCATGTCGACCATTGTTCCCATCCGCCGGCGGTTTCGTCGAGGCGGTTGTAGTCGCGCCACATCCGGCGTTCGTCGAAATAGGCGTAATAGCCGAAGCCGATGCCCATCGCCATCAGCGTGAAGGCGATCGGGAAGCCGAGGAACACGAAGACGATGAACAGCCCCAGCATCATCAGGGCGATCTGCGGGTCGGTCATATGTGATGATCCCTCTCGGCCTTGTCGGCTTCCCGCATCAGCAGGTCTTCGGTCTCGACGACGTCTTCCTCGGCCTGCAGCCAGACATTGGTGCGCATGGCGTGGATGCAGCGCAGCACCTGCGCGATGCCCTGGATGAACAGCAGGATGCCGGCGGCGACGATCACCGCCTTGAACTGGTAGATCGGCACGCCGGCCGGGCTGTTCACCGAAACCTCGCCGTAGCCCCACGACCGGTCAGCATATTTCCAGCCCGCCATGATCAGCGCGGTCACGCCGGGGAAGAAGAACAGGATGTAAAGCACCAGGTCGACCTTGGCCTGGGTCCGCGGCTGCCACAGCCGGTAGAGGAAATCGCCGCGCACATGGCCGCCGCGCGACAGCGTGTAGGCGCCGCCCATCATGAACAGCGTGCCATACATGATGAACGAGACATCGAGCGCCCAGGGCGTCGGCGCGTTGAACACGTAGCGCACCACGACCTCGTAGCTCATCCCGAAGGTCATCATCAGGATCAGCCAGGCGAAGGCCTTGCCGAACCAGGCCGACAGCCGGTCGGCGAAGGTGATGAAGGCGATCATCGCACCTCTCCGCGGAAGAAAAGGCCCCGGCGGCAGATAGCCGCCGGGACCGGTTTGCGAGCCGGTGCCGGGATCAGAGCTTCAGCTTGCCCGGGAAGTAGTGCTCGTAGGCGAGCGCGTAATCGGGCGAGTTCATCAGTTCGTAGAACGTCACCCGCTCGACCCATTCGCGCTGGCTGTCGAGGCACTTCTTCATGAACGGATCGGATTCCAGTTCCGGGATCAGCTCGTCCCAGGCCTGGATCTGGGCGTCGAGGATCTCTTTCGAGGTGCGGTGCACCGTCACCCCGGCCTCGTTCTGCAGCCACTGCAGGTCGGCGGAGTAGCGATCCATCGCCTTGGCCGTGTTGGCCGTCGACACCGCCTCGACGGCGTATTTCAGGATCGCCTGCAGATCGGGATCGAGGTCTTCGACGAAGGTGCGCGAGAACAGGAACTCGAAGCTTTCCGAGGCCTGGTGATAGGACGACAGGTAGTAGTTCTTGGCGACGTCCTGCGCGCCGAAGTCCTTGTCCGAGGACGGGTTGTTGAACTCGAACGCGTCGATCACGCCACGCTCCATCGCCGGCACGATCTCGCCGCCCGGCAACTGCGCGACCGACATGCCGAGCTTGGCCATCAGGTCCGCGGCCAGGCCCACGGTGCGGTACTTGAAGCCGTCGAGATCGGCGACCGAGTTGACCTCGCCCTTGAACCAGCCGAACGGCTGGGCGAACATCGGGAAGCCCATGTAGCCGATGACGTCGAGGCCCATGATGTCCTGCGTCAGTTCGCGATACAGTTCCGCGCCGCCGCCGGCGTAGAACCAGCTCAGCATCGTGGTGGCCGATCCGCCGAACACCGGGCCGGTGCCGAACAGCGAGGCCGCCTTGTTCTTGCCGTACCAGTAGACCGGCACCGAATGCGCGGCGTCGAGCACGCCGTCGTTGACCGCGTCGAGAACCTGGAAGGCGGCGACGACCGCGCCGGCCGGCAGCACATCGACCTTGAGCCGGCCGCCCGACATCTCGTCGACCCGCTGGGCGTAGTCCTTGGCAAACTCGTCCCAGATGTTGGCCGCGCCCCAGGACGTCTGCATCTTGATCACGATCGGCGTCTGCGCCAGCACCGCCGGCGCGGCGAGCGAGGCCCCGGCGGCCGCACCGCCGGCAAGCGCGCCCTTGCGCAGGAACGAACGACGCGACAGCGCCTTGTCTTCGGTCTTGGTCATCTCTCTTCCTCCCGGAATGTCAGGTGCATGCGAACGGGCCCCTCCCGCCTGCACATATTGGCTAGGTTTACTGACCAATTTCACGATTACAAGAACTAATGCGCCCGGACCCGGCCGAAGCGTCCGGCCGTGCACCGGGCGATCTTCGGGCCGCCCCCCCCGGACGCGCCAGCGCCGGCCCGATCGCGCGGCGCCGCCGCCGATGTCAGGCCGCGCGCGCCGCGCGGATCAGGTCGAGGATGTCGCGCGCCGCCGCGGGGATGTTGGTGCCCGGCCCGAAGATCGCCTTGACCCCGGCGGCCTTGAGGAACTCGTAGTCCTGCTGCGGGATCACGCCGCCGCAGATCACCAGGATATCCTCGGCCCCCTGCGCCTTCAGCGCCTCGATCAGCTTCGGCGCCAGCGTCTTGTGCCCCGCCGCCTGGCTGGAGATGCCGATCACGTGGACGTCGTTGTCGATCGCGTCCTGCGCGGCCTCGTCCGGGGTCTGGAACAAGGGCCCGACATCGACGTCGAAGCCGATGTCGGCGAAGGCCGTGGCGATCACCTTGGCGCCGCGGTCATGCCCGTCCTGGCCCATCTTGACCACCAGCATCCGCGGCCTGCGGCCCTCGGCCTCGGCGAAGGCCTCGACGTCCTTCTGGATCGCGGCAAAGCCCGCGTCGCCCTCGTAGGCCGAGCCGTAGACCCCGGCGAGCGTCTTCACCTCCGCCCGGTGGCGGCCGAACACCTTTTCCATCGCCATGCTGATCTCTCCCACCGATGCCCGCGCCCGCGCGGCCTCCACCGCCGCGTCCAGAAGATTGCCGCCCTCCGCCGACCGGCGTTCCAGTTCGGCCAGCGCCGCCGCGCAGGCGGCCTCGTCCCGCCCGGCCCTGATCCGGTCCAGCCGCGCGACCTGGCCGTCGCGGACCTTCGCGTTGTCGATCTCGAGGATCTCGATCGGATCCTCGGTGTCGCGGCGATACTTGTTGACGCCGACGATCACCTCGTCGCCGCGGTCGATCATCGCCTGCCGCCGCGCCGCGCTTTCCTCGATCCGAAGCTTCGGCATGCCCGAGGCGACGGCCTTGGTCATCCCGCCCATCGCCTCGACCTCCTCGATCAGCGTCCAGGCCTGTTCGGCCAGCTCCGCCGTCAGGCTTTCGACGTAATAGGAGCCCGCCAGCGGATCGACGACCTTCGTCACCCCGGTCTCTTCCTGCAAGATCAGCTGGGTGTTGCGCGCGATCCGGGCGGAAAACTCGGTCGGCAGCGCGATCGCCTCGTCCAGCGCGTTGGTGTGCAGCGACTGGGTGCCGCCCAGCACCGCCGCCAGCGCCTCGTAGGCGGTGCGCACGACGTTGTTGTAGGGGTCCTGTTCCTGCAATGACACGCCCGAGGTCTGGCAATG
>Ga0180430_10003748_pt1 | contig 13026 bp, 9 predicted proteins | sample SS_ome_9_FD_132999 | JGI IMG/M metagenome (GOLD analysis project Ga0180430, IMG submission 132999) | Hypersaline lake sediment archaeal communities from the Salton Sea, California, USA - SS_1_S_2 metaG | ecosystem: Environmental > Aquatic > Non-marine Saline and Alkaline > Hypersaline > Sediment... | reverse complement strand
GCCACCGCGTCAGCGTCGAAAGGCCAATGCCGAGATCCTCAGCGATCTCCCGCCGCGTCCGGCCGCTGGTCAGTGCCAGCCGCACCGCTTCACGCCGAAACTCCGGCGTCGGTCTGTTCCCGTGTCCCATAGAACACCTCCTGGTTCCTCAGTTGGTGCTCTCCACTTTTTCCGGGCAAGTCCAGAGAACCGGTGACAGGGTTCCGGCTCAGTCCTTGGCCTGGAGGCGCCGCTCGGCGATACGGGCGAGCACCGAGGCGCCGAAGGGCAGCGCCTCGGTGCCCAGTATGAAGGTCGGGTTGTGCAGCGGCGCGTCGCCGGAATGGCCGAGCATGCAGTAGGCGCCCGGCACAACCTTCAGCATGTCGGCGAAGTCCTCGGACCCGGTGAGCGGCCTGTCGCCTTCGCGCACGCGACCGGCGCCCAGCACGTCGGCCGCCGCCTCAAGGTAGGCGTCCGACAGGGCCGGGTCGTTCTCGAGCACGTCGAAGATGTTGCGCGAGTCGATGGTGATCTCGACGCCATGGGCCTCGGATAGGCCGCGGCAGAGCGTTGCCATCCGCGTCTCGGCCAGGTCACGGATATCGTCCCTGAAATACCGGATCGTGCCGGCCAGCGTCGCCGTGTCGGGCACGACATTGTAGGCCGCCCCGGCATGGATCTGGGTAACCGAGATCACGCAGGCATCGAGCGCCGGGACGTTGCGGCTGACGACAGTCTGCAACTCGCCCACCAGGGATGCGGCGATCACCACAGCGTCGCGGGCCTGGTGCGGCATGGCCGCATGGCTGCCCTTTCCCTTCACGGTGATGTCGAAAAACTGCGCCCCGGCCATTGCCGGACCCTTGACGATGGAAAGCTCTCCCGGCCCGGCGCCCGGGTCATTGTGAATGCCGTAGAGTTCGTCACAGGGAAACCTCTCGAACAACCCCTCGGCCAGCATGCGTCTCGCGCCGCCGAGCCCTTCCTCCGCCGGCTGGAAGATCACCATCGCGGTACCATCGAAATCGCGGGTGGCGGCGAGGTACTTGGCGGCGCCGAGCAACATGGTGGTGTGCCCGTCATGGCCGCAGGCATGCATCCGACCCGAGCTCTGCGACGCATAGGGCACGCCGGAGGTCTCGTCGATCGGCAGCGCGTCCATATCGGCTCGCAGCCCGACGCAGCGGTTGCCCTGCGTCCTGCCGCGGATCAGCCCGACCACCCCAGTACCGCCGAGTCCTTCGTGCACTTCGTCGACGCCATAGGCGCGCAGCTTCTCGGCGACGATCGCCGAGGTGCGGGTTTCCTCGAAGCCGATCTCGGGGTGCGCGTGCAGGTCCTTGAATATCTCCAGCAGCTCGGCCTCGGCGGCCGCGATCTCGGGCATGACTGTCATCTCGTATCCTCCGCTCGGCCGGTCAGCCGGCCAGCATGTGATGGCCCGGCGCCGCGGCCAGAAGCGCGCGGGTGTAGTCGTGTTGCGGGTCGGCATAGACCTTGGCGGTCGGGCCTTCCTCGACCACCACGCCGTGGCGCATCACCATGATCCGGTCGCAGACCTGCGCGGCCACCCGCAGGTCGTGGGTGATGAAGAGCATGGCAAGCTCGAACCGGGTGCGCACGTCGTCGAGCAGCTTCAGCACCTGGGCCTGCACCGACACGTCCAGCGCCGAAACCGCCTCGTCCGCGATCAGGACCCGCGGTTCCATCGCCAGCGCCCGCGCGATGCAGATGCGCTGGCGCTGGCCGCCCGAGAACTGGTGCGGAAACCGCTCCAGCGCCTCGGGCGCGAGGCCGACGATGCGCATGAGATCCTCGGCACGTCCGCGGGCCTCGGCCTCGGCGACACCGAAATTCATCGGGCCTTCCATGATCGATTGGCCGACCGTCCGGCGTGGGTTGAGCGACCGGTAGGGATCCTGGAACACGATCTGGATGTCGCGGCGGTGGCGGCGCAATTCACCCTCGCGCATCGCCGCGATATCCTCTCCGGCGATCAGGACCTCGCCCGAGGTCGGGTCGATCAGGCGCATGATGCAGCGCGCGACGGTCGACTTGCCCGACCCGGATTCGCCCACGATGCCCAGCGTCTCGCCGCGCTTGACGGTCAGCGTCACGTCCTGCGCCGCATGCACGACGCGGCCGCCGCCGAGCAGACCGGCATGGCCATACTGCTTGTTGAGCCGGGTGGTCACCAGCGCGGTTTCGCCTGCGGCCGGCTGTCGGGCCGGGGGTGTCATAGAGGGCACGGCCCCGATCAACATCCGCGTGTAGGCGTGCTGCGGGTTGCCCAGGATGTCGGCGACCGGACCCTGTTCGACGATCTTGCCGTGCTGCATGATCACGACTCTGTCGGCGATGTCGGCGACCACCCCGAAATCATGGGTGATGAACAGCACGCCCATGCCGCGCCGGTCCTGCAGTTCCTTGATCAGCTTCAGGATCTGCGCCTGCGTGGTGACGTCGAGCGCCGTCGTCGGTTCGTCGGCGATCAGCAGCACCGGTTCCAGCACCAGTGCCATGGCGATCATGATGCGCTGGCGCTGCCCGCCCGACAGCTGGTGCGGGAAGGCCCGGTACATCTTTTCCGGGTCCGGCAGGTGCACGTCGGTCATGGCCCGGATCACGCGCGCCTTGCGTTCGCTCGCCGACAGGTCGGTGTGGATTTCCAGCATCTCGCCGATCTGCTCTCCCACCCGCGCGACGGGGTTCAGCGCCGTCATCGGCTCCTGGAAGATCATCGACATCTTTTCGCCGCGGAGCTTGCGGATGCGGGTGTCGCTGTCGGCGAGGATGTTCTCGCTCTCGAGAAGGATCTCGCCCTTGACGGGCGTCAGTGCGCGGCGGTCGTGCAGGCCCATGACGGTGAAGGCCGTGACGGACTTGCCAGAACCGGATTCGCCCACGACGCAGACGATCTCGCCCGCGGCCACCGCGAGATCGATATCCTCGACCGCTAAGGGGCGGTCGGCGTTCTCGGGCAGCCTGACGCTCAGGCCGCGGACATCCAGAACGGGCGTCATCGCATGTTCCTCGCGATCCTGGGGTCAAGCGTATCGCGCAACCCGTCGCCGACGATGTTCACGGCAAGCACCGTGACGGCAAGGCAGATGCCGGGAAAGAAGATGATCCAGGGCGTAAGCTGGAAGAAGGTCCGCCCCTCGGACATGATGTTTCCCCAACTCGGGATCTCGGGGGGGATGCCCGCGCCGAGGAAGCCCAGGATCGCCTCGGTCAGCATGGCCGATCCGCAGATATAAGTGGCTTGCACGATCAGCGGGGCGATGGTGTTCGGCAGGACGTGGCGCGACATGATCAGCGGCGTCGGCGTGCCGGCCGAGATCGCCGCCTCGACATAGGGTTCCTCGCGCACGGTCAGCACGACCGAGCGCACCAGCCGCACCACGCGCGGTATCTCCGGGATCACGATGGCGGCGACCACCGTCGTAAGTGTTGCGCCGGAAAGCGAGATCATCGCGATTGCCAGAAGGATCGCGGGGATCGACATCAGGCCATCCATGATCCGCATGATGAAAGCGTCCATGATGCGGATGTAGCCGGCGATCAGCCCGAGGAAGAGGCCGATCGCAACGGCGATGCTGGCGACCGCCAGCCCCACGATCAGCGAGACGCGTGCACCGTTGACCACCCGGCTAAACACGTCGCGGCCCAGTTGGTCGGTGCCGAAGAACCCGGCCTCTCCGGGCGGTTTGAGACGGTTCATCGGGTTCAGCGACACCGGGTCAAGCGTCACGAACGGCCCGATCACTGCGGCGAGGATGATCGCCACCAGCAGGATGCTGCCCCAGAGCACACTCTTGTTGCGAAGGGCGAGGTGCCAGACGCTCGGATCCCTGGCGCCTTCCGGCAGCAGCGTCGGCGCGACGGTCTCGGGGGTGCTCTGGTCGGTCATCAGTAACGGATCCGCGGGTCGAGGAACGTGTAGGTCAGATCGATCAGAAGGTTCAGCAGGATGTAGATGAAGCTGAAAAACAGGATCAGGCCCTGGATGATCGGGTAATCACGGGCGAGCACCGCGTCGAGCACCAGCCGACCGAGCCCCGGAATGTTGTAGACGCTTTCGGTCACGACGACGCCGCCGATCAGAAGCGCGATGCCGATGCCCACGACGGTGACGATCGGCACGGCGGCGTTGCGCAGCGCGTGACGCATCAGCACCTTGAATTCCGACTGGCCTTTGGCGCGGGCGGTGCGGATGTAGTCCTCTTCGAGCACCTCGATCACCGAGGCGCGGGTCATGCGTGCGATGAGCGCGATGAAGATCACGCTCAGGGTGACTGATGGCAGGGTGATATGCGACAGGAACGGGCCGAGCCCGTGCTCGAAGGGCGAGCGGTAGCCCTGCACCGGCAGCACCTTCAGCGTCAGCGAGAAGAGGTAGATCAGAATGTATCCCAGCACGAAGACCGGCACCGAAAAGCCGCCCACCGAGAACAGCATAACCACCCGGTCGATCCAGCTACCGGAACGGAAGGCCGCGATCGTGCCCAGCGGTACGGCGATCGCGATGGAAAAGAGAATGGTCGTCAGCGCGAGTAGCATGGTCGGCTCGATCCGCTGGAGGATCAGCTCGGTGACCGGCTTGTTCGAGAAAATCGAGGTCCCAAGATCACCCTGCATCAGCGACCATGTCCAGTTGAAGAACTGCACGATGATCGGGTCCGAGAGGCCCAGCTGCTCGCGGATGCGAGCCACGTCCTCGGCGGTGGCGTAGTCACCGGCGATCACCGCGGCCGGGTCGCCCGGCGCGAGCCGTAGCAGCAGAAACACGAAAAGCGCCACGACGATCATCACCGGGACGGTCATCAGCACGCGTTTCAACACATAGGCCAGCACGGCGGCTCCTCCGGAAAAGGCGCCGCGGGGGGCATTCTCCCCCCCGCGGTAGGTGTCATGCGATCAGGCGATCACTCGACCGAGATGTTCCAGAAAAACTGGACGGGCGACTTGATCAGACCCTCAACGTTGTTGCGGTAGGCGACCGGCACGAAGAACTGGCCCAGTTCGCCCGAGGCGCCAATCGCCCACAGGCGCTCCTGCACCTTTGCAGCAAGCTCCTTCTTCTCGGCTTCGGTGCTCGCCTGCGCAAAGGCCGCGCGGGCCCCTTCAAGCTCTGCGTCCTCGGCCCAGCCGAACCAGCCCGCGTCGGGGTTCCCCGAGAAGGCGATCGCCATCGGGTCGATGACGTCGGCACCGATCCACCAAGTGTGGAACATGTTCCAGCCGCCTTCGCCGACCGGGTCGCGTAGCGCACGCCGCGAGGTGAGCGTCGCCCAGTCCATGGCTTCGAGCTTCACGTTGAAACCGGCTTCGCGCAGCTTCTCGGCCGTAACCAGCGAGAAGGCCGACAGGACGGGGATGTCCGTGGGCTGCATGATCACTACCTCGGTCCCATCATAGCCGGTCTCGCCCAGCGCGGCCTTGGCGGCCCCGACGTCGCCCGTGGCCATGATGTCGGAGCCGACATCGTTCGCCAGCGGCGTGCCGCAGGGATAGACAGAGTAGCAGGTCTTCCAGAACTGCGGGTCGCCGATCGCGGCGGCAAGATAATCCTCTTGCTTCATGGCCATGATGGCGGCGCGGCGCACATCCGCATCGTCGAAGGGCGGAAGCAGGTGGTTGAACCGCGCAAAGCCAATGCTGCCGAGCGGGTCGTTGACCTCGACCGTGATGTCGGGGTTCGAGGCCAGGATCGGCGCGAGGTCTGGCGCCGGCTGTTCGAAGAAATCGATCTCGCCAGCCATCAACGCGTTCATGGCGGTGGTGTTGTCGGGGAAATACTGCCAGATCACCTTGTCGACCTTGGCGAGCTTGCCGCCCGCGGCCGCCGAGACGGGCTCATCGCGCGGGACGTAGTCATCAAACTTGGTGTACACTACGGTGTTCCCCGGCACCCATTCGTCTTCCTCAAAAACGAACGGCCCCGATCCGGTGTAGTCGGTGATCTGCTCGAACGGGTCCGTTTCGGCCACGCGCTTGGGCATAATGAACGGCACGTTCGACGAGATCTTGCCGATCGATTCGAGAACCAGCCCGAAGGGCGACGACAGCGTCATCACCACGGTCTTGTCATCCGGGGCCTCGAGGCTGGCAACGTTCGAGAAGAGTTGCTGGCCCATGCCGTCACGCTTGCCCCAGCGTTGGAGCGAGGCCACGACGTCCTCGCCGGTCACCGGCGCGCCGTCATGGAACTTGAGACCGTCGCGCAGCACGAAGGTCCAGACCAGCCCGTCATCCGAGGTGGTCCAGGTATCGACCATCTGCGGCTGCGGCTTGAAGTTTTCGTCCATCGCGAAAAGCGTGTCGTAGATCATGTAGCCGTGATTGCGCGAGATGTACGCGGTGGTCCAAATCGGATCGAGGTTCTTGAGGTCGGCATGCGGGATCACGCGCAGCACGGTCTCCGCGAATGTCGCCTTTACCGTACCGCCGAAGGCGATCGGAAAGGCCAGCGCGACCGCAAGCACGGCGCGGCCGAAGCGCAAATGGGTCATCACAACTCTCCCTGTTGGTCCTAAGTGGTTTTTTGTGGTTGTGTGACGTCAGGGATGCATAGAAGGTTTGCCGAGTCAACTTATGCGGAGGGCTGGCGCCGTACCCCCCGACGCGCCGGAATTGCAGGCAATGCCCCGCAAAAGCAGGCAAAATGGAGGTAACAGGGAATATGGTCACGGTTTTCGAAGCCCGAAAAATCATAACGCTGGACCGCAACTGCCCGTTTGCCACGCATGTTGCGGTTGGCGCCGGCGGTGTCATCCTGGGCGTCGGCGGCCCCGATTGCGGCGACGGCTGGGGGCCGGTGGTCCGCGACGACCGCTTCGCCGGCAAGGTCCTGATGCCGGGGCTGATCGAGGCCCATGCCCATGTCATGGCCGGGGGGATCTGGCGTTTTACCTATTGCGGCCACTACGCGCGCACCGACCCCGAGGGTGCCGAATGGCCGGGCCTGCGTGACTACGACGCGCTGGTCGAACGGCTGCGGGCCGTCGCGGCCCGGACGCCGCCGGGCGAGCCGGTTGTGGGCTGGGGCTTCGACCCGAACTTCCTCGAGGGGCGGCGGCTCGACAAGGCCCGTCTGGACACGGTGTCCGAGGCACACCCGGTGGCGGTGGTGCATTCCAACTTCCACCTGCTCACGGCGAACTCGATGGCGCTGGCGAGGGCGGGGCTGGACTCGCGAAGCAACATTGAAGGCGTGGTGCGGGGCGACGATGGCGCGCCAAACGGCGAGTTGCAGGAATTCGCGGCGATGGGCCCGGTGATGCAGGTCACGGGCCTTGCCTTCGGCGACCTGTCCGATGTGCGCGCGGTGGAGGCCTACGGCAAGGTGGCGCGCAACTGCGGCGTGACGACGGTCGCGGACCTGCTGTCGGACCTGCACGACCAGGAGGTCGATATGCTGGACCGGGTGACCTCCAACCCGGGGTTTCCGGCACGCTACGTGCCGATCATGAACGCGATGCAGGGCGACCCGGAAGCCGAGGCGGCGCGCGCCGTCGCCCTGCGTGCCCGCACGACGCCGAAGCTGGACCTCGGCCGCGCGAAGCTCTTCACCGACGGCGCGATCCAGGGCGGGACCGCGAAACTCAAGGCGCCGGGCTACTTCGCGATGGAGGATCACGGCATCTGGAACATGGAGATCGAGCATTTCCGCGCCGCCGCGAAGGCACTGCACCGTGCCGGGGTGAAGACCCATGTCCACACCAATGGCGATGCGGCCTCGGAGCTGGCGATCGAGGTCTATACCGAGGCGTGCCGCGACGCGCCTGACGCCGACCACCGCCACACGCTGGAGCATGTGCAACTCGCCGGGATCCACCAGTTCAAGCGGATGCGCGCGCTGGGTCTGACCGTGAACATCTTCACCAACCACGTCCACTACTTCGGCGATCTGCACTGGACGCGCACCATCGGCCCCGACCGGGCCCGCCGCATGGACGCCACCCGCGACGCGTGGGAGGTGTTCGGCGGCGATTTCGCCATCCATTCCGATGCCCCGGTCACGCCGATGGCGCCGCTTTTCACCGCCTGGGTCGCGGTGAACCGGCTGACCGAGGGGGGGCGCCAGCTCGGCACCTCGCAGCAGATCGCCGTCGAGCAGGCGTTGCACTGCATCACGCTGGGGGCGGCCTACGTGCTGAAGATGGACGACAAGGTCGGGTCGATCCAGTGCGGCAAGCTGGCAGATTTCACGGTGCTCGACGGCGATCCGCTCGAGGCTGACCCGCTGAAGCTGAAGGATATCCCCGTGGTGGCTACCGTGCTGGGCGGCGAGGTCACCGCATGACGCGGGTCGCCGTTGCGGGATTTCAGCACGAAACCAACACTTTCGCGCCCTTTCCGACGACGATGGATTTGTTCGAGCGGCGTGGCGCCTGGCCCGAACTGACGCGGGGCGATGCGCTTCCCGCGCGGTTCCGTGGGTTGAACATCCCGCTTTCGGGCTTCATCGAGGCCTGTCGTCACGAGATCGCGCCGATCCTCTGGGCCGGCGCCGAGCCCGGCGGCCATGTCGAGACCGATGCCTTCGAGCGGATCGCCGGCGAGATCGTCGAGGGGGTTCGGGCGGCGGCGCCCGACGCAATCTATCTCGACCTGCACGGCGCGATGGTCACCGAGGCCCATGACGACGCCGAGGCCGAGATCCTGCGCCGGCTGCGTACGGTTGTGGGGCCGGATCTGCCCATTGCCGTCAGCCTCGACCTGCACGGCAATCTCAGCCGGTCGTTCTTCGATCTTGCAAGCGTCGTCACCGTCTATCGCAGCTACCCTCACGTGGACATGGCCGAGGCCGGTGCGCGCGCCGCGCGGCTGCTCGACGCGGCGCTGGCAGGGCCGGTGGCGAAGGCGTTCCGCCGTGGGTCCTACCTGGTGCCCATTACGGCGCAGGCCACGGGTTTCAGTCCCGCGAAAGAGCTTTACGCGGCGCTGCCGGACCGCGATGCGCTTTCGGTTGACCTGGCGCTCGGGTTCCCGCCGGCGGACATCCCCGAACTGGGGCCGGCGATCTTCGCCTATGCCGAAACACAGGAGGCCGCCGATCACGCCGCCGACGAGACCGCGCGGCATCTCGCCTCGGCCGAGGGTGCGTTCGACGACCGACTGCTGAGCGCCGAGGCCGCCGTCGCCCGCGCACGGGCCGCAGCCGCCGGGCCGGTGGTGATCGCCGATGTGCAAGACAACCCGGGCGCCGGCGGAACGGGCGACACGACCGGGCTTCTGCGCGCGCTCCTGGCGGCGGAGGTCCCGGACGCGGTGTTGTCGATGCTCCATGATCCCGAAAGCGCCGCCGCGGCCCACGCGGCGGGCGTCGGGGCGGAACTGACGCTGCGGCTGGGAGGGCGTTTCCGCCAGTATTCCGCCCCCCTGGAGGTCCCGGTGACGGTCGAGGCGCTGTCGGACGGCCGGTTCCGCTTCACGGGTCCGATGTTCGGGGGCTCGGATGCCGACCTGGGCCCGGTGGCGCGGCTGCGGCTTTCCGGCACGGGGGTGACCGTCGTCGTAGGGTCGCAGCGCGCGCAGAACGCGGACCAGGAGATGTTCCGTGTGGTCGGGATAGAACCGCGCGATCATGCGATCGTCTGCGTCAAGAGCGCGGTGCACTTCATGGCCGACTACCAGCGCGTGGCCTCTGAGATTCTCTTCGCGGACGTCACCGGCGCAAATCCCTGCAACCTGGACGCAATCCCCTTCCGCCGGCTGCGCGCGGGCCTGCGACTCGGCCCGCTGGGGCCGGTGTCGCCCGGTCCGGGCTGATCCGAGGTTGCCGCGTTGGCCGTGCCCCAGTTTCAGCGGACATTCAGACAATTGCGGTTTGAACTGCGATGAACTCGCGGGGCGTGCGCATATTCGGCCCTGTTTGTGGGTGATTGTCGGTATGGTCCTCGATCAATTCCCAATCGCTCTGAGGGGACCTTCGGAGGGAGACATCGGCGTCGGGACGATGGCCGCGCCGGACGCGGCGCTGCGGGTCACAGAGGAACGGTCTGCCACGCTGGGTGGCCCGGGTGCCGTGGACGGAGCTACCTGCTGAACAGGCGATTCTTTCCCTCGTGGGATCCCTGGTTCCGTGGTTCCGGGCCCTGTTCCCACGGGTCGACTGTGGTGCCTTCATGTCCGAAGGCGCGACGATGCGTTCGCTGGTCTACGACCCGCCGAGCTAATCGAGGTGGTGAAGCTGGTGACGGAGCGGGGCGTTTCGGTCGCCCAAGCGTGCCGGGATCTGGAACTGGCCGAGAGCGTATTGCGGCGATGGATGCCGGAGGCAACCGAGGCACCAGCCTCGGCGTTTCCCGGGAATGGCCAGCAGCGCGCCGAGCTGGCCGAGATTGCGGCCCTGAAGAAAGAGGTCGCCAAGCTCAAGGCGGAGCGTGACATCCCCCAAAAAGGCCGCGGCCTTCTTTGCGCGGAAAGCGACATGACGTTCGCTCTCGTCGCGAAACACCGGCATGTGCGGCCGGTCAGCTGGATGTGCGAGGTGCTGAGCGTATCCCGGCCGGCTTCCATGCCTGGCTCAAGCGACAGATCAGCGACCGCGCGGCCCACGACGCGAAGCTCGTCGTGGCGATCGACAGGAGCTTCAAGGCCAGTGATCGCACTTATCTTGTCGGACCCGATCAATATTCACTATGCAACTGGCGCGCGGAACATGCAGGTGTTCTGCCAGCGCAATGCGCCGTCGCGCTATCTTCTGCTGACCGCCGCCAAATCTATTCTGTTCGAGTTTACCGGCTGCCTACATCTTGGGCAGGGGTTTGAAACCATCGACGAAGTGCGCTCGTCCAAAACTGCCAGTTTTGTCGCGGCCGGACCGGACATTCAGGCCCGGGAAAAGGCTTGGGCAGCCGAAATGGCCGATCTTGTTATAGAGCTTGTCGGCAAGGGCGCCACGCTTGGGCTGGAGCGGCTCAATGCGGGCACCGCGATTGCCCTGCGAGACTGCGGGCTGCGCATCGTCGATGCCCAACAACCCGTCGAAATGGCACGCTCGGTCAAATCAGACGAAGAAATTAAGTGCATCAACGCATCACTTTGGGCGACTGAAACAGGCGTTGCCAAGCTTCGGGCCGCGATCCGTCCGGGTATCACTGAAATCGATAAAACCCGACGCCGCTTTCGAAAAGGCGTATGGAGGCAATCATTCCTTTCGTCATGTCCAAAATGGCCATGGCCAGAAATGCCATCTTTACCGAGATTAAGTACTCGATAACTTCCACGGCATCGAAGCACGTGGCGCGACAGGCTGACAAAACACCGGACTTATCCAGCGCGGCGGGACAGCATAGGCATAGAGATGGCAACATGCCCAAAGGCGGCCCGTTTGCCCAGAGCCTCGTTTTTCGGGGTCAATGGGCGCCGCAGGGACAACACGCCGTCATTGTATGCCCACCAAGAGACCGGATCTGTTCGCCAAGATGGTCAACCCGTCCGAGCAGATCGTTCAGTGCGGCGCTTTCGTCCAGCGTACCGACCTTGCCGTCTTTCAGAACCGCTTTGCCTCGTACCCAGCTGTGCGTCACATCACTGCCCCTTGCATGCCAGACAAGTGCCGTCGATGTTCCGTAGAAGGGCTGCAAATGCGGTTTGTTCAGGTCGACAAGGATCATATCGGCCTCAAAGCCGGGTTTCAGCCGACCGACACGATCCCCCAAGCCCATGACGTTGGCTGCCCCCGCTGTCGCCAGCTCCAGTACCGTTTGGCTGGTCATCGCCGTATGCGCCCCGCCCTTGAGGCGTACCGCCGACAGCATGATGCGCATGATCTCGAAGGGATCGTTCAGCAACCAGTCCGTTGCCATCCCACAACGCAGACCAGATGCCAGCATGGCAGAGACCTCTGGATAGACGCCGCGCCTTGGATAGATGCTGGCAGCATGAGCATAAGCGGCGTCGCAGGCACGCGCGGCCTCGATGTCGGCGACCTCCGCAAAGGTCAGATGCGCCAGCACCCAATCCGCCCCCAAAAGCCCAAGTTCCGCCAGCCATCTGACCGGTCCGCAGCCATGCCTCTGACGGATCAGCGCGGTTTCTTGTGGCGACTGCGCAGCATGCGTGTGCAGGCCCCAGCCCCGCGCCTGCGCCTCGGCCACGCATTCGCGAAACAAGCCTTCTGACACGGTATCGACGGCGTGCGGCCCAAGTCGGGCAGTCACCAGCCCGTCAGCCCGGCCATGCCAGCGCTCGGCGGCTGCGACTCCCGCACGCAGAGTTCTGTCACCGATTTCCGCAAAGCGGGTATAGTCACCAGTCGCCACAAGGGTTTTGTCGATGTCGACGATTTCAGTTGCCAGTTGCATCCGCAAACCCGTTGCCAGAGCAGCTTCTCCCATGGCATCCGGCGCATACCAGAAATCGTTCAGGGTGGTGATCCCGGCCTTGGCCATTTCGATCACACCAAGCCGGGCCATGCGTGCCCAGTCGTCGTCGGCGATAAGCCCTTCACCCCGAAAAGCCACAGAATAAAGCGCCCGGCCACCTGCGCCGTCTTCGGTTTGCGACCGGAACACCGTCGAGCCCGCGTGGCAGTGGCAGTTGACGAAGCCGGGCATGAGCGCTCCGTCCAGCGCTTCGATGATCTCGGTGGCCCGCCATGACATACGCCCGCTTGGGCCGGAATACAGGATCTTGCCATCCTTGATGGCCACTTCGCCATTCCGGACAGCGTCCGTGACACCATCGACCGGAAAAAGCCAACCAGCGCGAACAACGAGATCGACCTCGACAGCTGACGGCTCCATCAGATTGCCCTTTTCGATATTCTGCTTGCAACAGCATGCAGCATGCCCCCGCAGATTGCCATATTTTCATACCTGTCCCGGCCTCTGAAAAATCTGCAAGGGATCACGGGCCCAATCCACCAGACCCGGCATTCCCCAAGTGGCCTGCCTTCTGACGAGAAGCTCGCCTGACTGCGCCACCTGATCAAGCGTTTTCCGCCCCAAGAGGCGTCTGTGGTCGCGCGCACTTCCCAAGTTGGGCGAATTGGCCCGCAAACCCGCAGCATCCCGGCCCGGCGGCGACGTT
>Ga0180430_10003746_pt1 | contig 13032 bp, 14 predicted proteins | sample SS_ome_9_FD_132999 | JGI IMG/M metagenome (GOLD analysis project Ga0180430, IMG submission 132999) | Hypersaline lake sediment archaeal communities from the Salton Sea, California, USA - SS_1_S_2 metaG | ecosystem: Environmental > Aquatic > Non-marine Saline and Alkaline > Hypersaline >... | reverse complement strand
CGGGGTAAAGCTCAGGGTGCCCGTGAGCAGCCAGGTCCAGATCACCGCAAATAACAGCAGGCCCACCGAGGTGCCCATCAGCAATACCAGGTAAACACGACCGGCCCGGCGTGCCTCGTCAGTGCCGGAGTGGGTGACCAGCGGATAGGTGGCCAGGGTCAGCACCTCGTAGAAAATGAACAGGGTCAGCATATCGGCGGCCAGGGCGATACCCATGGCAGCAGCGATGGAGATGGCGAAGGCAGCGTAAAAGCGGGTCTGGTTCTTTTCCCCGTGGCCACGCATGTAGCCGATGGCGTAGAGGGTGGTCACCGGCCACAGGAAGCTCGCCACCAGGGCGAACAAGAGCCCCAGGGGTTCCGGGGACAGGGACAGGGCCATACCGGGGATAGGTTCTGCGAGCACCAGGCTGGCTGTAGTTTCCGGCGACCAGTTGGCGGCCATTAACGCTACCAGTATGAACTGGGCTATGCCGGCAGCCAGGCTTACGGTCTCACGCAGATTGGGCCAGCGACCGGTCAGCAGTACGACAATCGCCGTGAGTAAGGGCAGCGTAATGATCCAGGGCAGCAGTGCCTGCACACTCATGGCCGTCCCTCCAGCAACTGGCTTGCTGCCTGCTGGGCCAGACCAACGTTCAGTTCAGTGAACAGGCCAAAATAGATATTAGCTGCTGCCAGTACCCACAGGGGGAGCAACAGGGACAGCGGTGCCTCTCTGGGCACAACGGCATCTTCGCGAGGTTGTTTGAAATAGGCGACTTCCACCAGGCGCCATATATACAGGAGGGCGACTATCGAGCCGACCAGTACCAGTACGGCCAGTGGCCACATACCCTGTTCCAGAATGGCCAGTACCAGGTACCACTTGCTGATAAAGCCGGCCGTGCCTGGTACGCCGATCAGGCTAAGGCCACCGATCACGATGGCTGCCATGGTCCAGGGCATGCTACGGCCAAGCCCGGCAAAGTCCCTGAGTCCCACGCGACCTAACTGGTAGGCGACTGCGCCCAGTGCCAGGAACAGGGCGCCTTTCATCAGGGCATGGTTGAACAGATGCATAATGGCTGCGCTAACCCCGGCCGCTGAGGCCAGCCCGATACCCAGCACCATATAGCCAACCTGGGCCACGCTGGAGTAGGCCAGCATGCGTTTAACATTCTCCTGGTACACGGCCACCAGGGAGGCAATAAGAATCCCTGCCGAGCCGAGTACGATCAGCAATACATTCAGCGGCATTTTGCCCAGGGAAAAATCTACTCCGAATACATCGAGGATAAAGCGCAGCAGGGCGTAGACAGCCACCTTGGTGGCAGTGGCAGCGAACAGGGCGCTAACCACCGAGGGAGCATAGGCATAGGCGTTAGGCAGCCATAAATGAAGCGGGAATAGCGCCAGTTTCAGGCCGATGCCCACGGTCAGAAAGGCGAATCCTGCCCGCACTGAACGGGTATCTGCCACTGCCGGCAGCCGCTGCGCCAGATCCTGCATATTCAGGGTGCCAGTCATCAGGTAGAGAAAGCCGATGCCGATCAGGATGAATGTGGCACCGATACTGCCCATGACCAGGTACTGGAATGCGGCACTGATGGCGCGGCGGTCACGACCCATGCTGATCAGGGCGTAGGAGGCCAGGGATGAGACCTCAAGGAATACGAACAGGTTGAAAGCATCGCCGGTTACCGTGATGCCACTGAGACCGGCGCAGACGAGCAAGATGGCTGCGTAGAAAGCAGGGATGCGCGATGTCTCTACTTCTCGAATAACGCTGCGGCGGGCATAGGCCATTACCAGTGCAGCAATGACGCAGACAATCAGCAGCACGTAGGCACCAAGCAGGTCCACGCGCAGTTCGATGCCCCAGGGCGGCGCCCAGCCACCCAGCTGGTAGCTAACCGTTCCTTCCTGCACAACACGCTGCAATAGTGCGACAGCAGCCGCCAGACTGAAAACGCTACTGCTAAGTGCAATCAGCCAGGCCGCCCCGGCACGTCCAGCCAGCACACAGACCGGGGCCGCCAGTAGCGGCAGGATGATCGCCAGCAGGGGCAGATGATCTGCCAGGTTCACTGTGTCAGGTCCTCCGACTTTTCGGAGGTTGCTTCATCTGACTCGTCTGCCTTCAGGTCAAGGGCATGTATATCGTCTTCTTCCACGCTCCCATAAGCCTCATAGATGCGCACAGCCAGGGCCAGACCCACAGCGGTGGTGGCGACCGAAACGACGATAGCGGTAAGGATGAGTACATGAGGCAGGGGATTGGCGTAGTTCGAAACGCCTTCTTCCAGGATGGGCGCGATGCCGCCTTCTACAAAACCCAGGGAGATGTAAAAAATGAATACTGAGGCCTGGAACAGGCCCAGACCGACCAGCTTCTTAATCAGGTTGCCCTGTGCAATGACCACGTAGAAACCAGCCATCATCAGGAACACCACCACCCAGTAATTGAACAGATCGGACACGTTGCTCACAGTTGTCGCCTCCGTCCTGACAGGGCATAGAAGATACTCAGCACCACGGCGAACACACAGATGCCGATACCCAACTCCACAAGGAGAATGCCAAGATGACGGCCCGCCACCGGGTCCTCGGCCAGTACCGTATAGTCCAGGAATGGACGGCCATGAAGCAGGGCGTACAGACCTACACTGCCATACACCAGGACCCCGAAGGCGGCCAGTCTTGGCAGCCATCGAGCCGGTATTACCAGGCGGGCGTCGCCATCGCCAAATACCAGGTCATAGAGCACCATGCCAGTGGCGAAAATAACTCCGGCCTGGAAACCGCCACCGGCCCCGTATTCTCCATGCAACTGAACATAGAGGGCGTACAGCAGGATAAAGGGGATAAGTACCTTGACCACCAGCCTTAGCACCGGCTGTGATCCGATAGCTGTCTGCCCGGGGCGGGGGCGCGCCCCATCATTGGTACCTAGCAGAAGAAACACACCCAGTCCGGCGGTGAAAATCACCAGGGTCTCACCCAGGGTATCGAAGCCGCGATAGCTGGCCAGCACCGCAGTAACGATGTTGGGGATACCCATTTCCTTGGGGGCATTTTCAATATAGTGCGGGGCCACGTGCTGATGAGCTGGGGCCTCGGGGTCCCCCAGGCTCGGGATATCCAGGGTGCCATAGATCAGGGCTGCGCCGGTCACCCCCACTACCACTAGTGGCAGCAGGGGACTGTGTTTGGGTCGGCGTTCCCAGCGCCCGGTCAGGCGCAGGCTTGAAAGCAGGAGTATCGTGGTCACCCCGGCACCTACGGCGGCCTCCGTGAAGGCCACATCCGCCGCATCAAGGTCCATGAATAACGCGGCAGTCAGTAAACTGTAGATACCAAACATCATGGCTACCGCAAACAGGTCACGCATGCGGATAGCTGCCACGGCGATAATGACCAGGAATCCCAGCAGCAGGATATCGATCAGGATATCGATGCCTTGTCCTCCTTCGCCGTTTCGTCTTTCGGTCCCTGGCCGCCATGCAGGGCCGCCTTGGCCATGGCATGGCTGGCGGTTGGATTGGTGGCCAGTATGAACATCAAAATCAGTAGGACCTTTAGCAGGTCCAGGGACCAGTCCATCTGCAACATCAATCCGCTTAGCAACAGGGGAGCGGCCAGGGTTTCTGTAACGCCAGCAGCGTGTACCCGTGAGAAAAAGTCAGGTAGGCGCAGCAGGCCTACACCACCGGTGATACAGAGGAAACTGCCCGCCAGCAGGCATGCCGCGCTCAGGCCCTCAAGCAACAGGTTCATTCGGCTTCCTCCCCCGCGCCATATTCGAAGAAACGCATGACCGCAATGGTGCCGACAAAGTTGACCATGGCATAGAGCAGTGCCACGTCCAGGAAACCACTCCAGTCCATGGCGTAGCCGCCCACGGCGATGAGCAGCACGGTCTTGGTGCCGAACAAATTGGCCGCCAGCAGGCGATCATAGGCAGTCGGCCCCATGAAGGCGCGGACCAGGGCGAGGACCATGGTGACAATAATGGCGAGCACGGCGGCGTTGAGCATGTTCAGATCCCGGTACGACGAATACGCCGCTCCATCTCACCTTCATGTAGTTCTTCCAGGCCCTGCTTGCACAGGTGGTGCACCAGGAAATGATCATCAAATACGTCTGCGGTCAGGGTGCCCGGGGTCAGGGTAATGGAGTTAGCGTAAAGCGCCTTTTGCACGGGGCTGGAAAGATTGACTGGTAAACGTGTCCAGCCTGGCTCCACAGGCAGGGCTGGATCCCAGATGCGGCGGGCGACATTGATGTTGGCCTTGATCAGTTCCCACAACAGCCAGAATCCGAAGCTTAAAAGGGCCAGGCTGGGAACCAGGCAAACAGGTGTTTTGTCTACCTTATCCATGCGCCATAGCAACCAGGCCGATAGCATGGCAGACAGCACGCCGAGGGTTAGTAGCAGAGGGGTGAAATGCCCCGATAGTATCAGCCAGAAAAGATACAAAATTAACGAGACGCGCAGATAATGCATTTTTCTCTCAATGCGTAGATGATCCCACGCCAAAAGGGATAGATTCTTATTACATTATTTACGGTGAAGTTACCGAACCAGTGCAATATTTGCAATGATCGTAAGGTTATTACGGATCAGTTTCATGCTGTCACTTGCATCGGAAATGAGGCGGTTCGGCAGGAAGCAGACAACACCCATTCATCCATCTGTCGATCAGTAATAGGTCTTAAAAGTATCGACGTGACTTGAGACCGTTCGACGTGCAAAACACATGAAGTTGTATGCGAAAAATCTTCTGGTTTAAAGATGTAGGGGAAAAGACAGAACGCTAGCGAGTTCCAAAAACAACTATCGTCTTACCATGTGCACTGATCAGTCCACGCTCTTCGAGTTCCTTGAGAACACGCCCGGCCATCTCACGTGAGCAACCTACAATCTTGGCCAGTTCCTGTCGGGTAATACGGATCTGCATACCTTCAGGATGGGTCATGGCATCAGGCTGGCGGGCCAGTTCAAGCAGTGTATGAGCAATGCGACCGGAGACATCGACAAAGGCCAGGTCGATGACCTTGCGGCTTGTGTCGCGCAGGCGATCGGCCATCTGCGAGGCAAGTTTAAAGAGTATGTCGGGGGACTCGGTTGCTAGTGTGCGGAACTGGGGGTAATGAATCTCGGCCAGCTGACATTCGTTGCGGGCTATGATCCAGGCACTACGGGCCTTTTCATCGAATAAACCCATCTCGCCAAAGAAGTCACCCTTGTTGAGATAGGCCATAACCATTTCATGGCCGCTATTGTCTTCAATCATTACGCTGACAGAACCGCGGGTGATATAGTACAGCGTGTCCGGGACATCACCGGCATGGATGATGACGGAACGCGCGGGATAGGTCTTGAGATGAGCATGCTCAAGAAACTTCTCGATCGCGGGATCCGGCTTGGGAATGTTTCTCCTCAGGCTCTCCATGTATCTCGTTATATCCTGGTGATTCCTGTAACTATACAAGTTTATGCAAGCCCGGGCCTTATGTCGACCGAATCCAGAGGAGTGGTATGAAAGCACGAGTTAAGTGGTTGGATAATATGAGTTTTGTCGGAGAGTCCGGCAGTGGCCACTCTGTTGTTATGGATGGTCCTCCAGGACTGGGGGGCAGAGATCTTGGCATACGGCCCATGGAAATGCTGTTGCTGGGACTCGGCGGTTGTACCAGTTTTGATGTGGTCCTGATCCTGAAAAAGATGCATCAGCCGATTACCGACTGCGAGGTCGAGATTGAGGCAGAGCGTGCGGAGGAGGATCCCAAGGTCTTCACTAAGATTCATGTGCATTTCATTATCACGGGTACCAGCGCATTATCCGAGAAACATGTGGCGCGTGCTGTGAAACTGTCCGCAGAGAAGTACTGTTCTGCTTCACTAATGCTCGGTGAAGTTGCTGAAATTACCCATGACTATGAAGTTAAGGAGGCGCGTGCGTGAGCGCCGGGGATGCCTTCAGAAAACTGCTGGATGAATACTATCAGGCCTGGTTTCGCTTCCACCCGCTCGCAGGAGTCGAGGCTGGGGTAGCCGGTTATGCAGACCAGTTGCCACCTTATGATGATGACGAGATCGGCGCCCTGGTCGGCCTTAACGAGATGTTCCTGGCCGGACTGGATGAGCTGGATTACGGCGCACTGGATGCCGATCAGTTAATCGATTTCCGTCTGGCCTATAGTGCCGCCCTGCTGGAAAATCACGAGCTAAGAGAATCTGACTGGCGTCACCACAATCCCACCCGTTTTATTCCACTGGAAGCCATTCATCAGCTTTTCCTGCGTCCGGTAGAGAATTTTGAGCAGGCCATCGAGGCGCGGCTGGCTCAGTTTCCCGAGTACCTGCGCGGCGCACGTACCCATCTAATTGATACCGCAGAACTGATACCGACACTCTGGCTGGAATCGGCCATTGTAGAGGCCCAGTCTGGTGCAGCGTATCTGCGCAGCCTGGAAAGTCATCCGAAGCTTGCCACGATTCGTGATCGTCATACCCTGCTGGAGGTCTCAGCGCGCGGCCTGGAAGAGTATGCTCATTTCCTCGAGCGGGACATTCGTCCCCAGGCGGCTGGTCAGTTTGCCTGTGGGCAGGACCACTTTGAACGCATTCTTCGCTACGGACATTTTCTGGATATCTCTGCCGACGAATTATTTAATTTCGGTGAGAGGCTGTTTGAGCAGACCGAGACGCAGATGCGAGAGGTTTGCAAAGAACTGACCGGGAATGATGATATCCAGGCACTGATTCAGCAGATTCAGTCACGCCATCCTGCGGCTGAAGATCTCATGCAGCACTACAAGGAGCGCATGAAGGCCGCGCGCAGATTCCTGGAAGAGCATGACATCGTACCTATGCCTGAGTTACAGAAGCTTTCTGTGATTGAGACACCAGGCTATTTACGTCACCAGATTCCCTTTGCAGCCTACATGGAGCCAGCCCCCAACGATCCAGACCAGAAGGGTTACTACTACGTCACCCCGGTGAATGACGATGAGCTGCTGGCCGAGCATAACGAACTCTCGATTGATCATACCTGCGTGCACGAGGCCTGGCCGGGTCACCATCTGCAGTTTGTCACTGCGAATGGCAGCGAGACTTCACGCAGTCTGCCACGGTTTCTGAATGCCTCGGCCACACTTTATGAAGGCTGGGCCCTGTACTGCGAGGAACTCATGGTAGAGCAGGGTTTCCTCAATCAGCCGGAGTCACGATTCCAGTTGTTGCGGGATCGCCTGTGGCGTGCCCTGCGTATACAGATTGATGTATCCCTCCATTGTCGGGATATGAGTATTGATGAGGCCGCTGACTGGATGCATCGAGCACTGGGCTTTCCCCGTGAACAGGCCCTGGCAGATCTGAACTGGTATAGCTTTGCACCGGGTATCCCGATGAGTTATGCCACGGGCTGGGCCATGCTCAGGACCCTGCGTGCCAGCAGAGAAGCTGCGGATGATAGTTTCAGCCTGAAGGACTTCCATCGTGATGTGTTGTCCTGCGGTTCAGCCTCATTAGCGCTGGTTATAGAGCGGGTGTTTGGTAAGCAGGCGCTGAGTGAATGCCGCGCAAAGCTGTTCGAAGAAAAGGTGCTTCCGCGTTAAGGCTTCTGGCTGGCCTCGATAGTTTCCTGGTAGAAGCCCAGCATCTTCAGGGCCATCTCTTCAGATGACCAGGTACACGCATAATCATGGGCCTCGGTGCCCAGGCGTTTTTGCAGTTCAGTGTCATTAAGCAGCCGGATAAGTTTGTCGGCAAAATCTCCAACATCTTCTTCAGCGACCAGGGCACCTTTTTCAGGTTTGAGGATGTCGCGCGTACCCATGACCGCTGTCGAAACCACGGGTGTTCCAATGGCCATTGCTTCCAGCAATACCAGACCCTGAGTTTCAGTGCGTGAGGCAAACACGAAGGCATTGCCCGCGTTATAGCATTCCTTCAGCGTAGTATCGCGGTCCAGGTAACCGACGAACAGCAGGTGTTCACCAAGGCCCATTTTCCTGGCCAGGTTGTTCAGATGACCCAGGGCGGGGCCTTCGCCGGCAATTACCATGAGTACATCCGGGATGGTCTGCCGCACCTGGTCCAGTACCCGAAACAGAAAGTCGATATTCTTTTCATGTGCCACGCGACCAATGTGCACCATCAGCGGCCTGTCTTCAGCAATATCATGCGTTGCCCGGAAGTTTGCTGGTCCCTTCCAGTCCAGGTAGATCTCTTCGACCCCGGTCGGGATGATGTGTGTAGGGCGTTTAACACCGTAGTCCAGAATGACGGTCCGCATGGCCTCTGATGGAACAACCAGGGCGTCAACCTTGTTGCACTGGCGGCGTGTAAACCAGCGTGCTGCAAAGCGCATCCATGAGCGCGGCAGCAGGGGCAGATAGTGGTAAAGGTATTCTTCAAAGTAGGTGTGATAGCTCTCAACCACGGGAATGCCCAGGGCTTTTGAAAGCTGAACGCCGACATAGTGGGCAAGAAATGGCGTCTGCACATGAATAACGTCGAACTGTTTCCTGCGCAGGCCCTCGGTCAGAGCAAGGATATCCTTGCGTCTCATGAGCCGGTCTTCCGGGTCCATGGGCAGGTAACGTGAAGGGATGCGAATCAGCAGATCATCGCTGGTGTCATAGGGGCCATACTCCGGGGCAATTAATGTCACCTCATGGCCCAGTTCTGAAAGCTTGTTACGAAAGGTTTTTATCGAGGTGGAGACACCGTTTACTCTCGGAAAATATACATCCGAGATCATCAGAATGCGCAAGCCCATTACCCCTTTGTTGTCTGAAAACGACGGATATAAAACTTCGTGCCGAAGTTAGCGCAGTTCTGTGACAGTTTGATGTCGGTTGTTACTGAAGGAACTGCTCAGCAGGAAGCTGCAATATGGGGAAGATGTTGTCGGCGATGAGGAAAAGTCGCTTATTGCTCAGAACATAACGGCGGCCATTGGCCGGGTTAACATTGCCGAACGCTATCTGGGTGTCGTTCAGGTAGACAGTAAGCTGAGGACTGGAAAGTCCATAACGGGCAAGGTCTGCCTGCGTATCATCATATTGCGCCAGTGGCGTGATCACCGCTATGGCGCGTAACTCTGTCATGCGCTCTGGATCGGCCGGCCCCTGGCGGGGTTCGCGCATCACCCAGTTATTCGACTCTTTATCAAATAAGAGCTGGTCATTTTCACGAACGATTCGGATGCTTTTTATTTGTTCAGGATCAAGCTGGGTCAGGTTTGCTAGCTCTTCCTGTTCCCTGCGGTCCTGTTGTTCGATCTGGATTAACAGGTAAAGATTGAGTGCCCCGACCAGCAGGAGCAGGGTGAACAGCCATTGCTTCTTCATCGGCGTCTACGCCTCCGATACCAGATCAGCAGACCGGACAGCAGAATGATGCCGGGGAAGACTAGTAACAGACCAATAGCCAGTACAACGGCCTTGTTCTGACTCATATCCAGCTGCGTATCCGGTGCACTGCGCGGGCTGAGCTTTAGCAGTCCTTCGTCTGCAGTCAGCCAGCTGACAAGATTGCCCAGCAGCAGCCGATTGGCGCCGTAACCGATATAGCCGTTACTGGCGAACTGGCTGTCACCAATAACTGCGATGCGTTGTTCCTGGCCGTTCAGTTCGCGTGTCAGGGCCAGACCGATAACCAGGGGGCCGGCAACATCGCCCTGGTCGGGTGTAAAGCTGAGGGTCTCACTCAAGGGGCCGGTGTTCGACCAGCTCTGTTCCAGGCTGCGTAGTAGGGGTGTTGCTTTCCAGTTGCTGTCTTCCACGACCTGGATGGCCTGGGCCAGTGGAAACAGGGTCTGGGTATTGATGTCCTGGCTGACTTCATGCTGGCCGTATTCCAGTACCGGAATAATGGCCGGGTGGCGGATACGCAGCATCTCCTGGATCTTTTCATTACCATCCACCAGGGTGCCCGGAATGAATTCGATGCCCAGCGCAGGTTTTAGCGCCTCGAGTCCATGCATGGCGCCAGGATCCTGAAGCCAGATAAGGTTGCCGCCATTTTCCAGGTACTTGCGTACCGTCTCGACCTCGGCCGGTTGCCAGTCTGCCTGGGGCGTGGTGATGGCCAGGAGGTTAGTATTATGCGGCAGCGGGATGCCACGGCGCGTGTCGAAGGGTTGCATCTGGATGCCCGCCTGGTTTAGCGCCTCGCGCCATTGAGACAGGCCGCCATTTTCTGTGTCGAAGGGGCTGGCCTCACCATGGCCCTCGGTCATGATGACCCACAGGTCCTGGTCGCGAAGCAGGCGCTGCAGGGCATAGGCAATACCGGCTTCATCCAGGCTTTGCACGCGTTCGCGTCGTTCTTCGTATCCAAGGATCAGCACACCGGCCTGGCGCACATCTTCGGCCATGGCCAGTTCTGGTTCCAGATCAGGATTCACAAAGCGCAGGTTGATGTCTGGCTTGTGGCGGCGATAGCGATCCACCACGACACGAATCTTTTCATGCAGGGCCGGGTTGTCTTCAACAAAGGCCACCATGCGTAGCGGACCCTCAAACTGGGTGAGCAGGGCAATCGTTTCTGAGGCAAGGCTGTTGCGGTTGTTAAAGGTCCAGTCCCAGACCTGGTTGTGACGGGTACTTAACCAGGCCGTCATACCCAGCACCAGGGACAGGGCCAGGATGAACACCAGGTTGGACAGGCGGTTCATGAGGTGGTCACGTAATCTCATCCTCTACGACGCTCCCAGTCCAGCCTGTGTATCGTCAGGGCCACAAAGCCACTCATGAATAACAGGTAATAAAGGATGTCCTTGCTCTGAACAATGCCGCTGGCCAGGGACAGGAAATGGCCGAAGTGGGATATGTAGACAAACAATGGGCTTGGTGCCCCCTGTGATTTGCCCGAGAGGTAAAGCACGAATAGCAGGGCCAGTAGTCCATAGGTCAGGGTGGCGGCCATGCCAGGCTGGCGAGTCAGGGTAGAGATAAACAGACCTGCAGCGGCAAAGGATGCCAGCATCAGGTAAAGCCCCATCATGCCGGCAATCAGCTTACCCCAGTCCAGGCTGGTTACCAGGAAAAGCGAGGCCGCTGTAATCAGAAGTGGCAGTAAAGCTGTTGCGATAAACAGTAATAGCCCCAGGTATTTGCCCAGCACAATATCGGTAATGCTGGCCGGGGAGCTGAGCAGGAGTTCATAGCGCTGATACTGGCGATCTTCGCTGAAGCTGCGCATGGTTAATAGCGGAATAATGCCTAGCCAGAGCATGCCGCCCCATACCAGCAGGGGGGTGATGATGGTATCGGTGGCGCCCGGGGCATCTGGTGTCAGGGATAGCCTGGGCTGTAACTCTGTCAGAAAGTTATCGAGAAAGACCAGGAACAAAAGGGCCATCACGAATTGCATGGCAGCCATGAGTACCCAGGGCAGTGGGGACAGAAACTGTCTGCGGTATTCAAAGCCAGCGATGAGACGAATCATGTTGAGATGGTCTCCCCGAAAACCTTGTTCATGAAGACCTGTTCCAGGCTTTCCCGGCTACGTGTCATTTCCTGCATCTGCCAGCCCTGGCTAACGGCCTGGCGTGTTAGTTCGGCCAGGGCCTCGTCATCATTTTCCAGTTCAACACGGAAGAAGCCGGGATCATGCTCCAGGGCAGAGACCACGCCAGTCACCGATTCGATGTCGGCGCAGGACGGAGGCCGGGCAAAAAACAACTCAAAGTTCATACCCAGGGGGCGACTCTGATCCAGTGCTTGCTCATGCACGATGCGACCTGCGTTAATGATCTGTACCCGGGTGCAGACGGTCTCAACCTCAGAAAGGATATGACTGGAAAGCAGCACTGCATGATCCTGTGCCAGGCTGCGTATTAGTTCTCGTATGGCCGTGATCTGTGCAGGGTCGAGACCGACGGTAGGTTCATCAAGGATGATGACGTGAGGTTCATGAATAATCGCCTGGGCAATACCAATACGCTGCCGGTAGCCCATCGACATCTGCGCAATCAGGCGATTGGCAACATCGTCCAGGCTGCAGCGTTGCAGAGCAGTATCAATGGCCTGGCGAGTCTGGGCTTTCTGGATGCCACGCAGGCGTGCGCAAAATTCCAGGTATTCGCGTACGGTCAGGTCAGGATAAAGCGGGGGCATATCCGGTAGGTAGCCCAGATTCTGTTTGGCCCTGCCGGGATGTTCGAGCAGATCGATGTTGTTAATCAGGACCTTGCCAGACGAGGGGGCGAGGGTACCACTGAGCATGCGCAGGGTGGTCGACTTGCCGGCACCGTTAGGTCCGAGCAGGCCGAGGATTTCGCCACCTTGCAGGGTCAGTGCATAGTCGCTGACAACGCTTGTGCCTTCGTAGTCCTTGCCCAGATTTTCAGCGTGCAGCAGCGCCTGGCTGTTTTCCATGTAGGTACAGGTATCGTTATTGTTCAGCTCGGCTCACATTCTACTCAAAAAAGCGGCGCAGGGAATGAAGTGTTCTAGTTAGAGCGGGGATGCCCGTACAACTAGGACATCACAGGGCGCATGGGCCTGCACGGCAGCGGCGGTGGAACCCAGCAGGCGCCCCAGACCTCGTCGTCCGCGATGGGCGGTAATAATCAGATCGGCGTTCATTTCCCGGGCATGCTCGGCGATGAGATGGGCAGGGGTGCCGATCTGAATGCTGGTTTGTATATTGGGTACATCTAGTCGATACATGAGTTCAGCCATGTTCTTCTGTGCCCTTTCCTCCAGTGTCTTTTCCAGCTCCAGGTCATAGGTGGCATATTCAGGGTAGTCCGAGAACAACAAGGGATCTTCAATCACATGCAACAGAGTCAGGATGGCACCAGTTTCCTGCGCCAGTTGCTGGGCGCGCATAGTGGCCTGCAGTGCTGCAGGAGAAAAATCAGTCGCCAGTAGAATGTTCTGATATTTACGGGGTGCAGGCGCGACGGCTTCAGGCTCTGGTTCAGCCTCCAGCCAGTCCCATGCTTCCTGTTTCTGGGACTGGTCAAAGTAACGAACCTCGCTGGATATGAAAGGATTGGCCAGTGCTGTCATCCAGCGTTGCCAGTTT
>Ga0180430_10003745_pt1 | contig 13035 bp, 8 predicted proteins | sample SS_ome_9_FD_132999 | JGI IMG/M metagenome (GOLD analysis project Ga0180430, IMG submission 132999) | Hypersaline lake sediment archaeal communities from the Salton Sea, California, USA - SS_1_S_2 metaG | ecosystem: Environmental > Aquatic > Non-marine Saline and Alkaline > Hypersaline > Sediment... | reverse complement strand
CTATTCAGCCAGCGGGGCAGGGTGCCTGCGACGGTTCCGGTAGCAGTAATGCACCAGGACGCAGATGCATTGCTGGTATCCGACGCAGCTCAACCGGTGCGCAGCTACCGCATTTCGGAGCTCATGCCGCCTGAAGGGGTGGATCCTGTGTTCAGGCGATCGGCATATATTCATCCGCTCTATTCCCCCGGCGGGATGGTGCTGACGCGCATTCAGCCCCCCGATCATTACCACCATTACGGGATCTGGAATCCCTGGACCCTCACGCACATCAACGGGCGGGAGATCGACTACTGGAACCTGGGAAAAGGGGAGGGAACCGTGCGCACGGAGGCAATACTGGAAACGGTGGAAGGTCCGGTATTTTCAGCATTCACTGCCCTGCAGCAGCATATCGACAAGGGGCATGAAACCGGTGAACGGGTGACCATGGATGAATTCTGGGAAGTGACCTACTGGGGGAAAGGTACAGGCGGAAAACGGTACATCGTGGACCTGTACACCACCCTCCGGAATGTGTTGCAGGATACGATCCTGTTTGATGCCTATCGTTATGGCGGCGGTCTCGGGTACCGGGCCACGGGGGAATGGAACAATGAAAACAGCACGGTGCTGACCTCGGAAGGGAAGGACCGGGCAGCGGCCGACGGGACCCGTGCCAGGTGGTGCATCGTGGAGGGTGCATCCGTCGTGGAGGAAGGGCGTTCGGGCATCCTGTTCATGAGTCACCCCGATAACCGCGAACATCCCGAACCCATGCGGGTATGGCCGCCCGACAGCCCCCGCGGGGAACTGTTCTTCGAATTTTGCCCCATCCGGCACAATGCCTGGGAGCTCCTGCCGGGAAGGGACTATACATTGAAATACAGGATGGTGGTGTTTGACGGGGAGCTTGCTCCTGAAGAGGCGGAAAGGTACTGGAACGGGTTTGCCTATGCTGATCAGGGTGGACCGGATAGTAAGTAACCTGAAAACTGACCGGCACTGATTCAGCGAATCGGTTGTTCCATGCGAACCGGTTTTTTTTCCTGAACAGGAAAACCAGGTGGAGGTTGCTTAATGAACTTAGGTGTGAATATTGAATAATACAAAGCAGATGAGACAAATAATTATAGTATTGATTGCAATGATCACAAGTGTTGGCATGGCGCAGGAAAATGGTCTGAACGGCAAGTCGGTGCTGATCTACACCCGGAACGGGGAAGGCTACGTGCACGACAACATCGCCGCCAGTGTGGAGGCCCTGGAGGAAATCTGTGGTTCAATGGGCATTGAGACAATGCATACTGATGATCCGGTGGTGTTTGAGAAGAGGAGCCTGGAGAAATTCGACGCCATTATCTTTTCCAACTCCAACAATGAGGCATTTCTGACCGAACAACAGCGGGCAGCCTTCAAGGCATATATATTGTCGGGCAAAGGATTCATGGCCATCCACTCTGCCAATGCTTCGGAGCGCGACTGGCCCTGGTATGCAGAGATGGTCGGGGGAAAGTTTGTCAGGCACCCCAAGCTGCAGAAATTCGATATCCGCGTGATTGATCCGGCGCATGTATCCACATCCCACCTTCCGGAGGTCTGGAAATGGGAAGACGAATGTTACTATTCCAATTACCTGAACCCGGCAATCCATGTACTCCTTGCGGCGGACCTGCGTACCATTCAGGATGACAAAAAGGACGAATACCCCGGGGATGTGTTCGGCGACCTGTTTCCACTGGCCTGGCACCACATATTTGAGGGAACGCGTGTGTTTTACACGGCGCTTGGACATAAAATTGAATACTACGACGATGCGCTTTTCAGGCAGCACCTGCGCGGCGGGATTGTGTGGATCCTGGAATAGGCGGGAGAGCGGGAAACGGAGAACGGGTAGTAGCACAGGTAATGTAGCATGGCTAATGGAGAACAGGTAGTAGCACAGGTAATGTAGCATGGCTAATGGAGAACAGGTAATGTATCACGGGTAAAGGAGCACGGGTCCGGGACCATGTCCTGCCTTCCCGGTTAATAGACAGTAAAGCACGGAACATATTAAAGCACAAAAAATGGAAAGACGCAGATTTATGAAAACGGCAGCAGCAGGGGCAGGAGCCCTGGTACTGCCCACCATTGTACCCTCAACGGTATTCGGGAAAACTGCTCCCAGCAACAAGATCCAGATCGGGCAGATCGGATTCGGGCGGATCGCCAAAACCCATGACCTGCCGGAAACAATGAAGTATGACATGGCCCGCGTGGTTGCTGTCTGTGATGTGGATTCGAAACGAGCTGCTGACGGCAAACAATTCATTGACGGTTTTTATGCACGCTCCACCGGCAAGAAGAAATACATGGATACGAAGATCTATGACGATTACCGGGAGATGTTGCTGCGTAAGGACCTGGATGCCGTGATCATCAGCACCCCCGACCACTGGCACGCGCAGCCGGCTGTTGAGGCGGCCCTTGCGGGGAAGGACATTTACCTGCAGAAGCCTACCTCGCTGACCATCAAAGAGGGCCGAATCCTGAGCGATATTGCCAGGAATAAGGGAGTGGTTTTGCAAATGGGAACACAGCAGCGCTCTTCGCCGCAGTTCCGTATCGCTGCCGAGCTGGTGCGCAACGGAAGAATCGGGAAACTGCACACCGTGAAGATCGGTCTGCCGGGCGACCCAGCCGGTCCGGAGACATCACCGATGCCGGTCCCCGCCAATCTCAATTACGATATGTGGCTGGGATCCACGCCCGATGTATACTATACTGAAACCCGGGTGCACCCGCAGCACGATTACAGCCGTCCGGGCTGGCTCAGGTGTGAGCAGTTCGGGGCCGGGATGATCACCGGGTGGGGACAGCACCACATCGACTCGGCCAACTGGGGAATGGATACGGAATATACCAATCCCGTGGAGGTCGAAGCCATGGCACAGTTTCCCCGGTCGGGGATGTGGGATGTGCATGGTGACTTCATGGTGCGGGCGATGTATGAAAATGGCATCGAGATGCTCATCAGCGGCGGGTATACCAACGGCATCAGGTACGAGGGAACCGATGGATGGATCTTTGTGTCGCGCGGCAATTACCAGGTCACCGCAAGTGATCCTGTTGCGCAGAAGGACAACAGCAAAGCGCTGGATGCAAGTGATCCTGGCATGCTTACTGCCGGACTGGCTGAAAATGAGTTGCACCTCTATAAAAGCGATGATCAGCACGGCAACTGGCTCGACTGTATTCAGTCAAGGCAGGAACCGGTTTCCCCGGTGGAACCCGGACACCGTGCCTGTGCCACCTGCCTGGTGAGTCATATTGCCATGAAGGTGCCCGGAAAACTGAAGTACGATCCGAAAATGGAACGTTTTACCAACAGCGAGGAAGCCAACGCTATGCTCGACCGTCCGGACCGCGCTCCTTACGGGCTGGAGCACATGGACCTTCAGGGCTGATAATTGGGGGGTCCAATGCCGCATGGCATTATGCTGACGGAGCCCTGACTAAGATTGTCGGAGGTATGCGTTGATTGGAAAACCTGCAAGTGTGGTTTGGGGAATAACTGTGAAAGGGTCGGCAGCAACCTTTATACATTGTAGTGTGCAAAATTCTAATACATGAGAAAAAGTAATATGATGCGAAATACCAACTTTCTGATCCTTCTGGCAGTCTGTCTGCCGACCGTATTTTCAGGATGTGCAACAAAAAAAGAACCTGCGATGAACCAGGACAACAAGATCACTTTGATGGTGCTGGACCCGGGACATTTTCATGCATCACTGGTGCAGAAGGAGATGTATCCCGGGGTGGACAGCACTGTATACGTGTATGCTCCCGGGGGGATGGAGCTGGATGATTATATTAACAGGGTCACCTCCTACAACGAGCGTGAGGAGGAACCCACAGCCTGGCACCTGGAGGTCTATACCGGTCAGGATTTCCTGGAAAAGATGCTGAAGGAGCAACCCGGGAACCTGGTGGTGCTGGCGGGCAATAACCAGCGGAAGACAGAATACATCGACGCCTGTATCGACGCCGGTCTGCATGTATACTCCGACAAGCCCATGGCCATTGAGCCTTCAGATTTTGAGCTGCTGCGTTCGGCCTTGGAAAAAGCGGATGAGAAAGGGCTTCTGCTGTATGATATCATGACCGAGCGGTTCGAGATCACCACCATCCTTCAGAAAAAGCTGTCGGAGCAGGAGGCGATTTTCGGCGGACTGGTGAAAGGGACCGTGGAGGAGCCGGCCATCACCAAGGAATCGGTGCACCATTTTTTCAAGTATGTTTCGGGCAGTCCCCTGCAGCGTCCGGCCTGGTTCTTCGATGTCCGCCAGGAGGGTGAAGCCATTGCCGATGTGGGCACGCACCTGGTGGACCTGGTGATGTGGGAGGCGGTTCCGGAAGGCGTTGCGGATTATGTGCAGGATATCAGGATCCTGGAATCCAGGCGCTGGTCCACGAGCCTCAGTGCTGAACAATTCAGCAAGGTGACGGGACTGGAAACATTTCCTTCGTTCCTTGCAGCATATATCGTTGAAGATACACTCAGGGCCATTGCCAACAGCGCCATCGACTATACGGTAAAAGGCATTCATGCCAGGGTGTCCGTGGAGTGGGCCTTCCAGGCACCTGAAGGTGCGGGGGATACACATTATTCCATCATGCGCGGCAATACGAGTGATCTGATCATCCGCCAGGGTGAAGCGGAAAATTACCGGCCGGAGCTGTACATCAGGGCAGGTGAAGGTGTCGCCCCGGAGGTATTGCAGACGCAGCTGGAGTTGTATCTCGAAGCGTCACTGGGAGAAGCATACCCGGGTATTGCCTTTGAAAAGCTGGAAGAGGGCCTGTGGCGGGTCAGCATTCCCAACAAGTACCGCAAGGGTCACGAAGCCCATTTTGCGCAGGTAACGCGTAAATTCCTGGGCTACATGGAGGACGGCAAACTGCCTGAATGGGAGGTTGAACAGATGCTGGCAAAATATTACACCACCACCCGGGCCGTGGAGCTGGCAACTGATTAGGTTTGGTCGGGGCCGGTGAGCCAGGACCCAGCAACGGTGGGCCAGGACCATGAAATAGTCAGGCCGCACCGGGTTGATGTTCTACCATACCCTGGGTGACCGGTAATACTTCACACCCATTGCATCCAGGAGTGCCCCGTGGGATTTCAGTCTTTCCCTGAAATCTTCCCAGGAGCGTGATGCGGGATCGCTCCAGCCGATTTCTGCATGACCGATTAATCTCGGGAATGCCAGGTAGGTAATGTCATCGAATGTTTCGATGGTCTCCGACCAGAGCGGGGATTCAACTCCCAGTATTTGTTCTTTCCCGATCCCATCCACCAGTGAAGTTGGCGACCAGTTGTAGGCATCATCCACTTCAATGTATCCGGCCCAGTTGAGCCCGAGGCTGGAGGTGGAATCATATTTCATGTCGAGGTAACAGTACTTTGCAGGTGAGACAATGATACCGGCCCCTTTATCAACCGCTCTCCTGGCATTTTGTGCCGAGGCCCAGTACTGGGCAATATCTCCCTGTGTGAGATCTGCATGGGAAACCTCATCCCATCCGATCATCTTTTTTCCGTAGGTATGAACGATATCCCTCACCCGGTTGATAAAATAAATGTAATCGGGCAAGGCGGTAACATGCGATTCATCGCCGCCCACATGAAAATAAGGTCCGGGTGTCATGGCGCAGATTTCCCTGACCACATCATCCACAAACTGGTAGGTAATCTCCTTGTCAGTGCAGAGTGTACTGAACCCAACGCGGGTTCCGGTATACAGGGCAGTTGCCTTCCCGTCGCAGTTGAGTTCGGCATAGGAGGCAAGCGCTGCGTTGGTGTGTCCCGGCATATCTATTTCCGGGACGATGGTGATATACCTTTCTGCAGCATAGGCCACCAGGTCAAGGTATTCCTCCTGGGTGTAAAATCCACCCTGACCACCCCCCACTTGCGTGCTGCCGCCGGTTTCCGTGAGTTTCGGCCACGACTTGATCTCAATACGCCAGCCCTGGTCATCGGACAAATGCAGGTGCAGGTGGTTGATCTTATAGAGGACCAGGAGGTCCATATAACGTTTTACGGTCTCCGGTCCGAAGAAATGTCTCGACACATCCAGCATGGTTCCCCGGTAGGTATATTCGGGCCAGTCATTGATTTGTCCTGTCGGGACCATGATGCTTTTGTTTTCAACCACCATGTTTTCTTCGCCGGTGCGCAGGAGCTGACTGAGCGTGACGATTCCACGAAAGATGCCTTCAGGGTGCGCAGCTGCAATGGTCATGTTTTTCTTACGGATGTGAATGGAGTATGCCTCATTGCCATGGGTGCCCGGTTCAATCATCAAGCGGATCCTGTTGTTTTTTATGTTTTTTCTGCTGGGCGCTTCCTTCAGTTCAAGGTCACTTACTTCGGCAACGATTTCAGCCATTGAAGCAGCATGTTTTTCCAGTGAACTGTCGCTGAACACAATCCGGGTTCGTTTCGTGATGGTAAACAGTTCCCCGTCTGCCACAACTTCACGGGGAAGGGGAACCAGGGTGTGTGCCGTCAGGTCGGAGGGGCGATTCTTTTCGCAAGCGAAGAGCATTCCCAGGGCGGGAATGGCGAGGTACAGCAGCAGGTTGTTTTTCATGGGTATACTGTTTAAGCCAGCGTGTTCAGTAAATATAGCATATTCTGCTGAAGCATGATGCCTTGAAACGCTCATTTATCCCCTGAATGACTGACTTGAAGAGGGGCACAACGCAGCTGAGGGCGGCCCAGGATCGCTGAGGCCGCAAGCCGGTTCTTTCGGGCGGTCCAGGGTCGCCTAGGCTGCATACCTGTTCCTGCATGCGGTTCAGGATCGCCGGGCCTGTAAACCGGTTCCGGCTGGCATTATTTGTTCAGGCTGATACCGATAAATGCATGCCGGGGTGTGCCGGGGTAATAGTAGCGGGGTGCTGCGCTTCCGAAGGAGGGGGCATTGACCAGGACCATGGATGCATAGGAGGCATCGAACAGGTTGTTTACACCGCCATTCAGGCTGATGGAAAAGGGCAGTTGCGGGGAAGTGATCCTGTATGATCCCCTGGCATTGGTCAGCATGTGACCGTTGTAGGATTCCGTGTTGGCATCGTTCATATACTGATTTCCGCTCCAGGTCCACTCAAGCACCACATTGAGGTTTTCCCTGAAGGATGTGCGGAGCCGGGTGTGGATCACTTGTGCAGGAATTCCCGGGAGGGCCTTTCCTGAATAATCTGTACCATCATCCACGAAAGATGTGAACTTGTTGTTGTTCAGGTAGATGCTGGTGGTCAACGTATGTTCCCAGTTGTCTTTGAACGCTGCAGGTGTGAGATCCAACCTGTTGAACAGCTCGATGCCCGTGAGGCGTGCACTTCCCGCATTGATCCCCGTGAATATTTCCTCGGTGACCCGCTCGGTAACCAGCAGGTTTTGAATGAAGATTGCGTAGAGCGTGACGTCGTAATACCAGCGGTCGTTGAGGGTCCAGCCGCGGAACCCGAGGTCGGCGTTCCACCCGGTCTCCGGCAGCAGGTCGGGGTTCACCATTCCTTCCGGCAGCAGGGTTTCTTCCAGCGATGGAGCGGAGAATCCGTGGCCTGCGGAAGTGTGCAGGTAATGGTCCCCTGCTATATTGTAATTCAGTCCGAAGCGGGGTGATACAACGGGTGGGTAGCTGTACTTCCCCGACTGGTTGTCGCCATCGATATGGAAGATGGTGGACAGCTGGTATTCCAGGAGGTTGAGATTGATCCCGGCTTCGATGTTCAGTCCGGCTGCAGGGGTCCACCTGGCATGGCTGAACAGGTTGCCGTAGCGCCTGATTTCGCTGTTGTGCAGCTGGAGTGCGCCCGGGGTGCCGGAAAATGTTTCGACGATCTCCCACTGGTAGTTTTCGGCGAAGAGTTCGAGACCGGCCTGGATGTTCAGGTTGCTGGACTGGTATTGGACATAGTCTCTCAGGCCGAAAGTAGCTGAAACTTCGTCGAGGATGTTGAATGGCCTTGATTCGTAAGGATCCTGCCAGGCAGAGAAAACGGTGAGGTGGTTTTCCCAGCGGTCGTTCAGCAGTCGCTTCCATGCGGCTCCCGCGGTAACCTTTTCGTAGGCTTCATAGCCCTCGACGGCCAGCCAGTTGGCAGCGGCCTTTTCAGGATTTTCTGAAAAATCCGTTGCATTGAGGGAGCTGGGAATCTGTGCATACAGGTCGGTTGCCAGGAGGTGGAAGGTGAAGGTGTTTCTCGCGTTGCCTGTTCTGGCATGGAGATACAGGTTGTTCCTGGTGTAGCGGTTGTTTTCCCTGGCTCCGTCGGAGGAGGATCTTCCCACACCAAGGGTAATGGCTGTGTGGTCTTTTTTCCACCCGGCTTGCAGTCCGTATTTCTGTGTATTGAACGATCCGGTCGTTGCTGAAACGCCGTAGCTGAACCCGTTTTCGACAGGGTAGCGGGCTTTCATTTTCACCACACCGCCCAGGCCCGATCCGTACATGGCGGAGGCAGGTCCCTTGAGGATCTCGACCCTGGAGATCCCCAGCATGTCGAGGTCTTCGACCGTGGAGATTCCATCGCCGTTGGTCAGCGGGATTTCTTCGAAGTATGCCCGGATGCGGTTGGATGAATAGGGGGTGCGTGAACCGACCCCGCGGATGGTGAGCCGGTTGGTGGTATGGGTGCCGCTGGCCATGAACACCCCGGGTGCGGTGTTCAGTTGATCGGCGATATTGATGGTGCTGAGTGCATCTGCGGGCGATGGCTGGATGATGGAGAGGCTTCCGGTGGTTGTGCTGAGCCGCGTTTCGAAGGGTGTGACGGAGATGGTGACATCATCGAGGTGGAGGGTATCAGGTTGGGCATGGTTGGTCAGGACTGGAACAAACAGCAGAAAGTTCAGGAATAAGTGTTTCATACAGACATGTCATTTGAAAGGTGCTGTCATTAAGACAGAAGAGTGTTGCAAAGGTTCAATGACGGGGCTGATTACTGGAATTGGAAGAAATATTTCAGTGCAAGCCTGGCAAGGGGAACCGGTAATAATGGTTGTTCCTTCTGCTTAAAGACTGTGAAATATTTGGGCAGCTTACGGTTTGAAGATCAATTCTTCCAGTGGTCTTTTGGGCACGTGATGCACACCGTTTTCGTCCCGCCAGTATTTTATATCTCCGGCTTTCATCTCTTCGAGGACCACCTTTTCGGCCGGTTTTCCCAGGGCGATCACCTGGATGATCTCCAGGTGTGCGGGAAGATCCAGGGCCAGTCTGAGTTGCTCTTTTTTCACCGAGGCGATGATGCAGCCGCCAAGGCCTTGATCCACGGCAGTGAGGAGGATGCTCTGAGCTGCGATACCGTCGTCGCAGAAGTAGTTGCCCGCGATGGTGGTATCGTGCAGTTGTATAATGTATGCTGAAGGGCGCTCGCCGGGCTCCGGTCCGGGCCAGTCGGACAGGTACCCCGCCCATGCCAGTGTGGGAAAGACCTTTTCGTTGGTTTCCTTCGTGTTGGAGAGTAAGTATTTCAGTGGCTGTGCGTTTCGGGCCGATGCGGAAAGCCGGGCGGCATCGATCATTCCGTGCAATTCTTTGGTGGTGACCTCTCGGGATTCGTCGAACCGCCTGTAGCTGCGGTTCTGAAGCAAAAGTGATCTGAGTGTGGACATAATCTGCAGGTTGGTTTGATGAATCGGTTGGTCAAAGATAATGCAGAAGTACGGAAATGTATCATGCAGGCGCCTTGAAATTGGGCATACAGGTGTATTAAGGAAGAAATGCAGCGTCACTGCAACCAACCATATTTGCTCTTAACGTTACGCTTGTGACTGTATATCAATCATCGGGTTCCGTTTATGGATAAACAGAGCGGAGACGGCTTATGATTCAGGTAATTCCGTAAATTTATATTGATCTTGAAATTAACTGCTAAAGTCCTGCTCCGTATTTAACTGTTCAGTTGATAATCATATAGAATAATGATGATGAAACATGTGCTATCACACTGGTTTTTATTCATCTTTTTAGCGGGTTGGATCCTGGTTTGTCTATCGTGCGAAAAAGAGGAGGATCCGCCTGTGGATGAATTGTATGTTCTGACTGTTTCAGCGACGAACGGCAGCGTGATTGTTGTTGAAAACGGGGATACTCTTACCGCTTCTGAGAAGTATGATTTTCCTGTCAGCACTTCCCTGGACCTGACTGCTGTGGCGGACCAGGGCTACCTGTTTTCCGGCTGGTCGGGGGATGTGGCTTCCGCTGAGAATCCGCTCACTGTTACCGTGGATGATTCGGTGGGGGTGGTGGCCAATTTCGTGGAGGACCAGGACGAGGACCCTCCTTACGAGGCGGGGGACCGAAAGGTCTTTAAATATGCCGGTCATGAAATTGTAATGATCTATTGTCCGGGGGGCACCTTTTTATCCAACGAAGATGATTCCGACAGTGATTTTGAAGACGGTCCGGAGGTAACCTGCGATCCCTTCTGGATTGCAGAAACCGAGGCGACCAATGAATTGGTGGCAGATGCTTTTAATGGCATGGAGGGATTTGAATTCAATCCTGATGGCGGTATTTCGGGGATGGTTGGAGACCCGTTTTTTGAGAAGGAGAACAAGCGTGCGCATAACTACGTGAATTATTACACGGTGAAATGGGGAGATGAGATCCTTATGGACATGGGAGAGGTACTTGGTGAACGGCTTGACATTTATTACGAGGGCGATTTCAGGGTATATGACAACAGGGACCTGCAGCCAGTGAAGTACATCACCTGGTTTGGTGCCGTATTGGTATGCAATGAGCTGACGGAGAGGATTAAGGGTGGCGGATCCGAGGTATACGACGGTATTGACACGACCTGGCTGGATGACGAGACCATAGCTGATTTCGCCGAAACGGGATTCAGGTTACCCACTGCTGCTGAGTGGGAGTGTGCGGCCAGGTGGCAGGGCAGTGATGCATCCAACGGTGCCTATGAATATCCCGCCGGCAGTGGTCAGTACTGGACCCCGGGAAATTATGCCAGTGGTGCTATGGATGTTTCAGGCAATGCGGATGCCAGTGCAGCTGTGGCAGTCTACCGTTATAAGGATGGCGTACGTCCGAATCCGGAGGCGTCGGACGATGTAAAAGGCGATCGTCAGGCCAATGCCCTTGGAGTGTATGACATGAGCGGGAATGTCTGGGAGTGGACGTTTGACGAAGGGGCAGACGGTTACAACCGACTGATCTGGGGCGGGGGATTTGTGTCGCCGCATTATGACCTGCGGATCGCTGTACCCTATGACGGCATCTGGGCAGGAGGAACAGGCAGTGATTTGGGATTTCGCCTGGCGATGCGTGCAGAATGATCTATGATGGGAATTTGCCGGATTCGATTGCTATAGTTGAAGATTATTGTTAATTTTGCAAGCCGATTTACAAAACAAAGTATGGTCGGTTTGCCGAGTGGCCAGGCGCTGGTCTGCAAAACCAGTTACAGCGGTTCGAACCGAGCGGCCGCAGGCCGCGAGCTCACGAGCCGAAAGGCGAGTAATCCGCTACCGGACGAAAGGAAGGCGATAGTTCTTATAAAGGAATGATATATTAAAATGTAGTTATTAAGGAGGATGGCCCGGCCCATCTTCGCTAAAGCTACGACGGACACGGTCGGTTTGCCGAGTGGTTAGGCGCTGGTCTGCAAAACCAGTTACAGCGGTTCGAATCCGCTACCGACCTCAACCTAAAAACCGAACTTTCTGATAATAAAGGAGTTCGGTTTTTTGTTGTCCCACTTTTGGCGTACAGTTGGCATATTTTTATTTCTTTAATTCATAATTGGTACTTCTTCCACCTGCTGCTTCTTTTTGTAGTATGTTTTTATTTATCAAGTCATTAATGTCTCTAATTGCAGTATCCTTTGAACATTTAGCAATCTTCGCCCATTTCGAAGAAGTCAGTTTTCCTTCAAATCCATCTAAAAGTTTATTTATCAGAAAGCGCTGTCTTTCATTTATGATTGTCTTCGAGTGTCTGTTCCAAAAATCAGCTTTGAACAAAACCTGTTTAAGTATTGAATCAGTAGATCTTAAGGCATTTATCAAACATTGCAAAAACCATTTTATCCATTCGGTAATATCAAGATTCCCCTTTTGTGTTTTTTCAAGAATCTCATAATATCCTTTCCGCTCTTTTCGGATTTGGGCTGACATGCTATAGAATCGTTGATTACTTTTGTCCGCCCTGGCTAATATCATATCCGACAGTGCCCTTGTTATTCTTCCATTTCCATCTTCAAAAGGATGAATGGTTACAAACCAAAGATGGGCTATTGCAGCTTTTATAACCAGATCAATTTTATCGTAATTGTTGAACCAGTCCAGGAACAGAAACATTTCATTCTCCACTAATTCGGAATCTGGTGCCTGGAAGTGCACTTTTTCTTTTCCCATAGCTCCTGATACAACTTGCATTGGCCCTGTTGTATCCTTCCTCCAGTCTGCAACCGTAATTTTGTACATCCCACTTCTGCCTGTTGGAAATAAAGCAGCATGCCAATCAAAAAGCCTGCCTGCTGTTAAGGGTTCAAAGCAATTCTGCGCGGCATCAAGCATCATCTCAACAACTCCATCCACATTTCTGTCGGAATCTACTGAACCAGCAATTTCCATTCCTAATCTCCTTGCGATGGATGAACGAACCTGGTCTGGGTTTAAAATTTCTCCTTCAATTTCTGATGACTTTATAACATCCAATGTTAAGGTATCTAATTGCGCCTCATTTCTCAGGTCAAATCCGAGTAACTCCATTTTACCCATCAACCGTCCCTGGAGGTTTCTTGCTTCGCTGAGAAAATTAACAATGCCTTCTGTCTCCCAGGTAAAGTTTGGCCAAATCTCTTTTTGATGTATAAAAGCCTTCATTCGTTGCATAATTCACAACGAAAATACGCTTTATTCGTTGCATCTCAAAATTTATCGTTGCATATTATGCGTTAAATAATTGGTTTATTTGTTGCATCATGGCTCAATAGGTCATTTTTCTGACAAGTCAATTGGGCATAATATTGGCG
>Ga0180430_10003744_pt1 | contig 13036 bp, 14 predicted proteins | sample SS_ome_9_FD_132999 | JGI IMG/M metagenome (GOLD analysis project Ga0180430, IMG submission 132999) | Hypersaline lake sediment archaeal communities from the Salton Sea, California, USA - SS_1_S_2 metaG | ecosystem: Environmental > Aquatic > Non-marine Saline and Alkaline > Hypersaline >... | reverse complement strand
CCGTCCCGAAAGGACATGAACGGCTGCTCTTCGTGGACGACGAAGTCGCCATTCTCAAAATGGCCGAGCAAATCCTCGGGCGCCTGGGTTATTTCGTGGAAACGCGCACCTCCCCCCTGGAGGCCCTCGAGCTGTTCAAAAAGCGATCCGGCGATTTCGATTTGGTGATCACGGACATGACCATGCCCCACATGACGGGGGATACCCTCGCCGCCCAGTTGATCAAAGTAAGACCGGACATCCCCGTCGTCCTGTGTACGGGCTACAGCCGGAAGATATCCGACGAGAGAGCGGCGAAGATGGGCATCCGGGCCTTCGAAATGAAGCCCCTCGCCCGCCTCAATCTGGCCAAGACGGTGCGGAGGGTGCTGGACGAAGCGAAAGCCCGAAGCTCGAAATCCGAGGGGTAAAATCGCCCCGCAGGGACAAAGACTCTCCAGGAAAGCCGGCACGAACGAAATCCACGCATTCCGATCCTTTGCCCGACGTCCCAGAATGCACCGTCTTTCAGAAGGGAATGGAACGATTTTGCTTCATTCCTTAGCATTTCCTGCTTGCTCTTTTCCCTTGTCTGGTCTAGTTTTTGTCAACCCAAAGCATCGCGGCGTCCCACGCAGGCGACGCCGCATCTTCAAAACCCAAGGCGTTTCGATGACCGCCGGGTGGCTCCATGGTGGTCTCTCCTTGTCCCCTTGCCCTCCCGTACCCCCTCGGGCCCTTTCGAAAGGTCTCGAAGGGGGAATAGTCGCTTGGGTGCTGGAGGGGGGAACAAGCCGGAGAGAAAGCCGCCGGTTTCCAAGGAAGCCCGGCCCCGCAACCTTCAAACCGCCAAAGCAAAGGAGGACAAGCATGGGAAGGTGGACGAAGGCAGGTTGCTTCACCCTTTCGGCCCTGGCAGTACTGCTATGGGGGGCTTTTCCGGGAGCGGCCCAAACGGCGTTCCCCGAGGATTCCATCGTCCGGCAGAGGTGCTCCGCCTGCCACAAGCTCGATGAAAAGGGCAAGGTGGAGGTCATCGAGGAAACGCGCAAATCCCCCGAGGAGTGGAAGGCGGTGATCCTGCGCATGGTCCGCCTCAACGACGCTCCCCTGGAAGACGGGCTTTACCACCCGGCCATGAAGGAGCTCAGCCGCCATCTGGGCCTCGCCCCGGAGGAAATGGCTCAAGTGGCCTACTACAACAGCGACGAGAACAGCCAGTATCGGGAAGTCCCGCAGGATGATCTGGAAAAGCGCATCTTCGCGGCCTGCGTGAGATGCCACACGTACGGCAAGATCGCATCCCACCGCATGACCCCGGCCCAATGGACCGAAAACCGCAACATGCACCTGGGCCATTACCCCACCACCGTCCCCCAGATGCGTGAAATGGACTGGCCCAAGGAATCCGAAGCCCTCGTGGAGCATCTGTCCAAGAAGTTCCCTTTCGAAGATCCCCGATGGCTCCAATGGATGGAGGCGCGCCGGGAGCAGGATTTGACGGGGACCTGGAAGGTGGCGGGCTACCAGCCCGGCATGGGCTATTATTACGGCACGTACACCTTCGCGGCCGACTCCGCCAAGGGCGAGGATGAGTACCTCGTCAAGAAGCGCGTGCGTTATCTGGACGGCACGCGCTTCGAGTGGCAAGGCCGAGGCACCCTCTACGGCGAATACCACCTGCGCTACGCTTTGGCCCCCACTCCCATGACGGGGCGGGTGGAAGGGGTTTTCGACCTCGACCAGGCCAAGGGCGGATTCCAAGGCAAGTGGTGGACCGTCGTTCAGGACACCAACGCCTACGGCAACGAGGCCTTCTTCAAAACCGACGGGGAGCCGAAGGTTTTCGCGGCCTTTCCCCGGGCCCTGCAAGCGGCCCCGGGAGTCGAGCAGTCCCTGACCCTGGTGGGAGTGGGGCTGCCCGAAAGCGTCGCCCCCGAAGACATCGCCTTTTCGGGCCCGGGAGTGAAGGTCCGATCCGTGGAAGCGGCGGGCGATTCCACCCTCTCCTGCATGGTGGAAGTGGGCGACGAGGCGCCCGTGGGGACGGTCCAAGTGAGCGTCAAGGAACAGACCTGCGAAGATCCTCTGACGATCTTCGACAAGCTGGACGGCATTCGCGTCTATCCCGCTCTGGGACGAGCCCGGGTGAGCTGCGGGGCCGCCTATCCGCCTCACGGGGTGCAGTTCGTGGCTCGCGGCGTCCATTTCGGACCCGACGGCAAGGCGGATACCCAAGACGATCTGGTTCTGGAGCCCGTGGACGCCAAATGGTGGCTGGAAGAGGAAAAGACGAGGGAGGGAGACGACGATCTCAAGTATCTCAAAGCCCCCGTCGCCAACGGCTTGTACACGCCCGTGACCACCTACGGTCCCATCCCCTCCCGCAAGCAAAAGCGGGAAGGCGTGGGCCTCATCGCCGTGGGGGCCTCCGTCACCGTGGAAGGAAAGGAGCTCAAGGGCCGGTCCCTTCTGGCCGTCACCGAGCCGGACTTCATCACCCACATCAAGTAGGCGCGACCATGCCGCGGTACCGGACCGCCGAGCACAGGCTTTTCCAGGCGGAAGGAAGGGATTTCCTTTTCCTGTGCGCCGAGAACGCCGTTTTCGAGGTGGACGGCGAAATGCGCTCCATCCTGGAGCGGTGCGCCTCGCCTTCGGGTCGGACCCGCGAGGAGATCCTGGGGCTTCTGGACGGCCCCTTCGAGGAGCGGGAAGAGGAGCTCCGGGACCTGTTGCAATGCCGTCTTCTGGCTCCGGCGGCTTCCGACGCCCCTTCGTCGCCGCGAAACGCCTCCCCCAAGGAAATTCCCGTCAAGACCCTGGTGCTGCACGTGACCGACGACTGCAACCTGGCTTGCGACTATTGCTACCGCGCCAACGGAAGCGAAGGGGCGAAAGCGGCGACCATGACGGAAGAAACGGCCCGGAAAGCCGTGGATTTTCTTTTCGAGGGCTCCGGGGGCCTGGACGAGGTGGTGCTGGTGCTGTTCGGGGGAGAGCCCCTGCTGAACATGGGGGCGCTGGAGGCCGCCGTGGCTCGCGGACGCCTCGGAAGCGAAGAAACGGGCAAGAAGCTCAGTCTGGCCATGACCACCAACGGGACCCTCTTTTCGGAAAAGACCGTGGATTTCATCCGCGAGAACCGCATCGGGGTCACGGTGAGCGTGGACGGGGAGCCGGAGACGCACGACCGCTGCCGGCGCTTCCCCGGAGGCGCTCCCTCCTACGGGGCCGTGGCTCGAGGGTTGCGGCGATTGCTGCGGGATTCCATGGAAAAGCCCGTGGTGGCCCGAGCCACGGTGACTCGCCAAGTTCCGGACCTTTCCCGGAGCCTGCACCATCTTCTGGATTTGGGGCTCGCCGAAGCGGGGTTCGCCCCCGTCACCTCCGGGGACCCGGCCTACCGCCTCGACGAGGAAGACATGACCCGGCTGCTGGAGCAATTCCAACAGCTTTCGCAAGAGTTCGTCCGAACGGCCCTGGACGGGGGATTCCTGGGATTCACCAATCTGGTGGACCTGCTGGTGTCCCTCCACGAGGGCGAAGTGAAAACCCATGCGTGCGGCGCGGGACTGGGGCTCTTTTCCGTGGACCCTAGGGGAGCCCTCTACCTGTGCCAACGGTTGACGGGGGAGGCCTGCGCCCGAATGGGGAGCCTCCGGGAGGGGCTCGACCTCGCCAAGGTGGAAGCCTTTCGAGGGGAAGCCGCTCTGGAGCGCCGGGGAGAGTGCAAGGAATGCTGGGCGCGGACCCTGTGCGCAGGAGGCTGCTATCACGAAGCTCTGGTGCGCCAGGAAGGCCTCACCCGCCCCAATTCCCATTATTGTCGATGGATTCAGGACTGGATTCGAACGGGACTGGAGGTTTACGGCCGGCTGGCCGTCCGCGATCCCGAATACCTGGACCGCCTCTCTCTTTTGAGAGGCCACCAGCCCACGATACCATCCATCCCTTGAAGGAAAAGGAGTCGCTCATGAAAGCCAAAGGAGTCAACAAGCGCGCCAAAGCCCTGGAGGAGCGGGAAGTCTTCGGGATGTCCGAAGACGTGATGACGGGCATGCCCATCGGCTGCACCACCATTTTCGACACGGGATGGGAAACCAACCCGCGCCCGGAAACCCCCATGGGCAACTGCGTCTCCAGCGCCCGAGACTTCACCAGTTGCTCGGGCCCTTGCTGGTGGCCCGCCCAAACGCCTGACAACATCACCAATTTTCCGGATTTCCAGAACCAGTGCCGGGCGGTGGAGCGCGACTGGAGAAACCTCAACTTCGTCATCAAGAAATAGAAAGGGAGGTCGTCATGAAGCGCTGGACCCGTCACATCGTCCGACTCCTGGTGGTGGCCCTGGCCCTGACGGCGGGACTCGCCCCCGCCTTCGCCAAGGATTTCATCTACGTCCCCGTGTCCAACGCCCTGCAGATCATCGACTGCGAAAGCGACACGGTGGTGGAAACCATCCCCTACAACGACTACATCGTCCAGGCCGCCTTTTCCCCCGACGGCAAGCGGTACTACCTCAACGCCTTTCATTCCATCTACGTCATCGACACGACCTCCAACAAGCTGGTGGACACCTACAAGTTCTCCATGCCCCTGAGCAAGGTGACGGTCATGGGCTTCGCCGTCTCCGCCGACGGCAGCAAGCTCTACCTGAGCTGCTCCATCGTCAAGAAGAAGCAGAACATTCCCAAGCTCAACGTGCTGCCGCCTCAACTGGTGGTTTACGACATCCAGTCCAAAAAGATGATCAAGAATTATCCCATCCCCTACTGCGTGATGGGCGTGGTTTCCTTAAGAAACGACCCCGATCACCTCATGCTGGTGGGGTTGGACATTTACAAGCTGAACCTTGAAAACGGAGAGCTGCAAAAGGTCATGGGGCTGCTCAACCCCGAAGAAGGAAAGGCGGCCAAGAACAGCTTGGTCATCTGGCAAAACGGAAGCCCCGACGACCACGGGATCTTCACCAACCCCTACTACACCGCCGAAGGGCTGGGCTATTTCATCATCGACCGCAACACCGGGGAAGTGTCCACTTTGGAAGGCAAGGACGTGTGGTTCGAATACTCCACCATCCTGTCTCCCGACAAGAAATACCTCTACGCCGCCATGGACGAGCTGGTCAAGATCGACTTTCAAACGGGGGAGACCGTCAAGGCGGTCTCCCTTCAGGAAGGCACTTGCTACGCCCTGAGCATGACCGCCGACGGCAAGAAGATCTACGTGGGCCCGGCGGGCAACGACATGAGCGTGTACGACACGGAAACCCTGGACCTGCTGGGGGTGATCCCGCTGGAGGCCGACGGGGTCGTGGCCCACCGGTTGAGCAAGTGAAAGGAAGCGGTAAGGATTGAAGAGGGCCAAGAGGGCTTCGTGCGGAAAGAGTAAGTATTCGAACGCGCTTTTCCGCGAAGTCCCCCTTTCGTAAAGGGGGATCAGGGGGATTGCTCCAAAGATGAAGAGCTCGGTGGGGTACTGCGAGGCGGCTTTCCAGCCGCTTCGAAGCCCGCCGCGAAAAGGTCTCGCCCCGGTGCGAAGGACCCTGTTGTTCCGGGGACAGCGACGAGAATCCCCCGGCCCTTTGGAGCCATACGCTGGATGCCCGCTTTCGCGGGCATGTCAACACATGCAAAGGAGCAAGGATTTCACCCATGACCGACGACAAGAAGCCCAAGAGAAGCCTTTTTTCTTCTCTTTTTCGTTTTCTCAAGAGCGCCAAAGGCATTGCTCTGCTCATCGTGGCCGTGCCCGCCGCCGGCATCGGGGCCCATGAAATCTCCGTGCGCCATTTTCAGGACAAGACCTGCGTGGTTTGTCACGAAATGCGCGAGCCCATCCGCAAGTGGAAGGAGTCGGGCACGGCCAAGAATCACAACAACTGCGCGAGCTGCCACTACGACGCGGGCTTCAAGGGCTGGATGGACATGAACAAGTCGGCGGTGCATCAGTTGGTGGAGCATTTCAAGCGGGATCCGGAAGCCCCCATCAAGGCCCCCGAAGAGCCGCTGTTTCTGGAGGAAGGCCGGGAGCCCGGCTACTGGAGCCTGGTCCCCAACAGCCGTTGCTACAAGTGCAAGGATGCCAAGGACCACAAGCAGATCGATCAGGCGCGGGTCCACAAGAAGCTCATCAAGAGCATCGCCGACCAGCCGTGCAAGGACTGCCACAACCACGAAATGCGCAAGGGGCAGAAGTTCTACGAGAAAGTGTTGACGGAGGAGGAACAGGCGGCCCAAGGGTCCGAGGCGAGCTGAGCGGCCCGATTTTGGGCTCGCCGACGCCCGGCGATGGACGGCATCGAAAAAACGATCCCGATAGCGATCCCGATCCCGATAGCGAGTCGGTAAAGAGTTTTGTTGACAGGCCATTCAGAGGGGTTTTCCAACAGAAAAAGCTCGAAATTCCATACGGCTCGCCATTGGATAGATGGCGGCATGTTCCTTGTCTATAGACCCAAGCCAGCATTCTTCTTATGCAAGATCAATCCGACAGTTGTTCTAAACGCAGAGGTAGGAAGAAAGCCCCATGGAGCTGGCCGTTCATTGGAGAAAAGCCCCTTCCGCGGAAGAAGCGAGCCGCACCCTCGATTCCCTGAGCGCCCTCCTTGGCAGGCATCCCCGTTCAAGCGAGGACGAGCACGGGGGGCCCCTCCGCATCCACCGCTTCTACATGGGCGACGAATTCTGCGCCCGTCGGGCGTTTTCCTCCTTTCCCCCGGACGATTTCCTGCGCCTGGCCGAGAAGGAAGGGGCGGAGCTCGCTCTCCTGACTCCCGTTCTCGCGGATCCGGAGCTGGAAGGGGCCGTCCCTTTGCTGGAGCGCCTCGCCCGGGAGCGCCCCCGCACGGAAGTGGTGGTCAACGACTGGGGCGTGCTTTCGTTTCTGCGGGAGAATTTTCCGTCCTTTCCCTTGAGCGCGGGACGGCTTCTGGACAAGGGATTCAAGGACCCTCGCTTGCCGGAAGCGCTTTCCTTGGCCGACATTTCCCCGGAAGCCCTTCAGTTGCTGGAAACATCCGCCTTCGACGACGACGCTTTCCGGCAGTTGCTTCGCCGTATGGGAGTCCGCCGCCTGGAGCGGGACTTTCTCCCCTACGCAGGAAAACCGCCCGAGCCGCATCCCCAATGGGAAGCCTCCGTCTATTTCCCCTACGGGGTGGTCACCACGGGGCGGGCGTGCTGGACGGCGGCTTTCGGGGCTTCGCCCTCCCCGCCCTTCGTCCCCGGGGCCCCCTGCTCCCGCCCCTGCCGATCCTGGAGCTTGCGGTTGAGCCACCCGAGCTTTCGGTTCCGAATTTTTCAAAACGGCAACACGGTGTTCTACGAATATTCCTCCGACATGCTGAAGGATCTCGTCGTCCCTTTCGATGAAAAGGAAGCCGGGGATTTCGCCGACGCAATTCGCCCGCCGCGCTTGGTTTACCAGGGAGCGGCCTTGAGGCTCCCATGAAGATCACGGCCCCCGTCCGATCTCCCGAGGAAGTGGACATGCTGCTCCATTGCGGAGCCGACGAGCTGTACTGCGGGGTGGCCACGCCCGAGTGGGAAGCCCATTTCGGCGGCCAATGGTGGATGAACCGGCGCAGCCCCCAAGCCGCCAACCTGAAGTCGTGGGAAGCCCTGAGCCGCGTGGTGAGCCGCGCTCACGAAGCCGCCGTCAAGGTGAGCCTCGTCCTCAACGCCCCCTTCTATCCCCGGGGAAGCCGGGGATATCTGCTCAAGCTGAGCGAAAAGGTGGTGAAGGATCTGTCCATGGACGGGCTCATCGTGAGCGACCTTCCATTGCTCGTCGCCCTCCACGGGGAGGCATTGCCCGTCAGGCTCCACGTGAGCAGCCTGGGGGGCTGCTTCAACTCGCACACCGTGGACTTCTACCAATCCCTGGGGGCCTGTCGCATCATCCTGCCCCGCCAGTTGACCCTCCGGGAGATGGAAAGACTGGTGCGAAGCCGGGCGTCGCGAATGGAATTCGAAGTCTTCGCCCTCAACGACGGGTGCTACTTCGAAGAAGGCTTCTGCCAGACCTCCCACGCCATGGGCCCCTTCTGCCTGACGGATTGGAAGGCGGTCCCTGTCCCCGAGGGAGAGGCCGCCGACATCCCTTCGGAAGAAGAGATGCGCGAGAAGACCGAGCTGCTCCGCCGCCATCTCTGGATTCAGAACAATTGCGGCTCCACTTCGCAGCCGTCGGGCCTGCCCAACGGCCCTTGCAGTCTGTGCCAGTTCCCTCGCTTCCGGGACTGGGGAGTCGCCGCCGTGAAGATCGTGGGGCGGGAAGCCTCCTTTCAGCGCAAAATGGCCAGCCTGCAACTGGTCAAGGCCGTCATGGACGAAACCCGCGCCGGGGCCTCCACCGAAGCCGCGGCCCGCCTGGCTCGAGGGTTGCGAGGCACTCCCGAGCTTTGCGACGGCGGGGCCATGTGCTATTTCAAGGAAGGTGAATGAGCCCGGCCCCCTCCCTGTGGCGCAAAGCCGCCTGGATTCTGCCCTACCTGCGTCCTCACCGCAAGGCGCTGATCTTTTCGCTTTGCCTGAGCGTCCTCAGCACGGCCTTGGGCATGGTCCAGCCCTTCTTCGCCAAGATCCTCATCGACCGGGTGCTGGTGGAAAAGCAACCGGACCTTCTGGCCCCTCTGCTGGCCGTCATGATCGGCCTGCTGCTGGCGGGGTTTCTCCTTCGAACGGGGAACAGCTACCTCTACACCCTTTATTCGGCCCGGCTCCTTTTCAAGATGCGCGAAGATCTCTTCGCCCACGTACACGGCATCCCTCTGAAGCTCCTCGCCCGTCGGAAGATCGGCGACGTCTATTCCCGCATCGCCTCGGACATGGCCGAAATCCAGGGACTGGCCACGGAAACCCTGCCTCACTACTTCTTCAACGCCCTCACCTGCCTCATCACCGTGGGCATCCTCCTCTATCTCGACGCCGTCATGGCCCTCATGAGCTTCGTCTTCCTGCCGGCGGCCCTCTACCTCATCTCCAAAATCCGCCCGCGCCTCCTGGATCTCGCCCGGCGCGTGACGGAAGCCAACGCCGACATCGCCCACTTTCTCTTCGAGTCCCTGAGCTCCACGCCCTTGGTGCGCGCCTTCGGCGCTCGAGAGGCCGAAACGGAAAAGTTCCGCGAGAAGCAGTCCCGCATTCTGGGCTTTCTCCTGCGTCACCAGATTCTGGGGGCCTGCTCCGCCTCCGTTCCCACCACCTTCATCGTGGTCAACACTCTGGTGGTCTTCGGCTACGGAGGCCCCCTGGTCATGGAGGGAAGCCTGAGCCTGGGGAGCCTGGTGGCCTTTTCCATCTATCAAGGGCGGCTCCTGGGACCTTTGCAGGGGCTCATGGACGGCTTTCTGGCCCTTCAAAAGGCGGTGGTGGCTTTGGACCGCGTGGGGGAGATTCGCGACATTCCCCCGGACGTCCTCGATGACGGGGCTTTGACTTTGGCCCCCGGGGAGCTGCGGGGAGAGCTGGCCGTGGACAAGGTTTCCTTCGCCTACGACCCGGCCGAGCCCGTCCTGCGGGAGGTTTCCTTCACCGTCCCGGCGGGGAGCGTCACGGCCTTGGTGGGCCCCAGCGGGTCGGGCAAGTCCACCCTTTGCCATCTTCTGCTGAGGCTCTTCGACCCCGACGAGGGACGCATCACCCTGGACGGGCGGGACCTGAGGGAATTCCGTCTCGACTGGCTGAGGAAGCGCATGGCTTTGGTGTCCCAGGAAACCCTGCTGTTCCACGCTTCCTTGCTCGACAACATCCGCTTCGCCCGACCCGACGCCAGTCTGGAGGCCGTGCGGGAGGCCGCCCGGGCCGCCTGCATCGACGAATTCATCGAGTCCCTGCCCGAGGGCTACCACACCGTCGCGGGAGACCGGGGGGTGCGCCTTTCGGGGGGTCAGAAGCAGCGCATGGGCATCGCTCGGTCCGTTCTTCTGGACCCGGAGATTTTGATCCTGGACGAGGCCACGGCCTTTCTGGACGGCTCCGCCGAAGATCGTCTCAAGGAGACCCTGGCCCGTCTCATGAAAGACCGCACCCTTCTGGTGGTGAGTCACCGGTTTTCCACCATTCAATGGGCCGACCGAGTGGTGACCCTGGCTTCGGACGGCCGCATCGTTTCGGCACCCGGCGAAGAGTCCGGGGATTCGGGACCGGCCGTGGCGGGGATCGTGAAATGAGCCCCCCGGAAATCGCCGTCATCGACAGCGGCATCAATCCCGCTCACCCTCACGCGGGCGAGGTGGCGGGGGGACTGGCGTTCCACATGGACCCGCAGGGGAGCGTGGCTTTGCATCCCGACTTCACGGATCGCCTGGGCCACGGCACGGCCATCGCGGGGGTCGTCCGCCATATGGCCCCCGAGGCCAGGCTGTACGCCTTCAAGATCTTTCACGAAGACCTTCGGGCCCCGGCGTCCCTGCTGTTGGCCGCCCTTGCCTGGGCCGTGGACCATTCCATCAAAGTGGTGCATCTCAGCTTGGGCGTGGAGGACGAGCGGCACCGGGGCGAGCTGGAGAAGCTCTGTCTGCGGGCCCGGGACAAGGGCTTGGTGGTGGTGGCTTCCGCCCGGTCTCCCGACGACGGCCTGCTCCCCGCGTCTCTGGAAACGGTCGTCGGGGCCTGCCGGGACCCCGACTGCGATCCGGACCAATTGATCGCCTATCCCGAAAGCCCGGTGGAATTCGGGGCTTACGGCTACCCGCGCTCCCTGCCCGGCCTGCCCCGCAACCGAAACCTCAAGGGACACAGCTTCGCGGCGGCGCGGGTGACCGGGCACGCGGCGAGGATTCTCGCCGAGCACCCCGGGGCCGGCCCGGAGGAAGTGAAAAGCATGCTGTGGCGGCGAGCCGGCGAAAAGCGGTTCGCGGCGCAAGAGCTTTCTTGATCTTTGAGCTTCTTACCATTATGGTTTGAAAAAGATTGGAGCGCTACGCATTGAAAGTCACCGAAATGCACCTTGCGGGCCAAGTATCGGGCATTTCTCAAAAAACGAAGAAATCATGACAGCGAAGGATATTTTTCACGACGCAGTCAAAAGGGCCATGGAAAAGGATGGCTGGGTCGTCACGGACGATCCTTTGTTCATCCGAAGCCTCGGAATGGAATTTTACATCGACTTGGCAGCCGAAAGGATAATCGGCCTTGAAAAAAGAGGGCGGAAAATAGCGGTCGAGATCAAAAGCTTCATTGCCGCATCGGCGATTTCGGAATTCCACAAAACGGTAGGGCAGTTTATGAACTATCGCCTTGCTTTGAAAAACCAAGAACCTGATCGTACTTTATATCTGGCTATCCCCAAGGATACGCGCGAAAGCTTTTTCAGAATACCTTTCGTTCAATCAGCTATTCAAGAATATGAGATGCAAATCATTGTTTACGATCCCGAAAACGAGGTGATTCTAGAATGTCCGATATAGAAAAATATAGAAAAGAAGTTAAAGAAATTATTAGACAATACGCTAAAGAAAGACCTCTTCCAGAAAACGTGGAAGCTCAACTTATTTTCGACACTGAAGAGGACCACTACCAATTGGTTCATGTTGGATGGAACCGTGACCAGTGGATACATGGATGTGTTCTACATATGGATATCAAGAACGAGAAGGTATGGATACAATACAATGGAACTGAGATTGATATAGCGGAAGAGCTTATAAAGCGAGGAATACCAGAAAAAAACATAGTTATAGGTTTTCACTCTCCATACAAAAGGCAATTTACTCAATATGCAGTAGGTTGAAAAAATGTTCGGGAATGGATTCTTGCTCAAGATGATTCAAGTGCCTTCAATTTCGCACGGAGGTCGGCCATGCCTTACGTGAACATCAGAATCACCAAGGAAGGTGTCACTTCGGAGCAAAAATCCCGGATCATTTCGGGAGTCACGGAGTTGCTTCAACAAGTTCTCGGCAAGAGCCCATCCACCACTGTTGTGGTCATTGACGAAGTGGAAACCGATAATTGGGGAATAGCCGGAGAGCAGGTGACCATACGTCGCCTGAGGGGTGATTAGCGCCTTTCACTCCTTTAGGACATCGATTCATCATGCGCAAAGAATACGGAAAAGCCTTGAGGACCCTGTTCTCGAAACAGATGGCCAAGCAGCTCTCTCAATTCGAGGAAATCAAGATAAATTCCATCTACTTTTCGCCGGGCGACCGCGCCTTTCGCTGGAAAGCCGCGGATCGCCTGCACTGCTGGATCGTTCTCAGTCCCAGCAAGAAAGATCACGATGAATTCACGGTACTGATCGGTTGGTCCAAGCTTGGACGATATCCCGAGCTCGGCATGGTTCCATGCGCTCAAATGCCAACGCGCTTTGGAGATGAATTCGACAACGAAGAGTATCTGACACGCTTGCCGTATCTGTGGACGGACGAAGATCGTTGGTGGGTGGTCAAGGAATTTCGTCCGCCAAGCTCCCTGGCGGAAATGCAGAAGGACCTGGAGCCGGTCCCGGCCCGGGAGGCGAGGGAAGCCGTAGCGCCCCTGGTCCATGACGCCATGGAGAAGATCGGGAAGATGGGCCTTCCCTATTTGGAAGCCATGTCTCGACAAGTCCGTTCACGGCAATGCGAACAGGCAAGGAAAGAATCATGAAGCCTTTATGGAAAACGCTTTTTTGCATCGCTTGGGCCGTTGTCCTTATGTGGAGCTGGGGCTTCCAGGGAGCCTTCTGCCAGGCGGAAGAGCCTTCTCGCAGCGCTTCGGATCTTGCGGGGTGTCCCCTCTTCCCCGCCGACAACGTCTGGAACGTCCGCGTGGACGATCTGCCCGTGGCCCCTCAAAGCGATTCGTACGTCCAAGCCATCGGGGCGGACGAATACGTCCACGCCGACTTCGGTTCGGGGACGTGGGAGGGAAGCCCCATCGGAATTCCCTTCGTGGAAGTTTCGGGGACGCAGCCCCGAGTGAGCGTGAGCTTCGAATACGCCGACGAGAGCGACCCCGGTCCCTACCCCATTCCCCCCGACGCTCCCGTCGAGGGGGGACCGGATAGCGACGGCGACCGCCACGTGTTGGTCCTGGACCGCGACGCCTGCATTCTCTACGAGCTT
>Ga0180430_10003743_pt1 | contig 13036 bp, 14 predicted proteins | sample SS_ome_9_FD_132999 | JGI IMG/M metagenome (GOLD analysis project Ga0180430, IMG submission 132999) | Hypersaline lake sediment archaeal communities from the Salton Sea, California, USA - SS_1_S_2 metaG | ecosystem: Environmental > Aquatic > Non-marine Saline and Alkaline > Hypersaline >... | reverse complement strand
TGCTGAGCATCCAGCACTTTTTCGCGATAAGGGTAGCTGTTCAGAGGCAATTCATCGGCCACAAGTCCGATCACAAATGGCAGATCGGGTACCTTCAGGGTGTCGCGCAGACATTTCATGAAATATCCCAGATTCCGGTAGTAATTGCTAGCCTGGTTCAGGTTGTCGGCATCACTTTCTCCCTGCATCCAGGTTGCTGCCAACCATTCATGATCATGACCCGCAGCATCCATGGCCGCTTCCGCGAGCCGTATCTTGGTAACAAATTTATCAAAGATCTCAGGACCTCCATCAACTGCAAGTCCCCAATCGTAGGCCAGATCACTTCCCGCAACCCCATATTTAAAGATCGCGACAGAATCCATGTTATCCAGCAGGGTTCTGGCCAAGGTCATTTCGGGACCAAAGAAAGAATAAGCGGTTGTCCGTGCCTCATCTCCTTTAACTACCTTGAGCTTTTCCCATGTATTGTCTGAAGTACAAACAAGATCGTTCGGAGCAAAACCCGGCGGATAATAGAGGTCATAGAAAAAAGGCACAAGAGAATCCGCTTCGCAAGCCGGTAGGTCCGAAGCACGTGTATGTATATTCAAACAATTGGATTGCCCGGCAACGATCACGATGTGGTATTTGGCAAAAGCAATTCCGAGGAGGGTAAGCAGGATCAGACATCTGGTTAAATTATTCATAGAGGTAATATACGGAATTTTGTTGAATTGTTGAAGCGTTGAATTGTTGAAAACCACAGCTCACCGATTACGGGTCACGGGTTACGGGTCACCGCTTACTGATCACTGATATTTCTTGACAAAGCCCTTATTTTAATGGAAATTTACAGGTATTTAATAAAAATTATAAGACGCATAAAGGAGTCCCCATGAAAAAGCTAACCCTGGTCATAAGCGTGTTGTTTTTGTTGACCTTGACAAGTACATTGTTCGCAGACGATTATCTTCCCCTGAAAAAAGGATTAAAGAGAACCTACAGTATCAACGGTGAGACAACGAAGATCGTCGAAAACTTTGAAGAGCGTAAGCTCGGAAAGAAAAAAGTTGTTCCGCAAAAGATCGATGTAAATGGCACAACCTCGTTCATTTTTATCAGGGACACCAAAAAAGGGCAAATACTGTTCGCTCAACAGGATGCCGATGCCGCCGAACCCACGATCCTGGAAGAAGAGATCTACCTGAACAAGGACTTGAAATCCGGAAACACCTGGGAGCGTGACTACAATACCACACTTATGATGGAAAGCGTTACGGTACCCTTGACCTATGAAGTCCAAAAAGGCAAAGAAACCGTCACCGTGTCCGCCGGTACCTTTGACAAATGCATTAAAGTCGTAGCAACCGGTGAGATCGAAAAAGAAAAAGGACTTTTCGGAACGGTGAAATTGACCATTGTAAAGACCGAGTGGTATGCCGACAAAGTGGGACTGGTCAAATCCGTCACAAAGAAAACCGGCAACCACATGTTAGTGGGTGAAGAAGAAACGATCATGCAATTGACATCATATGAGAAATAGTCGATGAGTCGATGAAAAATAATATAAAGAACGCTCCGTTACTCGGAGCGTTTTTTTATATTACAATATTGTATGAAAATATTTATGTGGTTTAACTGATCTTCTTCATTCGTGCAATGATCTTGTTTGCATGGCCTTGTTCTTGCAGACGAAGTTCTTCGAACACCTTCACAACATCATCGCCAATATGTGACAATGTCATTAACATGGCATAGGTGCGTTCGGTATTGTTCTCCCGTTCAAGGGCGATATTCAGCACATCAATGGCACTCGCGTCCACCGGGATCGTGGATGTTTCAACGATCCTGTCCATATAGGTGGTATCCACTTCCATTTCTTTTAACAGGGTTTCCGAAGAGATGATCTCCTCATCGATCAGTTGTCTTAAACGGTTTTGATGATCGACCTCTTCACCTGCCAGTTGGAGTGTGAGATCTTTTACATCTTTATCCGTTACATGCTCATAGGCCCGATTGTAAAATTCAAAACTTTCGCGTTCAATTTTTATTGCATATTCTATGATCTCTTTTACATTAAATACCTTCATGATCACCTCATTTATTTAAGAATTTATCAATTCCCTTTGCGGCGCGATGACCGTCCGCAATGGCCGTAATGGCGTCCGTTCCGCCCGTCATGTCGCCACCTACGAACAACCAGGGCAAAGAGCTCTGATTATTGGTATCAACTTTAACACGATTCCGGGGTGTCATCTCAAGTTTGCCATCAAATGTCTCTTTGATGTAATCGATATCCATCCCCTGCCCGATCGCTTCGACGATCTGATCGGCTTCAAAGAAATTATTGTCTTTTATATCGAACTTGGGATTAAAACTACCATCCTTATCAAAGACAGAGACACAGCGGATGACATTCAATCCTTTGATCTTTCCATCCTCTGTAACAATGTTTTTCGGACCCCAACCGGGTTCGATCACAATATTCTCTTCACGACTTTCTACGATCTCTTCCACATCGGCAGGCATAATATCTTCCGTTTCCAAAGAGGTCAGGATGATCTGTACCTTGCCGAATTTTATGTTCTGTAAGCGAGCCATGGTCCGTGCGATATCCATTGCAACGTTTCCGCCGCCGATGATAACGATCTTTTCGGCCACTACGATCTCCTTGCCTTCCGTAACGTCTCTCAACAGATCGATCGCCTGGAAGACCATGGGATGATCAGAGCCCTCCACCCGGGTGGATCGGCCCAATTGCATGCCGGTTGCGGCAAAAACCGCATCATACTCTTTTTGCAGTTTATCCAGTTTGATATCTTTACCAACCAGCGTATTAAATTGCATATCCACACCCAGCGACCTGATATAATCGATATCTTTGTCCAACTGATCGTAAGGCAGGCGATATTCCGGAATACCATAGCGGGTCATACCGCCGGGTGCCGCTTTTACCTCAAAGATCTTGACCTGATAACCCAGATTGGCAAGATAATAGGCAGCGGACAATCCACCGGGACCGGCACCGATAATGGCAACTTTTTTATCCTTTTGCTCAAATCCGTCCGCCTGAAGGATCTCTTGATATTTTTCCGCCGGTACCTGATCGGCAATATAGCGTTTCAACCACCGGATGGACAAAGCATCACCTTTGTACTGCATGGCGCAAACGGTCTCACACGTGTGTGTACAGACACGGCCGCACACTTCCGGAAGAGGATTTGTCTCATACAGAACACGAAGCGCTTGTTCCATATCGTCTTCACGTACGGCTTTAATGTATTGAGGTATCCCCATGTGAGCAGGACAGGTTGCCATACAGATCCCGCATTCCACACAGCGGTCCGCTTCTTTAATGGCCTGGTCTTTAGAAAAACCTTTAACGATCTCGATAAATGATTTATCACGGTCTTCGGGGGCCAGTTCTTCCATTGGAACGCGTTCGGTGGGATACAGCTCGTAGTTTTCGGGTTTTTTATAGCCTTTTTCTACTTTATCCCAGGGTTTGTTCTCGGCACCCGGTACAAAACGGAACACGTCGGGATCGGTATCGATCCATTGGTATTCGTTTGACATGGTCAGTGATCCGGTGGTACAAACGTCAACACAAAGAGCACACCAACAGCATCGGCCGTAGTCGATCTTTGGACGAAGTCCGCTGTCACCGCTTTGGGTTTCTTGCCCTTCCACCGGCACCATATCGATGGCGGCATTCTGGCAGATAGCTTCACAGGTCCCGCAACCGATACATGTTTCCATGTCGTTCTGATGGAATCCCCGATAGCGCGGAGCAGCTTCACGGTGAATGGGATCCTTGATCGGCACGGGTTTGCCAAACAGGTGTTTCCAGGCTAAAAACGGATGCAATACATCTCTCAAGCGCATATATCTTACCTTTCAATTTCAGGTGGATAAGTGTGTAACGATAACATCAAGCCGGCTGTATCTGCAATATTGCAGTCAATGGCCAGGCGTTCCATCAGGGCAACGGCGTGGGTATAACTGGGACCACGTACGTTAACACGGCGCGGGTATCCGCTGCCGTCCGTTACGGTATAATAGCCATATTCTCCGCGAGTACATTCAGCACGCACATAGGTCTCGCCTTTAGGTATCTTCCAGTGAAGCACATTCGGCATTTTAGCCATGTACTCACCCTCCTTCGGCATTTTGGCCATGATCTGACGTATAAGATCGATGGAAAGCAGGATCTCTTTTCGACGCAGATCGGTGCGTGTATAAACGTCCGATTCCGTTGCGGTGATGATATCAAAATCCAATTCGGGGTATTTTAAATACGGATAATCTTTTCGAATATCCCTGGCGATGCCGGCAGCGCGGGCATTGGGACCGGTTACGCCATATTCATCCACCATCGCCGGATCAATATAACCCAAGCCGACGGTGCGTCGTTTGAAAATGGCGCTGTTGAACATGGTCCTGTCCACGTCGGCCATGGTCCTTTCAATTTCCTTGAGGGTCTCTTCCATACGGCTCTCAAAACCGTCCGGGGTCAATCCTCTTACACCGCCCGGCGGCATGTGCATGCGGTAGATGCGGCCGCCCGAGATCTCTTCGAAACGGTCCAACATCAGGTCGCGGACATAGTTGGTCCACTGCGCCACGACGCCCAGGCCGAAAGCTCCGGCCTGCCCGCCCATGTGCATCAGAAAAGAGGTCAGACGCGACATCTCCAGGATCAGGGTCCGCATCCATTCGGCGGCTTCGGGAATTTCAATTCCGGCCAGTTCTTCGATGGTGGCGGCATAGCAATATTCATTGAAGTCCGGTTCCGGGACCGCGATTCGAACGCAAAGCGGAAAATTCTGAATGAATTTCCGGCGCTCCATGAGTTTTTCAAACCCGCGATGCAAGTATCCCACATGGGTTTTGCATTGCATGACCTCATCACCTTGCAGGATGAGTTCCAGGGACATGTTGCCCGTAATACCGGGGTGCTGTGGTCCCTGCCAGACCTTGATGAATTTCTGGCTTTCCAGATCAATGATATTGGTTCCGTCCGGATTCTTTTTGGGAAATTTATCTCTGTATTTAGTCTTATCGGCCATCTTATTCCTCCGGATAGAGTTTTTTCTTCATGTATTCCGCCGGATCATGCGTCACGCGGCCGGGTCTCGGAAAATAGGTTTCATCCGAGTATTTCTTCGTATCGAAATCACGACGATAGGGCGGGATATCCTGCCAACCTTCTAAAATAAACGGCTCATCAATACGCGGCGATCCCGGAAAATCGATCCCGAACATTTCTTTCAATTCGCGTTGATAGGTCGGTGCCTGTTGCCACAAATGGTGAACAGATTCCATCACGGGCGTTTCCCTGTCCAGCATCACGCGTACACCAATATCCCGTTTTTCCGTCGGATCGTTCAACAGATAGGTCAGCTGAAATTGACCATCTTCGATCCAATCGACGGCCGTCAGCAACACCAGGTGAGTAAAGCCGGCATGGGTTTTCATATACGTGATCAAAGCGACGGCATCGTCTTTTTTTACCGTTACGAACACTTCGTCGGGTCGCTGTTCCACGACCTTGGATATGCCGAATCGCTCTTCAATATCTTTTAATAATGTTTTCATTTTCGATCGTCCATTTTAGTTAAGGGGTTTACCAGTTATAATCCGGCATATCCCAATGCTTGATGATCTTTTTCTGATTGGCCTTATACCATTCAAAATTTTCCGCGTACTTGTTCTGGCCTTCGCCCTTGCCTGCTTTGATCAATTTTTTTAATTCTTCGAAACCGGCCAACAGCGATTCGGGACGCGGCATACACCCGGTGATGTAAACATCCACCGGCAGATAATGATCAAGGCGGTTAATGGTATTGTAACTGTCGTAATACATGCCGCCATTGATGGTGCAGGATCCCAGTCCAAGCACATACTTCGGTCCCTGCATCTGTTCGTACGACCGTACCACGCGTTTGAGGGTCTTTACAGACATATAGCCGCCGATGACCAGCACGTTGGATTGTCGCGGTGTCGGTCGCCATTGGATACCGTATCGGAAGGCATCGAAACGCGGTGTCATCAGCGGACGCATTTCAATGGCGCCGCATCCTGTTCCGTAGCCGAGGATCCACAGGGATTCGGCTCGCGCCCAATTCAGAAAATCCTCCCAGATCTTCACGGCAGAGGCTTTGTGGACCTTCGGCGTTTCCTGACAGAAGTAATCCTGCATGGGATCGACTTCAAATTGTTCGCCGTCCGGTCCGGTCACCATTCGTTTTTCAAGATCTTTCATTGACATATATCTATCCTTCACTATCTAATAATAACTGCGGTTACGATCAGCGCGATCACACCCAGAGGCAGCGCGTATTTGTAGAACCAACGAATTGAATGATCGACACGGAAGCGCGGTTGGACAACTCCGACCACGACCGATACCATATAGATCAGGAATACCTTCAGGATCAGGACACCCCAATTGGTCGCACCGCCGAAAAAGAGGTTCATGAACAGCACGGTCTTCGCAAAGGGGAAGATCGCCCGATTGGTTTGCAACAGCCCCAGGAACGTTGAGTGATATTCCGTCGGCGGTCCGATCGGGATCTCCTGCGGCGCCAGTACGATATCGAAAGGCGAACGCATCATTGAACCCAGGTACGCCACCAGTGCAACCACGGTGATCAGCGGGTTCGTGACCATGGTCCAGTTCTGGATGCCGCCCTGCTGCATCGCAACGATCTCGGTCACGGACAGGGACTGGTATTGCACGGCTACGCCGAGAAAGGCGATAACCAGCGGGATCTCGGCGGCAGTGACCTGCGCCAGGCCGCGCCCGATACCCAATGCGGAATAGGGGTGGCCGCCTTCTCCGGCACCCAGCGCCATACCCAGCATACCGAAAAAGATGAAATACAGGACCAGGACCATATCACCGGCAAAGGAGAAATTACTGAACCACAGCGATCCGAAAATGACCGGAGTGAAAAGGTAAACCCCGATACCGCCAGCCAGACGGAAAACCGGCCCGAGATAGAACATCACACCGTGGGTAACATTTGACCTTAAGGCGTAGTTCTTGACCAGATCGATATAGGGCTGATAGAATCGGATGCCATGCCGCCGTCCAACCCGGGCGCCGATCTTACGGGCAACCCCGTTGATCAGCATGCCGACATTGAAAATGATGAGCAGCGACACAAACGAATAAAGAATTTTGATCGGTTCGAATCCCATGATCTATCCTCCAATTGCTATGGCATATACGATAACCACGAAGAGCACGATATGCACAAGATAGGTTTGAGCGTTTCCGGTGTAGATTCTTCTAAAGAAATCGCCGACGGCATGGAAGCCTTCCGATACGCGATCCCAGAAATTAACCGCGAAGGGACGAGAGAGAACGCCCAGGGCTTTACGGTAATGGGCAAAGAAATTATAGCCCACATGTGTCAATTCGGGCCGCGAGGGACGTTCAGCCGCATAGACGATATTGAATTGTTTGACTTTTTGAGCTTTTCGGTTGTTCAGGATCAGCCAGCCCAGCACTGTCATAAATATACCGCCGGTGATCATCAGAATAGTAAGGCCGTCCCAATAACCATAAACTGTGGTGGCAACATTGTTCTGCCATTGAATAGCGCCTTGCGGGAATAGCTTGATCAGAAAGTCGCCCACTTTACCCAGAACGATCCCCGGGTAGGCCGAGAAGAACATGATAGCAAATATCATGATTGCCTGCGGAATGATCAGGGCGATCGGCGCTTCTTTTACATGACGATGGTTATCTTTCAATTGACCCAGAAAGACCGAATAGATCAAACGGAAACAATAGAGGAACGCGATCAATCCGCCGATAATAACAACAATACCCTGCAGATACCATCCCTTTTCGATCAGAACGTTATAGGTCAGCCATTTTCCGGCAAATCCGGACAGCGGCGGCACGCCCGAAAGAGCGATGATACCGATCAGAACGGAAATGAAGGAGATGGGCATACGCTTGATCAGTCCACCCATTTCATACATATTCTTTGTCTTGACCCGCCAGACAACTCCGCCGATGGCGAGGAAAAGCAGGGCTTTGAACAAGAAGTGATTCAAGGCGTAAGCGATGGAGGTCAGCCAACCCAGATGGGACATCAGACTCAATCCGAACAAGGCATAACCCAGATTCCCCACCGATGAATAAGCCAGTAAGCGTTTCGCATCCTCTTGATAGATGGCCAGCAGGTTGCCCAGAAATACCGTAATGGCACCCAGCCAGCTCAGAACATAATTTGCATTAACTCTTCCGATCATCGGATTGCGGATGGCGGACATCACGACCACCAGTCCGAACATACCGGCTTTTAGTAAAATCGCCGAGACCATCGGAGACACGTCGGTTTCCGCTTCGCCGTGGGCACCCGGTAACCAGATGTGCAATCCCATGGATGCCATCTTGGTCAGGAAGCCTATCACGAGCAGAATAAAAATAATATTGGTTGATTGTGTGATGCTTGAGAGCAACGCCAGATCCAGACTGTTGCCGTTCACGGTGAAGAAGATGCCGAATCCCGCCAACATGGCATAGGCGCCGCCCATGGAGAACAGCATGTAGCTGAAAGCGTGGGGTTTGGATTTCTTTCCCCGAATGATAAGGAAGTAAGATCCAAGCGTCATCAGTTCCCAGGCCGTGAAGAATTGCAAGGTATTCTCGGCCAGCAAAAGTCCGGCCAGTCCCGCATACATCATGACGGCGAAGGGATAAAACCCAAGGCGCTTTCCCTTATATATGTAGCCCGGGATGAACAGCACGGTACCGCCGATCAGGAAAATGATCCCGAAGAGCATGCGGTAGCCTTCCAGTCCGGGCAGCATCTGCCAGGTATAAAACCCCATCAATCCGATGACCAGCGTATTCTTGGCCCAGGCCGGTAAAAAGTCCAGCACGAATAATGCTGCGATCACCAGCATGGGAATGTAGAAAATACTCAGGCTGTCGCCACCGGGTACAACATGCGCGGCATAGGCACCCAAGCCGATCAATGCCAGGGCTGAGATCCAAACAGGCAGACTTTGGGCCAGGCAAATTTTGATCTTTGCGTCCTCGCTATCGCTCTTTAGAACATTGCCGAACCAACGGAACAGGTAGGCAGCTTCGATGAGCGTTCCCAGAAGGACCGCTGCGATCACAAGGTATTGGCCTTCGTTCGCAAGGGTCATGACCAACTGCCATTTTCCAAAGAACGAGGGGAAAGGCGGCAGTCCGATCAGAGCGATGATAAACGCCCCGAAAGCAAAGATGAGCAAGGGATTCTTTCTGAGCGCGCCCCACTCATTGGTTTTTTCTTTATTCACAATGCCGGCCAGCCAGAACAATCCGGCTTTGGCTAGAAAGTGCGAGATGAACAATCCGCCGACGATCAGCATGATCAACTTGCTGTCGGAGCCGTAACCAAGCTGTGTCAACAGAGCATAGACACCGACGATCAAACCGATCTGACCGATGGACGAATAGCCCAATAATCGTTTGGCATTGATCTGTTTCAAGCCCATCAGGTTGGAGGCAAAGAAGGTAACAAACCCGATCCCCGCCAACACCAGCATCAGACTGTCGTTCAGCATCGGCATGATCTTATGCAAAGCAAAAAGCATGCCGGCTGATGAGCCCGATGCGATCACGGATACGACGCCCGGATCGGCGGCTTCATACACATCCAAAGCCCAGCCGTTCGCCGGGAAGGGTTTGAGTTCAATAACCAAAGCCATCAACAGAATAAAGATCGCAAGGAATGTTGCCTGCGAAGATGCCACATCCACAGCAGCCACCATGGAATCAATGTGCAGCACACCACTGAAGCGATAGAGATAGATCGTGCCGATCAGAAACAGAATGGAAGCAATGCCACCGGCAACGACATATTTAAACCCGGCTGACAATGATCTCAGTCCACGGTCGATCCCGATCATTGCAAATGTTGCAATTGAAGTGATCTCCATGAAGACAAATAAGTTGAACATGTCCCGAGTCATGATCAGTCCGTTGATCCCCATGATCATCATCAGAAAAAGGATCATGCCATTGACCTTTGTCTCATTCAGCTTTTTGATCATGAACAATCCTGCAAGGAATCCAAGCGCATTGACCGCCAGCGTAAAGAAAGCTTCTTCTATTCCCATTTGTAAATTAATGGAAAAAGGCGGTTTAAAGCCGGCAGTATAGATCATTTCCGTTTCCGCGCCGCCGATCAATGCGACCAGCCATTGGGCAGAGATCGCAGTCATAGCAGCCAGGACGGCATAAAAAATGATCATGGAAACCTTGCGATGAACCTTGTCAAAAAGCGCTAAAAGAAAACCCGCGCCCAAGGCAAGAATGAATATATAGATCGGATTTACCATTTTAGCTCCTTGAATTCACTGATGTCGAGTGTTCCCTTGTTTTCATACAGCTTGATAGCATAGGATAGCATCAAAGCCGTTACGGCCAGCCCGATCACGATCGCCGTGAGCACCAGTGCCGAGGGGATCGGATCGACAACGCGTGTCAATGCTTCCGTTTTATCTACGGCCTTGTCCAAAATGGGTGCCGTGCGATCCTTTAAATTACCGATAGACACCATGATAAGATGTACACCGGTGTCCACGATCGAGAAACCGATAATGATCTTGATAATATTCTTTTGGGTCAACATGCCCCAGAGCCCTATCAAGACCAGAATAAAACCTAAAATCGTAATAATCGTCATGATTGATCCTTTCGCATGTTGTCAATGATCCCAACCAGCTCCGCGCCGACCTTTAATCCGATAAAGGAATAGATCAGCGGAATGGCACCCGCGCTCAGCAGTCTGCCGAATTCTCCGAGATCAAGAATGGTCGTATCAAGAAAACCAACGCCCACGACCAGGACAAGTCCCAGAACACCAATAGCAATATAGGACGCTCCCGAAAGGGATTCAACCAGATGAAGCACGGTATCATTGATCTTTGTCGCTGAACGTGAAAGCAGAAGGAGTACCAAAGCGGAAGCCAGAACCACGCCTCCCTGAAATCCTCCTCCGGGCGATAGATGGCCATGTAGAAAAATATACACGCCGAACATCAGGATAAGCGGGAACAAGAAGGCGCTGCCGCTTTGGAGGATCTGCGATGATTCCCGTTTTTTCTTTTCTTTCCTTTTATCTTCCCGTCGCAGGAAGAAACCCACACCGGCCGTTGCGATGAACAGCACCGTCACCTCGCCCAGGGTATCAAGACCACGATAGGTCACGATCACCGAGGTCACCAGGTTGGCACCGCCTAATTCATCCGGGCCGTCCTTCACGTATTTTGTTGCTGTCTGAGACAACTCTTTAAAAGGTGTCACATCTTGAGCAAACGGCAGAAGCATGACAGCAAAAAACACTAGAATGATCAATACGAAAAATTTCTTAACCATGTCTGTACTGCTTTCTAATTTTGTTAAGTGTGAATAAAAACACCAGCGTTGTCAGTCCCGAACCGATAGCCGCTTCGGTCATGGCCACATCCGGTGCAGCCAAAATGATAAATATGATCGAGGCAAGAAGAGAGATCGCACCTGCGGCAATGATCGCCGACAACAGGCTTTTTTGTATCACAGCCAAAACAGCTGCAACGATCATGATCACTCCCAGTACAATAATGATAGCTGTGATCATTCTGCACCTCCTTCTTCATGTTGATCGTCGTCCTTTATCACGTCATTGGACAGGTCATCCTTGACGGTTTTCTTGGACAGCGGAATGCCAATATGATGAGCAGCCCGGGCAAGGGCATGTGAAGACAGGGGATTTGTAAAGAGGATAAAAAGGATCAGAATAACCAGTTTTCCCACGACCGCGCCCTCCTGTTGACCAAGCGCTATGCCCACCAGGAACAATACGGTTCCCAGAGTGCTGGCTTTGGTCCCGGCCTGCATGCGGTTGAAAACATCCGGCATACGAAGGAGGCCCAGAGCGCCGAGAAAAAGGAAGATCGATCCAAGCAATGCGACAATAGCTCCAGCAAGTTCCATTACAGCCCCCTTTCCAGATAACGCGCAATGGCAACAACGCCCACAAAGGCGATCAGTCCGTAGACCAACGCGATATCCATGTAAATGCCTCGTCCAAGCAAAACAGAAATAAGCACAATGAGGGAAATGGAAATGATGGTCATGACATCAAGCGCAACGACCCGGTCGGCCGACGAGGGACCGAGGATCATGCGAATAAATGCGAGCAGCAGAGCCACCAATGCAATACCGCCGGCAATTTGATATAATAGATCAGCCAAAGATCACCTCCAGGTATTTTTCAAATTTACGGACAATGTCTTCCGTGGCGCCTTCGAGGTCCTCGTGCTTGATCTCAATCCAATGGATAAAGAGGTAGTTGTCCTGCACATCCACGGTCAGCGTTCCAGGTGTCAGGGTGATCGAATTCGCCAGGATCGTTTTCGCGATCTTGGAATTCAATCTTGTCTTGACCTTTACAATACCCGGTTTGATGGGTAATTTCGGGTCAACGACCCGTCGCGCCACATCCAGATTCGAGATGATCAGCTCTTTCAGGAATACCCCCAGGTATGCCAGCGAAAAAACCAATGCCTTGGGTGTCCAGCGGATATCACCCAACACGGGCTCCATCCCCAATGTGAACAGCACAACCAAGGCCGAAACGGCAAGTCCCGCCCATAGCTCCTGCATGTCCCGGGGCGTCAACAGCACCCACAAGAGCATCAGGATCAGAAAGAGCAGTACACTGTGTTTAAATCGTTTCATGATGTTTCTTTCCGTCATAGTTTACATTATTATTTAAATGTCCTCGCCTTTCGGCGCCAGACAATTCTTCATACAAAAGGAGATCACTTCCAGCTCTTTGGCCAGATCGATGTTATGAACGTACATATTGTTCATGCGACCGGGAAAGACCCGTGACGTAAAATTCAAAATGCCCTGTACCTGTTCGGGATCCAGGGATTCAACAATAGCATCCGCTTCGGAAGAGGGCACGGCCAAAACCACGATCTCAACACCATTTTTTGTGATATAGTCATTCAATTGATCGATCGGGAAAATTGGCGTATGACCGACCTT
>Ga0180430_10003742_pt1 | contig 13039 bp, 9 predicted proteins | sample SS_ome_9_FD_132999 | JGI IMG/M metagenome (GOLD analysis project Ga0180430, IMG submission 132999) | Hypersaline lake sediment archaeal communities from the Salton Sea, California, USA - SS_1_S_2 metaG | ecosystem: Environmental > Aquatic > Non-marine Saline and Alkaline > Hypersaline > Sediment... | reverse complement strand
GGTTGGGCTGGCCGGGCTGCTGGTTAGCCCCATTGTTTGGCTGACCATGGCCGATTACCAGCGCAGCCGGGTTCTGCTTTTTCTGGACCCCCAAAGCGACCCGGACTCTTATTATAATATTCAGCAGGCGCTCATCAGTATTGGCTCCGGCGGGTTTCTGGGCAAAGGCTTTGGGATTGGTACCCAGAACCAGCTTCACTTTTTGCGCGTGCGCCACACCGACTTTATTTTCTCCGTCATCGGCGAAGAGTTGGGCTTGTTAGGCTCGCTGCTTCTGTTTTTGCTGCTGGTGGCTCTGATTTGGCGTGTTATGCGCGTCGCCGATTTAACCGGCGATCCCTTTGGCCGCTTGATTGCCGTGGGTGTGGCTACCCTGATTTTTTTCCAATCCTTTGTCAACCTGGGGGTCAATGTGGGCTTACTGCCGGTTACCGGCACCCCCCTGCCTTTTGTCAGTTATGGAGGGAGTTCGCTCATCGCCTTTTTGATTGCCATCGGCCTGGTGCAAAGCGTATTGATGCGCCACAAATCGCTTGATTTTGAGGAGTTGTAACCTGCTTCGTTATCAATGGTCAAGATTGGCTGAATACGTGCAGCAACGATGGGGAGGGTGGGGCATCCCCATTTTTTCTGCCTGGGCGTTGGTGCTGGCTCTGGTTTCGCTGGCCCGCCTGTTGTTGCTGTCCAAAGCCGTGGAACTGGCTGGCGACCGGGTTGGCTCTCCGGCGCAAATTTGGCTGGTTATGGGGCTGAACACCGCCTTTGCCCTGCTATTCGGCGCGGCAGCCTTTGGTTTGTGGACCCGGCAAAATTGGGGCCGGCTGCTGTTTCTTTACACCATTGTCGGCTGGGGCGCTTTTATTGTCATCGCCCTTTTTGTTTCAAACCCTGCCGATTCAACCACTGCCATTGTGTACGAAGGCCTTCGCGCGGTGGTGGGCGTCACCATTTCGATGTGGTACTTCAACCTGCCCCACATCAAACAACTCTTCAGCCCAACCAGTCAACAGTAGACAGAGGACAGAGTTTGAGAAAACCCAAACTGACAACTCAAACTGACTACCCAAACTGATAACCGACAAACGAGGTGAATTTTAGTATGACAACCACAACCAACCCGGTGCGGGTCCGCTACGCGCCCAGCCCCACCGGCGATTTTCATGTGGGCGGCGCCCGGACTGCCTTATTCAACTATCTGTTCGCTCGACATCACGGCGGCCAATTTATCCTGCGCATTGAAGATACCGACCAAAAACGGTACAATCCCCAGGCCCTGGAATGGCTGCTAAACGGCTTGCGTTATTTAGGCCTGGATTGGGACGAAGGCCCCAGCGTCGGCGGCGATTACAGCCCCTACACCCAAACCGAACGGCTGGATATTTATCGCACGCACTGTAATCAACTGATTGACGAGGGCCATGCCTATCGCTGTTTTTGCACCCCGGAACGGCTGGCCGCAGTGCGCGAAGAACGGGCCAAAAACAACGACCCCACCACCGGCTACGACCGTCACTGCCGTAACCTCGACCCGGCTGAGGCCGCCGACCGGGCCGCCCGCGGCGAAAGCCACGTGGTCCGGGCCAAATTGCCGCTCGATGGGGAAATCACCGCTCGTGATATGATTCGGGGCGACATCACCTTTCAAAACGCCCAATTACAGGATGCCGTTATCATGAAATCCGACGGTATCCCCACCTACCACCTGGCCAACGTTGTTGATGACCATCTCATGGAAATCAGCCACATTTTGCGCGGCGACGAATGGGTCAACAGCCTGCCCCTGCACCTGCATCTGTACCACGCCTTTGGCTGGCAGCCCCCGGCGATGGCCCATCTGCCGTTGATTTTGAACCCCACCGGCAAGGGCAAAATGAGCAAACGGGAAAGCCGCGCCCCCGATGGCCGGCTGCTGCCCGTGTTCGTCCGCACCTTTGAGGAGCTGGGCTATCTGCCGGAGGCAATGGTCAACTATCTGGCGTTGCTGGGCTGGAGTTTCGACGGGCAGACCGAACTGATGACTATGGCTGAGTTGATTGAGCGGTTCAGCCTGGACCGGGTCAATGCCTCGCCCGCAGCCTGGAACTACGATAAGCTGGACCATTTTAACGGCCACTATATTCGGGAACTGGCGGTTGATGACCTGACCGACCGCCTGCTGCCCCATTTGAGCGCAGCCGGCATTCAGGCCGACCGGGAGACCATGCTCAAAATAACACCCCATATTCAGGAACGGCTCAAAACTCTGCTCGACGCCGCCGAATGGGTTGATTTCTTTTTTGTGGATGAGCTGCCCGACTACGACCCGACCGGGCTGATTCCCAAAAAAGCCGAGGCGACCACCGCCCTGACCGCCCTGCAAAAAGCCGCCGAGATCCTGACCTCGACAGAATTTAGCCACGATGCCCTCAACACGGCCTTGCGGGCCGCAGCCGGTGATTTGGGTCTAAAAGTCGGCCAGATGTTCCAGCCGATCCGGGTGGCCGTCGCCGGTAAAATGGTGGCCCCGCCGCTGTTTGAAACGCTGGAAATCCTGGGCCGGGATACCGTTCTTGAGCGCGTTAAGCAGGCCATCGTCAAATTACAGACAGTCATTTGATTAATGGCCTGTTTTTGGGTAGAGTGTTTTCACTGTTTTTTCGATGAACTGAACCGGGCCTGCCTCAAATTTGGGGAATAGACAGGGGGAATTATGGACACAGAAAATAATATTGATTTACCAAACACCGATGTTGCGCCGGCAGAAGTCGAATCGACAGACACTCCGACCGCCGCCGGCTCATCCTCCAACATCTGGGCCTTGTTTGTGGTGGGGCTGCTGGTGGGCGGTCTGGCCGGATTTTTTCTGCGCCCCCTGGTCGCGCCGCTGGGGGCAGAGGTGTCCGCCGAAACCGCGCCCCTGGCCGCGGTTGAAGAATCTGCCGATATGAATGAGCCGGACCCGCATCAGGCCATCATGCTGGCTGTCATTGACGGCTCTCGTCATTTTTTGGGCGATCCCAATGCCCCGGTCACATTAGTGGAATTTGCCGATTTTAACTGCGGCTATTGCGGCAAATGGACTCAGGAAACCCTGCCGCTTATCGAAGAAAAATATATCGAGACCGGCAAAGTGCGGATGGCGTACGTCCATTACCCAATTTTGGGCGCCGATTCTATGGCTGCCGCCGAAGGGGCTGAATGTGCCGCTGAACAGAACAGCTTTTGGGATTATCACAACCTGCTTTACGCCAAACAGGGCATGGGCTTCACCCCGGCCAATCTGACCCAGACTGCCGGGGAACTGGGATTGGATACCGCCCAATTTGAAGAATGTTTGACCAATTTCCCAGACCGGGCCTCGCTGGAAAGTGATATTCGGTTATCGCAAGTGATGGGGGTGCGAGGCACACCGGCCTTTCTGGTTAACGGTATTCCCCTGGCCGGCGCCTATCCGTATGAAGATTTTGAACGGATTATCGAAGGGGCCTTGGCCGGCGAATTTTGATATTCACCAATTTTTGGGGTTTTTTTAGGGGCGATTTTGCTTTATAATGAAATCATCAGGTAAACGTAGTCAAAGTACTATTGACAAATCGTTTCGGCTATCATAGAATAGAACTATCCTAAGAGAAAGGAGGCAAGCTGAAAAATGTTATTCTTACCTCGTGAAGAAGGTCAGGGTTTGGTAGAGTACGCGCTGATTTTGGTGCTCGTCGCCATCGTTGTTATCGCTATTCTCCTGTTACTCGGTCCGATTGTTGGTAATGTATTCAGCAACATCGTAAGTAATCTTTAATTTTATTTTTTAAGAACTTGATACTATTTATTCGAAGAGCCGCCAATTTGGCGGCTCTTCCCTTTTGGGTGGCTATCTGGTTAGCATCGCGGCCAATGCTTCAACCGTGGTTACAGGCTGCCGGCACACAAAACTTTGGCACACATAAGCCGTGGGCTGCCCGTTTTGACTTGGGCGCTGGTGGGCCAGGGGTGGGTGTCGCGACGCGTTCGCTTCGTCGGTGACGGTTACAATTTGGTTGGGGCGATACGCGCCTTGCAATTCGTTTAGCATGGCCGCGGTGGTTGGATGTTGGTGCTCACCGATAATGGCGATTTCCTGCGGCGGAGTCAGGGCCAGTTCCAGGGCGCCCAGCCAGTGGGTAAAGGCTCCGGCGTACTGCCCCAACGCCGGCTGAAGCCCGGCCAATGCTTTGTGTGCCGGCTCGTAATAGCGGCTTTCTCCAGTGTAGGCCGCCAGCAACAGCAGGGTGCGGACGGCCATACTGTTGCCGCAGGGAATGGCGTTATCCTGCAGGCTCTTGGGCCGGACTACCAACTGTTCGTGGTCGTCAGCGGTGTCAAAAAAGCCACCGGCTTCTTCATCGGCAAAATGGCTGAGGACAGTGTCCATCAGCGTTTGGGCCGCCTGGAACCAGCGCGGCTCAAAGGTGGTTTGGTACAGCGCCAGCAGGCCATCGGCGTAAAAGGCGTAATCTTCCAGATAACCGTTTAGTTTGGCCTGATCGGTATCGGCGTGCCAGGTGCGGAACAGTCGTCCGTCTTTCTCCATTGCGGAAAGTACAAATTCGGCGTTGCGGGTTGCGGCCTCAACGTAATCCGGGCGATTTAGCACCCGGCCGGCTTCGGCCATCGCGGCCAGCATCAGACCGTTCCAGGCCGTCAGAATTTTTTCATCCCGGCCTGGCTTGACTCGCTGCTCCCGCAGGGCAAATAGTTTGCCCCGGCTGCGTTCCAGGCTATCGAGCAAAGTATCCGGCTCTATTTCCAGTTCTTTGGCCAGCGTATCGAGCGAGTGAGGCACGTGCAAAATGGATTTGCCCTCAAAGTTGCCGCCCGGCTCAACCCCATAGGCGATGCAAAAAATTTTGCCGTCGGCCTGACCCAGGGCCGCCTCGATTTCTGCCACCGTCCAGACAAAGAATTTACCCTCTTCGCCCTCACTGTCCGCATCCTGAGTGGAATAAAAGCCGCCGCCGGGTTCGGTCATCTCCCGCAGCCCGTAATCCAGCGTTTCTTCAACAATGCGGCGATAGAACGGTTTGCCGGTCAACTGGAAGGCGTGCAGGTACAGCCGGGCCAGCAGGGCGTTATCGTACAGCATTTTTTCAAAATGAGGCACCAACCACACGCTGTCCACGGAATAGCGATGGAAGCCGCCGCCAAGCTGGTCGTACATGCCGCCGCGGGCCATTTTGTGCAGGGTCAGTTCGATGATTTCCAGCAGGCCCGGTTCGGGCCGGCGGTGATAAACTCGCAGCAAAAAGTCGAGTGTCATCGGCTGGGGAAATTTGGGAGCGTCCCCAAACCCGCCATTGGTGCGGTCAAAGTTGCGGGAGAGTGATTCAACGGCTGCGCCTAATGTTTCGGGGCTGAGGCCGTCGTCGCTGTGCAGGGGCAGGCTGTGCTGCATCCGGGCCAGCAGGTTGGCCGTATTCTGGGCAATGCCCTCTTTTTGCTGATGATAGGCATTGGCCACGCTTTGCAGTACGTGGTCAAAACCGGGCATGCCGTACCGGGAGGTGGGCGGAAAATAAGTGCCGCCGTAAAAAGGCGCCCCCTCCGGGGTCAAAAAGACGCTCATCGGCCAGCCGCCTTGCCCGGTCATCGCCACCACGGCTTCCATGTAAATCGAGTCGAGGTCGGGCCGCTCCTCCCGGTCAACCTTAATGTTGACGAATAGCTCGTTCATCAGGCGGGCGGTGCGTTCGTCTTCAAAACTCTCGTGGGCCATCACGTGGCACCAATGGCAAGCCGAATAGCCGATGCTCAGAAAAATCGGTTTATCTTCGGCTTTGGCTTTGCTCAGAGCCTCATCGCCCCAGGGATACCAATCCACCGGATTATCGGCGTGTTGCAGCAGGTAGGGGCTGCTTTCTTGAGCCAATTTGTTCGGCATTAACCTCTCCTTTTTTGTAAATATGACTGTAAAAATTATAGCGGGTGCGAGCGGATTTGTGAAATGAGCCGATAAATTAAAAAGCCTCTGAGATCGTCTCCAGAGGCTATATTTTGGCGTTAAACCGGTTACTTCTTTTTGGCGATTTTGGCCCAGCTATCCCGCAGCGAAACGGTGCGGTTGAATACAGGACGTCCCGCGGTCGTGTCCGGGTCCATGCAAAAGTAGCCGTGCCGCAAAAACTGGAAGCGGCTGCCGGATTCGGCCTGGCCCAGCATCGGCTCCAGTTGGCAGCCGGTCACCACTTGCAGCGAGTCCGGGTTCAGGTTGGCTAAAAAGTCCTGGCCCGCCGGAGCGTCGTTGGGATCCGGTTCGGTGAAAAGCCGGTCGTACAGCCGCACTTCGGCCTCAACCGCCTGCCCCGCCGAGACCCAATGCAGGGTACCGCGTACTTTGCGTCCGTCCGGCGAGGAGCCGCCGCGGGTTTCGGGGTCGTAGGTGCAGCGCAGTTCCACCACCTCGCCGGCCTCATTTTTGATGACCTCCTGACATGTGATGTAATAGGCGTGCATCAGCCGCACTTCCCGGCCCGGCGCCAGCCGGAAAAACTTTTTGGGCGGGTCTTCCATAAAATCGGTGCGCTCGATGTACAGTGCGCCGGAGAACGGCACTTTGCGGGTGCCGGCGTCCGGGTCTTCCTGATTATTGACCGCGTCCATTTCTTCCACCTGGCCCGCCGGATAGTTGGTGATGACCACTTTCAGCGGATTCAGCACCGCCATGCCCCGTTGGGCGTGTTGGTTCATATCTTCGCGCAGACAATGTTCCAGCAGGGCTATATCTACCAAACTGTTATTTTTGGCGACACCAATCCGGTCGGCAAAGTCGCGGATGGCCGCCGCGGTGTAGCCTCGCCGGCGCAGACCGGAGATGGTCGGCATGCGGGGGTCGTCCCAGCCGTTCACGTGTTTTTCTGAGACCAGCCGCATCAGTTTTCGTTTGCTCAAAACGGTGTAGCTTAGATTGAGCCGGGCAAATTCAATTTGTTGGGGATGGTAGATGTTTAACTCATCCAAAAACCAGTCGTACAGGGGCCGGTGGTCTTCAAATTCCAGGGTGCAGATGGAGTGGGTAATACCTTCGATGGAGTCTGATTGGCCGTGTGCCCAGTCGTACATGGGGTAAATGCACCATTTATCGCCGGTGCGGTGGTGAGAGGCGTGTAAAATACGGTACATCACCGGATCGCGCATGTTCAAATTGCCGGAACTCATATCAATTTTGGCCCGCAGCACATGAGCGCCGTCCGGAAATTCGCCGGCCCGCATGCGCTCAAACAAATCCAGATTCTCTTCCGCCGAGCGGTTGCGGTAGGGGCTTTCCCGGCCCGGTTCGGTCAGGGTGCCGCGATGTTCCCGGATTTCTTCGGCGCTCAGGCTATCCACATAGGCTTTCCCGGCCTTGATGAGTTGGACCGCGTAATCGTAAAGCTGGTCAAAATAGTCAGAGGCGTAAAGTTCGGGGCCGTTCCACTCGAATCCCAGCCAACGCACGTCTGTTTTGATGGATTCGACATATTCAGTTTCTTCTTTGGTGGGGTTGGTGTCGTCGAAGCGCAGGTTGGTTCGGCCGCCATATTTTTGCGCCAGGCCAAAATTCAGGCAGATAGATTTGGCGTGGCCAATGTGCAGATAGCCGTTTGGCTCCGGGGGAAAACGGGTGTGAACCCGTCCGTCAAATTTGCCGGTTTGCAAATCTGCGTCAATAATTTCTTCGATAAAATTCGTGGCGGTTGGTGTCTCGGTGGTGGTCATCGCTGATGTCCTCTCCGTTAATAATTTGGAATTATTTTGCAATCACAACTCAAGTTGCCACCGCTGTCTCTCAATCTGGAAGAAAGACGTATGGAGTAAGGATGAGGGGGATTCCCTTACTTCTTACTCCCTACTTCTACCGTATTCGGCCAAGAATAGCTGGCGTTTTGGTTGTAAATCAGTAAGGTAGCAATTTGAGATAATAATAGCAGTCTGCCGGATGAATGACAAATCATTACCGGCCCTAATTTGGGGTTAAGGTCATTGTTATATAGTGACCGGGACAGGCGCACAATTTGTCATTCGTAATTCGTCATTCGATTGGAGGTATCAATGAATTCAAAATCTTTTCCCTTGTTTCTTTTCTCGATAATCGGCCTGTTCATCCTGACCGGTTGCGGCCAGGCTATCACCGAGCCGGATGAGCCGCCCCGCCCGACAATTGTCAGCGAGGCGGTCCGCCTGACCAGCACTCCAACCGCGGCGCCCACCAGCCCGCCAACCGCCACCCCCACCCCTACCATCCAGCCAACTCAGCCTCCGACGGTGGCCCCTGCGGCTGAAGCAGACGAGCCGGCCAACCCCACCCCGGCTGAACCGGCCGAACCAGTCGAACCGGCTGCCCAGCCCACCGAGCCGCCCCCCGCGCCGACTGTTACCACAACTCCGGAACCACCTCCCCCCACATCCGCGCCGGCTTTGCAGTCGCTGGCGGTGAATCTCTTGCCGGTGGCCGGCGGCTTCGACAAACCACTCTATCTGACCCACGCCGGTGACGGTAGTGGGCGTCTGTTTGTGGTGGAGCAACCGGGTCGGATTAAGATTGTGCAGGCCGGACAGGTAACCCCCGCCCCGTTTCTGGATATCGTCAATCTGGTTGGCTCCGATGGCATGGAGCAGGGCCTGCTCAGCGCGGCTTTCCATCCCCGTTATGCAGAGAACGGCTTCTTTTTTGTAAATTACACCGACAAGCAGGGTGATACCGTGCTGGCCCGTTATCAGGTTTCAAGCAATCCCGATCAGGCTGACCCGGCCAGCGCCAAAATTTTACTGACGATGGCCCAGCCCTACGGCAATCATAACGGCGGTCAGTTGGCCTTTGGCCCGGACGGGTACCTTTATATGGGCACCGGCGATGGCGGTTCGGCCAACGACCCCCACGATAACGGTCAGAAATTGGAAACGCTGCTGGGCAAGATTTTGCGGCTGGATGTGGACAACGGCGATCCCTACGGCGTGCCGGAGAGCAACCCCTTTGTGCAGCAGCCGGAGGCCCGCCCGGAAATCTGGTCTTTTGGCTGGCGTAATCCCTGGCGGTTTTCATTCGATGCCGCCACCGGCGATATGTTTATCGCCGATGTGGGGCAGAACCAATATGAGGAAATCCATGTTGAGCCGGCCGGCGCGCCCGGCGGTCTCAATTACGGCTGGCGCTTGATGGAAGGCCTGCATTGCTTCAACCCGCCCGATTGCGACCCGGCGGCCCTCCCGGTTGAGCTGCCCGTCACCGAATACAGTCACCAGCAGGGTTGCTCCGTGACCGGCGGCTATGTGTACCGGGGCAGCCAATTTCCGGCCCTGACCGGCGTCTATTTTTATGGCGATTTTTGCCGCGGCACCGTGTGGGGCTTGCGCCTCAGCCCCGCCGGGCAGTGGGAACAGGCGGAACTGCTGCAAAGCGGAGTCAGTATTACCTCGTTTGGGCAGGATGAGGCCGGCGAAGTTTATCTGGTGGCGCAACAGGGTGATATTTTTCAACTGGGCCAACCGTAAAAAAGAGATTAGAGATTGGAAGGCTGGAGATTCTCTTTTAATCTCCTTATCTTCCAATCTCTTAATCTCTAATCTTGCTTACCCTTGAGTTTGCTGTTATTGCAGCTTTGTAACCCTGTTGACCCTATGGCCCAATCGGAGCCAGTTCAAAGGTGGGCAGCGGTAGAATTTCGCCGATGGTGAACTCTGGCGTAGGGGTGGGGTCAATCGGTACAATCAGGTCGGGGTCAATGGGCATCGGCGCCACCGGGGTGATGATGATGCCGGGATCGGGCAACCACCAGCCACCACCGCTGCCGCTATCGCCATCATCGTCACCGGAGCCATCGTCTGCAGCCGGGACCACGGTGATGGTCAGTTGGACCGTGGTACTCCCCACTTCGTTCGTAGCAATCAGGGTGTAGACGGTGGTCACAGCCGGGCTAACAACCTTGCTGCCGGGAGCCACCACGCCTTCCATTATGTCGAAGTGGCGCAGGTAGGCGGCCTGAGCGTTGGCCAAATCCCAACTCAGGGTGACGCTTTCGCCGGCGGTAATGGTGTAGCGGTCAGCCGTAAATTGGTAGATGGTCGGCTTTTGGGCCTCGGCCACCGGCACTTCGACCGTCACCACAGCCGGCGTTTCAGGCGTGGCGGTGGGAGCAGGGACGGTTGCGGTCGGCGTGGCGGTTGGCGCAGCCGGCGCCGAAGCGACCGGAACCCCGGCGGTGTTCTGACCGGCGCTGTACTGGCTGCCGGCCGAAACCCAACCCCGCCCGTTGCTGGTGGCCGGGTAGACAATTTCCCACCAGTTGCCATCCATACTTTGCCCGGTAATCTGGGCCGACTGCCCGGCGGGCATCACGCCCACTGATTGATAATCGAGGCCGGGGCCGGTCCGCACGTTCAAATCCACCAGGGCGGTCACGGTAGGCCACTGATTCGCCGCCGGGGCCGGTTCGGTGGCGGTCGGCTGGGGCAGGGTGTCATTGTACGCCGCCTCTTCGACATCGGCCTGAACCGGTTCATCTCCGCTCGCCGCGACAGCCGCTTCGACAGAGACAATCACCTGGCCGGGGTCGCTGGCCTGATTGTCGGCGTTGTAAGCGATGGCCTGGATAATATGGCTGCCCACTGCGTCCGGGGTCCAGTTCTGGTTAGACAGGTAGGGGCTGGTCGCAGGAGCCACCGGCAGCGTGGCGTACAGTTGGCCGTCAACCAGCAGTTCCACCCGGCTGACACCGCCTTCGGCCACGGCCGCAATCTGTACCGTGACCGGCTGGCCCACCGTCAGGCCATCCCCATCGGCCTGTGTCACCGACAGTGCCACCGACGGCTTGGCTTCTGTCTGCGGCAGCAAGCCGTTGCAAGCGGTGGTGGCGGTCAGGGCAATCATCAAAATAATGAACATTGAATAAGTGCGTAAAGTTTGGCGTTTCATCGTTACCCTCCTGAGTGGTTAAATTCCTGCGGGTTTGTTTTACAACTACATCATAACAAAAAAGACCGGCTGACGCAGTCAAGCCGGTTACAGGGAGGGTGTTAAATTGGTCACACTTTGGGGGTGAACTTTTTTACAGAGTCGCCGGGGTCAGTTTCGCTGATTCGCTGGCTCGCTGAATTAAATTCACCGGCAGCGGTCGGCCAGGGCGGCCCGGTTATGCACGGTGATGCGGTAGCGGCGATCCACCGAGATATATTTTTGGCGTTTATAGGTGACGATGACCTGATTGATGCGTTCGCGCGAGGCGCCGACCAAATCGGCGATGTCGCTTTGGGTCAGGCGGATGGGGATTAATACGCCGTCTTTGGCGGCGGGCCGGCCATACTGCTGGGCAAAAGCCAGCAATTGTCGGGCCACCCGGCCGTAGACATCCAGCGTGGCCAGGGCCTGGATTTGTTCATTGGCCAATCGCAATCGTTTGGAGAGAATATTGACCAGATTGCGGTTCACCGCCGGGATGGTTTGCAGGCATTGCTCAAACGCAGTCCGGTCCATCCACAACAGGCTGGATTTTTCCAGCGTAATCACGTTGGCCGAGCGTCCGGCGCTGTCAACCAGACTCATCTCGCCAACGGTATCGCCCGGTCCCAATACCGCCAGAATGACCTCGGTGCCGTCGCTTTGATGCACGTATATTTTGAGCGTGCCGGCCAGTACAATGTAGATGACCTCGCCCGGCTGCTCAACCACGGCGATATTGCTATTGGTCGGAAAGACGCGCTGGTGCAGGCGCTCATTCAGCCAGACCAGTTGGTCGGCGGTTAAATTTTTGAACAGGCTGATCTCTGCCAGGTCAGCCGGGTTGGCGACAGCAGTCATAAGGCGGCCTTTGCGCAGTGGGATGAGTCAATCCTATATCGTCATGGCTGATTCGTCAACTTTGTTGGAAAAGAGATCAGGGATTGGAGATTGGGAGATTGAGTAGAGAATCTCAAATCCCCAATCGCCCAATCTCTAATCCGTTAAAGCCTTGCCGTAATTCCGGGCGGCGGTCACCAAATCCAGCATGTTGACGACGCCATCGCCGTTGACATCAGCGGCGGGGTCGGCGCTGCCGTAGCGGGCGGCAATCTGCACCAGATCAACCATGTTCACCCGCCCGTCGCCGGTCACGTCACCCTGGTGGCGGTGGGTTTGGGTGTAGATTTCAAAATCGAACTCGGCGGGCTGTTCGGCTGTCGGCGTTTCTTCGGCGGACAGGCTGGCCGGGGCAATACCGCCGCACAGTGTGGCGTGGTCGCCGATGACCGTCACAAAGCCGGCGGAGGTGCCGCTGCTGACGTACACCCGGTCGGTCTGGCGGTCAATGCCGATGCCGTCGGTGGGCGGGCCATCAACATTGTGGGCCAGCGGATAATGGAAGTAGCTGCTCCAGCCTTTGGGAATGAGCAGGGCCTGATTTGTCTCGCTGAAATCAGTGGTGGAAGTGGTGCTCCACACGTGGCCGCCATCGCCAAAGGGGCCAATATCGGGATTCACGGCGATGACCCGCAGCGGCACGGGCCGGTTGCGGTCGCCAAAGCCGCGGTAAAATTCGGCCCAGCCCAGGAATTTATCCGGCTGACCGTGCAGTGTTCCCAGCACCACAATGCGATGGGGGGCCACCGTGGCGATGTAAACCAGACTGCGCTGCTCGTCGACGGCGAGGCCATAGGGCTGACCGCTGTCGTACAGGCTGACCACTCGCTCCACGGTGCTGCCGTTGATGACGGTCACGCTGGCATTGCCAAAGTTGGCCGCGTACACCTTGCCGGTGATGATGTTGTAAGCCAGATGATGGGGTTGGCTGAAATCGCCGCTCAGCGTGGCGATGACGGCGCGGGAGGCCACATCAATGACCGACACGCTGTCATCCAGGCTGTTGGCGACATGCACCTGCCCGTAAGTAACATTGTAAACCGCGCCCCACGGCCCCGCGCCCACGTCAACCGGCGTCAGCGGGGTAAAGGCGGTGGCGTCGGCATTAATTTCGATGGGGGTGATTTGGTTGGCGGTGTAATTTGTGACCCACAGCATGTGATGCAGGCCATCGTGGGCAATGCCGGTGGCGCCGGGCAGATTGGGGATGGTGTGAAT
>Ga0180430_10003741_pt1 | contig 13040 bp, 4 predicted proteins | sample SS_ome_9_FD_132999 | JGI IMG/M metagenome (GOLD analysis project Ga0180430, IMG submission 132999) | Hypersaline lake sediment archaeal communities from the Salton Sea, California, USA - SS_1_S_2 metaG | ecosystem: Environmental > Aquatic > Non-marine Saline and Alkaline > Hypersaline > Sediment... | reverse complement strand
TGCCCGTCTGCTCCTCGATATCGGCCAACGCCTCCAGGGTCTGTTCCCACAGACCCGGCGGGAAGTCGCCCTCTTCCATGTATTCAATGCAGGCCTCGGTGGTAATGGTGAACGCCGGCGGGACCGGGATGTCGGCCGCGGTCATGGTGGCCAGCCCGGCGCCCTTACCGCCCAGGATCTCCTTCATCTCGGCCATCTCGGGCTCGTAGCCCAGCGTCTCCGTCAGTGCGTCCTTGGCGGATCGCGATAGATAGACCCACTTTTTAGTCACAGTCTGTTCCCTCCTACAGTTTTCGGGTAACCCTTCACCGGGCGATCCCGCGGATCCGCAGCCCGCGGCTCCAGGCTGGCGCCGGATAGTGCTCCGGCGGCGGCACAGATCGATCGCGCAGTGGACGGTTACGATCTCAGAATATCAATGCGGATGATGAGTAGGCCGTTGGTGAGGGGGCTCGTTTTGCAGCTGGACATCACTGCGCCGTTGCGGCGCACGGTGTCGCATCGAAACCCTCCTCGCCTTGGCGGGCGCGCTATCGGATGACACACACAGGAAGGAAGCATGAAACCGATTCATGCTTCCCCACGGCTCATCCGCTGAGTCCAAACAATTGGTTGCAGGTTGACCGGCGTACACCCAACAGGTGCCGGTCGCCGCTGCCTCCAGCCCAAATTATAATGGCTGAGGGTGTAAAGTCAAACGCAGACCTGACAGGTTTCGGAAACCTGTCAGGTCTCTATAAGGCGATAAGGGGATAGAGCGATAGAGCCGATCGGTGTCCTCATGCGGCACGGACGGGTCCAAGCCCTCTATTATGCCCGAGCAACCTCGAATGCTTGAACCAGGGGCAGCGGGCAGCCAAGGGCCGCTTCGGCGGGCGGTGGGCCCTGCGGACCGGCCTGCTGACATCGCTGAATGTGAGAGACCCCTCACGCCGGACCAACCGTTCAGCGGAATCAGGGGAGTCAGCACCGTCAGCGATTCAGGGGGCCCGTGGACCGACTAAGGTGCATCGCACGCTGCACATGCAACGCACCCGGGGGTAGACCTGACAGGTCTCGAAGACCTGTCAGGTCTGCAGATGCGCGTAGTCGGTGCCCGGTCCGGCTACGAGCTTCTCATCACCAGCGGCAGGAAGATGCGCGGATAGACGTCGAGTGTCGTACTCGCCGTGGTGCTGAGCTGATCCGGATTCGCCGTATCCGTCACCTCGAGGATGATGGTCTGCTGCCGACCGCCGTCGCGGGCCACCACGTCGTACTCCACCGTGTAGCTGATCGCCTGACCGACTCCGATCTGATTCTCCGGTTCCGGCGAGTTCTTGTACCAGGTGTAGAGGTAGTCGTCTGGGAAGCCGTACCCCAGGGCGAAGTCCAGGCTTCCGTCGTACCCCAGGGCCGCCAGGGTCATGGAGGCATCGGTGGCCGACAAGCCGATCGTATCGCCCGTCTGCACCATCTCCGTGGGCGCCGAGGCGATCTCCGCGAACGGACGCATGTAGGTCTCGTTGGCCGGGATGTAGACGTGGTCCGCCGCGACGAACTCGCTGCCCAGGGTGTAGCTGACGGTCAGGTCGTAGACCGGGATGAGCCCGCTCTGCTCCGTGCCGGCGCTGTCCTCCCAGAAGGCTACCGTGTGGGTCATGATCTCGGTCCCATCAGCCTGGATCGGCGGCTGGTTGAGGCTGACGAGGTCGTTGAGCTGATCGTGCAGCGTGTAGATCTGCGCCGGGGTGAGGATGTCCACGGTCTCGACGCTCTCATATCCCATCGCGCTCGGTAGGGCCGCCAGGGGGCGCCAGCCACCGATGGCGCCGAGGATGGGCACATCGTTCTCGTTCAGCGTGTTCACCATCGCGCTGCTGGTGCCGACGTAGACCTTCTGCTTCGCCCCCGGCCCTACGACAGAGAACTCGATGGTGTCCTGCTCGCCGCCTTGCGCCTCGAACGGGGTGTAGGGGATGATGCGGGAGTAGATCACCTGCCAGACCTCGGCCTGCTCATTGTCCAGCAGGCTCGCGTTCATGGCCGAGAGCGTCCCGCTGACGATGTCGCCGCCGGAGAGGGTGTCCGAGATAGTCTCGTAGAACTGGGCGTCTTCAGGCATCAGGCCGTTGTTCGTGAGGAACGCGTCCGCCGTCCGCCGGGCGTCGTCGGCCCGGACGATCGCCTCCCCGGACAGCGCTGCCTGCGTCGAGGTGTAGGTCCAGAGGTTGTTCAGGTCCGTGTAGCCGTACAGTCCGGAGCCGCTGTCCATCTCCAGCTCGTGGCCGTCGGCCAGGTCGGTCCACATGGCGGTGTCGGCCTGTTGGAGAGCGCACCCGCTGAGGGAGCGCGGGGCGTGCTGGGTCGTGGTGATGCCGAAGACGGTCCCCAGGCCTTCATACTTGGTCTCGGCGTCGGCGAGGCTGAAGGGTGCGAATTCGAAGACGGGCATGGTGCCGTTCAGCGCCTCGACGTCCACGTAACGGGCCGGCTCGCTGCCGGCCGTATGCGTCTGCACCCATGCGTCCCAGTCCCAGGAATCGCTGCAGACGTAGCCGCTCGACGGTCGGTCATTCAGACAGTCTAGCTCGTTGATCAACGCGCGCACCACGCGGCCCGTGGGCTGCGAGCGGTCCGCGGCCTTGTACCAGGCCTGGGCAACCTTGTAACCCGAGCAGATGTAGCGCGCGAACCAGTACCCTTGCGTCCCACTATAGGACATGTCGGCCGCGGCGTTTGTCTTGAAGCCCAGGATGAGGTGCGTGCCCTTCATGCACCGGGCCCAGTTGGCCAGGTGCGAGTCGGCCAACACCTTGCATGAGGTCAGAGCCACCCACTCGTTGTCGTTATCGCCCCAAGAGCGGTAGCAGTCGTTGGGAGTCAACCACTTGTCGTCGTGGGACGTGTCGCAGAAGGTGAACGAGGACGGCCCGCCGTGGCCGACGTAGAACTGGAGGTCGACCGTGTCGAGGTAGATATGCTCCTTGCCGCCCAGCGCGCTTCGTTTGAAGTCCTCCTCCCACGCATACGTGTTGCCGTACCGGTAGCGGCCTCTCCAGTTGTTCGACCCCCACCCGCACCAATCCGTCAGCTTCTTGTAGAGCCCCCAGCCCTCTTGCGTGGAGGCTTCTGTGTCCCACGATTCCTTGCACGCTGAGTGGTGGACGCCGACCTCCCAGCGACCGCCGTCATCGGCTGTCGCTGCCGTGTCCAACGTGCCTAGCCCTCCCGGGCCTGCTGGCTCCGTACCGCCGCCGGGTGGCTCCTGTGCCAACGTGGACGGCAGACCAAGCAGCAGGGCTGCCAGGATCAGCAAGGCTGCCAACCCTCTGCCAATGCGACCAGCGCGAAACTCATTCATCCAGTTCACCGTTCCTCTCATTTCGTCAACGACATCGTGGGCTGGTCGACGGTCGAATTTGACTATGGACCAGTCGTTGCTGGCCCGCCCGCCAGCAGAGGTGAGGGTGAGATGTCCATTTTCACACAGTGTCCTCCAGTCACCGCGACGATTTCTGATTTCCGTCCGTCAGACTGACGCCCGTCGGGCGACCGCTCCACGGGGTCCGCCTCCGAAATCCACGAGACCCACGTTCGCAGTCTAGGCTGCATAGGCTATCCTCCCTTCAGTACCAGCGGCAGGTAGATCGCCTCCAAGGAACTCTGAGCCAGGGGAAGGGGGGGCGCCAGCGAGTGGTAGCGGCCCTTGGCGTCGTCGAGCGCCACGTTTCCCGCGCCGTCCACCACCTGGACGAAGAACCGCGTCTCGGTGGTGGCCGAGATGGTGCCCGTCCACTTGCCCATGCCGTCCTGGTACGTCAGATCCTGGCTCTGCCACGTCCCCTGTCCGTCGGTGTGCGCCAGCACGACGCGAACGATTCCCGAGGGATCGCTGGCGGCGGTTTTGATCGCGGCGGTCACCCCATTCTCGTCCAGGACGCCGTCGACGCGGGAGATGATGGGGGGTTCCGTGTCCGGGCTGCTGGAGTAGTACGTTGCAAACGACATGTCGTCGTAGAGCCGCTCCGCGCCGCTAGCGCTGTCGTATTGACCCAGGACAGTGACCATCGTCTGCGCCGAGGTCGAGATGGAGCCGCTGGCATCGACGTGGAACGGCACAGGAGGGTACCAGCCGTCGGCGTTGAAGCTGGGCTCGGCGGTGGATGTGATGTACTCGTTAAGGGGCAACGCGATGACGGGATCGAAGGCCGGAGTGTCGCTGTAGCTCCCGCCGAGGAGCACCACGCCGTGGAGGTTCCCCGCCCCCGGCGCTGCTGCGTCCGCGAAGAAGAGGGGTTGCATCGGCTCACCTGCCGCAAAGTGGCTCCACCCGTCCAGCGTCACGAACGTTCCACTCACGTTCGGCGTGGTGCTCATGCCGAAGCTTCCCGCTAGTTCGTACGACAGATGCCCGACGTTGACCCCACCGAAGGCAGACGGTGCCGTCGGCGTGATGTTGGCGCTGGGAAAGGGATCCTCGGGGGCCAGCGTCCCGCCAGTCGTCACCTCGACCATGGGCAAGCCGTAGAGAGTGGACTGCATCAGGATCTTCACGTCGTACGGGCCAATGGAGCGCGCCTGTTGAACGTAGCGGTGTTTCGCCGCCGTCAGCGATGGCCCAATCCGGGCCGAGGTTCCCCGCAGCAGCTCCCGGGTGAAGGTCTTCATCAGGGCTTCGGAGTAGACGACGGCCGAGCCGCCCCAGCCGTAGCCTGTGTTCGCCACGTAGTTGGCCCCTTGCTGGGCGAAGGCCTGGGCGAGATCGAGGGCTCCGGTGTCGTTGAGCCCGGCATGGCAGCCGACACTGAAGATGAGAGCCCCTGAGAGATCGGACGTCGCGGTCGCGATCTCGCTAGCCGTCACGGGGTCGTCGTCCGGCGCGCCCTGGGCCAGGTGGCTGGCGTGCCCGTTGATGGACTGGATGGGGTAGGGCGGGTCTGCCGCCAGCTGCTTGTCGCTGAATGAGCTCCCAGGCCACATGTTGCCGACGAGGCTGTCGTCCACCGTGATCCCGTCGTAGTCGAAGAGGGTACTCATGCTGCTCGCGGCGTCCTGGACAAAATCGTAGCCCGTCACCAGGGCGTCCCCGATCTCGGTGACGGGGTCGGCCAGGAAGCCGTCGATGAAGGTGACGATCTCGCTCGGTTCCTCGATTAACCTCCCGACGGCGTAGTCGGGGATGTAGAGCTCCCCTCCCTCCCAATCCGAGGGCAGCGCGTCGACGTAGTAGTCGTCGGTGAGGAGCCTATCGTTCTCGCACGCGGACCACTGCGTGGTGCTGATGGTCACGCTGGCGGCATACGACGCTTCTGTCTTGCTGAGCGTACCCTCCGGAACTCGGCGGAAGGGAATCACGGGGTCGCCGCCGACGATGACGATGTACTCCACGTTGGCGTGGCTGCCCAGGAAGGTCATCACCAGGTTGCGCACGGCACTTGCCACCGCGTTGGCCTGCGCCGGATCGAGAAGAGCCGCAGGACTCGCGGTCCACGCGGCGTAGGCGGCGCCCACCGACGTGTCGGTCTCGACCTGGACGACCAGCCCCTGGACGTCATCGTGGTCGGCCAGCTCATAGAGCTTCGACATGAGGTCGTTGGCCTCCGAAGCGGAGTACAGGCTCTCCACCCGCTCGCGGTTGACGAGGATCACCGTCCGCACGTCTCCAGGCGCCGGAGTGGGAGGCGGCGTGGGCGTGGGCATGGGAGGTGGGGTGGGGGTGGGTGTCGGCGTCGGAGGGATGTCGCCTGTGACGGAGAGGTCGTAGTCGGTGCCGTCGCCCAGGACGCGGCCGTTGTAGCCCGTGACCCGCACGTAGTAGGTGCCCGCCGTGGATAGGGTGATGCTGATGGAGGAGTCTCCGCCAATGCCGTAGTCGTCGTTGGAGGCCAAAGCGTTCCCGGCGGCCCCATAGAGGTCGACCACGGTGTCGGCCTGCGGGCCGAGATTCCCCGTGCGGATCACATAGGGTGAGCCGGCTACAGCGTCAAAGCGGAACCAATCCTGGTCGGCGACATCCGTCGAGAGCGGATCGGCGCAGAAGGAGCGGGTCTGTGCCTGCCCATCGCTGACGAGCGGCGCGGCTTGCAGCCGGCTGTTGTCCCCTTCGAAGGGATCTGGGATGCAGACGCCCTCGCGTATGGAGAGATCGTAGTTGGTGTTCGGACCGGCTGCCCCGGGGTTGTGGTGTTTGACCATGGCATAGTACGTGCCGTCGGCCGGGGCCTGCCAGACGATGCGCGAGGCCGCCGTGTACCCATAGTCGTCGTTGGTCGCCAGCGCGGTCGTCCCGTCCGTGTCGTACAGCGTGAGCACGGTGTCCGCGGCCGTCCCGAGCTCGGATGTCTGGAGAACGTAGATGGTGCCGGCCTGGGCGGTGAACGAGACCCAGTCCTCATCGCCGGAAGGACAGATGTCGTGGGTCTCGCTCCCTCCACTGGTGAGATACTCCCTGGCTGCGGCCGCGCCGTCGTCGTCTTCATACCCGTCCGGCGAGCAGGATAATCTGGAGACCGAGAGGTTGTAGTGGACGTCCGGGCCGAATGTGTCGGGGTCCTGGTTCGTCACCCGGGCGTAGTACGTCCGCGCCGTCGGTGCCGTCGCCGACAGCTCTCCCTCCTGATCCGTCAGATCGCCGAAGGCCTGCCCGCAGGAGCTGAACAATGAGATGAGAGGATTCGCGCCCGGCGCCACGTTATCCGCCACGATGCCCAGGGCGTCGCCGCTCTCGACCGAGAATCGGACCCAGTCCTGATCCCCCGCCGCCTGGAATACGTGGGTCTGGGGGGCGCCGTTGGTGGAGATGTCGCGGGCTGTGCCACATGAGTTGTCCGGCTCGTAGATGTCGCCCGAACTGCCGGACGGTGTGATGCTCAGGTCGTAGCCGGCCAGCGGCCCGTGGTCTGGCAGGGCGTGCTCAACCTGGACGTAGGCGACGCCGCTGGCGGGGGCGTACCATTCGATGCTTGGTCCCGTGCCGAACTGGTACAGACCGTCGCAGGTCTGGTAAAGGTACAGGATGGGCTCGGCGTGAGCCTCGGGGTCGAGCGCCTCGATGGTGTACGTGAGACCGCCAATGACGGTGAACTTGATCCAGTCCTGGTCCCCCACCGGACAGAGCGTGTGTGCCTGGGCCGCGCCCGGCCCGGCCCAGTTGGCGTCAGCGCAGCTATCGTCATCCTCGTATGCGTCCGCATCGCACGTCACCCCGGCGCAGACCGTCTTGACGACCAGGTTGTTCTGCTCGTTGATCTCGGCGATCTGGCCGTCCCGGTCGACCCAGACGTAGATCACGTGGTCGCAGCCCGCCGTGAACGTGTACGTGCGTCCGGACCACTGGTGGGAGCCGCCCGCCGGGAGACCCGTCGTCCAGGGCCAGTAATACTCGTCCGGCGTGTCCGGTTCGGGTGGGCGATCGACTGGATCGACGTAGAGGTACGTCACGAACGACGCGCCGGAGGGCACGCCCACATCACCCTGGTTCTTGATGCGGACGCTGACAGTGACCTCCTCGCCGACCTCCGGCAGGGCCGGGTCGAGCGTGATCTCCGCCGTGAGATCAGGACCGCTCTGGGCCCGGGTGTGGGCCGCTTGCACGATCAGGAGAAGCGTCAGCGCGGCTCCGGCGACGAGCATCGCCGCTCCGCGTGCGCGCAGCGGGCGACCGCGACGACGACGGTCGCCGGAGGGAGCATCCGGGTTGATGGCGGCTGGTTGCCTCACGCCCTGTTTATCGTCCTCCAAGTTGTCCTCCACCCTGCCTCACCTCGGATCGTCAGCATAGGCCCACCGTCCTACGTAGGTCAGGGTTTCCATACCTAACACCGCGTGACGCCAACCGATTCGGCAGGTATGGAAACCTGCCCTACATCTTCGTGTCCCTCGTTTCCTTGGTGTCCCTCGTGGTTCCTGCCGCCTCTGCCCGTGCCGCGAACAACCCTCAGTCGCCGTACTCCTTCAGCGCAAGCGGCAGATAGACGGTTGATGTGCCCTGATTCACCGTCTCGAACCTTGGCGGCGCGTGCACGCCCGCCCGGTCCTGAGCATAGAAAACGACCCGGTACCCTCCATCCTCCGCAAAGCCGCCCGGGTAGGTGGCGCGGTAGGATCCCTCTGAGTCCGGGAGCAGGTCCAGGAGCACCAGGGGCACCCCCAGCTGGAGAGTCGTGGTAATCGGCTCCTGGAAGCTGGGCGCGAAGACCGCCGCCCAGACTAGGTCGATCTCCGCACCGCCGCGCGCTACGGTGGCCTCCAGGGTTCCCGAGTCACCGACCAGCTCCACGGCGACATCCAGGATGGCCGGCGGGAAGCTGCCGAAGGAGGAGGCGATGTACCGATTCTGGGCCACACTCCCGTCGACGGCGTTGGAGAGGCCATCGCCGTTGTCATCGAGCCAGGGGGTCTGGTTTCGGCCCGTGGCTGCCACGGCGCTCTCGCCTTGCTCGAAGCAAGTCTCCAGACTGCCGCTCCCCATCACGCAGGACAGGAAGGCGTCGGAGAAGAAGGCCCCCTGAGCGGAGGCGTATGCGTTGTGCGTCCGATCGGTCGAGGCGATCACGACCCGCCCCGCCTTGGAGATCGACCGGTTACCGGGATCGCCCGGCACCCATTCGATGAAGCTCCCCGAGTGGCAGGCCTCGATGATCACGTTGACCGCCTCCGGGCTGGCAGCTGTCTCCAACGTGTCGAGCCACCCGTCGAGGTCCTCGGGAGTGATCTGTCCGCTGGACCCGCACCCGTCGGCGCAGAAACCCTCGATGATACCGTGATCCATCAGATAGATGTGAAGCGGTTTTCCCGTGCCCACCTTCCCCGCGGCCCAGGTCTCGATGGCGTACTGGAGGTGGGCGGGTGTCGCGTCGTCATCGACCTCGCTGGTGCCGTCGCCGTCCGGATCCTGGGAGGCGGGGGCGAGGTAGCGGATGTCGTCGTCGCTGAATCCGGCGCCCTGGAAGACCCGGTAGGCGTTGTTGGTGACGTGGTAGATGTTGGTCTGGAGGCCGTAGCTCTCGTTGTGGCCGGCCACGATGATGGCCGCGCCGAGGCTCTCAGCCACCCGGTGGATGGTGAGGGACGCGGCCCCGTGGTTGCCGACGTCGTCGTAGACCGTCACCTGGACATCGTTGTCCCCGGGTTGGAGGACCACGTTCTCCAGATAGAAGCTGGCTGTCGCCCCGGAGAGGCCGTAGTCCCACCGTTCGCTGCCGTTGCTCACGTTGTGCACCTTGGCTCGGCTGAGATTCCCGCCGACGTCCTGCGCGCTGCCGCTGAGCGTGAGGCTGGCGAGGGTGGTGGTGTAGACGGCTCCGCTGGTGGGCTGGCTCAAGGTCACCGACGGCGTCGTCTCGTCCGCGGGCTCCGTGGGAATGTTGGAGATCTCCAGGGACTTGGGGCTCCGGTTGCCCGAGAAGTCCACGGCCTGGACGGCGACGTAGTAGGGCATGCCGTTCGCCAGGCCCGTGATCTCATGGTACGTCGTGCTGCCGCCCGCGACCTGATCGACGCCGCTGTGGACGCCGGGGAACGTCCCAAACCAGACGTTGTAGCCCACCACATCCTGCTCCGGGGACTTCTTCCACTGGACGGCGAGGCCCTCGTGGAGAGACGCCGAGCGTGGGCTGGTCGGAGCCGAGGGGGGCGTTGTGTCGACGGTGACCGATACGTCGTAGGACGTGCTCTCACCGTACTGACTTGGATCGTGCTGCTTGAACATCAGGTAGATGGTGCCGGCGGTGGTGCTGTTCCATTCCAGGCGGAGGGTCTGGCCGAATGCGTTATCCTCCGAGCCCAGATAGGGTGCGCTGCAGCTGTCGTGGAGGAAGAGGACGGCGTCATGATGCGCGCCAACGTCGGAGGTCTCGATGACGTACGTCTTGCCGGCCAGAGCGCTGAACTTGATCCAGTCCTCGTCCCCCTCATCGTGGAACGTGTGGGTCTGGGCCGTGCCGTCGGTGGCGATGGTGGCGGCTGCGCCGCAGGTGTCATCAACCTCGTAGTTGTCGCCCTCTGGGGCCGCTGCCCCGATGGTGATCTCGCGGGAATCGCTGTCCGTGCTGCCGCAGTTCGAGGCAGCCACCGTCACTTGCTTGGCGCCGGTCGTGGCCCACCGGTACGAGGCGCTGCTCGTCCCCTGACCGCTGACCAGACCATCGGCGGACCACGCGTAATTGATGGGCAGCGTGGCACTGACCGGGCTGACAGTCGCGGCAAAGACGTAAACTGTGTTGGTGTACCCCGTGGTGGGTCCGTCGAGGGCGACGCTCTCCAGGGCCACCAAACACGGGCCTGCCTGACCGGCTGCCCCATACCAGAAGCCCGGCGCGATCTGGTAGTTGGCGCTGCTGGACGGTGCCTCGGCCCATTGGCCGAGTGCGTCGTCAACCTGGTAGTCAGGCGAGGTTCGAGAGCCGCCTCCACCCGAGAGCAGGTGCCAGCTCAGGTCGAAGTTGGTCGAGACCTGAGCCAACACGACGCCCGCTGAACCCAGCAGGATCACCAGGGAAAGAAGCCGAACCAGTGTCTTCTTGGAGGTCATAGCTATCCCCAGCGTAGCCGCTTAGGGAGCCTCGTCGATCTCATAGGTGATGACGGCGCCCGCAATCCTAAGACTTGAGCCATCCCACGGATTACCATACGCGTTCACCAGGTAGGACGTATCCGTGTTGTCGATGACTGCGTACTGGATGGACGAGTCCGTCCGATTGATGTAGCCTGCTGTGCCCGTTGAGTCGACCTCGGCCATAGAGGAAAACGCACAGCCCGACATGCCGTGCGCGTAGAGCGTCACGTGCAGGTCGTAGCTTGAGCCATCGTAGAAGAAGACCTTGAAGCTCGTCACCACTGCTCCGTGGGGCAAATGAACACCGGCGACCATGGATCCGCTCCCGCTGTACCTATAGGCTCCCCCGCAGGCCCCTGAGTTGCTGTAGTCGGCGTTGTTCCAGGGGACGAAATCCTCCGGCGCCACCGCCAGGTAATGCGTCCGCGGAGACGAGTAGGCGACTCTGTCTGTCTGGAGCTCGCCGCCCACAGCCAGATCACCCGTCACGCTCGCGTCCCCGGAGGCACGCAGGGCGTCACCGTAGACGCTGTAGAAATAACCACCGTAGCTGTTGGTGCTGTAGCCGTATAGCCCGTAGCCGGAGCCCCAGTTTCCACCGAACACACCCGTGCCGCTCCCCATCGCCTCGCCGCGCATGGCGGTCGATGTCTCGCTGCGCCCGTAGACGCCGTAATCTGCTTCGCTGTGTCCCACCACGCCGGTCCCCGCTGCGGACTTCCCCTGAACCCCGGCTTCCTGAACGTAGGTGAAGTCGGTCCAGCCAGCGACGCCGAGCACGCCGGCTTGACCGGCGGCTGTGGACCCGGTCTCGCCCCGAACACCGTAGGTGCCCGCACTCGTGAAGTGACCGCCCAGGCCCGAGACGCTCTCGCCCCGCACGCCGGCGTCCGCCGGGCCGTACCCGAGGACGCCCGTGCCGGCCTCGCTCGAGCCAAAGAGCCCGGTTCCGCTGCCGCTCTCACCGCTGAGGCCGTGCTCGCTCCCCGAACCGTAGAGTCCGGTCGTCCCGCCCGACAGGCTCAGGCCCGTGCCCGTGCCCGTCCACGCGTCGCCCCAGTGGTCGTGGTCCACGTCTGCGAAGTCGCTGCCGTGCTGTCCGTCGAGTCGGTCGGCGTCGAGGCCGCTCCCAGGCCCATCGTCATCCAGAATCTCGGCCAGGGCCGCGCCGTCCGCCAGATCCTTATCGCCTATCTCCCCGTTCAAGATCATCTCAGACGTAATCGCGTCGGCCTCCAGCTCCTGCACGTAGCGGCCGTCGGCCTGGGCCCGGGTAAGGAGATCGCCCGATGCGTTGTTGTCCAGGTAGTCCTCGCTGGTGAGATCTCCGTAAGCCGAGAAGCGATCGTAGTCGACCGTTCCCGAGATGATATCAGCGCCGCTGTGGGAATGCGTGCCGCCGCTCAGGCTGCCGGTGACTTCCAGATCGCCGTCTAGGGTGGTCGAGCCGGCGACCGCCAGGGCGTCCCCGGTGCCGGAGTTGGTGAGCGAGAGGGCCGGCGAGGTGAGGGTGGTGGAGATCTGCGCCCCCGGCACAAGGCTCATAGCATAGGCTACTGGGAGCATCCGCTGGCGCGGCGTCGCCTCAGGGTCTGCACCAACCTTGATGCCCAGCCAGAGGGCCTGCCCGTTGAAGAGGCTCGTCGGGAGCGCGGCAGTGTCTCCCAAAGCTGTACTGAAGATGCCGCTCTGCGCCGTCACGTCCTTCGTCTCCGTCCACAGCGGAGTCACCGCACTCTCCCCGTCGTAGAGCCTGAAGGTCATGGTGTAGTCCCCGTCACCCACGGGCTGGCCCGTCGTGGGATCCGTGAGTCGTCCCTGGTACTGGAGCAGCGGCGAGACGATGCTGCTGACGGCGACACCGCTCTGGCCTGGCGGCTGATCGCCAGCGGGCTGCGCTGCGGTCGGACCGGCGACGAGGAGGCCCAGCAGGGCCACTACGGTCAGTGCGATTCTCGTTCCTCTAGTTCTCATGTCGTTCCTCCTGCCTCTTTGGCCGTCCAAGTGACCACAGCTTCGTAAAGCTACGAAAGGACAAAGATACGGGCGATCGATCCCGTTTGCGCGGCTGTTGGCGCGTAGGTTTGAGTGAAATCGGCGGCATTCGGCTCGCCTGACAGGCGTTGACCGGCAGCTTGTGAAGGTTTCTGCTGGGAGCGATGCCCGCTGCGATACCCGTCCATCGTCACCTCCGCCGCTGAAGGGGTGTGCCTGTCCCGTACGGTGGCGTCCCGACACGGTAGCCCTGATTCGGTTCGTCGTCGCGTCGGACCGGTTCGGGTCCGCTACGCAAACACGCGTCAGCGGTATCGGACGCTCAGGTTACGGAGGCAGGAGATGTCCGTGAGCAGGTGCCGCGTGAGGGCGGTAAAGGTGATCCTGCTGACAACAGTATATCACACCCTGGGGTCCAATTCAAGGGTTTGGGGACCCTCGTGGTCGCAGCGAGCGGGGACGGGTCCAGGCATTTGGAGGACGGAGACCTGACAGGTTTCGAAAACCC
>Ga0180430_10003738_pt1 | contig 13048 bp, 7 predicted proteins | sample SS_ome_9_FD_132999 | JGI IMG/M metagenome (GOLD analysis project Ga0180430, IMG submission 132999) | Hypersaline lake sediment archaeal communities from the Salton Sea, California, USA - SS_1_S_2 metaG | ecosystem: Environmental > Aquatic > Non-marine Saline and Alkaline > Hypersaline > Sediment... | reverse complement strand
TCTGGGTCGTCTTGGGCAGCACCCATCGCCTCACCAGCCCTCACAAACCACACAACTGCCTCTATCTCATCGACACCCAAGGACAACTCGTCGACCGATACGACAAGCGATTCTGCACCGAGTCCGACCTCAAACACTACTGCCCGGGCGATCATTTCGTCACATTCGACATCAACGACGTACGCTGCAGCCTCCTGATCTGCTTCGATCTGCGCTTGCCCGAACTCTATCGCCAACTCCTGCGACGCCGCGTGCAGTGCGTCATTCAATCCTTCTACAACGCCCGCCAGCAGGGCCCGTCCGTCCACACCCACATCATGCGCCAGACCATGCAGGCCAACGCCGCCAACAACGGCTTCTGGGTCAGCATGGCCAACGCCAGCGGCTATTACGCCCCCTACAGCTCGTGCTTCATCCAGCCGGACGGCCTGATCGTACGTCAACTCCCCCGCCATCGAACCGGCCTGATGGTCAACACCGTCGACACCAGCCAAACCTTCTACGACCCCATGGCACGCTTTCGCCACGGCATCCTCGCCGGAAAACTCTCCAACGGCCCCACCCCCAACGACCCCCGCAGCCAACAACGAAAGACCCTGTAAATCACGCCAAGCGAAATATACGCATCGGCACGGCCAACACAAACCTCCCCTTAGGCCCCGGCCTCACATACCCGGTAAATTAGTGGACCCTCAACACCCAGCTTCTTCAGCCTGCCCGTCATCGCCACCGACTCACTCGCCGCGTCATCGCCCCCGCCAGCCCGTGCCGGCAAATGCACCGCCACAATCTGCCGCCCCAGCAGCTCGATCAGATCCAACGGGTCGTACAGCCGTTGCGCGTTGTGCGGATTCAGACACAGACCGACGTAGGGGTTGTTGATCTGGTCAATCAGGTCACGAACTTCCAGCGGGCTAAGCAGCAGGCCTTGGGCGGGGTTCTCAAAACCAAGCGTCACCGCTCGGTCAGCGGCATACTCCGCCAGCGTGATCAGCGAACCAAAAAGGCTGTTGAAGGCCTGTTCGTACGGCTGACCCAGCGGCTGCTCAGACCCGTGCAACGCGCGGACGCCGACGATGACAGTGGGCGCCTCCGCGCAGCACCCTGCCATGTCCACCAACCAGCGACACCTCTCAACAGCCCTCTCCCGCACGCCCTCGTCTGCCTGGGCCAACCCAAACAAATCGAAGCTGGCGCTCGTCAGCGCCGCCAACGTCAGACCCGCCCCCCCCACTGCATCAAGTATCTCTTGCCAGCGTGAAGAGGATCTCTCCATGGCCGCAAACTCACCCAACGGTTGCCCCGCAAGACACAACTCCAGACCGCTGCACTGGAGCGCCGCAGCCTGGCCAAGCGTGTCGGCCCAATTGGCGGTGTTCGGCAAATCGTTGGTGCTAAGGCACTTGTACATGATTTCTCCCGTCGTTGACCATATTTGCGTTGGCTCCTATAATGTCACCTACACTTACAGATTGCAAGGCCCTGCCAAGACGGACTAACGAATACATGGCGAACATCGCGACACTGCCACAACTCCTGGTCAATAAAATCGCTGCCGGCGAGGTCGTCGAACGTCCCGCCAGCGTCGTCAAGGAGCTCCTCGAGAACAGTCTCGACGCCGGAGCCAAACGCGTTGCTGTCGATATCGAAGACGGCGGCAAACGACTCATACGCATCAGCGACGACGGCTGCGGCATCGCCCCCGATCAATTGCCCCTGGCCGTCGCCCCCCACGCCACCAGCAAAATCGCCCAGGAGGCCGACCTCTACACCATCGCCAGTTTTGGCTTTCGCGGCGAGGCATTGGCCAGCATCGCCTCCGTCAGCCAGGTGGACATCGTCAGCCGGCAGGCCGACGCCATCGAAGGGGCGGCTCTGACCATCAACGGCGGCGACCTCGCACCCACCACCCCCGCCGCCGGCGCGCCCGGCACTACCATCACCGTACAAAACCTGTTCTTCAACACCCCCGCACGCCGAAAGTTCCTACGCCGACCCAATACCGAAATGGGCCACATCAGCGAACAGTTCACCCGCGTCGCATTAGCGAATCCAGACGTCCACTTGACCCTGAGCCACAACGGCAGACTCCTTCACGAACTCCCCGCCGGCGCCTCCTTGCGCGATCGCGTGGCTGCGCTGTTTTCACGTGAGCTGGCCCAGGGACTCTTGAGTGTCGCCCGGCGAGAACGCGACATTGAAATCGACGGACTCATCGGTCTGCCGCAACACTCTCGACCATCGAGCCAGTGGCAATACGTCTTCCTTAACGGTCGCTGCATCCGCGATCGCTTTATCAGTCACGCACTACGCGAAGCCTATCGCGGCTTGATGGAGCCCAGCCGTCAGCCCGTCGTCTTCCTGTTCTTACGCGTGCCCGCCGAGGCGGTAGACGTCAACGTCCACCCCGCTAAAACCGAGGTGCGTTTTGCCGACTCCAACGTCATTCATTCCCAGGTGCTCGCCGCCTTGCGCGATCGCCTGCTCAGCACCGACCTGTCCGCCACCTATCAGGGTTCCCACAACGCAACCGCCCGTAAAGGGCAGTCCGCCCCAAATCCCCAGCCCGGCCAGTCGTGTGAAACCGAAACCCCCGAGCAACGCCGCGAGCGGGTAAGACGCGCCATGGCCGACTTCTTCAAAACTTCTGGCCCGCCCCAAAACACACCCAACGCGCCACCCGCACCGACAACACCCACCGGCGAGATGACGCAAACCGGTCCAAACACCGCACCAACGATGAATAGCGACACGCGCCCGCCCCTACCCTCGGCCATACCCGATACCTCACCGGACCACGCCCCCGAGGCCCCTGCCCAGCCTGCATCGCAGTATGCCGCCGACCACCCGTCACCCGCACCCGACCCGTCAACAGCACCCCAGGCAAACCCCGCCGCTACGCCTCCTGCCCAACCCGGCGAACTTGAGCCCTCCAAACACTACGTACAGATCCACAACAGCTATCTCGTCACGGAAAGCGACGACGGCATGGTCATTGTCGACCAGCACGCCCTGCACGAACGAATCATCTACGAACGTCTCCACCAACAGGTCAGCAACGGAACCCTGTCGAGCCAACGGCTCCTGATTCCCGAAACCGTCGACGTCACCGCCAACCAGATGGCCGCCATGGAAAAAGCCGGCCCCCTATTAGAGAGCCTCGGCGTCCTGCTTGAGCCTTTCGGACCCCGCACCGTCGCCGTCCAGGGCTTTCCGACCCTGCTCGAACGCGTGGGCCCCGCTGAATTCGTCGGCGACCTGCTCGACTTGCTCGTCGCCCAGGCAGGCAAGGTCAGCCGCGAGCAACTGCTCCATGAGCTGCTCGATATGATGGCGTGTAAAGCGGCCGTCAAGGCCGGAGACCCCCTCACTCAACAGGAAATCGAAGCACTGCTCGCCCAGGGCAAAAATGTCGACCGCGCCAGCAACTGCCCCCACGGACGCCCCACCTCCATCAAACTCTCCCTCGCCCAACTCGAAAAACAATTCAAACGAACCTGACCACCCCTTGCATCGCCTCTTCGCTGTTACATATCAATACGCCCGACCAGCCTGCTCGGCCTCCAATGTCAGCGTACTCAAATGCCGGCTGACCTTACCCGCAATCCAGACTGCCCCAGCCGTTCCAATCACCTGCCGATACTGGTCAAGCTGCTCAGGATAAAAACTTACCTCCGCCAAGCCCGAAACGTCCTCCAGCGTCACAAAGCCCATCGTCTTGCCGCTGCTGGTCTTGGCCGTCCGGGCCGCAGCGACAAATCCCGCCACACGAACCGCCTGATTAAGGTGTCGTTCCAGACGATTCGCCCAGGTATGCCGCGTCCGAAGCAACATCGCCGGGTGCATGCTGAAGGGAATATCCGTCGTCCTCACCTCCGCCTGCAAACGACTGACACGGTCGTAATCGGGCAGACAACTGTCAGACGGATGCTCATAAAGATCGAACAACAAAGGCCTCTCTCGGCTATCAACATCGTAACGAGCCCGCAGCAGCATCGCCGGCCGAGAGGGACCAAGCCCATCGCACGCCCCCACCTGAATCAGCCGGCTCAGTTCACCCCGGCGAAAACGCACCCGCCGACGCAAATCGTTCAAATCGCCAAACGAACCTCGCCTTCGCTCGTCCATAATAGCCTCGATAGCGCTACTGCTGAGCCCCTTGACAATCTGCAGCCCCGCACGAATCGCCTTGCCCTCCATCCTCCACTCCCGCTCGCTGTGATTCACATGCGGCAAACACACCTTAACCCCATGCCGAATCGCGTCCCACACGTACACCCGCAACGGATACATCCCGTGATGGTTATTCAAAATCGCCGTGTAGAACGCTCCCGGATAATGCGCCTTGAGATATGCCGTCTGCCACGCGATGTTGGCGTACACCGTGGCGTGCGCCTTGCAGTAAGAATACGCCGCAAACCGCAAAATTTCATCCCAAAGAGCCTCGGCCACCGGACGATCAATCCCTGCCTCAACCGCCCGCCGATAAACAAACTCCTTGTACTGCCCGTGCAGCCGCTCGCTCGAAACCTGCTTCGACACCTCGCTGCGAAACTGATCCGCATCAGCCACCGAATACCCCGCCAACTCCACAGCTATCCGCATCACGTCCTCCTGATAGAGCATCACGCCATACGTCTCACCAAGCACGTCACGCAGCTTGGCGTGCAGGTACGCAAAAGACTTCTTCTCGACGTGCCGCTCGATGTACTTGGCCTTCATGCCCCCCGCTGCCGGCCCAGGCCTGATCAGCGACAAAGCAATCGCCATGTCGTGCTGGTTCCGGACGTTCAATCCCCGCAACAGCTGCCGCATACCTGGTGATTCGCACTGAAACACCCCCAGGCTGTCACCCCCAGCAAGCATCCTGCCCACACACTCGTCCTGCCGAGCAACCCCGTCGATATCCAACGCACACCCCTTCTGCCCAATAATCTCAACCGCTTCATGCACCGTCGAAAGCGACCGATTACCCAGCAGATCCATCTTGATAAGCCCCATCGCCTCCGCCGCGTTCTTGTCGTACTGCGTGACGATCACCCCCTTTGTCGCCCGCTGCAGCGGAGCCAATTCATGCAATGGCCTCGGCGTAATCACCAGCCCGCCACAATGCAACCCCAGATGCCGCGGCATTCCCAAAATCGCATCAGCCAGACGATACACCGGCGAAGGCCGACTCTTCTCCCTGTCATTGACAATCTCGTCAATCTGCACCGGCTCCAGACCAATAGCCCGCCCCACATCCCGCAACGCACTACGCCGCCGATAACAATTCAGCGTCGAAATCATCGCCACATGGTCGTAACCCCAGTGCTCGTAGCAAAAATTGATCACCTCATCCCGCCGCCGCCAGCACAGATCGATATCGATGTCCGGACAATCCAGACGCCCGGGGTTCATAAACCGCTCAAAGTACAGCTTGTGCTCCAGCGGACACACACGCGTAAAACCCAAAACATACGACACCAATGCACCCGCCGCCGACCCACGCACATCCACCGGAATATCCCGCCCCTTGGCGAAATCCACAATGTCCCGCACCATCAGAAAATAATCACTGAACTCGTTCTGCCGAATTACCCCCAGCTCATATTCCAGCCGCTTGACAATAGGCTCCGTCAAATTGCCGTACCGCCGCGCCGCCCCCACATGACAAACACGGGCCAGCTTCTCGTCGGCGCTACGACCATCGAGATTGCCCGTCCGCGGCAGATAGTATCTACCGGGCGGCAACCGAAATTTGCAGCGTCCGATAATCGCCTCGTGATTAGTCAGGGCCTCCCGGTGCTCCCGAAACGCTCGCCGCACCTGCCTCGCCCAAGGCAAACAACACTGCCCAACCGAATCCGTCGGCCCCGGCCCCATCGTGCTCAGCGAACGAATCTTGTCCACCAGCCGCAACCGAGCCCCGTCCGTTTCGTTCGTGATATTACAGATTTGACCCGCCAGCGGTGCCAGTCGATGCGACCGTGCCCACTGCGCCTGGGCAGGCTCCCTACAGAGCACAAAAAGACGCTCTCCATCCAGCATCCTCCCCAGTTGCACCGCCAGCTCGCCCGGCCCGCACAGGCAGATCAATCCCGCCTGACGCCGCACCAACGATGCCGCCAGCGAAAACTCCTCGTCCAGATGAAACGCACTCAGCAGCCTGCACACGTTGCGATAACCGCACCGATTTTCAATCAGTAAAATCACATGCTCGCTCGCCGTGAGAATTTCCGTACCGAAAATGGGGGCTATGCCCATCCCCCTGCCCGCTTGGTTGAAATCAAACGCCCCATAGAGCCCATTGACATCCGCCATCGCGAATGCATCGTAACCTAGCTCCTTGGAACACTCTGCCCAGCGTTTCGGCCAGACGGCCCCTCGAAGCAGACTGTACACGCTGCGACACGTTAACGCCGCCAATTTCATTCTCTCACCTTGCTCGCCAAATACACATAAGCCGCGCTCTCCCCATTGCGCCTGCTGAAACACAAACAGAACCGCATTTCACAAATAGTAAGACTATGTGTCGGGTGGTCGGGTGGCACCGCCAAGCGAGAGATCACAAAGAAACCTCTGAGCCCTGAAGGGGCGACATAAGAAAGAACGTAAAAAACTGCAAAGTAAGCCCTTATCGTCGAAACGAAATATCCTCATATCCTTGTAGTATTAGCTCTCCGCAATGCTCGCCAGGTTCGGATACGTAGCCAAAAGGTTGGCCGGCACCGCAACCTTACACCCACTCAGCATCGCCTTGAGTTCCAACGCATTGGCGATTTCGCCACCCCGGTAATGGTTATTCGTAATGACCGTCAGGCTGCTCAGCGACTCGCGCAACGCGTCAATGCGACACTTGACCTGCCCCAACTCAGCCGCACTGTAGTAGTAATTGTACGTCGCGTCCCGACCAGCCTTGCTGAACCACGTGTCATAATTACGCCCATGCAACCGAAAATACCCCTCACGCCCCACCGTGCAATGCGCCAGGCTGAACGACTTCGAACTGACCGGATAATCCAAATTCGCCACCGTCACACCCAACCCGTCGAGAAACCCCAACGACTCCTCCGCCTGCCACGAAACATGACGCACCTCAACCGCCAGATGAAACGCGTCACCAAAACTATCCACAATCCGCGACAACTGCTGCCGATGACGCGCCGAATCATCAAAATCATAACGAAACTGCACCAGAAGATGCCTCAAACGATCCGCCTCCAACAGCGGCGCAAAACCCTCATGAAACTGCCGAACCATAGCTTGGTCCACCCTGCCCCCATGCGTAAAATCCCGGTGCAGCTTCGCCGTAAAAAAGAACCCCTCCTTCTCTTGCGTCCGCCGAAGCCAGCTCTCGCTATTCCGAACCGAAGGAGGCCGATAAAAACTGTTGTTGATCTCGATCACGTCCACAAAATCGCTGATAAACGCCAACTGATCCATCCCCTTGGCCGGATACACCAGCCCCTCCCAGTCCGCATACGACCAGCCCGCAATACCGACATAAACAGAAGCCGCCATAACACACCTGCCACCTGCGACCCCTTCATCCTCTACACCAACATCGCCCGCCGCCATCACACCTAACTCACTCGCCGCATACAACCCACCACTCTACCTATAATACGCACGTCGCTGTCGTCAGGCCGCACATACTTCGTGCGATAACCCGCCCGCTCGTTCGCCGGCTTGAGCGCAATACGCCGCGACTGAATAAACACCCGCTTGACCGTCACACTGTCATCCAGCAGCACCACCCCGATCTGCCCCGATTCAATCGTTGGCTGCGGCCGCACCACCACGTAATCCCCGTCCATGATGCCCTCGTCCACCATGCTCTCACCCACCACCCGCACCAGAAAACTGTCATCCCCGCCGCCGAACATCTCCCCCACATCCACATAATCCTCAATATGCTCCTCCGCCAGAATCGGCTCACCAGCCGCCACCCGGCCCACCACCGGCAAAACCCGCCGCCCAACCGACGAACCACGCCATGCCTCCCCGGCCGCCCCCTTCCCCACGCTGCCTTGCCCAGCCAACACCGCCTCATACGCCCCAGACAACCGCAACCCCCGGTGCCCCCCCGCCTTGACCACATACCCCTTCTTAATCAAATACCCCACCAACTGATGAATCGCATTCTGACTCAACCCAAAATGTTCCGCCATCTCCCGCTCGCTCGGAGGCCGCCCTACCCGCAACCGCTCCGCCAGGCACCCCAACACATCTTCTTGTCTCGCCGTTAGCTCTTCCATAAACCCTCCTGATTTCCTATACAGTATTATATTGTCATTTGACTATATATTGCAAGCAAAAAATGCCCCCCCAAAACACTCTCCCAAAAGAAATATGAATCTGCCGCCTCTAACCGCATTTGTGGCACAGACTTAAAGCAGAAAGCGTCGCAGCCGCCCCATCTGGCTCCGCCACGTAAACCGCTCAGGCGGTGGTTGCCTCCTGACGCCGACGGTGCGCCAAACGCCCCACCCACCCGGCAAAATCATCATACAACGTGTACACCACCGGCACGATCAGCAGCCCGATCCAGCCACCCGCAATCAAACCCCCAATCTGCACCATCGCCATCGGCGACATCATCTCGCCGCCCCAACCCAGCCCCAACGCCAACGGTATCAACGCCACAATCGTCGTCAGATTCGTCATCACCATAGGCCGCAAACGAATCGAACCCGCCTCCACAATCGCCTCGTTGCGCTCCTTACCCTTGGCACGCAATATATTCACATAGTTCAACACAATAATAGCATTATTAATCACCAGCCCGATCAAAATCACCATGGACATAATCGAAAATATCGAAAACGTCCCCGCCGTCAAAAACAACGCCACCAACACCCCGATCAGACTCAAAGGCAACGCCGCCATAATCATGAAAGGCTCCACAAACGACTCCAGCAACGCCGCCAGCAACATGTACGTCAGACACAGCGACATCACCATCGCCACCCCCAACCGACCAAAACTCTCCCGCATCTGCTCCACCTCACCCGCGAAAAATATCCCGCAATCCGGATACTTCGCCAACAAAGGCACCATCTGCTCCTCGATCGTCTTGGCCACATCACCCTGCGCCCGCCCGCTTACGTCCGCCGTCACCGTGATCATGCTCTGGCGATCCTTGCGAAACAACTGCGAAGGCCCCGTCGTCGTCACCACCTGCGCCACCTGAGGCAACGGTATCAGCTTGCCCTGACGATTCATCACCGTCAATTCCCGAACATCCTCCACCGTCCCGCGCGACTCCTCCGCGTTACGCACCCGAATATCGTAATCGTACGCGCCGTCCCGATACTCACTCACAATCAACCCGTCAAACGACGCGTTCACCACGCTCGCCAGATACCGCACGTCCAGATCCGCGTCCTGACACTTCTCCCGATCCGGTATGATCCGCACCTCAGGCTGACCAGACCGGTAATTCGTATCCACATCCACCGCACCCGGCACCCGCTCCGGATCGCTGATAACCGCCACCGCCTCCTCCATGAACGCCCGCACCCGCTCAATCCGGTCCCCCGTAATCTCCAACTGTATCGGCACCTCACCCTCGCCCCCGCCCCCCGACTCCAACAGCTTGATATGCGCCCCCGGCACCCCTGCCCCCGCCAGCACCGGCCGCAAACGATCCATCACCTCTTCCGTGCTCTCCTCTCGATCGAGCTTATCCACCAGCGTCACGTTGATCTGCGCGATATTCACCGACTGACTCGAGCCCCCCACACCGCTGCCCATCACCTGCCCAATCGTCGCATACGTGCTCACCAGCTCCGGCAACACCGCCTCATCACGCAACACCCCCTCCAGCCGCGCCACCGCCGCGTCCGTCTCCTCCAGCCGCGTACCCGTCGGCATCTCAATCGTCACAATAAACTTGCCCTGGTCCATCGACGTGATAAACTCTCCCCCGATAAACTGACCCAACTGCAGCGAACTGAAAAACAACCCCGCCACAATCACCAGCGACCAGATCCGATGACGCAAACACCAACGCAACGCCCCCAGATACGTCCCACGCACCCCTTCGAACCCGCCGTCAAACCAACGCCCGAACTTCCCCAACAGCCCCGTACCCATCGGCTCCGTGTTTTGCTTCGTCAACAGCCGCGACGCCAGCATCGGCGCCAGCGTAAACGATACCAACAGCGACACCACCGTCGCAAACGTCGCCGTCAAACCCAAATCCTTGAAAAACTGCCCGATCACCCCGCCCATAAACGCGATCGGCACAAAAATCACGATGTTCGTCATCGTCGTACTCGCCACCGCGATCGCAATCTCGCTCGTCCCCGTCACCGCCGCCTCTTTCGGCCCCTGACCCATGTGCAGATGCCGCACCACGTTCTCCAGCACCAGCACCGAATTATCCACCAGAATCCCGATTATCATCGCCATACCCATCATGCTCATCAGGTTCATCGTCAAACCGCTCAGATACATGATCGTAAACGTCGCCACCACCGATATCGGCATCGTCAGCGACACAATGGCCACACTCCGCAGACTGTGCAAAAACAAGAACAGCGTAATCGCCGTCAACACAATCCCCACCCGCATGTTCGAAAATACATTACCAATCGACGACGTAATCCACGACGCCGACTCCTCCTGCACCGTAATCGCATAATCCGACGGCAGCGTCTTGCCCAACAACGCAATCTGCTCCCGCACATCCGCGTCAATCGACACCGTGTTGCCGTCAGAACGCTTCTGCACGCTCATCCCCACGCACGTCTTGCCGTCCGCCCGCACCTTGTCCCGAATGTCCTTGAACGCGTCCCGCACCTCCGCCACGTCCCGCAAATATATCGGCCGACCGCTCGGCAGCGTCAGCCGCAAATTACGCAGCTCCTTCAGACTCGTAAACTTACCCCGCAAACGCACCGTGTACTCCCGGCTGTTCTGCTGTATCTGGCCACCAGGCGTCTCCAGATTCGCCGCCGCCACCGACGCCGCCACATCCGTAATACTCAACCCGTGCGCCCGCAGCCGCTGCTGATCCGTCAGAACGTGGATCTCACGCTCTTCCCCTCCCAATATCGTCACCGACGCCACACCCGGCACCGTCGCTATCCGGTCCTTGATACGCCTGTCCGCCGTCCGAAACACCTCACGCAGCGACCGCCGCGCCGACACCGCCAACTGCATCACCGGCTGCGCACTGAAATCAAACTTCTGCACGATCGGATCGTCCGCCGACTCCGGCAACAAAGGCCTCACCAGATTCACCTTCGCCCGTACGTCCGCCGCCGCCACATCCACGTCCGTCTCCAGATAAAACTCCGCTATCAGAAGCCCCATCCCCTGCTGCGAAATGCTCCGCAGATGCTTGATCCCCTCCACCGTGCTGATCTCGTCCTCCAGCTCCTTCACAATCAACTGCTCGACCTCTTCCGGGCCGGCACCCTCATAACGCGTCACCACCGTCACCACCGGAAACTCAATCTCCGGAAACAGCTCCCGCGGCAACTGCGTATAGCAGAACAACCCTATCCCCCCCAACGCCAGCATCAGCATCGTCACCAACACAGGCCGCGCCACCGACATACTCACCAATCGCATCGCCTATCCTCTATCTCGTGTCTCACGCTATTACCGTGTCGCGGCCATCTTGCCCGCGCTCTTGCCGTGTCGCGGGCATCTTGCCCGCGATTAAAAAATACGTCGCGAAGCGACACCTTCCCTTATCCCTTATCCCTCTCTTCTTCAACCGTCACCTTCGTCCCCACCTCAATAATCTCCTGCGTCAGACTGATCACCCGCTCCCCCGCCGCCACACCACCTGTCACTTCCACCAATTCCCCGAACGTCCCGCCCACTTCCACCGCCTGACGCTCCACAATCCCCTCCCCATTCACCCGCAGCACATACGACGCGTCCCCCTCATGCCGTATCGCATCCAACGGAGCCACCAGCGCCCCCGCCCGCGACGCCGTCACCACATGCGCCCGGCCGAACATCCCCGGCTTGAGCCGCCCCTCCTTATTCTCAATCGCGATCTTCGTCCGAAACGACCTGTCCACACTCTCCGCCTGCGGGTTCACCTCCGCCACCTCCCCGACAAAACGCTCCCCCTTCAACGCGTCCACCGTCACCTCCACCGCCATACCCACCCCCACTAACGGTGCATACAGCTCCGAAACGTCCACCACCAGATACACCTTGTCAATCTGCAGCACCTCAAAAACCGTCTGCATCACGTCCGCCAAGTCCCCCACCTCCAGACGCTTCGCCGTCACCACCCCATCCACCGACGCCCGCAAATAACGATCGTCCAAATCCTCCTCACGCTGCTTCACCGCCACCGCCGCCAACGCCAACTGCGCCTCCGCCACCTTGATATCCTCTACCCGAGGCCCGTTCTCCGCCATCTCATACGTCGCCTGCGCCGCCGCCAAAGCCGCCTCCGCCATCCGAAACATATTCTCCGCCTCGTCCAGCCGCTCCTGCGATATCACCTGCTCCGCATACAGCTTCTTCTGCCGTTCGTACTCGATCCGACGCAGATTCAACTGCGCCTCCGACTGGTCACGCTGTGCCTTGGCCGCCGCCACCTCCTCCACCCGCGTCCCCGTCCGAAGACGCTCCAGACGCGCCGCCGCCTCCGCCTCGCTCGCCCGAGCCTGCTCCACCGCCAGCTTGCTCATCGTCGTCTCCAGCGTCACCAGCAACTGCCCCTTCGTCACACGCTCGCCCGTCCCCACATGCAGCACCTCCACCCGGTCCGACACCTTCGGTGCCACCGCCACCGACGCCCACGCCTCGATCTGCCCACTGATCGCCACCGTCGTCGCCACATCCCGCGCCTCCACCACCGCCACTCGCACCGGCAGACCGCTCTCCAACTGCAACGTGCTGATACTCTGCGCCGTCCCCCGCCCGCGCATCTGCATCACCCGATACGCACCCGCACCGCCCAGTAGCCCCAAAAATATCAACAGCACCAGCCACTTTCTCATCTGTCCGCTTCCTCCGACGTCCCCGGTTCCTGCTCGTCAACATCCCCCTCACCCGACACCCCCAAATCACTCTCCTGCCCACCCGC
>Ga0180430_10003737_pt1 | contig 13048 bp, 6 predicted proteins | sample SS_ome_9_FD_132999 | JGI IMG/M metagenome (GOLD analysis project Ga0180430, IMG submission 132999) | Hypersaline lake sediment archaeal communities from the Salton Sea, California, USA - SS_1_S_2 metaG | ecosystem: Environmental > Aquatic > Non-marine Saline and Alkaline > Hypersaline > Sediment... | reverse complement strand
CGGGCAGTCCCTCGAACACATTGCTGATGGTGACATCGCCCATATCTGTTTCAGGCGATCCGGCGCCGTGCCGCACCACCACGGGGTAAGTTCCTTCAGACAGCCCATCCAGGAGATATGTTCCTGCATTATCAGATGTGGAGTAGGGGAATGAAGCACCTCCGTCGATGCTGATCTCGATGGTGGTTTCCCCGGGGAAATCGGGGAAAAGAAATTCCATGGCCCCCTGGTTGTTGTCGTTCGCCTCATCTGTGATCCGGATGGTCATGATCCCTTCGGGAGGTGTCCCCAGCGTTTCTTCCAGCGGGGCATATCCGCGGACAATCTGCGTGGCCAGGCTGGCGGTTCTCAGGTACCAGTCACTGGGCAGGTCAAACCCGTCTTCGTCCAGCGGGAGCCAGTATCCTTCGCGCGGAATCTGGTCATCGTTCTCTGCCAGCTTGAACATGGCAGTTCCCTCGTCGATCTCATCGAACATGGCGATATAAACGCTCTTGACATCCACCGGGATCACATCGTTCACTTCGTCCCAGATATATTGTCCGCCGTCCCGTGGATCTTTGTTGGGTGTGGAACTGGGCTCGGGATACTTCAGGTTAAACCATGAAAAACCGGGATGCACCACCGGAATATAGTCCACGTTGTTGTCATCGCCCCATTTTTGTCCCCTGCCGTAATCGGTGCTTCCTGAAAACCAGGGGCTGATCACATCCACCTGCTTGAATGCTTCCTGGAATTCGGTTGCACTGTAGAAGCTCCATCTGACACCGAGTTTGATGGAGGCCCGGTATTTGGGGTCAGGGGGATTTGTGAAGAAATCGATCATCTCCTGCAGCTGGGCCGGTGTTGCGTCATCGCGCACCGAATATCCCCAGAGCGATACAAGCGGGAGTCCGCGGTGGTGCAGGTACCTGTCGCTGTTGGTCACCCCGATGTCGTCCACCAGGTGCATCCAGTCCTGTTTCATATCCTCGACGCGGTTGGCCACCCCGTCGTACATGATGGCAAACACCCGTCCGTATTTTTCACATCCTTCCATCACGTGGGTGGTCACCGAATCCTTGTGGTCCATCCCTTTCTGGCTGTCGGCATTGGAAATAAAGCGCTGCAGGAACACTCCGTCGAGGTTATAATCACGCACCCACTTCATATGCCGCACCACGGTATTCCTGTTGAAGGAAGAAAACACCGGTGCCATGGAGCCATCCGGGAAGGTAAGGTGTGCATCGTATTTTTCATCCTGTCCGTATTCACGCATGTCGGGATACATATCCACCGTCGATCTGAGGGGTTCGTAGAAATTGCCCCAGTGCACCCAGCCGATCCCTGCACCATCATCCGGGTGGTTGAACCATCCCTGGTAGCCGAACATCACCTTTCCGTCGAGCGTTGAGTTGTCCACCGCGGGCACATCCAGTACCGGCCAAACCGGCGCATCCGGCGTTGGGGTGAAGCGAATGAAATCGATTTTTGCCGTTACAGGTCCGGACAATGACTGGTGAATTCTGAAAAAATTGATGTTGTCCAGGTTGGCGCCTCCGGCTGCCTGGCTTGCAGCACTGATCTGCAGTTGCAGGTGGTTCCAGCCGTTAGCTATATCCGCACTGCCGAACGCCCAGGAATGCGACTGGTCGCCGGTCCCTCCTGAACTGGTGATTTCAATTTGCCCGCCCTCTAGTTGTGTTGCATCCGACACGTAGAGCCAGAACGCAAGGTATCCTGAAGATGTCATGCCGGTCTGGGTACCTGAAAACTTCTTGCTGAACCATGTGGTTGCACCTGCCTGTGCCTGGGTCAGCAATGCGCCGGTTCCCTCTTTAAAATCTGACTGGTCCACCGAAATGGACTGATCTCCCTGCCAGCCCGTGGTCACATCACAGCGCTGTATTACAACTTGTCCGGATACCGCATGTGCTGCAAAAGCTACTGCCAGCAGCACCAATGATCGTTTTACGTAGTTTTTTTGAAACATATTTGTTCGTTTATGTTATTTCAGTGTTTTTGTACGTTTATTCTTTACATGGAGCGCATGAAACCCCGGGATGTGCAGCAATCCGCGTCGCGCACATTCAGGAGATATTATTACTGGTTGACAATCTGGTGTTTTTACATAATAATACTGCAGGACCATTAACCAGTAATTAATTTTTCGCCATTAATCTGCTATTAATGCCGGAATGGTATTTTGAAGGGAATTAACACAACAGCCGGATGATCCGGATGGGCCGGCCGCAAATGATTGATGATCTTTATTTATGGAGGGTAACAGGAAGCATCACCTGTATTCCGTGGTGCTTGCCCGAAGAGTATAATTTACCAGGAAACGAACTTTTATAACACATAAAAACCGATACATACTATGAAGCATACAAGCACGCAATCTTTGAGCCGAAGATCCCCTGGTGCCAGCTCCCGGCGAATGATGAAAAGGCTGTCCCTCCTCCTTGGTGCAATGGGTGTTGTGGTTGCTGTGACTGCTTTTTACGGTTGTGAAAATCCCGAAAACACTGCCCCGGTAATCGTTGGGCTCGTTCCCGGAATGGAGTCGGCAAACGTGGGTACCACCCATTCGCTTACCTGCGTGGTGGAGGATGACGATCCTTCGGTGCTTACCTGGAGCTGGCAGAGCTCCTGTGGTGGGATCCAGGGGGATACCGCCGGCCAGGCAGTTACCTGGAAAGCGCCGTTAACGGCAGGTGAGTGCACTATTACTGTCACGGTGAGTGACGGTGAGTTTTCTGATGAATTCGCAATCACTGTGACGGTCAGGGACCCGAATACAACCGGAGATCTGACTGTGGGAGTATATTATTATCCGTGGCATGCGGGAAGTGATTTTCACGGCAGACGGTACCTGAGAGAGCACCTTGTGCCTGTGCAGCTTCCTGCACTGGGAGAATACAACGACCGGGAACCGGAGGTGATCGGCCAGCACCTGGAATGGTGCGAATATGCCGGCATCAGTTTATGGGTCAGCAGCTGGTGGGGACCCGGAAAGAAGGAGGATATCACCCTGAAGGATTATATATTAGAACACCCCGGACTGGGTGACATGAAGATTGCACTGTTTTATGAGACAACGGGCAGGATTCCTGATTTTACAGATCTGTCGAAGGTCAGTGCGGACATTACATATATTGCTGAAAACTATTTCAATCACCCGAACTACTATACCATTGATGGCAGGCCGGTATTGTTTGTTTACCTCACGCGGGTATTGTCGAACAGGGGGTTGCTGGATGAAACCATGGACCTTATGCGGGCTGCGGCGAACAGTTCAGGATACGATATTTACATTGTAGGTGACCAGGTATTTGGTCAGCCGCCATCATCCGCCGACCAGCTCGCCTTGCTTGATGCGGCTACAAATTACGATGTATACGGAAGTTCCGGGGCACGGATGTACGCCACCCAGCAGAAAGTGGACAACTATTACGCGGCTCAGGCCGGCTGGAAGTCAAAAGCCCAGGCGGTGGGAACGGCATTCATTCCGGCTACTGCCCCCGGGTTCAATGACACGGGAGTAAGGGACGGGCATGTTCCCTTGTCGCGCAAGCTGACAGAGAGCGATGAATTTGGCTCGCTGTTCCGGGCGATGGTTGAGAAAGCAGTAACCATGGTTGATCCTGCAGCCAATAATTTATTCCTGGTCACCTCCTGGAACGAGTGGCACGAGGATACGCAGATCGAGCCGGTGGCTGCAGCGCCTGCCACGTCAGTTGACGACAGCGACACACAGGAGGCGTACACATACGGAATGGAATATGAAGGCTATGGCACCCGCTACCTGGATATAATCAGGGAGGTTTTGGGGAATTAAAACATCGATGGCCATCGGAATTTTCAGGCAGGCACAGGCCATTTGCTTTAACAGGTCAATGTTATGGATGTGTTGCGCAATGGTAAAACTTATGTTCCAGGGTTTTCAAGTTTTTCCTTCAGCTTCCGCGAAGCTGTAGTTGCAGCCAGTCCGCCTTTGCCGGTGCATTTCAAGGTGCAGGGCATGGTAGCACTTACCTCTCCAATGGTTTGTATTACCTGGCTGAGGGGGATCACTGCATCAAATCCTGCAACAGCCATGACGGCAGATGCATAGGCATTTACCGCTGCACTGACATTTTTTCCCAGGCAGGGCACCTCCACCCGGTCAGCAACCGGGTCACACACCAGTCCGATCATGTTCTGAATGGCCATGGATGCCGCATCAAGGGCCATCCTGGCAGATCCGCCAAGCAGTTGGGCAAGGCCGGCTGCTGCCATGCCGGAAGCCGCACCGCATTCCACCTGGCAACCATGCTCTTCGGCAGAGAATCCCGGGCCCTGGGCAAACAATACGCCCACCAGTCCGGCGGCAAACCAGGCATCTGTGACTGCTTCCCGACTTGCCCCGATATCCTCACTTACTGCACGCAGTGCACCACCAACGGTGCCACATGAACCGGCGGTGGGGACAGCAACGATCACTTCCATGGCACTTTTTGATTCCATGATCGCCGTCACATAACTGATCATCCGATGAACAAACGAGGCTTCCAGGTTGCCCCTTTTTTCTGCCTGTTCAACCAGGTGCGATTGCTGTTGCAGGATGCGATCCGCGTAGTTCGTTCCCTGCAATCCTGTATCAATGCTTTGATCGATGATCTGCATGAGCTCATGCATTTTTTGTTCCAGCCGGGTTCCGGGAAGGCCCGTGCGACCCTGTTCATAGGCACGGCCCAGCTGTCCCAGGCTGGCATCTGTTTTGTCCAGGTATGCCATCAACGAGGAAATATCGCTGAACGGCATTTCCGGGTGGTTTTCAGGTATTACGGGCATTACGGGCGTGACGGCTGAAAGGTGCATTGAGCCGGGCAGTTTACGGAGCCGGGCAACGAACGCGGGGGAGAGCGGAGAAGTGGAACTGAAAGTATGCAGAACGGTATTCTCCTGCTGTGCCGCTATATGTATAACCTCAGGGGGGAGGGTACCGATGAACGTATTCAAGGCGTCCGTTTCTTCCATGGTTATGCAGGCAATCACATGCCGGTCACCCCGCAACTGCACCGGGTATCCATCGATGTGCCGGATTTCGAAGGCGCCGCCCCCTGTGGAAACTGCCACGATCTGCACCTTCTTTTTCGATTTGCCCCATAGTGTGATCCGCACCGTGTTCGGGTGCGTGGTTTCGAAAGCGCTGATCCTGTATTCAATGCTGATCCCTTGCTTCCGGGCCAGTGAACCTGCTTCCTTCATCCGGCCGTCCGTCATCTCCAGGCCCAGCAGTCCGCCATCCATCCCGATGGTAGTGCCCTGCTCCCTGTAATTCGGGGCCCAGGCACCTGCACGGTCAAACTCAATCAATGCGCTTTCCAGGTGGTCATTCAGCAGGTCAGCCGCCATACGTGCGATACGCCATGATGCAGCAGTATGCGAGCTGGAGGGCCCGCGCATTACGGGACCGATCACCTCATTGAATATGGAAGGGAGTGTTTTCATACATGCATATTAAACGTCAGTTGCGTTGGTTCGATCCTGTTAAGAGTTAATGGAAATATATTCATGGCAAGCGCATTAATTGAAAAGATCCAGCCCGGTTCCATAATTGTTTTTCAGAGCAGCGTCATATATATCCGCAGCCACCATGAAATCCTGGATGGCAATCCCTACGCTTTTAAAAATGGTGATTTCTTTTTCCGATTCCCGTCCCGCTATTCTGTCCAGGCAATAGTCGCCAATCTCCCCCATGAGATGGTCTTCCTGCAACACTCCTGCCGCCATGGCTTTGAGCAGATCTCCGCTCTCCTCCAGGCAGGCCTTTGCCGTATCGAGGTATAGCTTCGCATCCCCCAGCAGCAATGGATCAAGTTCCTGCATATGGGGCCGGAACGAACCGATGGCATTGATGTGCACCCCGTCCTTAACTTCCTCCCTTTTGAAAAGCGGAGCAGTGGCATTTGTGGCGGTACATATGATATCGGCAGCCTTCAGGTCAGCGGTACGGGTGGTATGAACACATTCAATATTGAATTTCTCAGCCGCTTCCAGGGCAAATGAACGTGCTGCTTCCCTGTTGGTATCATATACCATCACATGGCGTATTTCCCTTTCGCACATCACGGCATCCAGTTGGGTACGTCCCTGTGTTCCGCAACCGAACAGTGCCATTGTGCGGGAGTCGTCCCGGGCAAAAAACCGGGTGGCCAGTCCGCTGGCTGCGCCTGTGCGCAGGGCCGTGAGGTATTCGCCATCCATGATGGACAGTAGTTCTCCCGACAGGGCATCGACCAGGAGAACCACACCCTGGATGGTCGGGATTCCCGGAAAGGCATTTCCTTCGCGCTGTGTCAGGAATTTAATGCTGATTTTCTGTTCCTTTTCCACGTAAGCAGGTTTGCACAGCATTACCAGGTCACCTGAGGGAAGAGCGGTGACATACCGCGGCGGAACAAAACCTTCACCTGCAGACAACCCGGCGAACGCCCGGTGCATGGCTTCAATGGCCCGTTTCATGGGGTAGTGTTGTTTGATCTCCCCGGCCTTAATGATTCGGATGGGTTTTCGCATGATGTATGTTTTGTATTTCGATCATTACCTGGGCAGACTTCAATATCCGAAACGGATTCATTGCAAGGCTGCCATGACAGCATACTATTATTATTGATTTTCCGGTTTCAATTCCCCGGACAGAATTCCTGATAAATATACTTCATAAGGAATTATATTGGTGTAATATATTGTAATAAAGTCAAAAGTTCCTTTGCCAGTCGCGGACTTCAGCGACAGGCAGGAGGCGCGCACCCAAGTGATGAAAAAGGATGGAATGCAGCAGCTGTATCCCTGATATGCTCCCTGAAGCAGCGGTAAATTCAGCAGGAAAACAAGGCGCTTCTTTTGCATGAAACTGATAGACAGTCCGAAGTAAGTGTCAGGGAAAAAACACTATCCGATTATGCGCACGTGATATTTATGATATATTTGTTGTATAAAGAGGCAAACACAGTCCATGAAAGACCAGGACCAAATACTCACCCGGCGATTGTCTTCAGGCGATCTCAAAGCATTTGATGATATCTATGATAAGTATTATAACAAAGTATATGCTTTTTCGTCAAGTTATCTGAAAAACAAGGAGGAATCTGAAGGTGTGGTACAGGAAGTATTCACTACCCTTTGGCTTAAAAGAGCTGAAATGAAGGAGATCCGGAACCTCCAGGGCTGGTTGTTTACTATCACTTTTAACCATGTACGGAAGATATTCAGGAACCTCGCGATAAAGCGCAGAAATCTTGATGCGTATGGTTTGCTGAGCGTTGCAGAGGATTCATCCACTATGAATACTGTTGAATACAATGACCTGCTGGCAAAGGCTGAACAGCAAATAGAAAAACTATCCCCTCGTCAACGGGACATTTTATTACTCCAGGTTAAGGAGGGACTTGATAGTGACGAGATAGCCGAAAGGCTGAACATTCATAAACGTACCGTGGATAATCATCTGAACAACGCCAGGAATGCACTTCTTACCATTCTCAGGGATGAGCAGATTATTCCCTTTTTTCTCTTATGGTTCCTGTTGTAACCGCTGCGTAATATCAGCTTTATTGGTAAAACCGGCTTCACCCGGTTGGTGATATTTGCAGAAAACCGTATTCAGGTTGTGCGAAACATACCTTTTTTGGATCATACATAATAGTTATGGAAGTCATAGGTTTCTCAGAGAATTATTGGTACCAATATGAGTAAAAAGGAAATCATAGAAAGATACCTTTCCGGGAAAGGGACAAAGGAGGACAAAATGCTGATTACCGAATGGTTTTCTTCCATTACCGAGGAGAAAGCTTTACGGGAACTCTCAAGGACTTACTGGGAATCGGAAAAGTACGGGAATAGACTCTCACAGGACAGAGCCGCTTCGTTGCTCGACAGGATTTACCACACCATGCACCTGGCGGATAATGTCGCAACAGGCGAAAGGAAAACCATGAACCGGTATTTGCAGGTCTTAAGCAGGATTGCGGCGATGCTCTTTATTCCATTACTTGCAGCAGCCCTGGTACTTCTTTCTGATATTAAAGAAGATAGGAGCGATGTATATTCCGAAATTGTATGTCCCCCGGGAACACGAACCAAGTTTCATCTTCCTGACGGCTCCCGTGGATGGCTTAACAGCGGTTCATCCATTAAATTTCCTTTAAGATTCTCAGACAATACGCGTGAAGTAAGACTCACTGGTGAAGGTTTTTTTGAAGTTGAAGGTTCAAAGAAGCGCCCCTTTATAGTACATGCCGGGGCATTACAGGTACGCGCTACCGGGACTGAATTCAATATTTCGGCTTATGAAAAGGATGAATTTGCCATAGTGACATTGGTCGAAGGTAGTGTTGATCTTCTCAGGACCAGGGATGGGATACTGCGAAATGTGACTACCCTGAAAGAGGGAAGTGCATGCCAGGTGAGCAAAGATGATTCACCTTGTATTTTAAAAGCTGCAGATGTGGAAAAGACCATTGCATGGAAGGAAGGAAAACTGATTTTCCGGGATGACAGTTTTAAGGAGGTTGTTCGGAAATGCAACAGGTGGTACAATGTGCATATTGAGATTGCCGACAAGGAACTTGAGGATTTCACCTATGTGGGTACCTTCAGGGATGAGACCCTGGATGAAGTACTGAAGCTATTAACTTTTACAGCACCAATTACATACGAGGATTTAGGACGGGAAAAGAGGCAGGATGGCACCTTTGAAAAAAGACACATCCTGTTGAAGAAAAAATAGCAATTGCACTCAAAGTGCCTGAAAATGCAGAAGGAAAGCGCGGCCACGCTTTCCTTCCTGTTCAGCAGATCAGTAAATAACCAGGAGTTACTAATATAACCAGCTAAACATTGTAAAATTATGAAAAAAAACATTAGGAATGCTATCAGGGCAATCCCCTTCTGGCTTTCCTCAAAAACATTCCTGATCATGAGAAATGTTCTTGTAATCATACTCATTTCAGCTTTCCAGTTATATGCCTCCGAATCCTTGTCGCAGGGTAATAAGGTTACGCTGAATATGGAGCAGGAAACGCTGAAAAATGTTCTGCGCGCAATCGAGGAGGCAACAGATTACACTTTCCTGTATAACTCGAAACTTGTGGATGATACAAGGAAGGTCGATGCGGTATTTACCACCAGTGAGATTGAAAAAGTCTTACCGGCCTTGTTCAGTGGTACGGATGTCATATACCAGGTTATTGACCGGCAGATCATACTTACAAGCAGGGAGGCCCTTTCCGATATGCAGCCCGGTCAGATCACCGGGACAGTGTTGGATGAGTTTGGTAATCCCCTGCCGGGTGTGACAATCCACTTTAAAGGTACTTCTGCCGGAACAGTTACGGATGTAAATGGCCTTTATACTATTGATCGTCCTGAGGAAGCCCGGTTCATCGTTTTTTCGAGTGTCGGTTATGGTACCCAGGAAATTGAAATTGGCGATCGTACAGTGATCAATGTTCAGATGAATGAGGATATACATGGATTGGACGAGGTTGTCGTGATAGGATATGGCTCCCAGGTGAAGAAGAACCTTTCCAGTTCCGTTTCCTCGGTAGATCCTGAAATGATCGCCTCATCGCCCGTTTCTTCATTTGAGGGCGGACTCCAGGGGCGTGCCGCCGGTGTGCAGGTGACTACCAGTTCAGCACTTGGAGGATCAGCCGTGCGGATCAGGGTCAGGGGGACTTCATCGGCAAGTGCAAACAGTGAACCGCTTTATGTGATCGATGGCGTTCCCATGGAAAGCGGGGAGATCAGCACTTCCCAGCCGGGAGCTTCCATCAGGGAATGGAACTTACAAACCGCGGCGAATACCAACGTTCTCGCCAGTCTGAATCCTTCTGATATCGAATCCATTGAAATATTGAAGGATGCATCTGCAGCAGCCATCTACGGATCCAGGGGAGCCAATGGTGTAGTATTGATCACCACAAAGAAGGGTACCAAGGGAAAAACAAAAGTAAATGTAACAACAACATTCGGAGTTTCCGAGCCTACAAGAAGAATTCCTTTGCTGAATTCCATCCAGTATATCGGGCTGGCCCAGGAGGCCTGGACAAATATGTATAAGCAGGGGGAGCAACTGGTTGACGAAGGAGAGGAATTCCTCGGAAACTGGTTTATGGATCGCTATGATACGATCAATAATTTTTCCAAGTGGTGGTCGGAAAGTGGTGTCCTTGTCGATGGACTTACAAAGGAGAAGGCCTTGGAAACAGATACAGACTGGATCGATGCTGTCTTAAGAACCGGGACACTCCAGGAATACAATGTTTCAGCCAATGGGGGCAGTGAAAAAACTTCCTTCTATATCAGTGCCAATATGAAAGATGAATCAACAATCCTCAAGGGAAATGATTATCAGCGATTTGGCGCGAGGATCAATTTGGAACACCAGGTCACAAAAAGGATTAAGGCAGGAACAAAGATGAGCCTGACCCACGTGAACGATCACCAGGTGCCTACCAGTTGGGCGGGAGGTATAGGTTCAGTAAACAGGATGTTACCCATCTGGCCGCTATATCATGAGGATGGGAGCTATTTTAACCTTTCAGATCAACATCCGGTGGCAGGCGTCGAATTGAGAACGATGCACCTCTCCAGTAACCAGATCCTTGGAAATTGGTTTGCCAGTCTTAACATCCTTGAGGGCTTGACTTTTCGGACAGAATTTGGGACCAGTATGATTTTTATGGATGATTTTCATTTCAGAGATGGCCGGATCACTTCACATGGGAGATCCGTATCGTCAACAGTTCTCGGGAACAGGGCTTCGTACAATTGGAAGAATATACTAAACTACAAAAAGAACATAAGGCAGCATAGTTTTGATCTGTTGGCAGCTTCTGATATTCAGAGTTTCCGAAACAGGATCAATACAGTATTTGGAGATACTTATTTTAATTCTGCACTGCGAAAGCCTACTGATGCTGCTGTTGTAAATGCAGCTTATTTTGAGACAGGCTATGCTTTTGCCTCCTATATCGGCCGGTTGAATTACAACTACGGGGGCAAGTATCTTCTTTCTGCAAGTATCCGTGCAGATGGATCTTCGAGGTTTGCACCAATCAACAGGTGGGGATATTTTCCGGCAATATCCGTCGGGTATATTTTAAGTGAAGAGTCTTTTTTTGCCTCCAACAACAATGCCATTAATTTTCTTAAGCTAAGGGCCAGTTATGGAATCGTGGGTAATGCAGAGATTGGTGACTATGCATATGTCTCTAATTATAGTACGCTGAGCTACGGGTCCAATACGGGCATTACATTAAGTAACCTTGGAGATGATCAGTTGAGCTGGGAATCGACGAGCCAGTTGGATATTGGTGTTAACTGGGAGAATTTAGACGGTCGGATCAGTGGGGAGTTTGATTATTATTATAAACTTACTACTGACCTACTTCTTCCATACCCGGTGTCCGGTATGACTGGCGTCTCTACAGTTACAAGAAATATTGGGGAGATCAGTAACCGTGGTGTTGAATTGATGCTGAATTCAATCAATATTCAAACCAGGGACTTTAGCTGGGAATCCAATTTCACAATTGCACATAATGAGAACAGGGTAGAATCTCTGGCTGAAGATGTAGGTGAGGGATTTTCACAATCACAGGGACTGGGAGGTTTTGCACTCTACCTGGGAAAACCTGTGGGCGTGATCGAGGCAGTTGAATGGGGCGGCGTTGATCCGGCGACCGGCCAGGACACGTATATTGACACAGACGGGAATGTCCTTTTATACAGTGAAATCCTTGAACAATATGGCAGCATTGATAGTTTCCGTGATGAACATAAGAAACCAATGGGCAACCCATGGCCGAAATTCAGTGGCGGTCTGGATAACCGTTTTAGCTGGAAGAACTGGTATGGCAATATCATGTTGACCTATGCCACTGGGATGACGTTTTTCCTGGGTGAGCAAAAAAACATGCTTGCCGCCTTTGGTAATACGAAGACCAATCCGACGGAGTTTCTTTTTGATCGCTGGCAGGAGCCTGGGGATCAGGCAACTGTTTCGAAATTAACAGTCGATAACATTAGCTGGGTAACCACGAGTGAGCATCTTCACCGCACAGATTATGTCAGGATAAAGGATATAACAATTGGACGGAGAATTTCCTTTCCAGGAACCGATAAGATTGCAGGTATGAATGTTTACCTGAAAGCCACAAATGTCTTTACATGGACCATGGCACCCGATTTTTTCTGGGATCCTGAATATACAAATGTTGTTCAGAGGAGAGAGGCCAACAACCTGAATGCGGGAGAATCCTATAAGGCGGCTCCACAGGCAAGGTTCCTGATGGCCGGATTGTCATTTGATTTTTAATGTAAAAAGGAAGAGATCATGAAAAAATATATTTTAGCGATCATTACATTAGCGGTTCTTACATCATGTTCAGAAGATTTTCTCAATAAACCGCCGACTACAGGATTATCCACCGATAAACTGACCGATTTACCAGCCATGGAGGCATTGATATACGGTGGTTACGGACAGTTGAGGAGTTTTGTCCATCAACCTGTACTTTATGGCACTGCCATGGCCAGGGACATCCTGATCAGGGACAGGCCTGAGTACGACCAATTCTTCGATCATATGGTTACTACCGGTATGACCAGTTGGATGTTCGGCCAGGGATACAGTAGTCTTGGAACACTGAATACAGTTGCCGTTAGTGACCTGGAAAGCATGGATGGGTCAGCCGAAGAAAAGAATGCCATACTCGGCGATATGCACTTTCTCAGGGCCTATATCTATTTCAATCTGAATAATTATTTTGCGCTGCCTTCCACGGGATATTCAGTTCCGTTATTGCTTGAGCCACTTGGAGTTAATGATGTAGTTGAATGTGCACGCACAGCCGATGTAATAGCAAGAATAGAAGAAGATATTGAACTTGCAAGGACTTACTTTACAGGTATCAGCGGTGAGTCAGACTATTATGCTGCTACAGCATTGGCAGCAAGGATTTACTTTTTTCATAAGAAATATGACCTGGCATGGGAAAGGGCCAATGAAGTGATT
>Ga0180430_10003736_pt1 | contig 13051 bp, 9 predicted proteins | sample SS_ome_9_FD_132999 | JGI IMG/M metagenome (GOLD analysis project Ga0180430, IMG submission 132999) | Hypersaline lake sediment archaeal communities from the Salton Sea, California, USA - SS_1_S_2 metaG | ecosystem: Environmental > Aquatic > Non-marine Saline and Alkaline > Hypersaline > Sediment... | reverse complement strand
GACGCCGTGAAGATCGGCGAGGGCAAATACGCCTGCGGCCACTGCGCGGGAGCCAAGAAGGCGAACTAGGCGTTTGCCGCTCCTGGAGTGGAGAGAGCTATCGACCCGGGTGAGTTGACACTCCCCGGGTCGCTTTCTATAATGTAAACGCCTCAGGACGGCCCTCCGGACCGCCCGAATCCATTTCCTCTCAACATGTTACGGAGACGGATATGAAAGTGAGCACCTTCGAGGAGAAGGTCGGTCTGGCAGAGATGCTCAAGGGCGGCGTCATCATGGACGTGACGAACGCCGAGCAAGCCAAAATCGCCGAGGACGCCGGCGCCGCAGCCGTCATGGCACTGGAGCGCATCCCCTCGGATATCCGAAGCGACGGCGGCATCGCCCGGATGAGCGACCCCAAGATGATTCTGGAAATCCAGGAGGCCGTCAGCATTCCGGTGATGGCCAAATGCCGCATCGGACACATCAGCGAGGCGAGGATCCTCGAGTCGCTGGAGATCGATTTCATCGACGAGAGCGAAGTGCTGACTCCCGCCGATGAGGCCAATCACATCTGGAAACGCGATTTCAAGGTACCCTTCGTCTGCGGCTGCCGGGATCTGGGCGAGGCCCTGCGCCGCATCGGCGAGGGTGCGGCCATGATCCGCACCAAGGGCGAGGCCGGCACCGGCAACATCGTCGAGGCCGTTCGCCACCTGCGGGCCGTGGTCGGCGGAATACGCCGCCTCACCCAACTGGACGCGGGCGAGCTGATGGCCGAGGCGAAGAGGCTCGGCGCGCCCTTCGAGATCGTGGCGAAGATCGCCGAGACCGGCAAGCTCCCCGTACCCAACTTTTCGGCGGGAGGCGTCGCCACGCCGGCCGACGCCGCGCTCATGCGCGAACTGGGCGCCGAAGCCGTTTTCGTTGGCAGCGGCATCTTCAAGTCCTCCGACCCATCGCGCATGGCCAAGGCCATCGTGGAAGCGGTGACGCATTGGCAGGATCCCGCGCGACTGGCGGCCATCTCCAAGGGACTGGGAACGGCGATGCGCGGCCTGGACATGGCAGAGATTCCCGAGGATCAGGTCCTCCAGACCCGGGGCTGGTAGGTGGACGCGCCTCGCGTCGGAATTCTCGCGCTTCAGGGCGCCGTGGAGAAACACGCCCGACATCTGGAAGCCCTCGGCGCGCGATCGCGATCGGTGCTGCTGCCCGGTGATCTCGACGAGCTTGACGCCGTCGTGCTGCCCGGCGGCGAATCGACGACCATGAGCCGACTGCTCCGCACGAGCGGGCTCTTCGATCCGCTTCAGCATTTCATGGAAAGCCGACCGGTGCTGGCCACCTGCGCGGGGATGATCCTGCTCGCGAAGGAAGTGGACCGGCTGCCCTACGAATCCTTCGGTCTGCTCGACATCTCCGTGGCGCGCAACGCCTGGGGCCGCCAGATCTTCTCCTTCCACGAACACATCCCCTGGATGGACGATCCCGAGCCGCTCAAGGCGGTCTTCATCCGTGCACCGCGCGTCTTGCGCGTGGGAAATGGTGTGGAGATCCTGTCGGCGATCAAGGGCGAGCCGGTGGCCCTGCGGCAGGGGAACATCGTGGCGCTGGCCTTCCATCCCGAGCTCACCGATGATGACCGCGTGCATCGCTGGTGGTTGAGCGAGTTGGGACAGGGAATCAAAAAGCCCGCCTCGGGATGAGGCGGGCTTTTCCTTGCGTTTCTACTCGGAGGCGGCGGCGATCTGATCGGCCGTCCACTGCTCGACCAGCACCGATTCGATGCGCTGATCCTCGAGCGGCTGGTCCGATCCGTCGCGATCGGCATTCACGATGCGATCGACCACGTCCAGGCCGCTGACGACCTTGCCGAAGACCGAGTACTGCCCGTCGAGGAAGGGCGCGTCGGCGTGCATGACGAAGAACTGGCTGCCGGCGCTGTTCGGATCGCTGGACCGGGCCATCGACAGGATGCCCCGCTCGTGCTTCAGGCTGCTGAACTCGGCGGGAAGATTCGTGCCGGGACCCTTGTAGCCGTATCCGCCGGTTCCCGGCGCGCCTTTTCCGTCGGGCTTGGTATTGGGGTCGCCGCCCTGGATCATGAAGCCGGGGATCACGCGATGAAAAGTGCAGCCCGCGTAGAGGCCGTTCTCGCTGTGATGGATGAAGTTCTTAACGTGCTCGGGTGCCGCGTCGGGAAAGAAATTCAGGACGATGTCGCCCTGCACGGTCTTCAAGGTGACGACGGTTTCGGTGGCGGGCATTCGCAGCTCTCCTTCATGTCTCTTCGCGGCGCAGCCCATCGTCAAGACGATACATGCCGTCCCCGCGAGCATTTTGATCGACCTCATGGGGTCTCTTTCGGATTGGCGTCACTGATCCGGCTATTGCTCTAGTTCTCTCTGACTGCCTGCTCCTGAAGGTAGTTCTCCACCTTCTTCACCGGCCAGTCCTCGACGAGGATTTTCGTGATGGTCTGATTCTGAGTGGGCCGGTCGCGGCGATCGCGGTCAACAGCCACGATCTTGTCCACGACTTCAAGGCCGCTGATGACCTGGCCGAAGACGGTGTATTTTCCGTCCAGGGAGGGATAGTCCTGGTGCATGATGAAGAACTGGCTGCCGGCGCTGTTCGGATCCTGGGCGCGGGCCATCGAGAGGATGCCCCTCTCATGCTTGCGGGAATTGAACTCGGCGGGAAGCTGAGTTCCCATGCCCTTGTAACTCCAGCCCCCCTGGCCGTCGTTGGTGGGATCCTCGTCCTTCGTGTTGAAGTCGCCGCCCTGGATCATGAAACCCGGGATCACGCGATGGAAATAGGTGCCCGCGTAGTTGCCTTCCTCGCAGTGGAAGAGGAAGTTCTTCACGTGCTCGGGCGCGATCTCCGGAAAGAAATGCACGATGATGTCACCCTGCACGGTCTTGAGTGTGACCACGGGTTCGGTGGCTTCCGACTTCGGGGCTTCCTGGCTGGCGCCGGCGCTCATAGTCAGAATCGCCAGCGCAGCAAGGGCCGGCAAGAATCGACGAATCATGGGGTTCCTCCGCTTGAATTGGGATTGGCCGGCAAAATAGCACCCGTCGTGGAAGCGGTCAAGGCGGCCCGTTGACGGGTGGGGAGCCATCCGATAGATTGCTGGGCCTATGCGGTCCCCTCCATTTCCGAAGAAGGCTGAAGGCTGATGGCAAAATTCTACGTCACGACGCCCATCTACTACGTCAACGACGAGCCCCATCTCGGGCACGCCTATACGACCGTCCTGGCCGACGTGCTCGCGCGCTATCACCGGCTCATGGGCGACGAGGTCGTCTTTCTGACCGGCACCGACGAGCACGGACAGAAGGTGCAGCAGGCCGCCGAGAAGCGCGGCGTCGATCCGCAGACGCATTGCGACGAGCTCAGCCCGCGCTTCGCCGCGGTCTGGGAAAAGCTGGGCATCAGCCACGACTTCTATATCCGCACGACCATGGACGATCACGCGGCGGTCGTGCGGCGCATCCTCGCGCAGCTTTGGGACGCGAGCGAGATCTACGACGCCGAATACGAGGGCTGGTACGACGTCTCCGAGGAGCGCTTCTACACCGAAAAGGAACTCGTCGATGGGAAGAGTCCCGTCGGCAACGAGGTCACCTTCATCCGCGAAAAGAACTACTTCTTCCGCATGGGCAAATACCAGCAGCAGCTCATCGATCACATCGAGGCGAATCCCGACTTCATCGTGCCGAAGAAGCGCGCCAACGAGGTGCTGGGTTTCCTGCGCCAGCCTCTGGGCGATCTCTGCATCAGCCGCCCGAAGGAGCGCCTGAACTGGGGCATCCCTCTGCCCTTCGACGAGGACTATGTCTGCTACGTTTGGTTCGACGCACTTCTCAACTATTACAGCGGGCTCGAGTTCGGCTTCGAGCCGAGCCGCGGCGAATTCTGGCCGGCCGACCTGCACCTGATCGGCAAGGACATCCTCACCACGCACGCCGTCTATTGGCCCACCATGCTGATGGGCGCCGGCCTGGCTCTGCCGAAGACCATCCTGGCCCACGGCTGGTGGATGTTCGGCGAGCAGAAGATGAGCAAGTCGAAGGGCAATGTCGTGAAGCCCCTGGACACCATGGATCTCTACGGCCGCGACATCCTGCGCTACTTCCTCATGCGCGAGATGACGCCTGGCTCCGATTCCAACTTCAGCCAGGACCTCATCGTCGAGCGTAACAACACGGAACTGGCCAACGACCTGGGCAACGGACTCAACCGCGTGACCAAGCTGGTGGAAAAGCACTTCGAGGGACGGCTGCCCGCTCCGGGCGAGAGCGAGGCGCTCGAGGAGACGCTGATCGCCGCCGCCGCCGCTTCCGCCGAGGGCGTGCAGCGGGAGATCGGCGATTTCCATCCCAACGGCGCGATTCGAGAGGCCATGGAGCTTTCCCGCGAGGTGAACCGATACCTCGAGCAGCGGGCGCCCTGGAAGTCGATCAAGGAAGACCGCGAGGCCACGGGCCGAACCCTCTATCACGCCGCCGAGGCCCTGCGCATCGTGGGCGTGCTTCTGCAACCGGTGATGCCGGAGAAGTGCGGCGAGTTGCTGTCGCGGCTGGGACGCCCGGCCGAGCCCGTCGATTTCGTCGAGAGCGCCCGCTGGGGAGTGCTGGAGGAGGGCAGCCCCGTGAATTCCGGCGAACCGCTTTTCCCTCGCTTCGAAACGGAAGAGTAGGGCGCATGGCGGCCGGCGCAAGATCCACACGAAGGCGCGGCGCGCACTCGCCGAGCCACATCGAGATTCGCGGCGCGCGCATCCACAACCTGAAGGGCGTGGATCTGAAGATCCCGCGAAACACGCTGGCGGTCTTCTCGGGCGTCAGCGGCTCGGGCAAGAGCAGCCTGGCCTTCGACACGCTCTATGCCGAAGGACAGCGACGATACATCGAGTCGCTGTCCAGCTACGCGCGGCAGTTCCTCGGGCAGATGGGCAAGCCCGAGGTCGATTCCATCACCGGGCTCTCGCCCGCCATCTCCATCGATCAGAAGACGGCCAGCGTGAATCCGCGCTCGACGGTGGGTACGGTCACGGAGATCCATGACTACCTGCGCGTGCTCTTCGCCCGCCTGGGCACGCCTCATTGCCCCGAGTGCGGCCGGGAGATCGGCTCGCAGACCGTCGATCAGATGGCCGACCGCATCCACGAACTTCCGCCGGGAACGAGCTTCAGCATTCTGGCTCCCCTGGCGCGCGGCAAGAAGGGCAGCTTCAAGGATCTTTTCCCTCGACTTCTGAGGGACGGCTTTACTCGCGTTCGCGTGAACGGAGAGATCCATCGGCTGGAAGAGCCGCCGACCCTCGCCAAGACCCGGCGCCACGAGATCGAGGTGGTGGTGGACCGTCTCGCCCTGACCGATCAGTTGGGATCGCGACTCATCGACGCCCTGGAAACGGCCCTCGGCCTGACCGACGATGCCGTGCGCGTGCTCACCGCCGGCGGCGAGGAGATTCGCCTCGGCGCGCGGCACGCCTGTCCCGACTGCGAACTCAGCTTCGAGCCGGTGGAGCCGCGCAGCTTCTCCTTCAACAGTCCCTTCGGGGCCTGCGAAAGTTGCCACGGCCTGGGAGTGGTGCGCGAGCCCGTGCCCGAATCGCTCATCGCCGATCCGAACCTGAGCATCCGCGAGGGGGCCATCAAGGAGATCCGCAATTGGATCGAGGGGAAGGGCCACTTCAGTACGGCCCTGCAGGCGACCCTGGCCCACTACGGCATCGACATGGACATTCCCTTCAGGAAGATCCCCGCAAAGCAGAAGGAGATCCTGTTTCACGGCGATCCCGAGGCGAAGAAGGGCCTGCGCCGGCAGGATCACTTTCTCGTGGCCATGGACGAGGGGGGCATCTGGGAGTCGAAGGAGTGGCGAATCGGAGGCCTCGTCCCGAACATGATGCGTCGCTATCGCGCGACGAAGTCCGACGGCATGAGGCGCTGGTACGAGTCGATGATGGCCGAGCGTCCCTGTCCGGACTGCTTGGGCAAGCGCCTGCGTCCCGAAAGCCTGGCCGTGACCTTCCGCGAGCGGAACATCCACGAGATCGGCGAGATGCCGCTGCGGGAACTGGGAGAGTTCTTCGAGCTTGTGAAGCTTCAGGGCGACGAGCTCGATGTCGGCGAGGATCTCATACTGGAGATTCGCGAGCGACTGGGGTTTCTCCTTCGCGTCGGGCTGGACTACCTCACGCTTTCCAGGCCGGCGCCCACGCTCAGCGGGGGCGAGAGCCAGCGCATCCGGCTGGCCAGCCAGATCGGACGCGGTTTGACCGGCGTGCTCTACATCCTCGATGAGCCGTCGATCGGGCTGCATTCCCGCGACAATCGCAGCCTGCTGGACACCTTGCTTCGACTCCGCGACATGGGCAACACCGTCGTGGTAGTGGAGCACGACGAGGAAACCCTGCGCAGCGCCGATTGGGTGGCCGACTTCGGTCCCGGCGCCGGAGCGAAGGGCGGCGAGCTGGTCGCCTCGGGAAGCCCCGCGAAGATCATGGCGAGCCGGAAGTCGCTGACCGGGGCCTATCTCTCGGGACGCAGGAGTATTCCGAAGCCGGAGCAACGACGCCGGCCGGGCAAGGAGAAGCTGCTGCTTCGCGGTGTGACGCACAACAACCTTCGAGAGCTCGACCTGGACATTCCCCTAGGCCTGTTCACGGCCGTCACCGGCGTAAGCGGGTCTGGCAAGAGCAGCCTGGTGGCCGAGACCCTCTTCCCGCATCTGGCCAAGCATTTCCATGGCGCGCGCGTGGAAGGCGGCAGGCTGAAGAGACTCGGCGGCCTGCAGCACCTGGACAAGGTCATCGAGATCGACCAGAGGCCCATCGGCCGCACGCCGCGCAGCAATCCGGCAACCTACACGAAGGTCTTCGACGAGATCCGCGCGCTCTTCGTCCAGCTTCCCGAGGCCCGTGCCCGCGGATACAAGCCCGGCCGCTTCAGCTTCAACGTGAAGGGCGGCCGCTGCGAAGCCTGCGAGGGACACGGCCAGCGTCGCATCGAAATGCACTTTCTACCCGACGTCTGGGTGACCTGTCCGGTCTGCCGCGGCCTGCGTTTCGACCGCGATACGCGAGAGGTCACCTATCGCGGGCGGAACATCAGCGACGTGCTGGACATGGACGTGGAGACGGCCCTAGCGCACTTCCATGCGGTGCCCAAGATCCGCCGTCAGCTGGAAACTCTGCGCGACGTCGGCCTGGGCTACATCAAGCTGGGGCAGAGCGCCACGACGCTTTCGGGCGGCGAGGCGCAGCGCATCAAGCTGTCGCGCGAGCTGGCGCGGCCTGCCACCGGGCGCACGCTCTACATCCTCGACGAGCCCACGACGGGGCTGCACTTCCACGATGTGGCCCAGCTTCTCACCGTCCTGCAGCGCCTGGTGGACGCAGGCAACAGCGTGCTGGTGGTGGAGCATCATCTGGACGTGGTCGCCGCGGCCGACTGGGTCATCGACCTCGGCCCCGGCGGCGGCGCGGAAGGCGGTCGTCTGGTGGTGGCCGGCACGCCCGAAAAAGTGGCCCGCAGCCGACGCGGCTTCACGGGTCGATTCCTGAATGACCATTTCGCTTAATCCTGTTTTTGACAATTGCAACTATGTGTGCGAAAAGTGGAATCTATCCGCCTGGAGGTTCTCATGGCTCGCCTCGCCCTGTTCGGCCTTGTGTTCTTCACCCTGCCCGCCTTCGCTCAGGATGTGTCCGAAGATTCTCTGGCGACATTCTGGATCGATCCCATCGTCGTCGAAGCCGGCGGCCTGCGACACGGCGAGATGGAGATCCTGCTCGACAAGGGCAACCACAAGGAGATGCTGCGCCGCAGCGGATTCGCGCTCATCGACAAGGGCGTGGCCTTCACCAGCGATCTCTATCTCGAGGGCTTCAAGGGCTCGGACATCGTGCTGCGCCTGGACGGCGAGCGCTTTCCCTGCGCCTGCGCGAACCGCATGGACAATCCCTCGACGCGCATCAATCCCCTGGAAGTCAGCAGCAGCAGAGTCGATAAGAGTTCGAGCGGCGCGGGGGCCGGCCTCGGCGGCGCGGTGGAATTCAAACGCGCGCGTCCCGGAGAAGCGCCGGGCCTCAGGGTCATCAGTTCGGGAGAGTCGGCCGGCGGAAACGCCTTCGACCTGGCTCTCGCATTCGACCACTCCGGGACGCGCAGCACGGCCCGCTTCGCCAAAGGCGTGCCTTTCGACGACGGCGAGGGCCGAAACTTCGCCGACCTCTACGGCTATTCCGAAAACCACGCCTATTCGCTTCTGGAGTTGGGCATCTATAGGCAGGCGAGCGACTCGGGGCAGGGCATCAACTTCTCGCGCAGCGAGGACGTCCTCTTTCCCTTTCTCAAGATGGACGAGAGGCGGACCGAGTTCATCGGACTGCACGGTTCCTGGAAGGACCATCGCCTCTACTACAATCACACGCGGCACCTCATGGACAATGAACTTCGCGGCGGCCCCACCCTGATGGTGTCCGATGCCACCAACACGACCTTCGGGCTGAGCGGCGAGAGCTATGAGTTCTACTACCGGAACTGGGACACGCGGAACAGCTTCGACAATCCCGGTTTCCATATCGACAACCATCTCATTCCCGATCTTCACCTGTTCGCCATGAGCGTCTCTCGCAGATTTCAGCCGAGAGGGAATCTGGAATTCGGCGCGCGGCTCGGTCTGCAGTACTTGAAGATGGGCGATGAAGAGCGCCTCGATTTCCACAATGCGATCTACGAGGATGCGCTGGATGCCCGGCTATTCATGGCCTTCGGCGCCCATGGCGGCCTGAAAGGGATGCTTCGCGATGATCTGCTCGCGGGCCTTCAACTGGAGTTGGCCGTCGAGCCCCCGCATCCGCGCGATCTTTACATTGCGGTGCGAAAGCCCGGGACGGTTCCCTGGTGGAGCGGCAATCCCAAGCTCGAAAACCCGGTTCGCGCGACTCTACGCGGGCGAATGCGACGCGGTCCTCTGACCCTCGAAGCCTACGGCAGTCGCCTTTGGGACTACGTCAATCTGACCGCCATGCAGGTGGAAGAGCAGAAGTACCTCAGCTTCGAGAACGTGCAAGCGGCCATGACGGGATTTCGGCTTGTGGACAGTTACCCTCATCTCGAACTCCACGCGAACTATATTCTCGGGTGGAAGCTCGGCGAGGATTCGCCGCTGGCGGAGATGCGTCCCTTCAGCGTGGAAACCACGTTTCGGGCGCCGGCTTTTCGCGGCGTGAAATGCTGGCTCCGCCATGTCTATTCGGATTCCCACTTGCTCGTCGACGCGGGCCTATGCGCATCGGCGACGCCCTCCTGGACTCGCTGGGATCTGGGACTGGGGAGATCCTTCGGCGATCTCGATTTAAGTCTCGAAGTGCGCAATCTCGGGGACGAGGTTTACTACGAACATCTGGCCTACCAGCGCGATCCCTTCGCGTCGGGCAATGCGGTGAACGCCCCGGGGCGCAAGTTCAGAATGGCGATCAGCTACGGCCGCTGATGGCGCAAGAGATGGTCTTCAGGGCGCCGGCGATTCCGTATCGGCAGCCTCGATCAGTTCGAAGTGAACCCTGCGAGCGCTGATCGCGACGATCATCGTCTCCAGGGTTCCGCCGAGCATCATGAGGATGGTCCCTAGCAGCGCACCGTTCAGGCTCGGATCGCGCCAGACCGCATAGAATCCCAGAAGTGAGATCACCGCCGTCTTCACGAGACTGCTGCCGCCGATCACTCCCGTGCGCCTTCGATTCATGAGGAAACCTTGCGCCACCGAGCGCATCCCCAATGGAATGGGCTGATAGGGAATGAGCAGGATGGCCCCGGTGACGTAGAGGGCCTTGTCGATCTCCAGCGAGAAAATATTCAGCAGAAGGATTTCCCGCAAGGGCGTCCACACCCAGAAGGCGATGAGGCTCACGAAGGTGAAGATGGTCACGCCGGCGAAGCGGACGATCTTGCGCAGGTCGCGCCGGTCGCGCACGAGCACCAGCGTCGTGCTTTGCAGGGCCCAGAGCGGCGAAGCCATGAGGATGAGCAGCGGAAAGACGAATCCGAAACCGCCCTGGGCCAGGTCGGGATCGGCCGTGCGCCCCACGATGGCGTTGATGATGGGCCGCATGGCCGACCAGGTGATGGTGCTGATCATCAGCGGTCCGATGAAATCGAAGAATTTCCGCCAGGGGATGCTCTCGTCTTCGGCCTCGTTGATTCCGCTGGCGTCCCGGCCCAGAAGCCTGCGCGCCCGCCAGCCCGAGTAGAGGGCTTCCATGAGGATGGCCACCGTGAGGCTGGCGCCGCCGAGCACCGCGGGTTCCGTCCATCCGCGCCCCACGAAGAAGAACATGATCGCCGCCAGCGTGGCCAGGCGCAGTCCCGTGGCCTGGCTGATGATGCGCGTGTTGCGATGGCGCATCACGATTCCCCAATAGTACGAGCGAAGCGGCAGGAGCAGGGGGATGGGCGACTGGACGAGAATGAGCTTCTGGGCCATGGCCGACACCGGCGCGGTGGAGCCCATCAGCTTCATGATGAGCTGGTCGCCCCAGGGGCTCAGGGCGATGAGGAGGTCGATGCCGCAGATGACCGCGCCGATCCCCAGGCCCTTTCTTAGAAGCGTGCGCCGGGCCTTGGGGCCGGTGCCCATGGCGGCCACGATCTGCTGGAAGGGGAAGAGCGGTGAATTGAGGAAGACAGCCAGACCGAAGCCCACGCCGTAGGCGGCGAGTTGCACGATGGCGTCCTCGCTGCGGCCCAGCGCAGCGTTGATGATCGGATGCGCGAGCGTCATCATCTGGCTGGTCAGGACGAGCGGCCAGTAGAAATCGAAGATCTGCCGGTGGCGGAGGGCGGGCAAGGTGGGCCTTTCGAAGGGTGGGAGATATCCTAACAAAGGCCGGTTTCGGCGGCAAGACCGCTACTCGTAGCTGAGGGCGTCCACCGGATTCAGTCGGGAGGCCTGCACGGCGGGGTAGAGCCCGAAGAAGATGCCGGTGAAGCTGGAGACCAGCAGCGCGCCCAGGACGTAGGCCACCGGCACCGTCGCCGGCACGTGGAATGCCAGGCGCAGGATCTGGCCCACCAGCAGTCCGACGAGGATCCCCGCAGCGCCGCCGAGACCGGTCAGGGTGGCCGCCTCGAAGAGGAACTGCAGCAGGATGTCCTGCCTCCTGCCGCCCACCGCCTTGCGGATGCCGATCTCGCGGGTACGCTCCCTCACGCTGACCAGCATGATCGTGATCACGCCGATGCCGCCGACCATCAGCCCGATGGAGGCCAGCACCACGCCGACCAGCGTCAGCGGATCGGTGATCGTCTTCGTGAACTCGAGCATCATGTCCTGCGTGGCGATGTGGAAGTTGTTCTCCTCGCCGGGGCCGAGCTTGCGCCCGATGCGTAGGGCCAGCTCGATCTCCTCGCGGGCTTCCTCCAGAAGGTCGTTGCCGTCGGGCATGGCCATCAGCGCCATGGTGGACTGCATCCAGGGGAAATCCTTCGCGAAGGTGGTGTAGGGGACGAGCAGGTAGTTGTTGGCCATGGAGCCGAAGATGCTTTCACGATTTTCCAGGATGCCGATGATCCTGTATTCGGTGTTCATGTTCACGCGGATCTTCTTGCCGATGGGATCGGCGACGCCGAAGAGCTGCTCGGCGGGTTCCCTCGGAATCACGCAGACATGGCGCGAGCCCGACCAGTCCACCTCGTTCAGCCAGCGCCCCTCCTCGAGAGTGAAGCCCATGATCTCCAGGGCCCGCAAGCCGACGCCGTCGATCTCCATGAGATTGGCCCGCTCGGCGCCGTGGCGCACCAGGGTGCCGAAGCTTCCCACGGGCGATGAGGTCCGCACGGAGGGACAGAGCGTTTCGATGGAGCGCCAGTCGTCCAGGGTCAGTTCGGGATTGTTGCCCTCGGTCGGATCGTCGAAGGCGTCGTTGCGCGTGATATAGACATAGGTGGTCTCGGTTTCCATGATCTCGCTCTCGAGGCGTCCCTTGAAGCCCTCGATGATCGAGACCATGGCCATGAGCGTCGTCACGCCGATGCCCACGCCCAGGATGACCAGTCCGCTGCGGCCCTTGTTGCTGCGCAACGTGTCCAGAGCCATGCGGACGTTCTCCCGCAGGCCGGCTCCGAAAACGCGCATGGCGTGGAAGCGTTCTTGGCTATTCATAGCGCAGGGCCTCCACGGGATCGAGGATCGCCGCCTTGCGGGCCGGGTAGATGCCGAAGAAGACTCCCACCACGACGGTGAGCAGAAGCCCCAGGAGCACCGACCAGAACTTTGCGGCGTAGGGAAGCGGGCTGGCCGAGGCGATGATCGAGGCCATGCCGTATCCGATCAGAATCCCGAAGATGCCTCCCAGGACCGAGAGCGTCAGCGCCTCCACGAGGAACTGCCAGAGCACGTCCTTCGCCTTGGCGCCGATGGCTTTCCGGATGCCGATCTCCCGCGTGCGTTCCTGCACGCTGACCAGCATGATGTTCATGATGACGATGCCCGCCACCACGGCGCTGATGCCGACGATCATCATGAGAACGCCCAGCAGCATGTTCTTGATCTTCTCCCAGAGGCCGAGCATGGCGTCGCTGGTCTGCAGGTCGAAGTCGTCGCGTTCGCCGGGGCGAAGCCGGTGGCGGACTCGCATCGCCGCACTGATCTCCTCCATGAGCTGGGGCACGGCTTCGGTGTCGATGGCCTTGATGGTTACCGTCACGGAATTGGCGCGTCCCGGCCTGCCGAAGATCTTGAAGAAGGCGGTGATGGGGATGGTGACGAAGGTGTCCTGGTCCTCGCCGAGCAGTCTTCCCTTCTCCGCCGCGATGCCGATCACCTTGAAGGGACGGCCGTCCACCTTGAGGGTCTTGCCGAGAGGGTCGGCGCCGGGATAGAGCTTGTCGGCCACGCTCTTGCCGATCACGGCCACGGGGCGGCTCCGGTTCTCCTCGAAACTGCCGAAGTGACGCCCCGCGCTCAGTTCGATGTTTTCCAGGAATGGGTATTCCGCCGTCTTTCCGCGAATGGGAACGTTGGTCAGGCGCTCGTCGCCGCGCGT
>Ga0180430_10003732_pt1 | contig 13061 bp, 9 predicted proteins | sample SS_ome_9_FD_132999 | JGI IMG/M metagenome (GOLD analysis project Ga0180430, IMG submission 132999) | Hypersaline lake sediment archaeal communities from the Salton Sea, California, USA - SS_1_S_2 metaG | ecosystem: Environmental > Aquatic > Non-marine Saline and Alkaline > Hypersaline > Sediment... | reverse complement strand
TTTGACACCCTTTATTTCGGGGCATTGCTCATGACCGGATTGTTTCTGGGAGAATGCATTGAAAAGCAGTGCGGCATCGAAAAAACCATGATATTCACCGTCACCGGGGTGCTTGGCGTATCACTGGCTGCATTCGGGGTGTATGCCGTTTTTCAGGCGCAGGGGTTCGGGGAAATGATTCAAGGTTATATTTCCCAGTACCTGGAACTGACCTCCGCGTTATACACGGACATGGGCATTGAAAAACAACAGATCGATGCCCTGAATGCCGCTTTTGTGGTGGTCATGCCCGGAATGTTCATTGTCTCGTACATGACCACGGTCTGGCTCAATGTCCTGATCATCAAGCGCCTTTTGGCCCGGATCGGCATCCAGCTCAAAAGCATGGTGGCACTGAACCGTTTCAGAGCCCCTGATTCACTTGTCTGGGCGGCGATCGGCCTGGGCGTGCTGCTGGCACTGCCGGTGGGATCTGTCAAGTATGTGGTCATCAACTGTCTGATCATTTTATTGTTGATTTATTTTTTTCAGGGAATTGCTGTTATATCATTTTATTTTCAGAAAAAGGAATCCCCGACCTTTCTGAAGGTTTTCTGTTACGGCCTGATTGCCGTGCAGATCTACTTTCTCATTCTGGTCATCGGACTGGGATTCTTTGACAACTGGATCAACTTCAGGAAACTGGAAACACAGAAAAAGTGAAGCAACGCTGACCTTTTGGAGGTTTTACATGAAAGTCATATTGAAAGAAACCATTGATACTCTGGGAATCGCAGGCACGGAGTGCGAGGTTGCGCCGGGATACGGCCGCAATTATCTGCTTCCCCAGGGAAAGGCCATGCTGGCCACCCCGCAGAACCGGCGGGTCATGGAACAGGCCCGGGCCAAACTGCAGCTGCAGATCGCCAAAGAGAAAAAACTGGCCGAGGAGATGGCGGATAAAATCAAAGGCGTGATCTGCAAACTCAAAGCCAAGGTGCGGGAAGAAATCTATCTTTACGGCTCCATCACCACCCATGATATCAAGGAATCTTTGAACAGCCAGAACATCGAGGTGGAACGCCGTGCCATTCTTCTGGCGGAACCCATCAAGGAAACCGGTGAATACAAAGTACCCATCCGGCTCTACAAGGATGTGGAACCGGAAATCACCGTGATCGTCGAAGCAGAAGAAAAACAGGACAACTAAACAACCCTTTGCCTGTGGGATTTGAAAAATCAGGTCCCGCAGGCAGCCAACTTGCTGGAACCCCTGTGCCCCCGAAACAATCCAGAAAATCCGACCCCCTGCTGGACCGGACCCCGCCCCATGATCTGGACGCGGAAGCCTCGCTGTTGAGCGCCATCTTCATTAACAATGATGTGCTGTTCGATATCACCGATATCCTGACACCGGAGGATTTTTACAAAGGGGCCCATAAAAAGATCTTCCGGGTCATCCTGAATCTGGCCTCCCAGGAGGAACCGGCCGACCTGGTCACGGTGGCCCATGCCCTGAAACAAAAGGATGAGTTGGAAAGCATCGGCGGGGCCGCCTATCTGGCATCCATTTCCGATGCCGCGCCCGTGGCGGTGAATGCCGTGCATTATGCCCGGATCATTCAGGGCAAGGCATCGTTGCGCGTCATGATCGATGCCGCATCAAAAATCATCCAGCGGTGCCTGGAAGACCGGGGAGATGTGGTCAATACCATTGACTTTGCCGAATCCACCATATTTCAGATTTCTGAAAAAAAATCCGGGGGCGCGTTCAGGCCCATCGGTGAATTGATCAATATCAACATCGATCACCTGGAGGAGCAGCAGGGCAAAGACGGGGGGCTTTCCGGGCTTTCCACCGGATATATGCGGCTCAACAAAATCACGTCCGGGCTTCAGAAATCAGACCTGATCATTCTGGCGGCCCGGCCGAGTATGGGAAAAACCGCGTTTGCCCTGAACATTGCCAGAAACGTGGCCATGGAAGAACAGAAACCCGTGGCGCTCTTTTCCCTGGAAATGTCCAATGAACAGCTTTCCATGCGGCTTCTGACTGCTGAAGCCCGCATCGATTCCAACCGGCTTCGCACCGGGTTCATCAGCCAGGAAGACTGGCAGAATGTGACGGATGCCGCCAGCACCCTCAATGAACTGCCGATTTTCATCGACGACACCCCCAACATCTCGGTGATGGATGTCCGGGCCAAAACCAGAAAACTGTTTCAAAAGCATGGAGAACTGGGACTGGTCATCATCGATTACCTTCAGTTGATGAAATCCCCGATCCATTCCGAGCGGCGGGACCTGGAGATAGCGGAAATATCGCGGGGTCTCAAATCCCTGGCCAAGGAATTGAACATTCCGGTCATGGCCCTGTCCCAGCTCAACCGGATGCTGGAACAACGAAGCGACAAACGGCCCATGATGTCGGATCTCAGGGAATCCGGGGCGTTGGAACAGGACGCGGATATCGTCGCGTTCATCTACCGGGATGAGGTCTACCACAAGGAACCGGACAATCCCAAAAAAGGGACGGCGGAAATCATTGTGGCCAAAAACCGGAACGGCGCCATCGGTACCGCGCCCATGCATTTTCATGAACAATATACCCGGTTTGAAGAACTGGCACCGGACAGCTATCAGGAATTTCAATGAACAAACATGTCTTCGGCAACCTGGCAGGCCTTCGCAATACCCAGCTCAAGCGCATTGAAAACCTGTACACACTCAAATCCCCTCCGGAATATATCATCACCCCTGACATCGCCGTGGAACTGGCGGAAATCAGCCATGAGATCCGCCGGCAGATCGGGCTGCTCGTGGACCGGAACGGAAAAATCGTCTGTGTGATCGCCGGAGAACCCCAGCGCATCGTCATTCCGGTCACGCCGGATCACATGGCCACTCCGGGCCGGCTCAAAGGCCTGCGGTGCGTGCACACCCATTTAAAAGATGAGTCCCTGACCCGGGATGATCTCACCGACCTGGCCCTGCTCCGTCTGGATTATATCACTGCGGTGTGCCTCACCCCTGACGGCCGGCCCGGCCCGGTGTATTCGGGTCACGTGCTCCCGGATGAAACCCGGGAACCCTATCAGGTGCTGCCCAAAGCATCTGTGTCTGATCTGAACACTGACTGTCTGTCTCAAATCCTGGCCCTGGAAGCGGAGCTTTCCAGAAAAAACGCCCTGCACAAACCCGCATCCGGCCTGGAAAACGCGTTTCTCATCAATGCGTCCACCCAGAACAGCAGCGCCACCCGCGCATCCATGGAAGAACTCAAGGAGTTGTGCAAAACCAGCCGGATCACCGTGACCGGTACCGCGATTCAGCACAGAAAAAACATCGATCCCAAATTTGTGGTGGGCAAAGGCAAGCTGTCGTCACTGGTAATCCGGGCCATCCAGAACCATGCCACCATGCTGGTTTTCGACCGGGAACTGTCTCCGTCCCAGATCCGGTCCATCACCGATTTTGTGGAAATGAAGGTCATCGACCGGACCCAGTTGATTCTGGATATCTTTGCCAAACAGGCCAAGTCCAGGGAAGGAAAGTTTCAGGTGGAACTGGCGCAGCTGGAATATCTGCTTCCCCGGCTCATCACCAAAAACACGGCCATGTCCCGGTTGACCGGCGGTATCGGGGGCCGGGGGCCGGGTGAAACCAAGCTGGAAATCAACCGGCGCCGGGTCAGGGACCGGATCACACGGCTGAAAAAAGAAATTGCAAAAATCCGGAAACAGCGGCATCAGCAGAAAGCAAAGCGCCGGCAGAAAAATATTCCGATCATTTCCATCGTGGGATATACCAACGCGGGAAAATCCACGTTGCTCAACGCCCTGACCCAGAGCGATATCATTGCGGCGGACCGGCTGTTCGCCACGCTGGACCCCTCTTCCCGGCGGCTGCGGTTCCCCGCGGATACGGAAGTGATCATCACCGATACCGTGGGGTTTATCCAGCATCTGCCCAAAGAACTGCTGGAGGCGTTTCACGCCACTTTGGAAGAGCTGTCCGAAGCCGATATTCTTCTTCATGTGATCGACATCAGCAACCCCCGGTACATGCAGCAGAAGGAATCGGTGGAAAAAATCTTGGGCCGGCTGGACCTGGACAAAATCCCGGTGCTGTATGTGTTCAATAAAATGGATCTCGTGGATCTTGATTCGTTTGACAATCCATGGCTGTTGAATCAGGGGGTCTGTGTCTGCGCCCATCAGAAACAGAGCCTGACGGTTCTGGTTGAAAAACTGGAATCCATGGTCACGTTGCCGTCATCCAATTTAAGGGTTGACCAATAATTGTTTTTGCTTTACATATACCGGGCGTTCAAAAATCAGAAACGAACCGCAGATACAGGATGGTACCCGACATAATGACCGATTTTGACCATGAAAAAACCGATTCTTTGGACACTCCCGAGTGTTTCGGGGAATTCACCAAAACCAACCGGATGTGTCATACCTATTGCGCGGTTTCAATCCAGTGCTGCCTGATGCACAGCATCCATCCCAAGGTCGGGCTGTTTGAAAAACTGCTGATTCACAACGAATACGCGCCCAAACCCCATTAGGAAAAAATCTTGCCCGGATTCAGAATCTGCCGGGGATCGAACACCGCTTTGATCTGCTTCATGATGGATTGTTCTCTGTCACCGATTTCCCAGGAAAGATAGGCTTTTTTGGTCAGCCCCACCCCGTGTTCCCCGGTAATGGTTCCACCCAAAGCCAGGGTTTGGGCAAACAGTTTGTCCAAAGCTTTGCGGGCCTGTGCCGCCTGGGATGCATCGGTTTTGTCATACATGATGTTGCAGTGAATATTGCCGTCTCCGGCATGACCGAAGCTGACAACGGTCAAACCCGATTCCTGCTGAATGGTCTTGATACGCGACACCATGTCGGGAATTTTGGATATGGGCACCACAATGTCTTCGTTCAGCTTCTGGCTGGCGATTTTATACAGCACCGGAGACAGCGCTTTTCTGGCTTCCCACAGGGCCGCCGCCTGAACCGGATCGCCGGCCGTCACCATATCCAGGGCACCTGCCCGGGAACAGAAGGCCCGGATCTGTTCGGTCTGGGTTTTCACCAGCGCTTCATCCCCGTCCAGCTCCAGGATCAGAAGGGCCCTGGCCTGTGCCGGCAGATCAAACTGCAGCTGATCTCTGACCAGCGACAAAGAGGCCTCATCCAGATATTCCACACACCGGGGGATCACGGCCCGGCGCATGATACCGGAAACAGCCCGGGCAGCGGTGACCATGTCATCAAAACTTACGGCCAGGGTCGCCACATACGCGGGTTTGGGCAGCAGCCTGAGCGTAATCCGGGTGACAACGGCCAAAGTGCCCTCGGAGCCCACGATCAGACGGGTCAGGTCATACCCGGCCACGCCCTTGGCCGTACAGACCCCGGTGCGGATGATGTCCCCGTCGGGCAAAACCGCCTGTAGCCCCAGCACGTAATCTCTTGTCACACCGTATTTCACGGCCCGGGGACCGCCGGCACATTCCCCGACATTGCCGCCGATGGTGCACACCGACGAACTGGCCGGATCCGGCGGGTAAAACAGCCCCTGCTGTTCCACGGCGGCATGGAGATCGGCCACAATCACGCCGGGTTCCACCGTGGCAATAAAATTGTCTGTATCGATCTCAAGAATCCGGTTCATGCGGGTGAGGACCATGACCAGTCCGCCTTTGACCGGAACCGCACCCCCGGTCATACCGGAACCGCTGCCCCGGGGAATCACGGGAATCCGTTTTTCCCAGGCCAGACGCATGATGTCCGTCACTTGAGCTTGTGTTCCCGGAAACACCACGGCATCCGGCAGAAAGGACTCACCCGGAGCCGCATCATAGGAATAGCATACCCGGTCTTCCGGGTTTCGGGTAATATATGTCTCCCCCACCCGGTGTTTCAGCAACCGGTAAACGGCATCATCCATTCCCATTTAAAATTTACCTGATTCTATTTTTTTGGACAGATACCGGACCTGTTCATACAGCACCCCTTTGTGCCGAAGCTCCTTTTCAACGGCATTTACCGAATAGATGGCTGTGGCATGGTACCGTTTGAAACTGGAGCCGATTTTCTTGATGGGCTGGTCCGTGTATTTTCTGGACAAAAAGATGGCCACCTGACGCGGTTTGACAATCTGCTTTTTCCGGGATTTTGAAACCAGATCCTTTTCTGTGATATCGTATTCCTGGCAAATCAGTTTCTTGATTCCATCAATGGTGATGCGTTTCTGCTGTTTACGGATATTGGCCAGCACGCTTTTTGCCAGCTCAATATCAATATGACGTCCCAGCAGCTGTCCTTTGGCGGCCACGCCGTAAAGACCGCTTTCCAGCTGTCGCACATTGTCACATAATTCCTGGGCGATATATTCCGTGACCGGGGGCGGTATCAGACAGTCGAAGCTTTTTGCTTTCTTTCTGAGAATTTTCACCCGGGTTTTAAAATCCGGGGCTTTGATTTCCGTTACCAGGCCCATGGTCAGCCGGGATTTGAGCTGCTCATCGAGTTTGGGAATATCATCGGGCAGGTCACAACCGGAAAATATGATTTTCCGGTCCGCATCCAGCAGGTAATCCAGGGTCACGGCCAGTTCCTTTTGAATGGCATTTTTTCCCGCCAGAAAATGAATGTCTTCTAAAATCAGCACCTCGCACTTTTTGCGGTATTTTTTCTTGAACGTATCAATGGTGTTGTCCCTGAGTGCAAAAATCATTTCATTGGTAAAGTCTTCCGCTGTCACATAATACACACGCAAGGCCTTTTTATGTGTAATGACATGGTGTCCCACCGCCTGGGACAAATGGCTTTTCCCCAGACCCGTTTTCCCCAGAAGATAGAGCATGCCGGCCCCGTTCATCTTGCCCTGGGCCAGACACAGGGACGCGGAATAGGCAAAGCTGGAATTGTCCCCGACCACGAAATCATCAAACGTATACCCTTTTTTAAGCAGCCTGCCGCCATGGAACTTCGGATCGAACCCCGGCAGACAGGCCTGAATCACATCCCTGTTTCCGGAATTCTTTGTGTCGCCTGCACCATTGACGGGACAACAGGAGTGTTTCCGGGGCACTGTTGATTTGAACTCGATACGCACCGAATGTCCCAGTTTGAGAAACTCCTGTTCAAACAAACTCAGATAATTGTCCTTCAACCGTTTGATAAAATATTCATTGGGCGTGGACAGACACAGCCGGCCGTCCTGAAATGTCAGGACTTCTATCGGGTCGACCCACATCCTGTAACTGTGATCCGGAATTGTCCTCTTGATTTGAGATTTTACCTGTGCCCAGAATTTATCCATGGTTTCGCTCAAAAAGTCCTTTCTGCTCAACAACATTGACATTTCCAACAACGAACAAGAATGGTACTGAAATCAACGACGCTTACTGAAAATTACAGCTCTTAAAAAAAGCATGCGTTTTTTTATTGAAATATCTGTCTGCGGTCAAACCGGATCATTCATGTTAGGAATATGTGAGAATTCATACTGGCATGTTTATTTAACTATCTGAAATTACATGCTTTTTTTTTGTGAAACAAATGTTTTCTCAAAAATTACAACCACTTTTACAACCCGTTATTTTTTCAGGTAAATTCAGGGTTCAAGACAGATTCAAAAAAACATCCAATTTTATTTTCTTTTATTTTCTTCAATTTTCTCTGAATTTCTCATTAATTCAAACAAAATGCAATTTTCCTTCTCCATGCCAGCATATCGGGGGTTTCACAACTTTCATTGTAATTTTCATAAATGGCCTTGCATATTTACAATTTGATCGGTCGGTAGTATATTCCACATTTAAAAATTAACCTGGTTTTTCAATATATCATGTCATTTTTCTCAGCACAGAAACACAATTGTCCTGACAGGCCGGTCATCGGTATCACCATGGGGGACCCCCTGGGTATCGGCCCGGAAATCCTGGTGAAAGCACTGCACGGACATGAACTTCACAACCGGTGTATCCCCGTGGTGCTGGGAGATTTCGATATCATGCAGACCGCACTTTCCCGGTTTTCCATTCCGTTGACACTCCACCGGATCGATCATTTGCAACAAATGAAAAAAGAGCCTGGATTTCTGAATCTGATGGCTGTCTCCGCTTTGAAACTGGACATGTCGACCCTGCCGGCCATGACGCCCGCCATCGGACAGGCCATGGCCGATTACATCCACACAGCTGTGGATATGGCCATGGCCGGTCAGATCGATGCCATGGTCACCGGTCCCATAACCAAAACCGGACTTAAAATGGCGGGATCCTTTTTTCACGGACATACCGAATTGATCGCGCATCAGACCGGTACCCTGAAATTTGCCATGATGCTGGCCGGAGAAACCCTGAAAGTCGTGCTTGTGACCATCCATATGCCCCTGGCCCGTGTTCCGGAATCTTTGACCCGGGAAAAAATTCTGGAGACCATCCTTCTGACAACCACGGACCTGAAAACCCGGTTCAATGTGCCGGAACCGAGACTGGTCGTGGCCGGGCTGAATCCTCATGCCGGGGAAGACGGTCTTTTCGGCACCGAAGAACAACAGATCATCATCCCGGCTGTCCGGGCCGCCCGGAACCAGGGCATCGATATTCAGGGCCCGATGCCGCCGGATACGGTATTCAACCACGCCATCCGCAGCGGTTGTGATGCCGTGGTATGCATGTACCATGATCAGGGACTGATTCCTTTCAAACTGATCCATTTCAAGGACGGCGTGAACATCACCCTGGGACTGCCCGTTATCCGGACATCCGTGGACCACGGTACTGCCTATGATATTGCCTGGAAAGGCCAGGCCGACCCCGCCAGCATGGTACAGGCCATCAAAACAGCGGTGTTCCAGGCCCGGCATCGAACCGACCGGACAATGGCGCATGAGTGACATCATTATTCAGGGGGCCAGGGAACACAACCTGAAAAATATCGACGTACGGATTCCCAAAAACCGTCTCATTGTGATCACGGGCCTGTCCGGATCCGGCAAATCCACCCTTGCCTTTGATATCCTGTATGCCGAAGGCCAGCGGCGGTATGTGGAATCGTTGTCCACCTATGCCAGACAGTTTCTGGGGCAGATGGCCAAACCGGATGTGGACAGCATTGACGGTCTGTCTCCGGCCATTGCCATTGAACAGAGAACCGCCGGTCACAATCCCCGGTCCACCGTGGGTACCATCACGGAAATCTATGATTACCTCCGGCTGCTGTTCGCCCGGGTGGGAATCCCCCATTGCCATCAATGCGGCAACCCCATTGAACCCATGACCGTTGACCAGATCAGCGACCAGATCCTGACCCTGCCCGAAAATACCCGGATAATACTTCTGGCGCCGCTGATCAAAAACCAGAAAGGACGGCATGAGGCTGTTTTTGCCCGGATGAAAAAAGACGGGTTTGCCCGGATGCGGGTGGACGGGGTCATCTGTAGAACCCGGGAACATCCGGTTCTGAAAAAAAACAAAAAACACTTCCTGGAGGTGGTGGTGGACCGCCTGATCATCAAACCGGGTATTGAAAAACGGTTGAATGATTCTCTGGAGCTGGCCCTGAGTCTGTCCAAAGGCCCTGTCATTGTGCTGGATATGGACAGGGATCAGAACCTGCTGTTCAGTGACACCGCTGCCTGCCTGACCTGCCATATCAGTTATCCGCCGTTGACGCCGGCCGGTTTTTCTTTTAATTCCCCCCAGGGGGCCTGCCCTTACTGTGATGGGTTGGGTACCATCACGGAATTCGACCCGGACCTGATCGTTCCGGATCCCGGGCTGTCGTTGCGCCAGGGAGCGATTCTTCCCTGGCAGAACAGGGATTCTGTCCAGTTCATGGAGTTTCTGGATGCATTGACCAGCCATTTTGATTCAGATATCTACACCCCGTTCAACCAGTTGCCCGACCGGTTTCAACAGGTGCTGCTGTATGGGGCCCAGGACGAACTCATCACCTTTTACACGGAGCAGGCCGGCAAAAAAATCCGGAGCCAAAAAAAATTCGAAGGCATTGTTCCTTATCTGAAACGACGGCATGAGCAAACCGATGCCAAAACCGTGAAAGATGAATTGAAACAATACATGAACGCCAGGGTCTGCCCCCGGTGCAACGGCACCCGGTTGAACCCGGCATCCAGCCATGTCCGGGTGGGGGGGCACACCATCTGGGAGCTCACCGGAATTCCCGTTAAACAGGCGTTGAAAACCATTACATCGTTGACCTTGACCGGGAAGGATCAGCTCATCAGCACCAGCATTATCAAGGAGTTGACCCAGCGGCTGCTTTTTCTGGAAAATGTGGGCCTGGACTACCTGTCCCTTTCCCGGTCCGCCGACACCCTGTCCGGCGGTGAAACCCAGCGGATCCGGCTGGCGACCCAGATCGGTTCCAGGCTCACCGGGGTGCTCTATGTGCTGGATGAACCCAGCATCGGCCTCCACCAGCGGGACAATGCCCGGCTCATCAAAACATTGATGGATCTGAAACATCTGGACAATACCGTGGTGGTGGTGGAACATGACACAGAGGCCATTTTATCCTCCGATCATGTGATCGATATGGGACCGGCAGCCGGTGTGAACGGCGGTAAAGTCATGTTTTCCGGCCCGCCGGAAGCCCTGACCGCCTGCCCGGACTCGGTGACCGGCCAATACATCGGCGGCATCAGACAGATCCCGGTCCCCGGTGTCCGGAGAAACGGCAACGGTCACCAGATGACACTGGTCAACGCCCGGGCCAACAATCTCAAACAGGTGACCGTATCGTTCCCCTTAGGGTGTTTCATCTGTGTGACCGGGGTCTCCGGATCCGGCAAATCCACTCTGGTGCTGTCCACCCTGTACCCGGCCCTGTCCAATCAGCTCGTGTACACACGAAAATCCGTGGGCGCCCATGACCGGATCACCGGTATCGGGCATCTGGACAAAGTGATTCACATCGACCAGTCCGCCATCGGGAAAACGCCCCGGTCCAATCCCGGCACCTATACCGGGGTACTGCCGCTCATCCGGGACCTGTTTGCCAAGACACCCGATGCCCGGGCCCGGGGGTACAGACCCGGACGGTTCAGTTTCAATATCCGGGGCGGCCGGTGTGAGGCCTGCACCGGCGACGGTGTCATCAAAATCGAAATGCAGTTTCTTCCGGATGTGCATGTGGTGTGTGATGTGTGCAAGGGACAGCAGTTCAACCGGGACACCCTGGATATCCGTTACAAGGGGAAAAACATTGCCGAGGTTCTGGACATGACGATCAATCAGGCGGTCCGCTTTTTTGACAATATAACCGCCATCCAGGCCAAACTGGCCACCCTGGTGGAGGTGGGGCTCGGGTATATGACTCTGGGACAGTCCGCCGTCACCCTGTCCGGGGGCGAAGCCCAGCGCATCAAACTGGCCCGGGAACTGTCCAAAAAAAGCACGGGAAAAACCATCTACATTCTGGATGAACCCACCACCGGACTGCATGCCGATGACATCAACCGGCTGCTTTCGGTGCTGGACCGGCTGGTGGCGGCCGGCAACACCGTGGTGGTGATCGAACATCACATGGACGTCATTAAATATGCCGATCATATCATTGATATCGGCCCGGAAGGCGGAGACAACGGCGGTCAGATCATTGTCCAGGGCACGCCCGAACAGGTGGCGGCACACAAAACATCCCATACCGGGTATTATCTGTCCAAAACACTGTCCTCCAGTGTACAGACATCCGTGTCACAGGGACAGGCCCCGTCCACCTCACAGGCATAGGCAATCCGGGACGCTTTGTCCCGAAGTGTTTCAAAAACCTGCGGAAATGATGCCGAAGGATGAACCAGCGCCGTCAGTGCCGTTTTGTCAGGGATGGCATCAAACCCCTGTCCAATGACTTTTCCGGTAACACCATCGATTATCTCTGCATCCTCTCCGTTGCAGGTCACGACCACCGGAATCTGATACAAAAAAACAATCCGGGACAGGGCCAGATTGGGAAGCCGCCGGGTCACCAGAGATCCGGGCGCATACCGGATCATCATTGCGGTTTTTTCTCCGACGCAAACCAGAAAATCCATTTTAAGCAGGCCGGTTTTCGATCCGGCTTTAACGGTTATCTGTCTGCCGGATTCAATCTGATTTTTTTCATATCCGCAGACCTCGACCAGATGCCGGGCGATTTTCTGCCTGAACCGTTCGTCATGGGTGTCCGCCAATGGCCGCCCGGTCAGATAATCGGTCAGTTCACCCATGATCAGGTGGTGGGGATTTTTTTCCACGAATGCCTCCTTTTTTCACGCGTCAAGGATCAGATTCACAAACCGGGGCGCCTGCCCTTCCGACAGCGCCACCAGTCCCCGGTTGGAAAGGCGCAGTTCCCCCAGAACCACCAGACCCACCAGGCTCAATGTCATTTCAAAGGATTGATGGGGACACCCGATCTGTGCCAGTGCCCTTTCAACGGCGGTTATCCCTTCTGCCGCAGCCTCCACGGATGAAAGCCCCATGATGCCGCCCAGCGGCAGGGGCAGGTGCGCCAGAACACGGTTTTGCTTCACCACGGCCAGACCGCCTCCGGATTCGATCAGGGTGTTGGCGGCCAATGCCATGGCAGCATCATCCATGCCCACCACCAGCAGATTATGACAATCATGACACACCGTGGAGGCGTAGGCGGTCCCGGCCATGAATCCGGTCCCTTTGACAAAGCCCAGACCCCGGGACCTGTCCGCCGTACCATCGGGGGAATGTCGGTAAAAAACGGCGGCTTTGGCCAGATCCTGCTCAGGATCGGCATGCAGCGCATGGTGCCGGGGTTCAAGGGTCGCTGTTTTTGCCACCGTGTGCACCCGGTCCGGGACCACTTGAATGACCCGGGCCTGAACCGGACGTTCATGCGGGGCACTGATATGAAAATCGGCGGCATCCAGCATATCCAGGTGCATGGTATTCAAGGCCCATTCTGGATACGTGAACCGGGGGATGGGGATGCACAACTGATTTTCCCGGGCCACCCGGACCCCGTCACAAAACACCTGGGAAACAGTGAATTGCGTCAGATTGTCCACCACCAGGATATCTGCGGCCCGTCCCG
>Ga0180430_10003731_pt1 | contig 13063 bp, 9 predicted proteins | sample SS_ome_9_FD_132999 | JGI IMG/M metagenome (GOLD analysis project Ga0180430, IMG submission 132999) | Hypersaline lake sediment archaeal communities from the Salton Sea, California, USA - SS_1_S_2 metaG | ecosystem: Environmental > Aquatic > Non-marine Saline and Alkaline > Hypersaline > Sediment... | reverse complement strand
GCTCACCACCGCCTACCGTGGCGCCGAGGTCTGCAGTACCCCTTGGAGGAACCCGTGTGCGGCGGGGCGGGGTTCCGACAGTTCGAGGCATCTCAGTTTCGCCCCGGGCGTTGGACTCGCGAACGGCGGTAGGTTCGAGCACCGATGATGTCCTATCCCTTGCACTGGCACAGCCGGCAAGTCCCGCAACGAATACCACTAAGAGGATCAGTCTGCCCTTTTTCATATCGCTGCCATCCGTCTGCCTTCCCATGCAATCATAGGACGCGCCGAGCGACGATCAAGTTCCACCGTCACCAAAACATCGCTGTCGCGCCTTCGCGACTAGCTCATCTCTTTCCTCCACGACTGTCAGCCGGATACGGGGATACTCGATCCCCGGCGGTTCGCTTTTCAACTACAAATGACAACCGCCCTCTCACACGTTGACAACCGATCAGACACGTGCTAGACTCGCGTCTTATCCCACATCCTACCTGAAGCAGCTACGAGCCAGACTGCGCTGCCGTGCCGCAAGCAGGCAGGAATACGGCTCTCTCACTCGACTTTGACAGTGGAAACAAAGATGTCGCAGGAGGGGAGGGCACGCAATCGCAGGTTGATCCAAGCGCCTCTTCCAAGGATGATACAGCCCGGTCGCGGGTGAGGGAACTCCCCTTTGAGTGAGCGACACAGCCACCACATAGTCTAGCCGAGGAAAGGCATATGAGAAATAACCTCCGAGTCTCGTGTTTTCTGTTGTCCACAGCACTGCTCACCACCACATTGACGTTGTGTTTGACGGTTGAAGCAGCCGCCTTTGCTCCGGAGTACGGGCCCAGGCCACCCGATGGACAAGTTGCCCACGGTCACAAGCTGACCATACTCCCCAGTAGCCAGTTTTCCCGCGCAGACGCAGAGCATCGAGTAGATCTAGTCGACCTTGACGAGAAACATACGTATATCGTCCAGCTCGCGGATCCGGCGCTCCCCACCTACGAAGGCGGCGTGCGGGGTATCAAAGCGACTGGCACACGGGGGGACCCAGCCAGGAAGCTGGATATCCAGAGCCATGCCAGCGTCGCGTACCGCGACCATCTGCGCCGCGAACAGAGCCTTCTCGTCTCCGCCATCGAAAAGACCCTGGGTCGAGGGCCCGAGGTCAGGTTCCGCTATCAGCTGGCTCTCAACGGGATGGCCGTGGAGCTGACCCCCCGCGAAGCGGCTGAGGTGGCGCGTCTGGACAGCGTGACGTCGGTGACGCGCGACTGGGTCGAACGCATCCAAACCGATGCGGGGCCAGCCTGGGTCGGGGCCGAGGAAGTGTGGGACGGCAGCGCCTTCGATGGGCCTGGCACGATGGGAGAGGGCATCATCATCGGTATCATCGACACCGGCATCAACCACGACCATCCTTCTTTCGCCGACGTCGGCGGCGACGGGTATGATCACGTTAACCCGTGGGGTGCGGGGAACTACACCGGCTGGTGTGACCCTGGCAATGCCAACTACACGACTGACGTCACGTGTACGGATAAGCTCATCGGTCTGTGGAGTTTCGACGATGACCTCCCGGAGGACTACAACGGCCACGGTACGCACGTGGCGAGCACCGCCGCCGGTAACGTGCTGACGGCGGCCCTCTCCGCCCCGACCACGGACATCACGCGCTCGATTGGGGGCGTCGCTCCCCACGCGAATCTGATCGGCTACAGTATTGAAGCGAATCCCGGCGCGGGAACGGCTTTGGGCAGCAGCATTCTGGCAGCCGCCGAACAGGCCATCGATGATGGGGTCGACGTGATCAACTACTCCTTCGGGGGTGACCCGGGCGACCCGTGGGTCCTGGCTCAACACTGGCTCAACGTGCGCAGCGCCGGAATCTTCGTCGCCACCGCGGCGGGGAACTCAGGCCCAGAGCCGGGCACGGTGGGCTCGCCCGCCAACGCGCCGTGGATGCTCACGGTGGCCAATGCGACTCACAATCGGCAAATCGTCAACTCGTTGGAAGACCTGAGCCCGGAGGGTCCCTCCGATATCCGGGGGAAGGGCTTGACAATCGGTTACGGTCCCGCCGAGATTGTCTACGGCGGCCAATGCTTGACCGCCTTCCCGCCGGGTACGTTCGACGGCGAGATCGTCGTCTGCGACCGTGGATCGATCGGCCGGGTCGAAAAGGGAGAGAACGTCCTATCGGGAGGGGCCGGAGGCTTCGTCCTGGCCAATACCGCCTTCGACGGCGAATCGACCGTGGGGGACGCCCACGCCCTCCCGGCGGTCCACATTGGGGCCGCGGACGCACAGGTTCTGAAGAACTGGCTGGACAGCGGAACCGTCCAGACGGCCACGATTTCGGGCTATCGTCTCGACGAAGCACAGGCGAACGGGGATATCATGGCTGCTAGCAGCAGCCGAGGGCCGAATATCGTCCCGTCCATACTGAAGCCCGACGTCACGGCGCCGGGCACGGATATTCTCGCCGCGGTCGAGTCGCAAGCCGGCTTTCCCGGAGCTCCGCCCGAGTATGATTTCCTCTCGGGGACATCGATGGCCAGCCCACACGCTGCCGGCATAGGGGCCCTGGTCCTGGCCCTTCATCCAGACTGGACCCCGGCTGAGGTCCAATCGGCCATCATGACCGCCGCCGTTAACCAGGATGGGATGCTGCAGGAGGACGGCACGACGCCGGCCAGCCCTTTCGACCGCGGTTCAGGCCGCGCCTACGCCGCTGCCGCCGTCCAGGCCGGCCTTCTGCTGGACGAGACGGCGGACGACTTCACCAACAGCAATCCATCATTGGGCGGGAACCCGACGGAGCTCAATCTGGCGAGCTTGGCGGACGAGCGCTGCGTGAGGACCTGTTCGTGGGTGCGTGAGCTGAACAACAGCGTGCCGTACACGGTGACGTGGGACGTCGTGATCGCACCTACGTCGGAGATGAGCCTGAGCGTGCGCCCCGCACACTTCCAGCTAGCACCCGCTTCCTCTCAGGTCATCACCGTGGAGGCCGACGTGACTGGGCTACCCAGCGACGGCAGTTACGCCTTCGGCGGCTTCACGCTGGAGCCCACTTCCGCCCTCACGGAGCCGGCACGAGCTTTCTTCCCTGTCGGAGCGAAGCCGTCGCCCATCTTGCTCCCTGAACTGGTATCCGTGGATGCGCACCGAGATGCCGGATCAGCGCCGTTGCAGAATACAGACACCGGGCATCTCAGCGGATTGATTGTCCATGCCTACGGGATGGTGTCGACGGATGAGACCTTCTCAGTGTCGGAGGTGCCCCGCCTGAGCTTCCCGGCAATTTTCTTCCAGGAGGGCGTCTACACCACGACGGTCGAGGTTCGACCAGAGAGCCCACGGCTAGTGGCGGAAATCCTTGAGACCACATCGCCCGATCTCGATATGCTGGTGGTGTTCGACTCCGACGGCGACGGCGTGCCGGAGCTGAGTGACATCGACGAGAGAACCTGCCAGAGCGCCTGGGTCGGCTCTTTGGAGTCCTGCGACATCGCAGCACCCACTCCGGGCACGTGGTTCGTGCTGGTGGCGAACTACGAGGCTTCGACGCGTTCATCAGATGACGTCACGCTGGCGGCGGTGACCGTTCCGAGTCTCGACGTGGGAAACCTGAAGCTGGAGACCCTGTCGGGGGCTCAGTCAGCGGCCAAGGTCCAACCGCTTCTGGCCTGGAACGAACCTTCGTTGGAGCCAGGCGATCGTTGGTATGGGGCTCTGGGCTTCGGCTCGGGCCCTGGTGCTGGCGACGACATGGGACTGGTGCCAGTGAACATCACCCGCAAAGAGGACGACGTATGGAAGACGGTCACGCCGCACGGTGTCATCAGCGGTACCGAGAGCGTTGTAACGTACACCATCACGATCAGGAATGCGCGGCCGATCTCTGTCTCGTACGTCATCACCGACCAACTCCCGCCCGAATCGACCTTCGGTGGGTTCACGTATGACTCAGGCGCGGTCTACACCAACGGGGTGGTCTCGTGGGCAGGGACGCTCGGTCCGGAAGCACCAAGCGTCCAGGTCGTCGAAGGAGACTCTCCCGTCGGGTACCTACCCCTGGCGGACCTGGGCACGCCCCCGTCCGTGTGCACGGCCGCGTGCGACGAGGCCATGCTGGACGTAAGCAACCTGTATCCCTTCTACTACCTCGGTGAGAGCTACACTGAGCTCTCGATGGTGACCAACGGGTACCTCATTCCGGGAGGAGGAACCGAGGACGACATCTCCCCGCTCAATCAGAGCCTGCCGGACCCAGGTAGGCCGAACAACACGGTGGCTCCGCTCTGGACGGACCTCGACCTGGCACCCTCCGGCGGGCAGGGGGCAGGCACGTGGTACGCAGATCAAGTGACGGCGGGCGCGGGGACGGGATGGGTGGTGGCCGAATGGGTCGGGGCGCAGGAGTGGAACAGGCCCGGCGTGACACACTCGTTTCAGGTCTGGTTCGACCAGTACTCGGACGATGTCTCCATGGTCTACGGGGCCGTCGACGCGGGCCTGAATACCGGCACGGTCGGGGCCGAGAACTCGCAAGGGTCTTTGGGCGACACGACTTACTTCAACGGGACGGGGACTGCGCCCACCTCGACAACGGAGCTCAAGATTCGAGGCGGGCTCTCACCTGCGACTAGGACGATTCAGTTCACCGCCACGGTCAGCCTCACCCAGTCCCTTACGAACTCGGTGTCCTCAAGCGTGGATGTGCCTTTCTCCGCCGTGGAGACGCACACGGCGATTCTACAGGCACTGACGGAAAGCGTCTACCTCCCGCTGGTCGTGCGGGGACACGCCGATTGATGGATCACCAGCCGGGGACGCCGACTGAATAGGGGGGCGATGCAGGTCCTATGGCCTCAGTCCAGGACCTGCATCGGGGCGAAACTGGCCAGCAAGCGCTTCTCACCGCCCTCCTCGAAATTGACCGTCACAACCTCGTCGTCGCCCTGGGCTCGCGTCTCAAGCACAATGCCCTCGCCAAAGGCATTGTGCAGGACACGCTGCCCCGCCCGGTACTTGAGCCCGGGCGGCTGATCGTCGAAGGTCACAACGGTGCCGCCGTCGGGTTGGTCCCAGGTCGTCTCGCGCTGGCGCTGTCCTCCGCGCTGGTCTCCCGACTGCCCCTCCCAGGAGCCCTTAGTCAGATCCCTGGGGATGTCCTCCAGGAAACGGCTGGGAACCACCGCCTCGCTGCTCCCGTACCGCGTGCGCCGGAAGGCATAGGTCAAGAAGAGCCGGTCCTCGGCTCGGGTCAACCCAACGTAGGCCAGCCGCCGCTCCTCGGCCATCTCCTCAGGCTCATCCAGGGAACGGCTGTGGGGCAGCAGCCCCTCCTCAAGGCCGGTGATGAAGACCACCGGGAACTCGAGTCCCTTGGCACTGTGGAGGGTGAGGAGGGTGGGCGCGTCGACATCACCGCTCAGATTATCGACCTCGGAAACAAGCGCCACGTCGGTCAAGAACTCGGTGAGGGAGTAGTTGGCGTACTCGGCGGCTACGTTCCGCAGCTCCTGGACGTTGGCCCACCGCTCCTCGCCCTCGTCACTCCCGTCGCGCAGGTAGTCGGCGTAGCCCACGTCCTCCAGAACCCGATTGATAAGATCCGCCACGGGCAGCTCTCGTCTCGCCGCGATCCATCCCTCGAGCTTCTCGAGAAAATCGACGACGGCGCTCTCGGCCCGGGTCCAAAGGTCAGGCCCTTCCATCTCGGGGTCCTGGATGTGCTTCAACACACGATAGACCGATGTATCATTCTCCCTCGCGGCGTCCTCAAGCACCGTCCGGGTCTTTTGCCCGATGCCGCGCGGGGGCACGTTGACCACCCGCTCCATGCTCAGATCGTCGTCGGGGTTCTGAATCACGCGGAGGAAAGCCAGCAGATCCTTCACCTCCCGCCGGGAGTAGAAGCGGGTGGCACCGACTAGCCGATATGGCAACCCGGCTCGCACAAAGGCGTCCTCCAGGGCTCGGGATTGGGCGTTCGTGCGGTACATCACAGCGAAATCGCCCGGGCTCCTTCCACTCTGAGCCACCAGCCTGGAGATGGTGTCGACGACGAAGCGCGCCTCGTCATCCTGATCATAGGCCTCGTGGACGACGACCTCCGGACCGGCACCGCGCTCGGTGAAAAGCTGTTTGTCCACACGGTCTCGATTATGACGGATGACAGCCTGGGCAGCATTGAGAATCGTCTGGGTAGAACGATAGTTCCGCTCCAGGAGGAATGTCTCCATGTCCTCAAAATCGCTTCGCAGCCGGCGGATGTTGCGGTAGTCAGCGCCCCGCCAACGGTAGATCGACTGATCCTCATCGGCGACGCAGAAGAGGTTCTTGTGCTCCCTCGCCAGCTCTTGGAGCAGCACGTACTGCGCCTGATTGGTGTCCTGGAACTCGTCGACGAGTATGTGCAGGTACTGATCCTGATACTTGGCCAGTACATCCGGTCGCTTCTTGAACATCTGAGCCGTCACCATCAGGAGATCGTCGAAATCGAGAGCGCTGTTGCTTCTTAGCAGGGTCTGGTATCGCTCATAGACGCGCTTGACGATCTCGCCATAGTATGACTGGGCCCCATACGCTTGAGGCGAGACCAGCTCACTCTTCGCCTGCGAGATCGCCCCCTGCATAGAGCGGGGGCGGTACCGCTTGTCGTCTAGGTTCAGGTCGTCCAGCGCCTGCTTGACGAGCTGCCGCTGATCGTCGGTGTCGAAGATCACGTAGTCACGTTCAACGCCGGCGGCTTCGGCCTCCCGCCGAAGGATCCGTGCGCAGGTGGCATGGAACGTCCCGAGGCTCAGACTCCGAGCCCTTGACGGCCCCAGAAGCCCTTCGAGCCTCTCGCGCATTTCCTTCGCCGCCTTGTTGGTGAACGTCACCGCCATCACCTGCCAGGGCGCCACGTCCTGACCAAGGACCAGCCATGCAACCCGGGATGTCAAGACCCTGGTCTTCCCGCTGCCCGGGCCCGCGAGGACCAGGATCGGTCCCGGGGGTGCCGTCACAGCTCTCTCTTGCTGAGGATTCAGTACTTCCAAAAAGTCCATGTACCTTCCGTCCGCTCGTTAGGTGTCGGGCCGCTGCCCGTGCACTTGCTAAACCTGGACGGATGCCCTTAGAAGGGGCAGGCGCGTCGTTGGCATAGGCGGCCCGGGCAAAGTAGAGCCAGCTCCGAAGCATCCGATGGTGTTTCATGCTGGCGCACAGGCGATTATACCATCGGGGGATTCGTTGTCGAGCAAGTCCTTTGTGGTATAATCGAAGATCGTGATGAAAGAAATCCACGCAGAACAACAACCAAGCAGTGCTGAAGTATTGGAGGAGGTCGAACGCCGTAGGGAGACCCGAGGCGAGCAAGGGACCGATGGGAGAAGGAGCCTGGTCGTCGCTGCTGACCGGTTCATCTTCTGGCTCTCCAAGCACTGGTTAGCGGTCTTCAATTCGCTGGCTTTTCTGTACGTAGGACTGCCCTTCCTGGCACCAACCTTGATGGCCCTGGGAGCAGAGGTGCCGGCCTCCCTCATCTATACAGTCTACAGCCCCCTCTGCCATCAACTGCCCCAGCGTTCCTGGTTCTTGTTCGGCCGGCAGGTGTCTTATCGGCTGCCAGAGCTGATGGAGCTGGCCCCGACCGAAGTGACGGACGCGTTCTCCAACGGCTTCATCGGCAACGCAGAGCTGGGGTATAAGGTAGCCTTCTGCCAGCGCGACGCGGCGATCTACGGGGCAATCTTCGCCTTTGGCCTGGTATTCGGCCTGCTCCGCCGCCGTTGGGACGTGAAGCCGCTCACATGGTGGGCCTACGTGCTGATCGGGCTGGTGCCTATGGGGCTTGATGGCGGTTACCAGTTTCTCTCCTATGCCCTGCCCCTCGTCTTTCCGCGCATCTCCCTCCAGCCATATGAGACAACGCCTCTGATGCGCGTCATCACGGGCACGCTTTTCGGTCTAGCGACGGTCTGGCTGGCCTATCCCTACCTCCAATCCTCCATGGAGGACGTCCGCGCAGCCCTAGAGGCGCGTTTCGGATGGACGTAGGGGAGGCCCAGATTTCCCAGTGAAACGTCATCAAGTGAACGGCGTCGTCCAGTATCGCTTCGATGGGCTGGAGGAGATTGAGAATTTGTGCCATGCGATCCTGACGCGCCTTGGGGGTGTCAGTCAGGGCCCATACGCGACACTCAATCTCGGACACACGGTGGGGGATGACGCAGAGGCAGTCGAGGAGAACCACCGCCGAGCATTGAGCCCGCTGGGAATCCACCCAGACCGGGTCGTCAGCCCCTGGCAGGTACACGGTGCGCGGGTGGAAATCGTTGACAAACAACATCTGGGTACGGTCCGCCCGAAGACAGATGCCTTGCTTACGGTCACCGCGGGGGTACCGCTGATGATGCGCTTCGGGGACTGTACGCCGGTGGTATTGTGTGACCCGGTTCGCCGCGTCGTGGGTATTGCACACGCCGGTTGGCGGGGCATCGTCGCGGGGGTTGTGGAATCCACCGTGCGGACGATGTCGGAGCAACTGGGGTGCAACCCTGACGACGTATGGGCCGGCCTCGGGCCCACCATAGGTCCGTGCTGCTATGAGGTTGGAGCGGATGTGGCAAGGGAGATCGAGGAGGCCTGCCCCGCAGGTTCCCAAGTGATCGAACGGGTGAATGGTCGGATTCACGCCGATCTCCCTTCCGCCGTCGAGGCCCAGCTCAAGCAAGCAGGGATTCGTCGGATCGAACGAACCGGACTCTGTACGTCCTGCCGCGTGGACGAGTTCTTCTCGCACCGCGCCGAGGACGGGCACACCGGACGCTTCGGTATAGTGATCGGATGGCAAGATGAGTGAGACAGCCGCTTCCGTGGATGAGACAGCCGCTTCCCTGGAAGAGAATCTGGCACGCGTACGAGGTCGGATTGCTGAGGCGGCCCTCCGCGCCGGGCGCGCGCCCGAGGAGGTCACGCTGGTCGCCGTCACGAAGACGCACTCGGCAGACGTGGTCCTGGCAGCCTACGAGGCAGGCGCGCGCCACTTCGGTGAGAATCGTCCGCGTGAGGGCATTAGCAAGATCACGGCCCTCGAGCCTTATCTAGACGAAGCGCCTCCCACGTGGCACATGATCGGCCACATTCAGAGTCGGAAGGCGAGGCACGTGGTGGCACACTACGACATGGTCCACTCCATCGACCGGTTGAAGATCGCCCATCGCCTCAGTCGATATGCAGAGGAGGCAGAGACTGAGCTTCCCGTCCTTCTGGAGTGCAATATCTCGGGCGAAGGTTCGAAGTACGGCTTCCCCCTGGAGGGATGGGAGGATGAGACGCGTCAGCAGGCCTTCTTCTCCGCTGTGGTGGAGATCCTGGAGCTTCCAGGCCTGCGGGTGGGAGGTTTGATGACGATGCCCCCCTACGTCGACGATCCCGAGGAAGTGCGCCCCATCTTCGTCAGCCTCCGCCACCTACGCGACGCCCTCCGCGAGCACTTTCCTTCAGAAGATTGGCACCATCTGTCGATGGGCATGACGAATGATTTCGAGGTGGCTGTCGAGGAAGGTGCCACCATGGTCCGCGTCGGCCGTGCCATCTTTGGCCCAAGGGGCTGACCTGGCCCCGATATCTCTGGAGACAGCCCACGCATGGTTAGAACCCTTTTTCGCGTCATAGATATCGCTTTCACGCTCTATTCCTTCGCCATCATCGCCCGTTCGTTGCTCCCGTGGTTCCGAGTCGATCCTTACAATCCCGTGGCGCAGTTCCTGATCCAGATCACGGAGCCGCTGCTGGCCCCGATCCGCCGGAGCATTCCGATGATTGGCGGGCTAGATTTCTCTCCGATGGTGGCCCTGCTCATTCTGTGGTTCATTGAGCAGCTCCTCTATACGCTGCTCCGGTCCTTCGCTCTCTAGTCGCATCCTGCCTTCTGGCGTCGAATAGGCGCACCAGGCCCGGCCTGGCACCCTGGGGTGCGGGCCGGGTGTCCGTCGTGTGGCCACCGGGACTGCCGAGCACTCATTGTCTTTGGGGGGAGGAGCTGGTTACGGAGGCAGAACGCCACTCAAATTGCGATCCGGCGAGGAACGACTGGTACGTTAGTACTATTGACCGTCGGGGGTCGAAGCTATAGAATGTTCTTAGCCTATGGGACGGCTATCCCGTCCCCCGAGACCTGGTAAAGGTGATCGGTGGTTACCCTCCTTTCGCTATCATGGCCTCCCCTCGGGAGGCCATGATGCTTTCTAGGACTCCCTCAAGACGAGCAGGCGTCGACAGGTGTCACACTGTATCATCTCGCCCTCTCTGAGCCGCCACACCATGCTGGGGGCGACGGTGACGCCGCAGGCTGAGCAGCCGTCACCCCGAATCTGGGCCACAGCTTGCCCACCCTTGAGTTCACGGATCCGCTCGTAGGTATCCAGCGTCCTGGGATCGATGCGCGACACAACCTGCCCCCGTTTCTGTTCAAGGGTCTCCAGGCGCTGGTGAAGCACGTCCCGTTCCGCCTTCAGGTCCTCATGCTGTGCCGCCCTACGGGCCTCCAGATCCCGAAGGTGGGCCGTGGCCGTATCGAGGGCATCCTCCGCCTCCTCACGGTTGATCATCGCGTCGAGGAGGGTTTCCTCCATGCTCTGGCGGCGCCGCTTCAACGAGCTTATCTCTGCCTGGAGGTCAGCGAGCTCCTTGGGGTTCTGTACTTTCCCGCCGTAAAGACGCTTCTCGGAGCGGGATGTCTTCTCGGAGAGGCTCTCGATCTCAAGCTCAAGATCGCGCTGCTTGGTCTGCCACTTGCGCCCTCTTTTCTCGGCCGTCTCAACGTTCTTCCTCGCCGCACGCAGCGCCTTGTCGTCCTCCAGAACAGCCTGTATCTCGGCCAGTCGCCGCTGTTTCTCGTCCCGCTCGCTGTCCAGCTGCTGTAGGCGATAGAGGTCCTCTCCAGTGTCCATCCCTGTCTCCTTGTCATCCTCTGCGATTCAATAGACGCTGCGTCCTCGGTGGTTGCACCGCGCCTCCCGGGACGGCGTTCCGTGGAACGTCCCGCTCTGCTCGCTCTCTTGGGCTCAGTCCGCGCCCTCGGCCCCCTGTTGCCGCCGCGGACGGCCTTCACACGACCAGCTCACTGCGGCATCTCGGCTGGCATCCCCAGCGCGGATCTCGCAGGCTGTGCCCGATCTACTCCGCCTCCTCCGAGACGGTACCAGCGGGGTCCGGCAGGGGGTGCTCCTCCTCGTACCGGGAGGCCGTACCCGCTGCTCGGCGAACCAACAGAACCGCGGCCGCCGCCACTGCACAGAGCAAGGCAAAGAGCTGCGCGGCAGCGATCGGCCCGATCATCCAGGCGTCGGGGCGGAGGTACTCGAGGAAGAACCGCCCGACGGGATACCCGATCAGGTACGCAAGGAGGATCTCCCCCTCCCTCAGCCGATGCCTGAACTTGTGCGCCGCGACAGCGAGCCCTACGAAGAGCAGCAGGCACCAGACCGACTCATAGAGGAACGTAGGATGGAAGAGGGTCTCAGGGGGATACCGTTCAAGGTCGTCGTAGGGAACGATACGGTGTGCGGGATCGATCACCAGCCCCCAAGGGAGCTCCGTCGGAGGCCCGTAGAGCTCCTGATTGACGAAGTTGCCCCAGCGCCCCACGGCCTGCCCCAGCGCGAGGCCGGGCGCTCCGTAGTCCAGCCATCTCAGGGGCCGAATGCCCGCACGCCAAGCGTAGACAAAGACACCCAGGAGGCCGCCCACGACCGCGCCATAGATGCCAAGGCCACCCTCCCAGATGTAGAGAGCTTCCACGGGATGATCACGGTAGTACGCCCAGCCGACCATGCCTCCCTCGGGGCTGGAAAGGACATGATAGAGTCGAGCCCCCACAAGGCCGAAGATGATGGCCCACGTCAAGGCGTTCCAGACGTGATCCGGGTTGTCCCCGTGGCGGCGGGCACTGGCGGTCGCGTACAGGGCACCCAGGACGACGCCGCTAACGATCAATACGCCGTACCAGTGAATGCCCCAATTCTCGGTGAAGCGGATCAGCAGTGGGTCGACTGGTGGTTTCATGGGGTCTCCCTTCAGGTCAGATGAGCCGGATTATACCACCGGCCAACTCGGTGTGGCAAACAGCGATGGTCACTCCCCTCCGCAAGGGCAGCATCCGCTCGGTCACACGAACACGTGCGGGAAGGTCGTCGACCAGACGTTCTCGGCCCAGGTCTTGATCCTGGGGTCCGACGCCCGTGTGAGACCACGGGATCAAGGGACCAGAGCCCGGCGTCCACGGACCGAGAGCCGGCGCTCGTGCCCTCCAGCCCCCAATGATTCGGACGGGCCTCAATCGCTCGATCCAAAGATGGCGGCGAGGGCTCGGCTCAACCAGAAGACGCTCCATGCGCCCACCAGCAAGCCCACCATGACCAGCTTCTGTTGATCGAGTACCGGTACTACACGCGTCTCGCCTTCGCTCACCTCGATGAAACCAACAGGCGAACTGGTCATACCCCCTCCCCCGCCGCCCCCGGCAGGCAAGCTCTTCTCGGGGACCTCGGCGCGGTTGTCCTCCCACGGGGGGACCTGGCCTGTGCCGACCCCGAACCCGTATCCGATCTTGGCAACGGGAATCACGGACTTTCCCTCTACCATCACAGGTTCGCCGAAGCACGCGTTGACACCGGCGTCGTTCCGCATGGCATCGAATGTATCCAACAACCTCTTGATCTCTTGCTCCATCGTCAGCCCTCCCCTCGTGATCTCATAATCGTAGTCAATCCAAGCATGCCCACCGCAACCCATGCGGCAGCGTAGAACGTACCATCCACTCCCCAACGACTATGCACCACCCCCATAAGCATAGGCCCCAGCGTCTGCCCAAGACGAAGGGCCACCCCGTTGACCGCCATGAAGGCTCCCCTATGCTCCAGGGGCGCCCGACTCGCAAGGAGCGTCTGGAGGCTGGGAATGCTCAACCCCTGCCCAATACCCAGGAGCACGACTGGAACGAAGAGCACCGCTAAGCTCGGTGAGAGGGGCATCGTGACCAGAGAGAACGCATAGCAGACACAGGCCAACTGTAGAAGCAACTTCTCGC
>Ga0180430_10003730_pt1 | contig 13065 bp, 12 predicted proteins | sample SS_ome_9_FD_132999 | JGI IMG/M metagenome (GOLD analysis project Ga0180430, IMG submission 132999) | Hypersaline lake sediment archaeal communities from the Salton Sea, California, USA - SS_1_S_2 metaG | ecosystem: Environmental > Aquatic > Non-marine Saline and Alkaline > Hypersaline >... | reverse complement strand
GGCCCACGCCGCGATGAAGCCGCTGGCCTTCCTGTGCAAGGGTGTCTGCCACCTCCACTACGGCGCCACACTCACCGGGGAGCTACGCGGCACCTGGCAGCGGACGCCGCTGGTGGCCGTGCTCTTCACGGTCGCCCTGGTCAGCCTTGCCGGCATCCCGCCGCTGGCGGGCTTCGCGGGCAAGTGGTTCATCCTAGGCCAGATCCTGCGTGCGAGACACTGGATGGTCTACGCCGGGTTGGCGATTCTGCTGGCCAACACCGTGCTCTCCCTGGCCTACTACCTGCCGGTGGTCGCACTCCTATACACGGCGCCGCCGCCGGGAACGGAGCTTGACCAACGGCGCACGTCCGGCTGGATGGCAGTGCCTCTCGGGGCCCTGGGGATCATCGCCCTGGGTATGGGCCTATGGCCCGGACCGTGGATGCAGTGGCTGGCCGCGCTTGGCGTGGCGGGAGGGTGAGACCGTGAGCGACCTGTTGCTCTCCCCGCCCGTTGCCGCTGCGATCTTCCTCGCGTTGGCCTGCGGACTGTACCAGCTCGGCGGCGTGCTCGCGCCCAAGGCGAAGCCGAGCAAGGACAAACAGCTTCCCTACACCGGGGGCGAGCTGCCCCTACCCCTCCCATACCAGCAGAGCTACCACGCCTTCTTCAGGCTAGCGCTCTTCTTCAGCATCCTGCACGTCGCCGCGCTGGTGCTCTCCACGCTGCCGGCGGGGCGGGGCGTGGTGCGGACCGCGATGCTGTATCTGGGTGGGATCGCGGTGAGCGTGTTCGCGCTGACCGATGCGGAGGAGTAGACGGTGGAACAGAGACCTGTAATGCGCCACCTGATCGATGGCGTAGTGAACTGGGCGCGGCGCAAGTCGCCCTGGATCCTGCACTACAACAGCGGCGGGTGCAATGGCTGCGACATCGAGATACTGGACACGCTCACGCCCCGCTATGACGTCGAGCGGCTGGGTATCCTGAAAGAGGCATCGCCACGCCACGCCGACATCCTGCTGGTCACCGGGCCGGTGACGCTGCAGTCGCGGGACCGCCTACGCCGCATCTACGAGCAGATGCCGGAGCCCAAGTGGGTGGCGGCGATCGGGTCCTGCAGTTGCTCTGGCGGCGTCTTCCAGGGCGCCATCAACGTGGTGGGCAGTGTCGACCAGGTGATCCCAGTCGACGTCTACATCCCGGGATGTCCGTGCCGTCCGGAGGCCATCATCGATGGGCTGGCACGTCTCCTGGGGAGCATCAAATGATACCGGAGGCACGGATGGGACCGACAGACCCAGAGATTCGCGAGGCCTTGGGACACCTCGCACAGACTGTGGATGCGCACATCAAGTCCGGCATGCACGACGAGTCCGTCGTCCGCGTGACGCCGGAGGACTTGCAGATTGCCGTCACGATCCTGACGGACCGGCTCGGCGTCACCCACTTGAGCGCGATCACCGGCGAGGACCTCGGCGGGCGGTTGCGGCTGATGTACCACTTCTGGCATGGACGAGGCGTGACCTTGGAGACCGAGCTCGCGGCGGACGCGGCAACTGTCGCCTCAATCGTTGACTTGGTCCCGGGCGCCACGCTTTACGAGCGGGAGGTGCACGGCATGCTCGGCGTGGTCTTTGAGGGGCACCCGGACCCCCAACCCCTGCTGCTGCCGGATGGGTGGGCCGGCCCTCCGCCGCTGCGGAAGGAGGCGACCGGTGGCTAGAACGACGGTGCCCATCGGGCCGCAGCATCCGCTGCTCAAGGAGCCTGTCGCGTTCCAGATCGAGCTCGAGGGAGAGCGCGTGGCCGAGAGCTCAATGCGGATGGGCTACGTCCACCGGGGAATCGAGCGGCTGTGCCAGGAGCGCACGTATGTGCAGAACCTGCACCTGGTGGAGCGCGTCTGCGGCATCTGCTCACACATCCACGCTACGACCTTCTGCCAGACCGTCGAGTCGCTGCTGGGCCTCGAGGTCCCCCTGCGCGCCGCCTACATACGGGCGCTTCTGTGCGAGCTGGAGCGGATCCACAGCCACCTGCTTTGGATGGGCGTGCTGGCGCGCAACATAGGTCTGGACACGATCTTCATGTACGCCTGGCGCGACCGCGAGGTGTCCCTGGATATCATGGAGGAGCTGTCAGGGGGACGGGTATCGCATGCCGTCAACGTCATCGGCGGCGTGCGTCAGGACATCGACTCTGAACAGGTTCAGAGCATCCTCGAACGCCTCGACGCGCTGGACCAGCAGTTGGCCCGCCTGCTGGACGTCGTAGAACACGAGCGCAGTCTGCGCGGGCGCACCAAAGGCATCGGGCGCCTCTCGTTGGCCCAGGCAAGGGCGTATTGCGCGGTCGGGCCCGTGGCGCGGGCATCAGGCCTCGACATCGACCTGCGACGCGATGCACTTCGGCCGCCCTACGACCGCCTGAGCTTCGAGGTGCCGACGCACACTGATGGCGACGTCTGGGCCCGGACCCTCGTCCGTATGCAGGAGGCCGTGGTGAGTGTGCAGCTCTGCCGGGATCTCCTCACGGGGATGCCGGGTGGGCCAGTGTCGGTGCGCGCCCCACGCAGGGTGCCGCCGGCGGAGGCCATCGGCCGGTCCGAAGCGCCCAGGGGCGAGGTGTTCTACTACGTCCGTAGCGACGGCAGCGACACGCCGGCCCGGGTCAAGATTCGCACGCCCACGCTGCCCAACCTGGTCACGCTGCCGGTCCAGCTCGGCGGCGTGACGATGGCCGATGTCTCCGTGGTCCTGTCGGGCGTCGATCTCTGTATCGCCTGTGCCGACAGATGAGCATGACCGGACGTGGGACGCTATGATCGTATTGCTGAAGATGCTGGTCTTCCCAGGCTTCGCTTTCCTGTTCGCGGCGGCTCTTGCCTTCGACTGGATCGACCGCCGTATGATCGCGCTCTGGCACGGGCGCGTCGGCCCGCCGTGGTACCAGCCGCTGGCCGATTTCGTCAAGCTCCTGGCGAAAGAGGACATCGTGACCGAGGGAACCCACAGCGTCGCAGCCGCCCTGTTGCCCATCGTGTCGCTGGCGTCTGTCCTTACGGCGAGCTGCTACATCCCCGTCGGTGGCACCGTGGGCACATCCTTCGAGGGCGATCTCATCGTCGTACTCTTCCTGTTGAGCCTGCCTGCGTTGGCCTACTTCCTGGCGGGCTGGGTCTCGACGGGGGTCTACAGCATCTTGGGGGGGCACCGGTCGCTCCTACAGTACTTCTCGTACGAGGTGCCCTTCTTGATGGCAGTGGCATGCCCGGCAATCCTCAGCGGGTCCTGGTCCATCGCGACCATCGCCCAAGCTCAGGCGCGGACCGCCTGGCACGCGGCGATGCTCCCGGTCGGCTTCGCTCTCGCCCTAATCGGTCTGATCGGCAAGCTCAAGCGCGATCCGCTGGACATCCCCAAGGCAAAGTCGGAGGTCGTCGCCGGGCCGCTCACCGACTTCAGCGGTCGCAAGCTGGCGCTCTGGCACCTCACGATGAACGTGCAGACCGTTCTGGGGATCTTCCTTCTGGTGAACCTGTACTTCGGTGAGAGCCGCTTCCTGGACCGGATGCCCGCACTACCGGTATTCGGCCTCAAATCAGTGGTGACGCTGCTGGCCATGTCCACGGCCAGCGCCCTGTACGCACGCCTCAGGATCGACCAGCTGATGGACCTCGGGTGGCGCGTGCTCTCGCCGCTGGCCCTGATCCAGATACTTGGTGCGCTGTGGATCGGCGGATGAGCTTGGCAAAGCGGCTATCCGTGCTACGTGAGGGCGCCAGGAGGCTCACCGTCCTCCTGTCGCAGATGGTGGGGACCTTGCTCAGGCACCGCGTGACGTTGGACTTCCCGTTCGGCCCACCGGAGATTGCCCAGGGCTACCGGGGACGTATCGCCATCGACCCAGACAGGTGCCGTGGCTGCAGCCTGTGCGTGCGCGACTGCCCGGCCTTCGCGCTGGAGATCCAGCGCGAGGACAAGAACGTCTTCAAGCTGATCTATCATCCTGAGCGCTGCGCCTTCTGCGGACAGTGTGAGGCCAGCTGCACGTTCGGCGCGATCACTCAGACAAACGAGTTCGTGCGTGGAACAAGTGATCCCGGTAGTCTACAGGAGGTCCTGGTGAACCGTGGTCCGGAGGCGGACGACGCGCGTGTCAGCTAGCGGGGGCCGTGTGGGACCGCTAGCCATCCCTGGAAACGGTACCATAATGCACGCAAACCCCTCAAGGAGGTAGCGAACGTGGATCTGGAGTTGATGAACGGCCTGCTGCGCCCCAAGTCAGTTGCCGTGATCGGAGCTTCCAACACCGAAGGCAAGATCGGCTACACCGTTGTCCACAGTCTGATAGAGAGCGGCTACCAAGGCGCGATCTACCCCATCAATCCGAAGTCCCCCCACATCCAGGGGCTCAAGGCCTACGAATCCGTCCTGGACGTGCCGGGCGAGATCGATGCCGCCGCCGTGGTGGTGCCGGCCAAGATCGTGCCCGCCGTGGCCGAGGAGTGTGGCAGGAAGGGCGTGAAGGGACTGATCATCATCGCCTCGGGCTTCAGCGAGGTCGGCAAGCACCACCTCGAGGACCAGGTGGTCGACATCGCCCAGACCTATGGGATGCGGGTGCTGGGGCCCAATATCGTGGGCATTCTCTCCAACTCCGACCGATGCAACGCCTCGTTCGCGCCATTCCTGCCGCTGCCCGGTAAGGCGGCGCTGGTCTCGCAGAGCGGCGCACTGCTCATCGCCATGGCGGCGTCCACCTACACCCGCCGCGTGGGATTCGACAGGCTGATTTCCATCGGCAACATGTCGGATGTCAACTTCGCCGATATGGTGAACTGGCTGGACCGGGACGATGCAACCGGCTGCATCTCACTCTACATCGAGGGACTTCAGGACGGCAGGCGGTTCGTCGATGCCGCTCGCGCGGCCGCCAAGCCCATCATCGCGCTCAAATCCGGCACCTCGGCGCACGGCGCCGCTGCCGCCGCTTCCCACACCGGATCGCTTGCGGGCTCCGGCAAGGTCTACGACGCGGCATTCGACCAGGCCGGCGTCGTCCGGGCCTCGGACCTGACCAACCTGTTCGACCGCACGCTGGCGCTCTCGCTGCAGCCGCCCATGCCCGGCGACAACCTGCTCATCGTCACCAACGGCGGGGGTGTGGGCGTGCTGGCAACGGACTCCGCCGAGCGCTATGGCATCCCGCTGAAGTTCGCGCCGGAGGATGTGCAGGCGGAGCTCAAGACGCACATGCCGGAGTTCGGCTCGGCAAAGAACCCCGTCGATCTCACCGGCATGGCCGGGCGCGACTGGTATCAGGACTCTGTGCAGTACTCGTTCGCGCACTCCTGGGTCAATGGCCTCGTCGTCCTTTACTGTGAGACCGCGATGACCGATCCACAGAACATCGCCGAAGGCATCCGAGCTGCGGTCATCGACTCGGGCGTCGAAGACAAACCGATAGCCGTCTCCTTCGTCGGTGGCGAGCGCTCCGAAGCCGCGATGAAGTGGCTGGTGGAGCAGGGCATCCCCGCGTACAACGAGCCCGACACCGCTATCAACGCCCTGGCGGCCCTGCGGGACTACGCCCGCAACCTCGGCAACGGCCAAGCCTTCGCGCCATATGCCGATGTGGATGAGGCCGCGGCTCGCGCAGTGATAGCCCAGGCACGCGCCGAGGGCGATCGGGACCTCACTGAGTGGGAGGCCCGCCTGGTCTTCCAGGCCTACGGACTCCCGGTGGCGCGCATGCGGCTGGCCGCTACCGAGGACGAGGCCGTCGCCGCTGCTGCCGAGCTGGGCGGACAGGTCGTGCTCAAGATCCTCTCGCCGGACATCCTGCACAAGTCGGATGCCGGCGGCGTCAAGGTCAAGCTGCGGGGAGAGGGAGCCATCCGGACCGCCTTCCGCGAGGTCATGGCGGGCGCCAAGGCCTACAAGCCGGACGCCCACATCCATGGCGTGGTTGTCCAGGACATGGCCAAGAAGGGCACCGAGGTGATCATAGGCTCTGTCGATGACGCCACCTTTGGGCCGATGGTGATGTTCGGCTTGGGCGGTATCTTCGTCGAGATCCTGAAGGACGTCACCTTCCGCGTGGCGCCGCTGTCGTCTGATCTCGCCCTCCAAATGCAGTCCGACATCGCGAGCGCTGCGATCCTGCAGGGCGCTCGCGGTGCAGCCCCGCGCGACTGTCGAGCGCTGGCCGATGTGCTCAGTCGCTTCTCCCAGATGGTCTACGACCTCAGGGACGAGGTAGCGGAGTCTGATGCGAACCCGGTGATTGTGTATGAGGACGGCAAGGGCGTCTGCGTGGTGGACACGCGGATCATCCTGAAGAAGGGGTAGCGTCAGCCCAGCCCGGCGACACACCGCCCTCCCATTCGTAGGGGCGCCTCGGTGAGGCGCCCCGCGAGCAGGCGCTGAGCAGACGCGACGGCCCTCCGTCGTGCTGAACCCTCCTTCTCCGCCCCGCGCAAGTGCGCAGCGACACGCTTCCTCTCGTGAGCGCCACGCGCTCACGCGGACGAGACATCGCCCCGGCAGATCGGGGTGCGGTCCACAGAGGTAGGTGACGCCCTACGATGCCTGTCGAATCCGCTGGTAGTCCTCCAGGTCGACGTACCCGCGCAACTCACCGTCGTGGACCGCCCACACGCGCGTGGCGAAGGCCTCGATGAAGTACCGGTCGTGCACCACCGCGAGCACGGTGCCCTCGAAGGCCGTCATCGCCTGCTCGAAGCTCGCCCGGCTAGGGATATCGAGGTGGTTGATCGGCTCATCCAATAGCAGTAGGTTACACCCAGATGCCACTAGGCGGGCCAGGACCAACCGCGCTCGCTCACCGTAGCTTAGGCTCCGCACCGGGGTGAAAACCTCATCACCGGTGAAGAGGAAGTAGTGTAGGAAGGACCTTGCCTCCGTCTCGGACATCGCCGCCGTCGCGCTGATGGTCGCGAACGGCGTGATGTCTGGGTCCAGGTTCTCTTGCTCTTGCGCATAGTAGCCGATCTTGACATTAGTCCCCAACCGCACCTCTCCTGCAAGCGCGGGCAGCTCGCCGGTGATCGTCCGCAGCAACGTGGTCTTGCCGGTCCCGTTGGGTCCGATCAGGGCGACTCTCTCTCCCTGTCGTAGGAACCTGTCCACACCGCGGATCAGGGGGTATCCCGGGTACCCGACATCGACGTGGTCGAAGATCAACACGTCCTGTCCGCTCTCGGGGGTGTCGAGAAACTCCAGCTTCATGTGCCAGCTGAGTCCTGGACGCTCCAGGCGATCCTTGGCCAGCTCGCGCTCGATCCGCTTTCGCTGCACGACGGCTCTTCGGGCAATGCCCTTGGCGATCTTGCGCGGCGCAAAGTCGATGGTGCCCTGCTCGATGCTGTTGGCGTAGCCCGTGAGCCGGCGCGCCTCGCCCGCGAGCTGGGCGAGGCGTTCCTGTTGGGCATTGTAGGCTTCCCACTGGCGCTCGGTCTCCCGACGCTTCGCCGCCACGTAGTCAGCGTAGGTACCCGGATAGGCCGTCAACCGGTGGGTCCGCGCGTCCAGCTCGAAGATCCAGTTGACCGTCCCGTCCAGAAAGGCTCGATCGTGGGAGACGATGAGTACGGCCCCGGCGTAGGTCGAGAGCCAGCTCTCCAGCCACTCCAGCGCCTCGATATCGAGGTGGTTGGTGGGCTCATCCAGTAGCAGGATTTGTGGGCGCCGTACGAGGAGACGCGCCAGTCCCAACCGCGTCTTCTGGCCACCACTCAGGTGCGCCACCGGCGTGTCCAGGGACAGATGATCGAGGTCAAGCCCCTCGAGCACCTCCGTGACCTCGTGCTCCGAGGTCTGGACTCGCGCCAGTTGTTCGAGGTCCGACAGTGCCTCCGCATAGGCATCCAGCAGGCGGGCTTGCTCCTGCCCCTCAGCCGACGCCAGCGCCACAGCCAGTCGCTCCACGTCATCCTCTGCCTGTCGCAGCAGCCGCTGCTCAGAGCGCAGCACGTCCACCAGGGTATCGGTGTCCCCATAGGTCAGCCCCTGCTCCAGGTAGCCCACCACGGTGGCCGGCGGGTCGGTGCGAACGCTGCCCCGATCCAGTCGTATCTCACCGACCAGAACGCGCATCAGCGTCGTCTTGCCGCAGCCGTTGGGACCGACCAGACCGACCCGATCGCCGGGGTTGATCGTGAAGTTCACCCTATCGAGGAGATGTACATCCCCGTAACGCTTACAGATGTCAGATGCTTGTAGCATACTTACCCTACTCCCTCAGAGCTGTGACACAGAGCCGATGTCCGAGCTGGTGCACGGTCGGTGACCAGGAGGGCGAGCTCAAGCATCACGGCGGTGAGAGAACAGAAAAGGCCGTGGGCTTGAAGCACCACGGCCTGGAGATATGGCTGAGACGGTTGTCGAACTGCGAAGCCTAACGCGCGGTCAGCGTGCACCACCCAGGGGTGCCCTACGCCCAACGTCACTACGCGCCTGCTCTATCATTCCAGTTCGACTCCTAGATGGGCCCGGTCTTCCGGACCCTCTCCAGTGTACACGCTTCGCCGCCCCTGTCAACCCAAGGTGCGATTGACAACACCCGCTCGCTCCGTAGACTCCACCGCAGACCGAGAGGAGCTTGCCGATGATGACACACCGAGAACGCGTGATGCATGCGCTGGCCTTCGAGGAGACCGATCGCGTGCCGCTGGACCTTGCGGGGATGCGATCCACGGGGATCAGCGCCTTCGCCTACCCCAAGCTGGTCACGGCGCTGGGACTCCCGCCGCGCCGGCCCAGGGTCGAGGACACGGGTCAGATGCTGGCGATGCCCGACCTGGATGTGTTGGACGCGCTGGACTGTGACGTGGTCACGATCCGTGACGGCGTCACCAACGCCTTCGACCAGCCCGATCTCTGGCACGACTACGACTTCAACGGTCGCCTGCCGGCGCTGGTCCGACACCCCGAGGCGTTCCACGCCGAGCCGGATGGGACCGTCGTGCGCGGCAAAGCCAGGATGGTCCTGGATTCCTACGTCTTTGACGCGCCCCACGGCGGGCAGCCGCTGGACCTCTCAGCCGACCTGCCGAAGCCGAACCTGACGGAGGTCAGAGCCTACCTGGACGCCCACCAGATTCGTGACGAACAGATCGTGGCGATGCGCGAGCATTGTCGCCGGGTCCGCGAATCGACCGACCGGGCTACCTTCCTGAACAGCGGCGCGGTCAGCATACCCATCGGCATCGGTGGCTTCGGCGGTCTGGCCATCTTCCCGATGCTCTGCCTGCTCGAGCCGGACCTCATCGCAGAGCTTCATGACACCATCACCACGCACGCGGAGCGGAGCATCCGCGCCTTACTCCCCGAGATTCGTGACTATGTCGATGTCGTCATGCTTGCGGCCGACGATTGGGGCACCCAGGAGAATCTCATCGCCTCGCCCAAGGTCTACCGCGAGCTCTTCCTTCCCTATCACCAACGCGTCAACGCCCTGGTAAGGGAGATCGCGCCCAACACGAAGCGGTTCCTGCACTCCTGCGGGGCCATCTACAGCCTGATGGACCTCGTCATCGAGGCGGGATTCGACATCCTGAACCCCGTCCAGTGGTGTGCGGGCGCGCCCACCTACCAGGACTGGAAGGACAAGGCCCGCGGGCGCATTGCCCTGTGGGGCGGCGGCGTCAACTCACAGGTGACGCTCCCGCTGGGCTCGGTTGCCGACGTAGAGGCCGAGGTGCGCGAGGTAGTGCCCAGGATGGCCGAGGATGGTGGCTATGTCTTCTGCAACATCCACAACGTGCTCGCAGAGATCGAGCCGGAGAAGGTAGTGGCGATGTACCGTGCCGCCGCGAACATCACGGGCTGACCCGTAGCTGCGCCCCAAAGACAGGCAAGACCCCCGGGTGGGATCACTCGGGGGTCTCTGTGTGCCGAAGGTGGGAGTTGAACCCACATGACCGCAAGGGTCACTGCGCCCTGAACGCAGCGCGTCTGCCTATTCCGCCACTTCGGCATGCCGATTGACGCAGAGCCAATCGAACGCCTAGGATTCTACCTGAGGCCAACCGTTTTGTCAAGCTGATCCAGCTCCCTATAATGGTTCCAAGAGACGCGCCACACGAGGAGATGCCGTGTATCCATCCGCCACCTACGCCCTACCGAACTGGATCCAAGACGTGATCGGCGATCCTGCGCGCCCCTACCCGACGCTGGAGGCACGGATGGACCTGGCGGTCCGGCTCGCCGCTCGCAACATCGAGGAAGGCGGCGGCCCCTTCGGCGCAGCGGTATTCGAGATCGAGACAGGCAGACTGGTGGCCCCTGGAGTGAACCAGGTCGTCCCCCTCGGCAGCTCCCTGGCCCACGCTGAGGCGATGGCCATCATGATCGCGCAGCAGGTGTGCGCTACACATGACCTGGGTTCCGCCGGCCTGCCCCCGATGGAACTCGTGACCAGCGGACAGCCGTGCATCCAGTGCTACGGCAATCTCTGGTGGAGCGGGCTGCGGCGCCTGGTGGTGGGCGCCCGCAAAGAAGACATCGAGACCCTGGCGGGGTTCTCCGAGGGGCCGTTGCCCCATACCTGGGCCGACCAGCTGGGAGACCGCCCGCCCTTGCAGCCCATTGCCGTGGTACGCGACGTCCTGCGTGAGGCAGCGTGCAACGTGCTACGGCGCTACCGTGAGCAGGGGGGCGAAGTCTACAATCCGAGCTAGGTGATTGGGGGCCGGGCTCCTCTTCTCCCGGCAGGTTCCGCCAAGCTGGGCAGCACACCAGACTGGAGGTAGCGCGATGCAGATCAGTCACGTGGAAGTGGTCCCGCTAACGCTGCCGTTGCGCGTGCCATACCGTACGGCCTACCACCGAGAGGGACCCGCCACCGAGGTGGGCGTCGTCTTCGTGCGGATCGAGACCCGGCAGGGCGACGTGGCCTGGGGGTGCGGCGCCTTCGACCCCTACATCACCGGCGAGACGCTGGACGCGGTCACCGACGCCTGCCAGCGCTGCGCAGACCACGCACTCGACCTCAGCCCGCTGAACACGGCCTACGCGATCTCGGAGCTGGCCCCGCTGACCGAGGGGGTGCCGGCCGCGCGCTGCGCCTTCGATATCGCCTTCCATGACCTACTGGGCCTTGCCGCCGGCCTCCCGCTGCACCGTCTCCTAGGCGGCTTCCGTGATCGCATCCAGACCTCGATCACCGTGAGCGTCGCGCCGGTGGTCGAGACCGTCGAGATGGCCCGGGATCGCGCGCGCCAGGGCTTCCGCATCCTCAAGATCAAGGGCGGCCTCGACGCCGACGAGGATGTGCGACGCATCCACGCCGTCCGCGACGCACTACCCAACATCACGGTGCGTCTGGATGCTGATGGTGGCTACAGTGTAGAGGATGCCATCGCGGTTGCGCGGGCGTTGCAGGACCGCGTCGAGATGCTGGAGCAGCCGGTCGCCGCCGAGGAGGGAGTCCAGGCCCTGCGTCGCGTCCGCGAACAGAGCCCCGTGCCCATCCTAGCGGATCAGAGCGCCGTAGGGCCGGCCTCGGCGCTGGCGATCGCCGGCGCGCAGGCCACGGACGGCATCAGCATCAAGTTGGCGACGTGCGGCGGTCTCAGCTGCGCCCGGCAGATGGACAGCATCGCGCGGGCCGCGCGCCTGACCACGATGGTCGGCTGCGTCCACGAGCCGGCGCTCCTGGTCGCCGCCGAGCTGGCCTTCGCCCTCGGCAGCCCCGCCGTGCGCTACGGAGACCTCGATGGCTTCGTCGACCTCGTGGGTGATCCCACCGTGCCCGGGTTCGAGCTGCACGAGGGTTGGCTCGTGGCCACCGAGAGGCCGGGGACCGGCTGCACGGTGGAACTGTGAGATATCCGCGTGACAGCCGGCGGGATTGCGGCTACAATGATCGAGTGAACTGAGGACACGACGATGCTACAGAACGTCAGGGTGTTGGTCGTAGACGACAGCGAGGATTCGCGCGCCTGTGTTCAGCGTATGCTGGCAGGGGCGGGATATGAGGTGCTCGAGGCCGACAACGGCAGAGCCGCGCTCAGGATGCTGGCGTCCGATCACTTCGACCTGATCCTGGCCGACATCGCCATGCCCGACATCAACGGTTACCAGCTCTTCGAGAGGGTCTCACAGGATCCCCGCTGGGTCAGGATACCCTTCGTCTTCATCACGGCACGTACCTTTGACAGCGATATCCGCTACGGCAAGTCCCTGGGCGTGGACGACTACGTCACCAAGCCCTTCCGCACGGCCGATCTCATCAGTGTTGTGGAGGGCACGTTGCTCAGGGCGCGGCGCCGAAGGGTGGACGCGCCGTCCACCCAGCCTCCCACGGAGCCAGCGGGCTCGTGCCTGGACGTTGGGAGTCTGCGGATCGACGCCAACCGGTTCACCGTGCAGTACGCAGGCACGGACATCCAGCTGTCAAGCCGTGAGTTTCGGCTCCTGCTCTGCCTCGCAGAGAACAGCAGTCGCGTCGTCACAATGGAGGAGCTGGTGAGCGTGACACACGACCTCCAGGCCGACTACAGCGAGGCCAGCGGGCTGATCCGTCCGCTCGTGAGGTCGGTCCGTCGGAAACTCGGCTTCGGCCAAGGAGTTCGCGGATGCATACGCAGCGTCCGCGGCGTTGGGTACCAGTTGATCGCATCCTGAATGAACGACCAAGAGACCAAGTCGACAAGCGACGAGCCCGCCCCTCGGCACACGTGTAGGGGGTGCGCCGTCCCATAGGCCACCACAGCGTTCCCTAGGACCTACCGGCAGACGACCGGCACAGGGTCACAGCGCGCGCTGTGACCCTTTCTGTATGTGAGGAGGCACGCATGGAGATCATTGACGCACCACGTGCGGCGACCGTTGACGAGATCTACGAGCGCATCCACGCGCTCCTGGACCGCAACGAGGTCCGCAAGGCCCAGATCATCCTGGAGGCATTGCTGCCGGTTGACCAGGCCGAGATCTTCAGCGACCTCGCCCCGGACGAGCAGCGGCGCATCATCGAAGGGCTGCCTCTGGAGGACACCGCCGACATCCTGGAAAAACTGGAGGATGAGGAGGTCACCGAGGTCGCGCGATGGCT
>Ga0180430_10003726_pt1 | contig 13074 bp, 6 predicted proteins | sample SS_ome_9_FD_132999 | JGI IMG/M metagenome (GOLD analysis project Ga0180430, IMG submission 132999) | Hypersaline lake sediment archaeal communities from the Salton Sea, California, USA - SS_1_S_2 metaG | ecosystem: Environmental > Aquatic > Non-marine Saline and Alkaline > Hypersaline > Sediment... | reverse complement strand
ATCTCTTTTATCTTGGTCGTACGCAGGCGGACCGGACGCAAACCCAACATCCGCTTGGCATCGATCGACTGATGGATCGTAAATTCCATGCAAAAAGCACCACCGCCCATCCGGGCCCGCTTCAGTCCCCAGACAGGATAGATCCCCGGATTGGCGAAACCCTTGAAGTAACCATCGATCTCTTGCTCATTGGTTTCCCACACCACGTCGGTTTGAGCGCTCAGGTGTGCGATAAAATCGATTGAGGATAGGGCATGGAATTTTAGGTAGCGCTTCGCATCCAGTGAAGCCTGCTTGGAGTCAACTGGGCCAAAAAAACCGGTTTGATATAGGCTGTCGGCCCGATCGATCAGTTCCAGGTTCCAGTCGGAGATCCGATCGGCAACGGTGTCGACTGTTAGCGAATCGAGGTATTCCAGTGAGAGGTTGGGGATGTTGAAATCACAGATTTTGCAGATTGATAAGAGATCGCTTTTATTTTCGGGCAGCAGCTCAGCCACGGTCAGATCAACCATCTCTCCACCGGCGGCAAAGCCAACGGATAGGCACAGCAAAAAACTTATGGTTGAAATCAACCTGCCCATGGTCGCGAACACCTTACATCTTGGTAACCAGTCATCTTCCATTACAACTGTCTTACTTATATCTAGGCTGACTCATTGCTGAATCGACAGGAGTAAGCATCGTCCACCATTAGATTCTCTAAAAAAGTCGACTATCTCGAGAGTGGTCTGAAGGGATGATCTATCGATTGGACAAATAGAGCCAACCGGGAAGGTTATTAGCAGACCAATTTACAAAAATGACCTAAGATCCAAGGGCGATGAGATGTTTGATCCATGCAGGGCAGCCTTGAGAGCAGAAGGAAACCATTAGAGAAGGATTGTAATGTCGTGATTATTTCAAGCCATTGTATCCAGACCGCCCCGCCTCCGCTGACCCCCTTTATGGAGCGCGCGCGGGAGCTGCAGGCCGAGGGCCGGGATCTGATCGTTCTGGCCCAGGCGGTAGTCGACTACGCTCCGCCCGAAACATTTACTGAGGCGATTGCCGATGGCATACGGCGTGCTTCGACCAAAGATGGGCTCCCCCTGCACCTTTATGCGCCTGACGCCGGAACTGCTGATTTGCGAACTGCTCTATCGGGCTATCTGTCTGAAGCATTTGAGATTCCAGCTGATCCCGACACCGGCATTATGGTCACTCCGGGCGCGAATCATGCCGCCTACATGGCTCTCTCCGCACTGTTAGAACCGGGCGATGAAGCGCTCTTGGTTACCCCATGGTACTTCAACCACGAGATGGTCGTGAACCTTCTTGGCGGTCAAGTCCGCACAGTCGCCGCTAAGCACGAAAACGGTTTTGTGCCGCGCATTGATGAAATTCTAGATTCCTGGTCTCCCCGGCTGAAAGTCCTCATCCTGGTGACTCCCAACAATCCAACCGGAGCATGCTACTCCGACGAATGGATCAAGGAACTCGCCACGGCGCTCTCCTCCGATTCCCGCTGGAGCGATGTTTGGGTCCTGGCCGATCAGACCTATCAGGAGATCTATTTTGGATCCAAGCGACCTCTCTCCATCGGTTCTTTAGAATCGATGCGGGGCAGGACGATTACTGTCAGCTCTTTTTCAAAGAGCTTAGCCTTGGCAGGATGGCGCCTCGGTTTTATGACCGCCCCTCCGCAGCTCATTAGCGAACTACTTAAAATTCAAGACAGCTCCGTCATCTGCGCATCCCATGCGGCCCAGTGGGCGCTGGCTCAGACGCTGGCAGATAGACGTGTGGTTGACGAATATTTCAGCGCTTCCCGTGAAATCCTCCGCGCTCGCCGCGATGCTTTGCTCGGTCCCTTGTTATCGGATGGGCGCTTTACTCTGGCCGTACCAGATGGAGCCTGCTTCGCTTTCGTCGGTCTGGGAGCGGGCATATCCAGTGAGACCTTTGCTTGGGATTTACTTGAAGCAAGTGGCGTCGCCCTCGTTCCTGGGACCCATTTCGGGGGTGATGGTGATAATTTCGTCCGGCTCAGTTTCGGTTCCGGTAGTGAATCACGACTTCAAGAAGCCGCGGCGCGAATAATCAAATTCGCCACCCAAATGGACAATGCCTAAGAATAGATAGTCGCCACTCAGGGAGTTTTTCTAATGCGCACAGCGCTAATATTCATCCTCCTGTTCACTCAGGCGTTGATCGTCTGTCCGGCAGAGGCCGATTCTACTTCATCAAACCTCCATGCATTTTACTACCCCTGGTACAGCACGCCCGAGTTCAGTGGTGAGTTTTTGCATTGGCGCCATGATGTCATGGGTGATGAATCGGCGAAAACCTATCCCGGGGGAAATGAGATCGGTGCCAATTTCTACCCCGAAGGCGGCTGCTACAGCTCTGCCGACCCCGAGGTGATACGCCGGCACATGCGGCAGCTGCGGCAGGCTGGCATTGGCGTGATCTGTGTGTCCTGGTTCGGGCCCGACTGCTTCGAAGGGCGTTGCCTGGAGGAGCTATTTGAGATCGCCGGCGAACATGGCATCATGATCAACTTCCACCTTGAGCCGGCTGTTCAGAGCTCTATCCACACCATCCGTGAAGCGATAGTTAATCTAATCGACTTATACGGTGATCACCCGGCATTTTATCATGCAGCTGTTACGGGCGGCCGTGGCTTGTTCTATGTTTATGATTCATATAACACGCCTGCCTCGGAGTGGGCGCGCCTTCTCACTCCCGGTGGTGATATCACAATTCGAGGTACGCGCTGGGATGCCGCTATCGTCGGGTTACTGGTAAACGAGAGTGATAAAAGTTTCATCGAGGATTATGGCTTTGATGGGGCTTATGCCTACTTTGCGGTCGATGGCTTTTCCTACGCCTCAACTTCGGATAACTGGTCATCTTTGGTGGACTGGTCAGAAGATAAAGATCTCTTGTTCATCCCTTCGGTTGGTCCCGGGTACAGCGATCTGCGCATTCGCCCCTGGAATCAGCGCAATCAACGCCTGCGGGAGGAAGGACGCTACTACGACTGTATGTTTGCCAAGGCGATCCAGGCCAGTCCTCCGATCATTGGCATCACCTCATTCAACGAATGGCATGAAGGCACCCAGATCGAACCGGCGATGCCGTTTTCAACCGGCAGCTTCACCTACCTTGATTACCAACCCTTACACCCTGACGCATATTTACAGCGTACTGCGGAGTGGGCAGGTAAATGGTTGTTGTACAAGGAGGGTGTCTGGTCTCCCGATTCGGCACACATCGGTTCCTGTGGTGGTGGTCCTTCGAGGAGTCTGGTTACGCATCTGGCCGTCGGGCGGCATCTGCATCTCGCCACCTCTTTCAGTGAAACATATACTGGCGGGGGTCAGGGAGCGCTGATCGATGGCGTCACCGGCTCCAATAGTTACCGGGATGGTTGTTGGCAAGGTTACGAGGGGCTCGATCTGATCGCCACCATCGATCTGGGTGAGCCCCAGTCCGTGGCTCATATACAGCTGGGCTTCTTACGAGATCACTCAGCCTGGATTTTCCTGCCACGACGAATTCGCGTGGAGGGTTCGCTTGATGGTGAGGTTTACACTCAGCTGGCAACCTTAGCACCGAGAGTGCCGGGTGATATCGGAGATCCACTCCGCTATGAGATGGTGGCCAATCCAGAGGGACAGCGCCTCCGATTTATCCGCGTCACTGCCGAAGCGGAGAAAATCTGCCCGGACAACCATCCAGGCGCTGGCCAACCGGCCTGGTTGTTTGTTGACGAACTGCAGGTTAGATCTGCTTCGTTTCTGCGCTGATCCATCTGACAATCCAATAGCCGGCCGCTAGACTATTCAGGCTCGCAATCAGATCGGAATATTCAAATGTATACCTCGCATCTGGTGCCTCTCTCTGGACCCAACTTTCTATCTGCTTATGAACTAACCCAAATCTCCAAAAACAGATAAACATTTTGCCTGTTACAAACGTCATATTAGGAAAGGCTGAAGCTGGGTGGAGATGGAGGAGGGGGAATGCGATTTTTTCGGTTTGTTGTTTTCTGTACACTGCTTCTCACGGCAACATTTTCTGGTCACGCACTCACCTTCGAAAATGGCGCTGTCGATGCCTCGGGCGCAATTGATGGAATCACTCCGGCTAAGCAAATAGTTGCCCATCGCCTCAATGAGCCAATCACAATCGATGGTATTCTAGATGAAGCCGCCTGGAAAAGATTATCCGCGGCTCCCCTGATTCAAAATGATCCCGCCAACGGCTGCCGTCCGCGACAGCACACCGACTTTTGGGTTGCCTATGATGCCGATGCGCTTTATTTAGCAGCTCGGCTGCATGACGCCGCGCCGGAATCGATCTCCTGTGATATCGGCCGCCGCGACACCTGGCCCAACTCAGACTGGCTCTACCTAAACCTCGATACATTCAATGACGATCGCAACGGATACTCTTTCTCACTTAGTCCGGGAGGATCGATCGGGGATGCGGTGCTCTATAATGATGGGTGGGATGATAGTTCATGGGACGGGGTTTGGGATTATTGCGCGCGCATCGATGATCTGGGCTGGGCCGCTGAGATCAGAATTCCTTTCTCGCAATTGAGCTATCCAAATTGCGATGAGCATGTCTGGGGAATCAATGTCAGCCGCCGGACGCGCCGGTTTCGCGCGCGGGATGAACTGTTTCACAATCCGCGCAATGAGTCGGGCTATATCGGCCGTTTTCCTGACCTAGTCGGAATTAAGGGGATCGAATCTGGAAAGCGAATGGAAGTTCTGGTTTATGGGGCGACTAAGGCTGAGGCTCTGCAGGTTGAGGACGATGATCCATTTCAAGATGACCTTGAGTTAATCCCAAGTTCGGGCGTTGATCTGCAATGGGGGCTCTCCAGTAATCTGACTGTGAAAGCTACAGTCAACCCCGACTTCGGCCAGGTAGAAGTGGATCCGGCAGTAGTTAATCTCTCTGACTACGAAACCTTCTTCCCTGAAAAAAGGCCATTCTTTGTTAAAGACGCCAATGTCTTCCGGTATGCCCGTGAAGGGACCAACAACAACTGGAACTTTAACTGGATGGATCCGATGCTGTTCTACAGTCGCCGGATTGGCCGATCACCGCAGTTGTCACTCGGCGATTGCGACTTTGCCGATCTGCCCGAAGCCTCGACAATTCTTGGTGCGGCCAAACTCAGCGGCACAGCCAATGGGACCTCACTGGGCCTACTCAACGCGACCACTGCCAAAGAGAAAGCGGAACTCGAATATGAAAACGTGCGCAGCCGTCAAGTCGTTGAGCCGCTCACCAACTACACCGTCATGCGTGCAAAGCGCGGCAGTGGAAATGGTCATCGTGGTATTGGCGCTATGGTCACCAATACCTGGCGTGATCTATCCAGTCAGCGCGGCCGCGAGGAGTTAGTTGGTAACGCTCAAAGCGCGGGTCTAGATGGATGGCTGCGTCTGGACGCCGATGGGGTGTGGGCGCTGAAGGGATATGTGGCAGGTAGCCGCGTTGCCGGTTCAAAGGAATCGATCGCCGACATTCAAAACTCCTACCTGCACTACATGGACAGGCCAGATATGGATCACGTCGACTACGATCCTTCCCGTACCTCTTTTGCCGGATGGACGGCCCGCGCAATGATAAATAAGCAGTCGGGGAGCACGAGATTAAACAGTGCCCTGGGGATTGTCTCACCGGGCTTCCATATCAACGACATCGGATTTCAAACCAGGGCGGATAAGATCAACTATCACTTTGCTACTGGCTATCATTGGAACGAACCGGGGCGGACATTCAGAAACGCCGCCGTGGATATATCAGGATATCAGGTCTGGAATTGCGGCGGTGTTCGCGGCCGGGGTGGCTTTGGTCTGTTCTATAGCGGCTGTTTCCTCAACTACTGGGCTTTTTGGGGCTCTACTTTCTACAATCCCGAAGGCAATAGCTTAGACGGAACGCGTGGTGGACCGGTCATGCGGACACCGCACGCCTATTCCGCCGACTTCCACATCGACTCCGATGGCCGAAAAACTGTCTATATGGTTGTCGGCGGTGATGTCAGCGGTGATGGAGATGGATCGCGCTCAGCCAGCGGTGACATGACTCTTGTCGTTCGCCCTCGAAGTTCGCTGAAGCTTAGCGTCAACCCGCGTCTGTCGTGGACCGATGAGAAATCGCAGTGGGTTACTTCTGTGGCTGATGAGTCGATGACACCAACCTATGGCCGGCGCTATATATTTTCTGATCTCGAATATCGGCGGCTAACACTAACAACTCGGATCGACTGGACTATTACGCCTAAGCTCACCCTCCAAACATACATCCAGCCACTCTTTGGTGTTGGTCACTATACCGGCTTCAAGGAACTCGCCCGAGCCGGAAGCGGGGAATATAACGAGTATGGCAGGGCGAATGACTCGGCGATTGAATATGATTCTGACAGCGATGAATATAGCGTCGATCCGGATGGCTCCGGAACTGCGGAAACATTTGCGTTTGACAATCCTGATTTTAATTTTAAGTCGCTAAAGATAAACGCCGTGCTGCGGTGGGAGTATCGCCCGGGCTCGACTGCCTATCTGGTTTGGACACAGGGTCGTCAGGATTATTTGGATCCGGGTGATTTTGATCTTTCCCGAGATAGCCGATCGCTACTCGATGCTGATAGTGAGAATATTATTATGCTAAAGGTCGCCCGCTGGTTTGATATTTAGATTGTGGTTCACAAATTGGGTCCAAGAGTCGTTAGGATGGTTGTCCACTTCCGGGGAGCGCTATCAGCAGTGATTTGTCGATTTAGGCTATCTCCATTCTGCTTGGGATGAGATTCCACATGCCGGTCAAGCCTTGGAAATAACCTGCAGAAACTCCTCATTGCTGGGATACTTCTCCAAGAAATGAAGTAACATCGGCATCGCCTGATCCGGCTTATGTTTCCCGAGCTCGCGCCTAAGGTTTGCCACGCGCCGCGTATCATCCGGTCCGTATAACATCTCCTCGCGCCTGGTCCCGCTCGCGGGCAAATCAATCGCCGGGAAAATCCGCGCCTCCGCCAATGAACGGCTTAGTACAACTTCACTGTTGCCTGTGCCTTTAAATTCCTCAAAGATTAATTGATCCATCCGTGACCCAGTGTCAATCAGCGCCGTCGCAATCACCGTTACCGAGCCGCCGTTTTCGACATTGCGGGCCAGGCCAAAGAATTGCCGTGGCACTTCAAGTGCGCCGGCTTCCATTCCGCCAGACATGGTTCGACGAGTACCCGAACCCTTGATGTTAAACGCCCGTCCCATCCGTGTCAGGCTATCGACCAGCACGACAACATTCCGTCCGCATTCAAGCTCGGTTCTAACATATGCCAAAGTCGTCTCGCACAGATCAACATGTTCGGCGGCGGTTTGATCGTTAGAGCTGGCCAGAACATCAGCAGTTACGGAGCGGCGGAAGTAGGTCACTTCCTCGGGTCGCTCATCAATCAGCACTACAATTATTCGCGTATCAGGGTCATCTTGGTGAATCGACTTGGCAATCTGCTGGAGTAAAATAGTTTTTCCAGCCTTGGGCGGTGATACGATCAGGCCACGTGTGCCCCGTCCAATTGGGGCGATCAAGTCGACAATCCGCATGCTGGTGTCACCCGTCACGGCAAGATTGAATCTCTCATCGGGGTTGATCGCGATCAGATCCTGGAAGGGCGTTCTGTTCATATACGCATCCGGCTCCAAGCCACAAATCGAATCGATCACCTTAAGTTCATCCCAATCGCGGCCAACTTTGATCGGTCCGGTCAGAGTAGCGCCATCGGATAGTTTGTACTTGCGAATTAGGGACTGCGGTACGCGCACATCACACCGCTGTTGGCGAAATGATTTGGCCAGATCGCGCAAGACTCCGGGACCACGCCCGGAACACTTGAGGACACCGGTGACAGTGTCGGACATATAGATACCCTTTCAGAGACGAATAGAAGAACCTGAATCCACTAATCATGAAACCGCGTAACGAGGGAACGTTGACCTGCCGAGTAGAGACGTGTGCATAAAGTTTCCAGGCCCACCTGTCTGCTAATCAAAATGCAAAGACGGATATGTGGCAGGTCGTATCGCTTTGCACTTGTAGCGGTTTAGGAGGCAAAGGTCAATCCAGAAATTACACTCTCTTGATCTGTTCAGCGTCCAGACCTCTGATTATTCATCTAAGGCGTATTGAAACCGCTAGATGAGGGCTCCATTAGCGGACAGCTAGAGAGTTAGCAGAAACAGTTCTTGATTCCCGCCGCCGCCAATTGCACACTCAGCCCAACTGGCGGTTTCCGATATGGAGACCGATCTAAATTGGTGGCTGGAAGGGGAAACCAGAGATCATGCCCGAAAAATTCAATGCAATTGGCAAACCACATTGGCGCGTCGATGGAATGGGCAAAGTTACCGGGCAAGCTCGCTATGCGGCTGATTTCTCCGTGACCGGCATGCTCTACGGCAAGGTGCTTCTGGCAAAGCGGCCATCGGCTGAGATCGTCTCTATTGATACAGCGGACGCACTGCGCCGCACAGGCGTTGTCACCATTCTCACCGCTAAGGATCTAGGTCACGCCAAGCTCTTTGGCGGTGTCATCCCTAATCAGCCAGTTCTGGCGGAAGATAGGGTCCGTCACTACGGAGATGCCGTCGCCATGGTTGCCGCCACATCACCGCAGGCCGCCGACCTCGCTCTCGAACAGATTCGAGTTGAATATAAAGAGCTGCCCGCTGTTTTCGATCCTGAAGCCGCGCTTTCACCGGAGTCCCCCTTGGTTCATGAGCCGAGCGGTCAACCCGGCCAGGCCGGCAGTAATGCTTGCGTTCATCACAGGGTTCGAAAAGGCGATTCAGACCGGGCCTTTGACAGATGCGAAGTCGTCTTGGAACAGACATACAAAACTCAGTTTATCGAGCACGCCTACATTGAACCCGAAGCTGTCCTGGCGGAGCTCACCGGCGAGGGTGGCATCCACCTAACCGGATCCTTCCAGAATCTCTTCTCCAGCCGCAAGGCGATTGCCGCTGTCTTGGGCCTCGATCTCGCCCGCGTGACGATCACGATACCCGCCTTGGGTGGTTCCTTTGGCGGCAAAGATGAAGTTATGAGTCAAATGGGCTGCCGGGCCGCCCTGCTAGCGAAGGCAACCGGCAAAGCGGTAAAAATGGTCAACTCTCGGGAAAACTCACTCTTTGAATCGTATAAGCGTCACCCATATGTCATGCACTACAAGGTTGGCGCTACCAGTGAAGGCAAGCTGAAGGCGCTTGATGTCAGAATGATCGCCGATGCCGGGCCTTATGCCTCGATGTCGCCATTTGTCACCTGGCGCTCAGTAGTCCAGTCAACCGGCCCCTATGAATACGATCATGTCTCAACCGACACCTACGCTGCTTATACAAACAACTGTTATACAGGCGCTATGAGAGGCTTCGGCTCTCCGCAGGCAAATTTCGCCATTGAATCGATTATGGATGAACTGGCCGCCGAGCTTGGCGCCGACCCGCTCGACCTGCGGCTGCAAAACGCATTTAGCCAGGGCTCACTCACAGCGACGGGGCAGAAACTGGACCGTCATATCGTTTCGATCAAAGAGGTGCTGGAGAAGGCCGCCAAAACCTCTGACTGGACCTCAAAGCGCGCCGAGATGATCGAATCAAATAAGAAGAGCACTGATGGCAAGCGGCGCGGCATTGGCCTCGCCTGTTCCTATCGGGGCGTCGCCCTCGGCGCGGAGGGCGCTGATGCCGTCGGCGCCATTGTCTCCATCCAATCAGATGGATCTGTCATTCTCTCGATTGGATTGACAGAGATGGGGCAGGGGCTCGGGAGCGTCATGTCGCTTATCGCCGCCGAGGTTCTAGGCATCGATACAAAGCGGATTCAATACTTTAACGCTGACACCTCCCGCACGCCCGATTCTGGCCCCACCGTCGCCAGTCGATCCACGACGATAGGGGGGCAGGCGGTAAAGAAGGCGGCTACAGCTGCCCGAGAGATCTTGTTCGAAGTGGCCGCCTCCTTGCTGGCTGTCAAACCCAACCAGCTGCAAGCCAGGCAAGGCCGAATCGAAAGTACAGTGAGTGGCTCCTCCCAAGCAAACGCCAGCGTCTCCTTCGACGAAACTGTGGCCAAGGCCTACGCTATGGGCAAGCCGCTGCTCGGTTTCGGATGGCATAAATCACCAGAAACATCATGGGACGAGGAGAGCGGTACCGGTGACGCCTACTTCACTTATGTCTACGGCGCCAACATCGCAGAAGTGGAGGTGGATATTGAAACCGGCAAAGTCATTGTCACCCATGTCACCGCCGTTCATGACGTGGGTAAGGCAATCTCTCCTGCAATGGTGAAAAATCAGATCTATGGCGGCATCGCGATGGGAGTTGGCTACGGAACGCTGGAAAACTACAGCCTCAACAACGGTGTACCCCTAGCGCAGAATTTTGATGAGTATCTACTAACGACCGCTCTGGATATGCCATCGGTGACTCCAGTTCTAATTGAAAACGCCGACCCCGACGGTCCCTTTGGTGCTAAATCGATTGGAGAGCCGGCTACCGAACTGGCCGCCCCGGCAATTATTAATGCGATTGCCTTTGCCACCGGTAAGCGAATTCGAACTATCCCAGCAGATCTTGAAACGGTACTGCTTGGCCAGCCACTGAGCAGAACCACGCGCCGGGCTGGGGCCGTGGCTGCACGCTGCCGGACAGAGAAGGGGAAATAGTCCTGTGAGACGCATCGAAGGCTTCAATCCTGCATCATTAAACGACGCGCTCGCCGCCAAATCTAAGCTCGGGGAGTTGGGCCGGTATATCGCCGGGGGAACCGATGTTATGGTTGATCTGCGTGGCGAGAGCGGTTCGTTGCCTCCGCTACAGTTGATCGATCTTTCACATCTGGACGAGCTCAAGGGGATTGTCGTCAACCGGTCGGTTGTTAGCGTCGGTGCTCTGGTTACACATTCCGAACTTGTACAATCCGCTGATCTAATGAAGTGCGCGCCATTGCTTTCTGCCGCTTCCGCGGAAGTTGGCTCACCTCAAATCAGAAGTCGCGGCACTATTGGAGGCAATATCTGTAATGCCTCTCCCTGCGCCGACACGATGCCAGCATTGGTCGCGCTGAATGCGCAGCTTATTCTTCAATCGTCCGATGGTGAAAGGGCAATCGATATTGCCGAAATGCTAGTCGCACCGTATAAGACAACTCTGAATCCTAATGAGCTACTGACGAAAATCCAGTTCAACGCCCTCGGAGAAAACGCTCACTGCGCCTTTGTCAAGCTTGGTCGCCGGTTGGCCTTGTCTGTTTCAAGGATGAGCGTGGCAGTTGTTTTTGATCTCGACAGCAGTGGACAGATGACAGGTGTGAGAGTAGCGGCCGGTTCGGTCGCACCGATCGTGAAGCGATTCACCGCGGTGGAAGATTTACTAAGCGCTCAGATTCCAAGTGAAGAGCTATTTGCCGAAGCGGGGCGCGTGTTGGCCGCGGAGATGATCGGCATTTCCGGCCGGCGCTGGTCTACACCCTATAAAGAACCAGTGGCAGAGGCGTTGATGGCTCGAGCGCTCCGGACCGCTTTGTCGAATTTGGTCGGAACTAATACAAATGAAGGTATAGAACCCGCTTGGTAGAGCGCGGCGATATGTTCAGAAATCTCTGCGCTCCCTACTTCTTGTCCCGATCCTTAGCCTTCGACATCGCCTCAGTAAACCAGTTCCCCTGGACCGCCCCGGCCGGATTTGATCGACCCGTCGAACCTCCCGAACCACGCTCCGTACGCCGGCATCCCCTCCCCTGGCCGTTTCCCGCCCGCCCCGGCGGACTCGGTTTAGCTCCTCTTGGTTTCGGCGCATGGGTCTGGGCTCCTCTGGCCGGCTGTGCCATGCGCTCCTCCCGGTCATTCTCCCGTCCGGTACTCACTCCAGCTTCCTTCTTCATCGAAAGTGAAATACGCTTCCGAGGTAGATCAACCTCCAGCACCGTCACCTGGACCTGTTGCTGAACCTTGACCACTTCGGCCGGATCCCGCACAAATCGGTCCGCCAACTGACTGATATGCACAAGCCCATCCTGATGGACACCCACATCTACGAAAGCGCCAAACGCAGCCACATTAGTAACGATCCCAGGCAACATCATTCCTGGCTTTAAATCTTCAATCTTGGCGACTGTGTCATCAAAGCTGAACGCTTCGAATTTCTCGCGCGGATCTCGGCCAGGCCTGGCAAGCTCCGCCATAATATCCCGCAGCGTCGGCAGACCAGCCTTCTCTGTAACATATTTCTTCAGATCGATTGCTTCACGCTTTTCTTTATCGGTGATCAGGTCGCTTACCTGGCAACCCACCTCCTTAGCCATCGAGCTAACCAGTGGATAACTCTCGGGGTGAACGGCACTGGCGTCGAGTGGATTCTTTCCTCCCATCACCCGCAAGAAACCGGCGGCCTGTTCAAACGCCTTCGGCCCCAGGCGAGGTACTTTCTTTAGCTGCGCCCGGCTGGCAAAAGGTCCATTCTCATCACGGAAGGAGACGATATTGCCCGCCAACTGCGGACCGAGCCCGGAAACATAGGTCAGTAGCTGCTTACTCGCCATGTTGACATCTACGCCGACGCCATTGACACAGCTCATCACGACATCATCGAGGCTATTTTTTAGAGCACCTTGATCAACGTCATGTTGATACTGGCCGACTCCGATCGACTTCGGGTCGATCTTAACCAACTCCGCTAATGGATCCATGAGACGCCGCCCGATTGATACCGAACCACGCACGGTAATATCCTCATCTGGGAACTCTTCCCGCGCCGCGGCGGAAGCGGAATAGATAGAAGCCCCCGATTCATTCACCATCACAATCTGAATCTGCTTTGGTAGGTTTGCCTCCCGCACAAACGCTTCGGTTTCACGGCTGGCCGTCCCATTGCCGATAGCGATCGCTTCGATCTCATACTTGGCGCTCAGAGCCCCAAGCGCTTGAACAGCTTCCTCAGCCCTATGCCCGCCAGTGTGAGGATAGATCGTAGTGTGATAAAGAAGCTTGCCCTGGGCATT